>Ga0209702_10009663_pt1 | contig 10651 bp, 8 predicted proteins | sample FRY01_FD_187210 | JGI IMG/M metagenome (GOLD analysis project Ga0209702, IMG submission 187210) | Freshwater microbial communities from Lake Fryxell liftoff mats and glacier meltwater in Antarctica - FRY-01 (SPAdes) (version 2) | ecosystem: Environmental > Aquatic > Freshwater > Ice > Glacier...
AGGAGGCGTTGCCCTGTAGCCCGGTCGCTTTAGCGCCGGGCGGGCGTAACCAATCCCAGCCCGCCAAAAAATCGCAATACACCCACCACAAAAATCATTGGCGCAAAGTCGGAAATGCTGGTAGGATCGAACCATCGGCATCCTTCTTTCATCCACAATTTTCATCCCACCCCCGGAGAACAGTCCCATGCCCGAAAGCACAATCCATCTGCGACCCGAATTCTTCGATACCACAGAGCGCGTGCTGGTAGAGAGTGGCACGCTCACCGCCTCGGCCTTTCGCTATCCAAGCGGCGTGGCGGCCCTGCGTTTGCGCAACGAACAGGGCGAACTGGTGATGCTTCCTTTCCAGGGCCAGCAAATCTGGTCAGCCGAGTTTGGCGGGCGCAACCTGACAATGCGCTCGATGTTCGACGAACCCCAGGCCACCAGCGATTACCTGAAAACATACGGCGGCTTTCTGATCCACTGCGGCTTTACTGCGATGGGTGTGCCCACGGAAACCGACGATCACCCCCTGCACGGCGAACTGCCCAACGCTCTCTATCAGGCCGCGTGGCTTGTGCTGGGCGAAGACGAGAACGGCGCGTACATCGGCCTGGGCGGGCGCTATCGCCACACCGTCGCTTTCAGCTACAACTACACCGCCGAGCCGCTGGTGAAGCTCTACGCCGATTCGTCGATGATTCACGTCAGCCTGGTCTGCCGCAACCTGAAACAGACGCCTATGGAGTATATGTACTTGGCCCACGTCAACTTCCGCCCGGTGGACAACAGCCGCCTGCTCTACAGCGCCGTAGTGACGCCGGAAACCGTGCGGGTCCGGCGCAGCATCCCCAGCCACGTGAAGCCCGGCCCGGAGTATCTGAAATTCCTGGATGCGTTAGGCGAGAAACCCGAACTGCACCACCACCTGACACCCGGCCTCTCTTTCGACCCGGAGATCGTCTTTGGCATCGACTACAGCGCAGACGACGACGGCTGGGCGCATACCCTGCAACACCACCCGGACGGTAGCGCTGATTACATCCGCCACCGCCCAGAGCAATTGCCCGTGGGCGTGCGCTGGATCTGCCGCACGCCGGACCAGGACGCAGCGGGCATCAATCTGCCCGCCACCGCCGAGCCGGAAGGCTATACAGCCGAGAAGGCGAAAGGGTATGTGAAGGAGTTGGCCGGAGGTGGAGAGTGGCGCTGCGAGTTTGTGATGGGCGCGCTGAACGCGGAAGATGCGGGAGCAATCGCTGAACAGATCAAACAGATCGTGGACTGAAAATCAGTCGCCGCCGGTCAAACGCTGAACGAAGGCCCGATGTTCAGGGGACGCCAGCCCCTCTTGCAATACGGCCAAAACCTGTGCCATATTGCCGGTGAGCAATGCCTGGGGGTCGAGCCAAAGACCGGGGAAGATGTGGCTGCGCAGAATGCCGTCGTCGTCAGGCGCAAGTTCTGCGTAGCCCTCATCACCCAGCAGATACCAGACAATCCGCTGTTCATAACTGAGGTAGACCAGATACTCCGGCACGCCGTTGCGGGCATAGACGTGGCGTTTTTGGTTCATATCGTAGCTGGCCGTGCTGGCGGAAATCTCCACAATCAGTTCGGGGACACCTTCCAGATAGCCATCTTCCGCGACGAACGAGCGGCCACCGAGCGCAGGCAAAAGACGCAACAGGACATCGGGCTGGGGTTCGTTTTCCAAATCCAGACGCAGGGTCGAGTTATCGCCGCCATCCACGCCAGAAGTAGAAATTCGATAGATGCCTAGCCAGGTAATCACATCGAAATGGGGAGAACCGTGCTGAACGTAGCGAGCAGGCGATGGCATATAGACGATCCCTTCGATGAGTTCAGCTTTGGCAATCTCTGGGTGGGCCGCGTAGCGACGTTCAAACTCGACACGGCTCAACCGATCCCCCGGTTGGAGGGGCGGAATTCCGTTTTTCATCTTCGTAGCGGCGATAGTGCGGCTTGGCTTTTCCAGTAGAGCTACAGTCATATCGATCTCCAATCCCATTGACAACTGACAGGCCACTTCGTCGTTTTCTTGAGTCATCTTTGTCTGAAAGGAAGTATAGCATATGGCAAATCTATCGTCTACCGTCCGCGCACTGACCTTCGACGTCTTCGGCACTGTCGTGGACTGGCGGGGATCGATTATCGCAGAGGGCAAAACGTGGGAAGTTGACCTGGACTGGGCCGGGTTAGCCGACGCCTGGCGCGCTGGCTATCAACCGGCTATGGCCCGCGTGCGTTCCGGTGAACTGGGCTGGACACGCATCGACGATCTGCACCGGCTGATTCTCGACGGCCTGTTGCCCGACTTTGGCCTGACCGGGCTGGGCGAAGAAAAGCTGGCCCATCTGAACCGGGTCTGGCATCGCCTGCGCCCCTGGCCCGATGTGGTGGAAGGGCTGACACGCCTCAAACAAGAGTACGTCATCGCCACCCTCTCCAACGGCAACGTCTCTCTGCTGACGAATATGGCAAAGAACGGGGGGCTGCCCTGGGATTGTATCCTCTCGGCAGAGTTGGCCCACCACTACAAGCCGGAGCCGGAAGCCTATCTGACCGCCTGCCATTTGCTGGACCTGCCGCCGGAAGAGGTGTTGATGGTGGCCGCGCACGAGGGCGATCTGCGCGCCGCGGCCGCGGTGGGGATGCGGACAGCCTACGTGCATCGTCCCCTGGAAAACGGCCCGCAGAATCCCAAGCCCTGGCCGGAGGAACAATTTGATTGGATGGCGGAGGATTTTGTGGCGCTGGCCGCGCAATTGGGGTAGCCGCGAATATAAGCGGACAAAAACGGATTTTCCACAGCTTTGCCCCACGCGAAGGCGCAGAGGCGCAAAGGTTTACGGCTTTTATCTTCGCGCCTTCGTGTGCAATTCGTTGCAGTGGAACTATTATTGAGTCCACTGCAAAAAGGGTACGACGTATAAATTGGTGGGAGAAAAGACTCGGATTTTTTTATGTTTTTGGCGAATAATCCTTGAAATAGACCTGATTTCGGCGAAATTGAGTATTGTATTCCCTTTTATCAAACGTTGAAGTGTTCAAACGTTTCAACGCTCCAACGTTCCATTCCCACCGGAGGACTTCTAAATGTTCATACACTCCCTTCTCGCCCAACGCGCCGCCGAAAACCGGCCCATCCGCGTGGGTATTATCGGCACAGGCAAATTCGGCGCGGGGCTGGTGGCGCAGATTTCCCAGATGCGCGGGATGACGACCGCCGTCATCGCCGACATCAATCTGGCCCACGCCCGCCACGCCTACACTTCCAGCCGGGTCCCCGCCGACGAAATCCGCGCCGCCGAGACACTGGACGAAATGGAGGACGCCATCCGCGCCGGCAAGCCGACCGTCGTGGAAGACGGCCTGCTCCTGGCCGCGTCCGAATCGGTGGATGTAATTGTGGAGGCCACGGGCATCCCGGAAGTGGGGGCGAAGATGGCCTGGCACGCGCTCTCCAACCGCAAGCACGTAGTAATGGTGAATGTGGAGGCGGATGTGACTGTCGGCGGGATTCTGCGCCGCCAGGCCGACGCCGCGGGGGTGGTCTATTCGATGGTGGACGGGGATCAGCCCGCCTGCACAATGCATCTGATTGACTGGGCGCGCACGCTGGGCTTTGAGATTGTGGCCGCGGGCCGGGGCACAATCCTCTACGCCGACGACCCGGACGGCACGCCCGACACAGTCTCGCAGCGCTTCAACTTCAGCGACGAAGTGCTGGAACGGCGCACTATCAACCTGAAAATGTTTAACTCCTTCCGGGACGGCACAAAGGCCCAGGTGGAGATGACCGCGCTTGCCAACGCGGCCGGTCTTGTGCCGGATGTGCGGGGGATGCACGAGCCGTCGGTCAATCTGGCCGACATTCCCCAGCGTTTCAGCCTGCGGGAAGAGGGCGGTCTGCTTTCCCGACACGGGGTGGTGGAGCTTGCCAACAGCATCGCCGTGGATGGCAAAACGATGCTCCCCGACCCGCTGAAAATGGGCGTCTTTGCCGTCATCCGCACAGAACACCCCTTCACCGCTGAGGACCTGACGGGCTATATCGGCAAGTTGGGCGGCGACGGCCACAACTTCCTGCTGCATCGCCCCTATCATCTGGTGGCGGTGGAAGCGCCCATCTCTATCGCGGCGGCGGTGCTGCTGGGCCAGGCCACCGGTTCCTGCGCACCCACGCCTACGGCGGAGTGTATCACCGCGGCCAAGAAAGATTTGAAGGCGGGTGAAGTGCTGGACGGGGGTGGGGGTTATACCGTCAGCGGTCTGTGTGAAAAGGCGACGGTGGCACGGGCCGAAAATCTGCTGCCGTTGGGGCTGTCCGGGGGCGCTGTGCTGAAACAGGACGTGGCAAAGGGGCAGGCCATCACTTACGGGATGGTGGAGATGCGGGAGGATTCCTTTGTGGCGAAGCTGCGCCGGATGCAGGATGCGCTCACCTGAATCTTGCCATTTGCCGAAAACGATCTATAATTGAGTCGTAGGATATGCACACCCCCTGCATTTCCTGTTGAGTCCCTACCAGCATTCATTGCTACTCTGAAGGCTGGCGTATACCTTTTCTCTGTCGTAATATCCGTAAAACCCAGTGTTTACACGCTGTTCTTTTGCAGCGTCGGACAGTTTTGTTGTTCCACAAATTTAGTTAAGGGAGAATGACCAAAATGAGTAGTTCTGAAGGAATGTCCCGACGTTCGTTCTTGCGCCTGATGGGCGTGGGCGCAACGATGACCGCACTTGCCGCCTGCGCGCCTGCTGCTGCACCCGCCGCGGCCCCGGCTGCTGGTGCGCCTGCCGCGCCTGCCGCCGCCACCGTTGCCAATGAGTTGGAGGTTTTTTCCTGGTGGACATCAGGCGGTGAAGTCGAAGCGTTGAACGCGCTCTACGAAGTCTTCAAGGCCAGCAATCCTGATACCGAGATTATCAACGCAGCTTTGACCGGCGGCGCTGGTCAGGGCGGCAATATGAAGGCGCTGCTGGAAACCCGTATGCAGGGTGGACAGCCGCCAGACTCCTTCCAGGTCCACCTGGGCCGTGAGTTGATCGACAGCCACGTGATTCCTGGGCGCATGGAGGAACTGGATTTCCTCTATGACGAGGCGGGGCTGAACGATGTCTTCCCCAAAGACCTCATCGACATTGCCTCCTACAACGGACACCCCATGTCGGTCCCCGTCAACATCCATCGCTCGAATGTACTGTGGTATCGCACGGATAAATTAGCGGAGGTTGGCGCCGAGGCTCCCAAGACGTGGGATGAATTCTTTGTGGTTGCCGAGCAGTTGAAGGCTATCGGTGTGCCTGCCCTGGCTATTGCCGAAAACGAGCCGAACTTCAGCGGCCACGTCTTTGAGTGTGTGCTGAATGCGGTGATGTCGCCCGAACAATATCGCGGTCTCTTCGATGGTTCTGTTGGCTGGGATGACGCCCAGGTGACAGAAGCCCTGGAAATTCTGAACAAAGCCTACGATTATGCCAATCCCGACTTCCTGAGCACCAGTTGGGGCGACATCAACGACCGCTACGTGGCGGATGACGGCCCGGCGATGATGATTATGGGCGATTGGACCCACGGCGTGCTCAAATCCAAGGGCTTCACCACCTATCACTGGGCCGCGGCCCCCGGCACCGAAGGCAAGTTCATCGTTCTGTCCGACTCCTTCGGTCTGCCCAAAGGCGCACCCCACCGGGACAATGCGATTGCCTTCCTGAAGGCGTGTGGCTCCAAAGAAGGCCAGGATGCCTTCAACCCGCTTAAGGGTTCCATCCCGGCCCGCATGGATGCGGATCCCGCTGTCTACGACGAATACCAGTTGGAGGCGATCGAAGCCTTCAAGACCAACACCCTTGTGCCCAGCATCCAGCACGGCGCGGCGGCCAAACAGAGCTTTGTGCTCGACTACGCCATCGCCATCAACATTCTCGCCACCACGCGGGATGTGGCTGTTACCCAGGCCGCTCTGGTCCAGGCTGCGGTGGATGCCGAGTTTGGTGCATAACTGTATGTGACCCGATCACTTCGGTTGATCTGATCTGCCGGAAACGTAAAATGTGAAACGTGGGACATCTGTGCGGTGTTCACGTTTCACGCTTCCATTCGTCTTAATGAGTGATGGGCCAGCCGTTCTGCCCATCACTCATTATTTCTAAGAGGGAACGCCACCGTGGCTACTTCCAAATTGTCCCCCGCTCGCGCAACCACCAGCGCCCATCCCCGCCGCCGTCCCTGGTGGCGCAGCGATATGCTGTTGGCCCTTCTGGTCATCACGCCATCCATCATCGCCGTAGCGATCTTTATTTATGGCTTTATCGCGTGGACAACGTATATGTCCACCGTCAAGTGGAATAGCCAGATTCCCGACTATACATTCGTCGGTCTCAAAAACTGGATTCGTCTCTTCGGTGACAACCGCTTTCGCATTGACCTGCGCAATCTGGTCTATTACGCAACGGGCTTTATGAGCCAGTGCATCATTTTTGGCTTTCTCATCGCCGTCTTGCTGGATCAGAAGATCAAAGGCGAGGCCATTTTTCGCACAATCGTCATCTTTCCCTTCGCCGTCTCCGGGATTGTGACGGGCGTAGCCTGGCGCTGGCTGATGCAGCCATCCACTGGTATTAACCTGCTTTTTGCCAAAATCGGGCTGGAAAATTTTCAACCCACCTGGAATTCCACACCCGACTACGGGATGTGGGCGGTGACGATTGCCGCCTCCTGGCAATTTACCGGCTATATTATGGCCCTCTATCTGGCCGGTCTGCGCGGCATTCCCGGTGAACTGCGCGAGGCGGCTGCCATTGACGGCGCAGGCACCTGGGCCACCTACCGCTACGTCATTATCCCACTGCTGATGCCCGTAACTTTCACGGCTATTGTGCTGACGGGCATGAATTCTATCCGGGTCTTTGATCTGGTCTCGGCGATGAGCGGCAGCGGCCCGGCCTTTGCCACCGATACCCTGGCCTTCTTTATGTTCCAGTCTACCTTTGGGGCCTATCGCTATTCTTTGGGCGCGGCCATCGGTACATTTATGATCCTTTTGTCGGGCTTTCTGGTCGTGCCCTATCTGAAGAGTATGCAACGGGAGACCGAGCGATGAATCTGCAACGACTGTGGACCCGAGGCGCAATCTATCTGGTTTTGCTGGCTTTCTGTGCCTTCTACCTTATGCCCTTCTACGTAATGATCATTACTAGCTTGAAACCCTATGTGGATGTGAACGTGACTCGTATGTGGGAACTGCCCAAGTCGATCTATCTGGGCGGCATTGTGGACGCCTGGACCCGCGTCTCGCCCAACTTCTGGAACAGCGTGCAGATTACCGTACCCGCCGCGCTGATTTCATCGTTCATCGGCTCTATGAATGGCTACGTCTTTGCTAAGTGGCGATTCAAAGGCGCGGACACCCTCTTTATCCTCTTTCTGGTGGGAATGTTCCTGCCCTACCAGGGCATTTTGATTCCGCTGGTGCTGACGCTACAGAAGATCGGTCTCTATGGCACGATGACCGGGCTGATAATGGTTCACTGTATTTTTGGCATTCCCATCACTGCTCTGCTTTTCCGCGGTTACTACGCCAGCATTCCCAACGAACTGATTGACGCGGCCAAAATCGACGGCTGCGGCTTCTTCGGCATCTACCGCTGGATTCTGCTGCCCATTTCCATGCCCGCCTTTGCTGTGGTTCTGCTTTGGCAATTTACCTCCATTTGGAACGACTTTCTCATCGGTCTGGTGGTGCTGAGTACGCCTGTCAAAGCGCCCATCAATGTGGCCGTGCAGAATATCGCCGGTAGCTGGTCGGTGGAGTGGAATGTGCAGATGGCGGCCGCGCTCATTGCTGCGGCGCCTACTGTCATCGTCTACCTGCTCCTGGGCAAACTCTTCATGCGCGGTCTGTTGGCCGGCGCATTGAAGGGATAAGAAAGGATTTCCCCCAATGAACTATCGACGTATGGGCCGCACGGGTCTGAAAGTATCCGAAATCTGCCTGGGCACAATGACCTTCGGCCACGGCACAGACGAGGCCGACTCCAAACGGATGGTAGATTTGGCCTTCGACGCGGGTGTGAATTTCTTTGACACTGCCGATGCCTACGGTAGTGGTGACTCGGAAGTGCTGCTGGGCAAAGCGCTGAAAGGACGACGCCGGGACGCAGTGGTCGCCACTAAATTCTTCAACCCCACCGGACCCGGCCCCAATGACTCCGGGATGAGCCGGGCGCGCATCCTCAACGCCATCGACGACAGCCTGCGCCGCCTGCAAATGGACCACGTGGACATCTATTACATCCACCACGTGGACACCCAGACGCCTCTGGAAGAGATGCTGCGGGCGCTGGACGATCTGGTGCGGACGGGCAAAGTACGCTACATCGCCTGTAGCAACTATGAGGCGTGGCGGCTGATGGAGGCGCTTTGGACCAGCGACAGCCACGACTGGGCGCGTTTTGAGTGTTATCAGCCCCAATACAGCCTGGTGGTGCGGGACATCGAGGAGGAGATCATCCCCGTCTGCGAATTGAAGGGGCTGGGCGTCGTCGTCTGGTCGCCTCTGGCGGGCGGCTTTCTGACTGGAAAATACCAACCCGGCCAGCGCAGCGTAGCGGGCACCCGATCCGACGAGGGCTGGGCCTATCCCCAGCGCTATTTCGCCGCCAATGCCGACGATTCCCTGGCTGTCCTGCTGGAAGTGGCTGCCGAGCTAAACCGCAGCCCCGCCCAAGTGGCCCTGCGCTGGACGCTGGAACAGCCAGCCATCACCAGCGCCATCATCGGCGCACGCACAGTGGAACAGGCGCGGAACAACTTCCTGGTCGGGGGCTGGCAACTGCCCGCCGAGGCATTGTCCCGCCTCAACACCGTCTCTCATCTGCCCGATCGCTATCCCAAAGCGATGGAAGCCAATATGCACGAGCGGAGAAATAGCGCTGTAAAGATGCCGTCTCTTTAGAGGCTACCCTACAGTTCGAGATGATGGGCTGCTGTACTCATCTATCCCATTATCTCATTGTCTCATTATCCTTTTCTTCAGTCGCAAATCGCCAACACTTGTGCTATACTTCCGTGCATCGACCCATTTCCCCACCTTTCCAGGAGAATCCAATGGCTCAGACCATAAGCCCAAAGTATAAAGTGATTGGAACCCGCCCTATCCGCCACGACGGGACAGACAAAGTGACCGGCGCGGCCCGCTACGGTGCGGATACCCGCCTGCCCGGCCTGCTCTATGGCAAAATTCTGCGTAGTCCCCACGCCCACGCCCGCATCGTCAGCCTGGACACGAGCAAAGCGGAAGCTCTGCACGGTGTCACAGCCGTCGTCACCGCCGCAGACTTGGCCCCTGCAGAGGACAAAGTGCAGGAGATGGGCGAAGATGTGACGAATCTGATCTACCTGAGCGCCAATATGCTGGCCCAGGACAAAGTGCTCTATCACGGCCACGCCATCGCCGCTGTCGCCGCCACCAGTGTCCACGTGGCGGAAGAAGCATTGAAACTGATCGAAGTCGAGTACGAGTTGTTGCCCCCTGTGCTGGATGCCTACGAGGCTGCCCAGCCGGGTGCGCCGATTTTGCATCCCAACCTGCGCACCACTTCCATGGGTGAGCAGGGGAGCGAGCAGACAAATGTGGCTTCCATTCTACGCCACGAACGGGGAGATTTGGCCGCCGGTTTTGCTGCCGCCGATGTAATTGTCGAGCGGGAATTCCGCACGGCGATGGTGCATCAGGGCTACATCGAACCCCAGGCTTCCACCGCCATCTGGAAAGCCGACGACCACATCGACATCTGGACCACTACCCAGGGCGCGTTTCAGATTCGAGATTCGGTGGCCGCGCTGTTGCAGCTACCCGTCTCCCAGATTCGGGTGACCCCCACCGAAATTGGCGGCGGCTTCGGCGGCAAATTCACCCCCTACACCGATATTCCCGCCGCGCTGCTCTCGCGCAAGAGCCGCCATCGCCCGGTCAAAATTGTGATGACCCGCACGGAAGTGCTGCAAGCCACCGGCCCCACTTCCGGCTCTTTCATCCGGGTGAAGATGGGCGCAACAAAGGACGGCACGATTACAGCCGCGGAGGCAGACCTCTACTACGAGGCCGGAGCCTACCCCGGCTCGCCCGTGGGCGCGGGGGCCGGGGTCATCCTCTCCCCCTACAAGCTGGACAACCTGCGTATCGACGGCTACGACGTGGTAGTAAATCGTCCCCAGACGGGCGCGTATCGTGCGCCCGGCGGCACAAACGCTGCCTTTGCCTCGGAGACGGTCATCGACGAGCTGGCCGAGAAGTTGGGCATGGACCCATTGGATTTCCGACTGAAGAATGCGGCCCGCGAAGGCGACCGACGACCCGACGGCCCCATCTACCAGCGCATCGGCTATGCCGAAACGGTCGAAACAGCCATCGATCACCCCCATTACTCGTCCACCAAAGGCAAGAAGCAGGGGCGGGGCGTGGCCTCCGGTTTTTGGTTCAACGGGGCTGGTCCCAGCAGTGTGGCCGCCAATGTCAACCCGGACGGCACGGTGAATCTGATCGAAGGCTCCACGGACATCGGCGGCAGCCGGGCCAGCGCGGCGATGATGCTGGCGGAAACCCTGGGCATCCCCGCCGAGGATGTCCATCCCCAG
>Ga0209702_10009667_pt1 | contig 10644 bp, 10 predicted proteins | sample FRY01_FD_187210 | JGI IMG/M metagenome (GOLD analysis project Ga0209702, IMG submission 187210) | Freshwater microbial communities from Lake Fryxell liftoff mats and glacier meltwater in Antarctica - FRY-01 (SPAdes) (version 2) | ecosystem: Environmental > Aquatic > Freshwater > Ice > Glacier...
GTAACGGTGTAATCGATGGAGATGAACTTGCTGGAGACACGAACGGTGACGGTCAAATTACTGATCCTGAAATTGCAGGTGATACCAACGGTAACGGTGTAATCGATGGAGATGAACTTGCTGGAGACACGAACGGTGACGGTCAAATTACTGATCCTGAAATTGCAGGTGATACCAACGGTAACGGTGTAATCGATGGAGATGAACTTGCTGGAGATATCAACGGTGACGGTCAAATTACTGATCCAGAAATTGCAGGTGATACCAACGGAGATGGTGTTATTGATGGCGATGAAATTGCTGGAGATACCAACGGTGACGGTCAAATTACTGATCCAGAAATTGCTGGTGATACAAATGGTAACGGTGTAATCGATGGAGATGAAATTGCTGGAGATACCAACGGTGACGGTCAAATTACTGATCCAGAAATTGCTGGTGATGTCAATGGTGACGGTCAGATTACAGATCCTGAAATTGCGGGAGATGTCAACGGCGATGGTCAAATTACTGATCCAGAAATTACCGGTGATACAAATGGTAATGGTGTTATTGATGGCGATGAAGTGGAAGGCGATGTGAATGGCGATGGCGTACTTGATTGTATCGACTTCGCATTGTCTGGAAGCATAATCAACACTAACATTACAGTAAGTGGTGCAACAATCACAGCTGATGCAACAGGTGGTTTCACTTACCAGTGGATTAATTGCAGCACACTATTGCCAATCTCAGGCGCTACTTCACAGAGCTTTACTCCAACTGCTAACGGTTTCTACCGAGTTGCTATAACGGATACCCAATTTGGTTGTGCAGATTCTTCTGATTGTATATTCGTTAATAAAGTTGGTATTACACGAGTTGATCAAATTAACTTCACAATGCAGCCAAATCCTGCCAATGAGATGGTGATGTTAAAGCAATTACCAATGAACAGTGTACTTAGAATGATCGATGCTTCTGGTCGTTTGTTAATCAACGAACGTATTACATCAGAAAGCAAATCAATCGACCTTGGACAATTTGCATCAGGTATATACTTGGTAACAATTGAGTTCAACGGAAACGTAAGCACACGTCGTTTGTCTGTTGCTCATTAAGCTTATTGTATTCTAAATTAGAAATCCGGCTTCGTTATATACGAGGCCGGATTTTTTGTTTTAGTTGCTTAAACAAGGGATAATTGCAAATATGTGGCCCCTTGTTTTTTCCAAAGTTTACTGTATTGGTGTTTTGGTAGTGTTCAAAAAGATAAAATAGGAATAAGTTTTAAGAGATTTAATACAGTGTGCTGGTTTCAATTGTTTGCAAATTATCCTAAAGGATGAAAGGTTCGTTCCTACTTCTTATTTAGATTTGAGCAATCGTATTCCTTCAAATCACCCTTCCAATATTAATTACTTTAAACCATCAATATGAAAAAAACGCTAATCAATATTTTACTAATAACTTCAGTAGCAACTCTTGTTGCTCAACCCTCATTTACAGCCTCAAACATACCCCAATTTGGCTCAACAGCATCTTTCAGATTGTTGTATTCAAACGCTCCCGGAACTCCAATTACATTTACAACTGGTGCAAATCAGACTTGGCAAGTAATCCCAATTTCACCTGCCGAAGAGGACACTTTAATAATGGAGTATTTGGATCCGGCTACTGTTACTGGAGCTGAAACAGTGGCAGGTTGTAATCTTGTAATCAGATATACAACTATTCCTACAATGCTAGGAGGTTATAATTTTGTTCGTACCACTTCTACTGAGTATTCAAACTTAGCTTATTCCGAATTTCCGAATCTTGAGATTGTTACTTATGACGAGGCAGAGGTAGTTTTGCAATTACCATTGGAGTTTGGTTCGGAGTATTCAAGTACAACTACTTCTTCAAATATTTACTTCTTGGGGCTTGGCGGGATTGATTCTGTAAAAACAGTTTATACAACTGTTAGACTAAGTGAGGTAACAGGTTGGGGAACACTTAATATGGATGGAAATACTTACAATACTTTATTGTTGGTTGAGACATATATTTCCTATTATTCAGAATCTAATTTGATAAATGGAACTTGGGAAGTCCAATTTTTAAATGAATCTGAACCAGAAGTGAATTATTCCTTTATTGACCCTGAATTTGGCGGATATGTCGCCACTGTGTCGTCTTATATTGATGGGAATGGATCAACTCAAACCTTCATGGAGTATCTCGTCGAATCCAATATTATTTTGTCAACGCCTATCACTGATGCAGTTCAAAATAATGTAAAAGCTTATCCAAACCCATCAAATGATATGACAAATCTTGATGGATTGAATGAGGGAGATCTTATTCAAATTTTTGATTTAACTGGTAAGCGCGTTTATTTTCAGGAAGCAACAACAACTTTACAAAACATTAGCACCTCTGAATTTGCAAACGGAGTCTACTCTTTGAACATACTTAACGATAAAACAGTAAATAGTTTAAAGCTTGTTGTTGCGCATTAAGCTTATTGTATTCTAAAGGAGAAATCTGGCTTCGTTATATACGAGGCCGGATTTTTTGTTTTAGACTACTCGAGTTTTCTTTTTCCAAATTATGTTATTTATTTAGCTTGGTTTAACAGAAAAAGCACATTTAGTCATTTTGTATAATTTTGTTGTTTTAGCAAAGCAGGATAATTTAAATTTTCCTAAAGGCAGTAATTGTTAATTTTCACTAAATCGTTTTTTATAACTAAATCACTTGTTGGCAATAATCTCGCAAGAAAGATTTTATTAGGTTAAAAACAGCTAGACTTGGTATAATCATTTTGTCAAAGAGTCCTCATTACTATTAATTTATAGCATAATAGAATCCTAATCAGACTTAAGCAGAATTTATGTCGAACGCATAGGATGGAGAGTAAAATGCATACTGATTTTGATTAAAATTTATCGAGAGCTATGTTATCTAACAAATTGAATTAAAAAAATAAAAAAGAGCAGAATCCATGGAATTGTATTTTACACTAGCAATCATCGCGATAGGAATATTTCTGTTTGTCAAAGACTATTTCAGCATAGATACCACATCAATACTGATAATGGCTTTATTTATTGTTTCAGGAGTGTTAGATCCCGAAGAAGGTTTTTCGGGCTTTAATCACCCTGCAACACTCACGTTGGGCTGTATGTTTGTGGTAAGTGCAGGAGTATTTAAATCGGGATTAATTGATGGACTTAGCGGCAAAATAATAAAAGTTGCAAGAATACATTACATGATCGCGTTGGTGATTTTTTGCCTGATTTCAGCAGTTTTTTCGGCTTTTGTAAATGATGCAGCAGTAGTTGCCTTGCTTATCCCAATGGCATTAGCAGTTTGCAGAGAGACAGGAATTTCACCTTCAAAATTACTAATTCCAATTTCTTTTTCGGCACTACTTGGAGGGACGTGCACACTAATTGGGACGTCAACAAATATACTCATAAGCAGTATCGCTGAAAAACAAGGATTGGAGCCTTTTGGAATGTTCGAATTTTCGAAAGCAGCGTTATCTTTATTGGTTATTGGATTTATCTATCTATTCATAATAGCTCCTTTTCTGCTTCCCAAAAGGAAATCAATTATTGTAGATGATTTGAATAATTTCGAGGATTACACGGCTGAAATTATAATTCTAAGTGGGAATAAGGACATCAATAAAGTCTTAAAAAAGACGGATCTGGTTGTTGATTATTCAGCATTAATCATTTCGATATATAGAGCAGGAAGAGTCATTGAGCCAGAAGATGATAGATCACAAATTGAAGAAGGAGATATACTGAAAATTATTATTAGACCAGAAAAACTGATTCAATTACAAAGCAATCATACCTAAAAGATTTCAGGCAACAAGATTGCTAATAAGGAAACTAACAACGTTAGAATTCTCTATGAAACAATGATTCCTATTGACTCAAAATTAGCAGGGAATTCGCTCAAAGGAATTAAATTTAGAAATTCTTACAACTGTTCGGTTTTGGCAATAAGAAACAGAAATGAAACTACCGACAAAAATATTTCAGAAGTTGCACTGAAGGAGGGAGATTTACTTTTAATTTTTGCTTCAAAGGAGGAGTTAAATCAACTAGTGCAAGAGAAAATGATAATTCTTTTATCTCAGTACCAAAAACAAAAAGTAAACTACAAAAAGGCACTCCCCGCTTTGGCTATTGCCATTGGAGTGGTTACAGTTGCAGCGCTTGGATTAACCTCAATTTTAATTAGCAGCATGGTAGGTTCTTTGCTTTTGGTTACAACATCGATTTTAAAACCAAAGGAGGCATATGAAGCGATTGAATGGAAAGTGATTTTTATGATGGCAGGAGTGCTTTCGATGGGAACTGCGTTGAAAAAAACAGGAGGGGCAGATATGATTTCCGAATTTGTATTCAGCACAATGGGCCATTTGGACCCTCGGATTACTCTGAGCCTAGTGTTTTTAATTACATTTTTGTCGACCAATGTTTTGTCAAGTAAGGCAACTGCAGCATTAATGGCGCCGATTGTAATAAGCCTGGCTGCGGCGATGCAATTAAGTGAAAAGCCATTTCTTATTGCCGTTATGTTTGCGTGTTCATTAACATTTATGTCGCCTATGAGTTATCCTACAAACACAATGGTATTTGCTCCTGGTAACTATCGATTCAATGATTTTTTAAAAGTAGGAACCCCATTAAATATCATAATTTGGATAGCTGCATCATTTATTATTCCTTATTTTTTTGAATTTAAGCCATGATCGATTTAAAAAACATTTTCAAATTTTCAAGCCAATACCAGAATCGCGAGCAAATAATTCTTAGAGATTACCTTGCTTTAGAGAGAACAAAACTTGCAAATGAGCGCACTTTATTGTCCTACATCCGTTCGTCATTATATTTGCTTATTGGAGGCTTGGCATTGCTTAAAATTGAGGATTTTGAGCGAATTGATTACTTAGGTTACTTGTCGCTTCTTTTAACAGTTTTGTTTTTAATAATTGGTATCTACCGATTCCGAAAACTGAACAATCAATTAATTATATATTACAATCAAATAAAGGCGATCGAGGAGCAGAAATAATAAGAACGAATTCTCCAACTTATAAATCCTAAAAGCTAAAGCTTAAAGATTGTCAGTATGTTTAGAATATATAATAGTTTTTACGACCATTAACCCACATTACAAAAAATCCCGAACCTACCAATGGTAAATTCGGGTTTCTGAAAAATCTATAATTTCTAACTTATCCTTTCAAAGCTTCAGCTCCACCAACAATCTCTAGGATTTCATTGGTAATTGCAGCCTGACGAGCTTTGTTATAGCTTAACTTCAATTCCTTAATCATATCCTTTGCGTTGTCAGTCGCTTTATTCATAGCGGTCATACGTGCACCGTGCTCAGAAGCATGAGAATCTAAAATCGCTTTGTAAACCTGAATCTTTAATGATTTAGGAATCATTTCTACTACAATTTCTTCCTTACTAGGTTCAAAAATGTAATCAATCGACTTTATACTTTTCCCTCCCACTTCAGCCGGGGGCAAAACGGGAAGTAATTGCTCTATCGTAGGAATTTGAACTGCCGCATTTCTAAAGGCATTATAAACTACCTCAACACGGTCAAATTCTTTATTCACGAAAGCATCCATTACTTTTTGAACAACAGGCGAAACGTTCTCAAACTTTAATTGATCAAACAATTCGTTGTGAGCAGCGTAAAGTGAAAGTTTGTTTTTCGATACGTAATCTGAAGCTTTCTTTCCAATACACAAAAAAGAAACATTGCCCGCAGCATTCAGTGCCTGGTATTTCTCCGCAATTAGCGCGTTAGTTGCCTTAATAACATTAGTGTTAAAAGCACCTGCCAATCCGCGATTAGATGTCACCATGATGATAAGCACCTTTTTTACTTCGCGTTGTGTCGAATATTCACCGCCTTCGCTTGAATCTAAACTGCTAGTTAAGTTCGAAAGGATATCTCTCAACTTTTCTGCATAAGGGCGCATCTGAACAATCGCATCTTGCGCACGACGTAACTTAGCAGCCGAAACCATTTTCATGGCATTGGTAATCTGCATTGTTGACGTTACAGAAACAATACGATTACGAACTTCTTTCAGGTTGGCCATATCGGCTTAATTGAGGTTAATGATTAGTTGGCGTAGCCAGAAGCAATATCACGAGCTACCTTTTCAAGCACATTCGTCTCATCTGCACTTAATTTACCAGCCTTAAGAGCACTCATTACATCTGCGTGATGCGATCTAAGAATAGACAAATAAGATGTTTCGAACTCTCTCACTTTATTCAGAGGAACCTGACGAAGTAAGCCTTTAACTCCTGCATAAATAATAGCAACTTGATCTTCAACCTTGAATGGAGTGTACTGAGGTTGCTTCAAAATCTCAACATTTCTAGAACCCTTATCAAGAACTGCTTTTGTAGCAGCATCCAAATCAGATCCGAATTTTGAGAATGCCTCAAGTTCACGGTATTGAGCTTGGTCAAGCTTTAAGGTACCAGCAACTTTCTTCATCGACTTAATCTGAGCGTTACCACCCACACGACTTACAGAGATACCAACGTTGATCGCTGGGCGAACCCCTGAGTTAAACAAGTTAGACTCTAAGAATATCTGACCATCCGTAATCGAAATTACGTTTGTTGGAATGTATGCAGAAACGTCACCCGCTTGGGTTTCAATTATTGGAAGTGCTGTTAATGAACCACCACCTTTAACTTTACCTTTCAACGAAGGAGGTAAATCGTTCATTTGGCTCGCAATTGAATCAGAAGCATTGATTTTTGCAGCACGCTCAAGTAATCTACTGTGAAGGTAAAATACATCTCCAGGATAAGCTTCACGTCCTGGTGGGCGGCGAAGCAACAAAGAAACCTCGCGGTAAGCTACAGCTTGCTTAGACAAATCATCATAAACAATTAATGCAGGGCGACCTGTATCACGGAAATACTCACCAATTGCAACACCTGCAAACGGCGCATAGAACTGCATTGGAGCAGGGTCAGCGGCTGTTGCAGCTACAATTACTGTGTATTGCATAGCACCATTTTCTTCTAATGTCTTTACAATATTTGCAACAGTAGAACCTTTTTGTCCAATCGCAACATAAATGCAGAATACTGGCTCTCCAGCTTCGAAAAACTCGCGCTGGTTGATAATGGTATCAATACAAACTGCTGTTTTACCAGTTTGGCGGTCACCAATTACAAGCTCACGCTGACCACGACCAATTGGAATCATCGCGTCAATCGCTTTGATACCAGTTTGAAGGGGCTCAGTTACCGGTTGACGATAAATAACGCCTGGTGCTTTTCGCTCCAATGGCATTTCTAAAGTTTCACCCGGAATAGGACCTTTCCCATCAATCGGTTCACCAAGTGTATTCACTACACGACCTAGCATTCCTTCACCTACTTGAATAGAAGCAATCGTACCAGTACGTTTAACAATATCACCTTCTTTAATGGAGTTGGAAGACCCGAGCAATACAGCTCCAACGTTGTCTTCTTCAAGATTTAGAACAATTGCGCGAAGACCGTTAGAGAACTCAATGAGCTCTCCAGCCTGTACATTGTTCAATCCATAGATCCGTGCAATACCGTCACCAACTTGGAGAACGGATCCTACTTCCTCAAGTTGAACATCGGTGGTAAATCCGGTCAACTGTTGTTTCAAGATTGCAGATACTTCTGAGGGTTTGATTTCAGCCATGGTTTATTTATCTAGTGTAGCAAGCCACAATATCAATTCGCTTTTACAAATAAGTTTTTATCAAATTCACGACGTAGCATCTCGAATTCACGAGATAAACTGCCATCGAATTGTTTCCCTCCAAAACGCAACAAGAAACCACCAATTAAGCTGGCATCTATAAGCTCTGTAAGTTCAACAGATGCATTAGTACTGTTTTTCATAATCAACTCAATCACTTTTGCTCGGAAAGGCTCCGTAATTGGAAATGGTGTAGAGATAACAGCTTCTTCAATATTGTTATTCTCAAGATGAAGCACTACAAACTGACGCGCAATTTGATCGATAATCAATTCACGACGTTTGCGGATGAGTAGGTCAATGAAAGACATTGTTGAAGCACCCAATTTCCCATCGAAAATTTCATGCATGATTTTGCTTTTCTTGTCCGACTTGATAATTGGACTCTTAAGCATATTCCCCAACTCACGATTCTCTTGGATGGTTTTATCCAAAAGATTCATGTCTTTGCTCACTGCATCAAGCTCATTGCGCTCAACAGCAAGTTTGAACAATGACTTGGCATATCTTACGCCTGCTTTTGTTTCTTGCATGAGTTGTATTAATTAAGTTTTGCTTGAGCAACAAGAGATTCAGCCAAAGCAACTTGTTTGTCATTGGAAGACAATTCCTGACGCACTAGTTTCTCAGCTATATCAAGGGAAAGGTGAGCTACTTGACTTTTGATTTCTACAATGGCTTTCTGACGTTCATTATTAATGGTTTCAATCGCAATGGCGATAAGTCTTTCAGCTTCCTTACTAGCCTTATCTCTTGCCTCATTAATAATTTGGTCTTTAGTTTCTCTAGCCATCTTCAATAAAGCATCTCTTTCTGCCTGAGCCTCTTTAATAAGTAACTCATTATTGGCATTCAGTTTAGCCATTTCCTGCTTCGCTCTTTCTGCGCTCAATAAAGCATCCTCAATAGTTTTTTCACGTTCATCAATCATTTTAAGGATTGGCTTCCATGCAAACTTACTTAGAAGAAAAAGAACCGTGAGGAAGGTTAGGGTCATCCAAATGACCAGTCCAAAATCGGGTGTTACTAATTTCATATGCGTTAAAACAAGTGTTTATCAGTTTTTAAATAACCTGTCGGAAAGCCAACCGCTTCCGACAGGTTAAATATCCTCGAAACTGCTTAGGCTTTTAAAACCACAAGCAGACCAACAACCATTGCGAAGAAGGCAGCACCTTCCACAAGAGCAGCTGTAAGAATCATGTTAGCACGGATATCACCAGCAGCCTCAGGCTGACGAGCGATTGACTGAAGAGCGTTTCCGCCGATCAAGCCGATTCCGATTCCTGCTCCGATTGCAGCCATTCCTGCTCCTAAAGCAGCAAGTCCGTATCCTGTTCCAAGCGCAGCATCCAAAAGAATTGAAGTCATGATATATTTAAATTAGAGGTTTAAAATTGAAAACTATGCAATCATTTTTGTTTCTGCCTCAGGATGATGTTCACCATGAGAATCATGATGAGCTTCTTCTACTGCCGAACCAATGTAAACTGCCGATAATAATGTAAATACGAATGCTTGAAGAAATGCAACTAGCAATTCAATAACCATCATAAATACTGTAAATGCCCAACTTCCGATACCAACGCCTATTCCCGCTCCTAGACTTTCTCCTCCGTTTCCGAATATGAAAATCAAAGAAAAGAATGCCAAGGCAATGATGTGACCTGCAGTAATATTAGCAAAAAGTCGAATCATCAAAACGAAAGGTCTTAGGAAGACTCCCAAAATTTCAATTGGGGTAAGAATAATTAACACCCATTTAGGAACACCAGGCATTGCGAAAATATGTCCCCAATAATGCTTGTTTCCATTTATCGTTGTTATCACAAATGTGAATAAAGCGAGTGTTAATGTAATGGCAATATTTCCTGTTAAATTGGCCCCTCCAGGTAAAACTGGAACCAAACCAAGCAAGTTAGCTATCCAAATGAAAAAGAAAACGGTAAGTAAGTATGGCATGAAACGCTTATACTTCTTTCCAATATTAGGCTTTGCAATATCATCACGAACAAAAACTATCAATGGCTCTATAAAACTCTGAAGACCTTTGGGAGCTAAACCTGGACGCTTTTTATATGCTTTAGCAACTGATGTAAAAACCAATAACATGATGATAAAAACGATGAACATTGTAACAATATTCTTAGTAATTGATACGTCGATTAAGCTTGAAGAAGCAGCCTCATCAATCTCACCATTATTCACTATGTAAATTTCTTCGTCTACTAAACGGTAAGTATAATATTCTCCAACGTGATCAACCAATTCATGAGAAAGATTCTTAAAATGACCCGAAGAAAATAGCTCAAATCCTTTGTCTGTATAAAGAATAACAGGAAGAGGCAAATGTGTTTCACCGAATAAATGCCAATCGTGTGTGTCACCGATGTGATCCGTAATCATTTTACCAGGATCAAATGGACCTCCATGTCCACCTTCAGAGTGCTCTGCGCTAGCATGTGAATGTGCTTCGATAACATGCTCATCTGTAGATTGTGAGATTGCGGAATGACTGCTATCCGCATTTGCAACATTCACTGGCTCTGTAGCCGAAACTTGCAATATCAATAGCATCAATGTTGCTAAAAATATACTACGCACCGCTGAAAAAGCTGAAAGGAATTGAAAGCATTTGGGCATGAATCTCGAGGTCTTAATTCGCGATGCAAAAGTAGGAATTCTACTAATATGAAAAGACAATAATGCAATCTATTTGAATATTACTGATTATCAGGCAATAAGAATGATAAAGACTTGAAAAATCGCAACTTTCTGTATTTACTACAAACAAAAAAACGCATCAGCCAACCACGAACCAATGCGTTAAATCTACTAGAGCACGAAAACTAGTTGACTACCATCTGTATT
>Ga0209702_10009668_pt1 | contig 10643 bp, 13 predicted proteins | sample FRY01_FD_187210 | JGI IMG/M metagenome (GOLD analysis project Ga0209702, IMG submission 187210) | Freshwater microbial communities from Lake Fryxell liftoff mats and glacier meltwater in Antarctica - FRY-01 (SPAdes) (version 2) | ecosystem: Environmental > Aquatic > Freshwater > Ice > Glacier...
CGTAGCGCCAGCGCCTCCGGGTACGGCACCCGTAGCGCCTGCAGCACCAGCGGCACCGACGCCTCCCGGCACGGCACCCGTAGCGCCAGCGCCTCCGGGTACGGCACCCGTAGCGCCTGCAGCACCGAGCGCCTTGCCGCCGTTCCCCGGCGCACCGCCGCAATAAGGAACAGATCGCCACGCTTTCATGTCCGGGCGTGGCGGTCCTAGCGGGCCGGCTTTGGGGAGACTAGGCAGCCGGCCCGCGGCTTTTCCAGGTATCAAGAATGCTCAATCTAGACGACGCAATCGTTTACGATCTCGAAACGTTTCCGAATGTGTTCACACTGAACGTTGCGGGACTTTTCAACGACGTCGACATGACTTTCGAGATTTCGCAATTTCGCGACGATCGTGCTTCGTTGCACGAATGGTTTTTATATTGGCAAAGCACTGCGACGCCGATGATCGGCTTCAACAATCTGTATTTCGACTATACGGTATTGCATGAGATATACGGAAATCCGCACATTTCGTTCGCGGATATTTATGCTTTCGCGATGGACCTGATTGAGAATTTCAACCGATTCAATACGGTATGGGAATCCGAACGGTTCGCGCCGCAGATCGACCTTTACAAGATTCACCATTACGACAACCCCGCCAAGGCGACCAGCCTCAAGGCGCTGCAGGTATCCATGCACTCTGAGTCGGTCATGGAAATGCCGATCCCGTTCGGCACGCCACTGACGCGCGAGCAAATCGACACATACCTGATTCCGTATAACAAGCACGACGTTGCCGCGACCAAGCAGTTCGCAATGCACAGCCTCGACGCGATCCGATTCCGCCTGTCGCTATCCGAGACGCTGTTCGGCGACGTGATGAATTTCAGCGACACCAAGATCGGCGGCAAAATCCTCGAGCAGCGGCTCGGCGATGATATTTACTATTCGCGCGAAAGCGGCCGGCGCCAGCCGCGGCAATCGCCGCGCAGCGCCATTGCGCTGAACGACATTATTTTCCCGGTCGTGCGTTTCAGGAACCCGGAATTCTCCCGCGTCCTATCCTGGATGCGCGAACAAGTGCTGACCGCTGATGAATTGAGCGAGTCGACGGCGATACAGACGAAAGGCGTGTTCAAAGGCGTTCACGCGACAGTCGGCGACCTGGATTTTCATTTCGGCACCGGCGGCATACACGGGTCGGTAAACGCGCAACGGTTCGCGTCCGACGACGAGTATGTGATTCGCGACATTGACGTCGCCAGCCTGTACCCGTCGATCGCCATTGCAAACCTGCTTTATCCGGAACACCTGGGCGACCGGTTCGTCGAAGAATATTCGCGCCTCCCCGCTGAACGGCGCGAATGGCAGGCGCTGAAGGGTAAGAAATGCACCGAAGCCAATTCGATGAAGCTGGCGGGAAATGGAACATACGGCAACAGCAATAATAAGTTCAGCGTGTTCTATGACCCTAAGTTCACAATGTCGATTACGATTAACGGCCAGCTTTTATTGTGCATGCTCGCCGAATGGCTTCTAACCGTTCCGACGCTTCAACTAATTCAGATCAACACTGACGGAATCACGTTCCGATGCAAGCGGGACCGAGTCCCACATACACAGTTGATGCAACAGATATGGGAACGCGTGACCGGGCTCACACTCGAGGAAGCCGAATATTCGCGCATGTGGATCCGTGACGTCAACAATTACGTTGCCGAAGACATCGACGGGTCACTGAAGCAAAAAGGCGCCTATTGGTTCGCGCGCCAGTTCCCCGAGGATATCGCGAATGCGCAGCCGCCTGCGTGGCACAAGGATTTTTCCGCTGTCGTCGCCACGAAGGCGGCCGTCGAGTACATGGTCAACGGAACCGATATCGAGCGGTTCGTTTACTCGCACGCTGACCCGTTCGATTTCATGTGCCGCGCCAAGGTCGACCGGTCGTCGCACTTGATGATCGGCGACCAGGAAGTGCAGCGCCTTACTCGGTATTATGTCGCGCGCAACGGCGGATCGATGCGCAAGGTATCGCCGCCGACTGGTCCGATGGGCGAATACAAACGCAAGAACGGGCTGTCTGACTTCGAATATGAAACGATCCGCCGGGAAGTTCCGCCAGGGGCGCATGACGAACGGATCCACACGAAAAACAAGTCGAAATATATCACGCGCGAAACGTCGATCGAGGCGGGATATCAGGTCGCAGAGTGCAACCGCGCCTCTGATTTCGATTTCCAGAATCTGAATTACGAATGGTATGTCGACAAGGCGCGAAAGCTGGTGATCTCATGATGACATTACGCGATCTCATTGACGAACTGGAATATTTGACGCTGACCGAAGGCGAGTTGATCGAAGTCGTAGCGACGGCCGACGACAACGAACCTTACACGCCCGTTATTTCGGTCGGCAAGGATAAGGACGGCGTTCGACGCGTAAGGTTGTCATAAATGCCCCGCACGCCCTCAGAATCCGAAATTCAGCGCGCGTTTACACTCTGGTTCAAAGGCGAGCCGGGCAAGATCGCGCCAGCCGGCAAGCCCGGCGTAATCGCCTGGCATACTCCGAACGGCGGCGCCCGATCGGCAATCGAGGGAAAGCGGTTCAAGGAATCGGGGGTCGAGCCTGGCATTCACGATTATCTGTTCTTGTGGGGCGGTCTTTACGGCTTGGAATTCAAGAAACCGGGCGGGCGACTGTCCGAAGCACAAAAACAGATGCACCCGCGCATGATCGCCGCCGGCATGGTGGCGTCCGCGACCGTGGACAATCTCGACGACGCGAAAGAGACCGTGCGCCAATGGGGACTAACTCGATTTTAAAGTTGACAGTAAACAAATGATATGACAGGCTGCAGCGAATGAAATAAGGGGAAATACGGACATGATTAAATTTGACGTTCTCAACAGGTTCTCAGGTGCGGTTCAGTTCAATGCTGAACTTGATTGTTCGGAGAATACCGAGACGAGAATCAAACTCGGCTTGGCGGTGAAATGGGCAGTTAAAGCCGGCGCGGACCTTGGCGGCGCGGACCTTGCCGGCGCGAACCTTGCCGGCGCGAACCTTGGCGGCGCGAACCTTGCCGGCGCGTACCTTGGCGGCGCGGACCTTGCCGGCGCGGACCTTGGCGGCGCGAACCTTGCCGGCGCGAACCTTGCCGGCGCGGACCTTGCCCACGCGAACCTTGCCGGCGCGGACCTTGCCTACGCGAACCTTGCCGGCGCGGACCTTGGCGGCGCGAACCTTGCCGGCGCGTACCTTGCCCACGCGAACCTTGCCGGCGCGTACCTTGCCCACGCGAACCTTGCCGGCGCGGACCTTGGCGGCGCGAACCTTGCCGGCGCGGACCTTGCCTACGCGAACCTTGCCGGCGCGAACCTTGCCGGCGCGAACCTTGTCGGCGCGGACCTTGCCTACGCGAAATGGCGCGATGGCATCACAATCAACAAACCGCCTGTCCATGTTTACGGGCTTCATTGGCCCGTGACCATTCTCGACACGCACATGCAAATCGGCTGCGAATTGCACTCGTTCGACGAATGGTCAGCGTTCGACGACAAGCGCATTGCGGAGATGGACGGATGGGGTGCGCTTCGCTTCTGGCGTGCAAATAAAGCAGCACTCATGGCTCTGTGCGGGAATCGCTAATCATGAATGAGAACCATACGCCGCGCACGATGCGCTCCTATTCGACCCGCGACGTCGTTGTGGCTTTCGCCCGCCAGAGTGTCGCGATCGACACGATAACGCGCGCCTTGGTCCTGCAGCCCGGACAGGCGGCCGGCCTTTGTCGTCGTGCGCATTCCGACGGCGAACTGCTCATGATCCCGCCAGAACTGCCGGCCGACGCGCCGCGCGCCGCCGCCGTCGAAATCGTTCACCTGCGCGAACGTCTCGAGGACACCGAAGCGCAAGTGCGGGAATTCCAGAAAGTCGAAAGCGGCATCGCGGACAAGCTGGTGCGGGTCGCCAGCCTGACGGTTTATGAGGCGATCGTGGTTTCGGTCCTGATGCAGCACGAAAAGGCGTCGAAGTCGCGACTCTATAATGCGCTGTACGGCCATATTCTGAACAGTGGTCCCGAACCGAAGATCGTCGACATATTCATTTGCAAGATTCGCAAGAAATTTGCCCCACACAAAATCGAGATCGGCACGATTTGGGGATGGGGTTATGAAATGAAGCGGCCCGACAAAGACCGGCTGCGCGACATGATGCCGGAAAATTTGACGATAACGGCGTCACCGTCATGACCCTGCGCCCCGATGCCCTTGCCTATCCGCCGCGCGCCCTGTCCAGGGAAGGCGGGACAATGAGTGCCCCACCGACCAGGTGGCGGCACTCGCGAAGCGTCACGGATTAGAAGGACGCTAAGACTTACCACGGGCGAGCACGTCTATTTGGTCGAGCAGTTTCCCGAATGAACCATTATTCTGCATTGTAATATCCGAAGGTATATCATGCGCCTCGGATTGATGCCCTGCGGCTCCTGCGCCGGCACCTGATCGTTCAATATGGACGATCAGTCCGCCGGCGGCTCTTATAGCTGCAGCCTCGTTCGGGAACCGACAATCGTCAACGACGATGCAACTGCTTGGCAACGTGCGTTCGAATGCTGCCTGCCACGCCTGAACCCACAGGTCCGGCCCGATAATGTCGCGCCCCCATTCCGTGCCGATCGTCTGCATTGCAAATCGCGGTGTATGGCCGCACAGAAGATCGCACGGCGTTTCTTTTTGGTCGCCTTCGATCTGTGCGCCGGACAGCCCTAGCGCCGCCATCATGCTTTTGAGCGGCCCTGCAAAGCGAATCCGCGTGAACCCGTGACGCTCGACCAGGTGCATTGCCGCGGTCGACTTGCCGGATCCAGCAAGCCCGGTGAATGCGATCAGTCGGCGTGAGAATGGTCCAACACCTAGATAAGCGCACTCATTGTCGCAATCATAACCGCAACAACCGTCGCACCGAATGAAGTTTACTTGCGTCTGTGATGCCTGACGCGACAGGTGAAAGAACCCTGAGACGGTCATTTCCTCGACTCCCCGTCCATGATTAAATCGGTGACGCGGCCGCGGTATCCAAACTCGCGATGATATGTGATCGCAGTCAGACTTCGTCCGGACAGATATCCGGACCCGAAATGCCACGCGTCTTGTGGAACTGGCGATTGATGCGTTTCGACCGCGACGCCGTCGATTTCGTTGCCGATCTTTTCGGTATGATGAATATGGAATCCGTGGACATACCGGAACCGGGTCGCGCCCCAATCCTCGGGCCGTCGCTGTGCCATAACGCCGGGCATTTTGCTTATCTTGACCATGTGTCCGTGCGTGGCGCCGAGCAGCACGCGACCGAAAAGGAACCACCAATAAACCGACGGGTCCAGGTCGACTGTTACGCGCGGTTCGTTTCGGTAAAGTGCGGCAAGGTGGTACGCCACGGCGACGCAGGCGTGTTCGTCGTGATTGCCCGGCAGTATCCGCACGACGACTTTTTCGTGCCGCCTGCGCGCCCGTTCGACTACGCGCTCGGTCAAACGGCACGCCGCACCGACGACTTTTTGATATCGACCGTCGACCTGCAGACTGTTGCCGGACCGTGTTGTCTTGTTTTCGTTGCTATCGGAATGGATCAGGTCGCCGCCACCGAGCACGACGCAAGCGCCGCTCGGTGGCGAGCGTTCGATAACAGCGTCGACCGATTCACCGATTACGCGCTCGGCAATTTTCAAATCCCAATTTTCGGACGTTTCCTTCCCCCAGGCGAACATTCCGAGATGCCAGTCAGCCAGCGGAATCAGCGTCAGGATATCGCTGGAAACGTCGACCGGCGCCGGAACCGGCTCGGCGGCCGGCGCATAGTCGGCGAACGCTTCCTTGATCGCTTCGACAATCGCCAGCGGATCCGCGCCGCCATCGCGCGCCAGGATATGCTTGTGCATGACCCGACCGTCCGCGTCGACCAGCGCCGTAACGCCTTTCAGTTTCAGCCCGGCGGGTATCTCGAAAACTTCGCCGTGCTCGGGCTTTTGCTGCACAGATCGGCCGTTCGGGCCGTCCGTCACCTGCGAAATATAATAGCCGGGCATCGCCGGCGCGGTGTCGAGCATAAGCCCGCGCTGCGCTGCGATCTTCAAACGATCGCTGAACGTATTCCGAGGTAGATCAAGCGACCGTGCTGCGGCCGCGCTGCTCGGGTGCGCGTTGCGGGCCGCGACAGCTTCGTTTAGCTGCTCGTCGGTCAGGGGAGGAACACCGCCCACGCGTCACTTGCGCTCTATATGGAGACTGGTCGCCATGGCGAGGGCGTTGGATAGTATTTCCATGCGTGAAATCAGCGTCTCGACGCGGTTCGACAAATGATCGAAAGCGAGGATTAACCGTTTCTCGGTCTTTTCGAGAGTCGCTGCCGAAACAAAATGCCGTTCGACGTGCAGTCTGTAGTCGTTCAATTCACGAGCGACCATATTGCGCTGATCCCGCTCGGCACTGATCTTTACCTCAATACGCCACCAGAGAGCGGCGATACCACTCGCGATCATTACAGCAAGTCCTATAGTGATGGTGCTCTCGTCACCGATCATTATGTCGAACCGCGCGAAAACAACGGCGCCAGGCCGGACTTGAAGCGCCCGTAAAGCGCATATCCGGCGCCCCAAAGAGTTACGAGGGCCGCACCGACCTCGACGATATAAGCGCCGTCCACGTCATAGCCGAGAATTTTGGCGATCATCGGAACGATAATGCCCAAGGCAGAGACGACCGAACCGACAGCCACCCGCGACTGATACGGCTTTTCGGCGCTCAGTTCGTTGACCGCTTTCGGATCAGCGGCAACATCCGCCTCAATCCGGTTGGCGGCGGCTAATCCAGCCTCCCGCGCGATCGCGGCTTTCACGACCATCGGAAGCACTGCTTTCACGACCATCGGAAGCACTGCTTTGACAACTGCGCCAAAGATCATGAACAATTCCTTCCTAAGCCGGCGTGCGTTTGCGCAGGACGATTCCGCGATTGCGCCACGCCACTGTGAGAATGATTGCGACGACCGCCGCCCATAGCGCCCAATTGGCACCGGACATTGCGACCGACCAGTCGAACACGTTGTCGGCAGGCGGTACGGAGGGTGCGATTGTCGTTTCGATGCCGGCGCCTGTCGCGCCGGACGTGGCTGTCGCGCCGGTTGTGATTTGTGCGGATCGCTTCGCCTCGATCGCGCGGACCAATGTGGCGCGCGTGGCGGGTCCGACCCGTCCGTCGATCGTGAGTTCCTTGTCGCGCTGGAACGCGCGAACGGCTGTAATCGTTACTGGACCGGCTACGCCATCAACAACGATATCGAAACCGAGCGTCACAAGTTGCGCCTGGTACTCTTTCGTGTCGGAATGTGTCGAAGATACAGCCGGCTGCGTCTTGTGCGCTCGACCGTAATTACCAGTCTCGAGCAACAACGCCTCGGCGGCCCGGCGACGTAGCAATCCACGCAACGGCTTGCTTGACCCACGCGCCGTAACAGCGGTCACGCGTAGTTTGGAAGCAGCGGCGGAAATTGCGCGCGAAGCGAGCGCCGTCGCCCATTTCCATTTCAGCGCGCCCGGCCCGCAATTGTACGAAACGTCGGTCGCGGCGTCGAATTCGTGCTGTTTGATTCCTGTCCCGGCGAAACGCTCGGCGACGGGCGGCGCGTATTCCTCGCGAATAAGCAGCGCGAGCGCCTCGCTTGCCTCGGCTGCTGTCATGGTGTCACCCATGCGCAGCTTGTGCCCACGTTTCGCTGTCCAATATCGACGGAAAGCCGCAGACAGCCAGGTACAGCCGATTCCAATGGTAATAACGCCACCGGAATCCTTGTACGCTTTCAATACCGTACCCTCGAACGCCGAGGTGAACGGGATCAGCTTTTCAGAGGCGGTTATAACTGACATGGCGTAACACTATCAGCCTAGGTGTTTACTGTCAACAAATTACCCGGCGAACACCAGCGCGGACCGTGCCAGATGATCGGCGCCGTCTTGTCGCGCGAAATTTCGCACACGATCGGTGTCGATCGGTAATAGGTGCATTCCGACCCTCAGCATTTTGTCGACCCAATAGTCCCAAGTCTGACAATTGACGTGATGAAAGCCCGGCTGCCCAGGTACAGCGTGCGACATGACCAGAAAACGGCCGCAAGCGAGCGAGGCGATAACATTGTCGACATGTTCCGGCGCGATATGCTCAACAACTTCCTGACAATGAACAAGGTCGACATTGCATCGTACAGGCTGTTTTGTAAGGTCGACCATGACAGTCGGAAACACCGCGCGGGCAACGTTTGACTCGAGTCCGTCGACTGCGATCGTCTGCACGCCTTTGTTGGCGAAGTACCTGGCGGCGTGTCCTAGCCCCGAACCTAAATCGAGAACGGACCCGATAGCAAACCGATCAATAATGTAATTCCAAGCTGTCGGCGCGAATGTTAACGGGTCGCCTTCCGCGATATTGCCGCCAAGGTGCGGCGCTGTCGGATCCTCGACGAAATGATATTTCATGTTCTTGCTTCCTCGTACCAGCCTGCGCCCCATAGCGTGCCGAGCCGTTTGAAATAGTCCTCGTATTTGATCGCGATCACGTCGCACGAATAATTGTCCAGGGCGTGCTTGCGGATCGCGTGCGGGTCGAGCATTTTCACGTCTTGCGCGGCTTGCAAGAACTCCGCGAAATGCCTGCATCGCCAGCCGGTCAATCCGTTGACGTTTGTTTCCGTAAACGCGCCCCAATCGCTTGTTATGGTCGGCGTTCCACACGCTTGCGCCTCTGGTACAATATTCCCGAAAGGCTCGATATAGACCGTCGGCGCGAGAAGCGCCGTGGCGCGCGACATAAGCCGCCCGCGTTCCTCGGGTCCGATCACACCGACGTATTCGGTTCCGCGCGGCGGTGTGCCCTGCCCGGCGACGACAAGCCGCTTTCCGAGTTTCGCGCAAACGTCGGCGGCAATCTGTTCGCCCTTACCGCACCCAAGTCGACCGATGAAGAAATAATAATCGTCCTTCTCGACCGAAAACGGGAATTGCTCGACCTCGAAATATCCGGATATCACCGCGTCGAACCAATGGTCGCCTTTCGCGGCGTTCGGGTTTCCGTGGCCTTGCGCGCCGTAACAAGTGTGCATCCACGCATAGCTCTCGAACACGCGATATTTGGCGAACGTCCCACCGTACCCGCAGCCAAACTCGACCGTCATCATGTGCGGGAGCGCGTCGGCGACTTGCTTGTGAGCAAGGCCGCCGATCAGGCAAACAAAGTCGGTCGGCCCGGCTCGGTCGCGGATCGCGTTTGCCACCCGGTCGTTGAAGTGTCGCCAATGTGGCAGCGAATAATCGAAACTCGCTTGTGTGTAGTGCTTGCCGCCGACCGCCGCGGCGCGTTCCGCTTCGCTGATACACGAAACATGCTCGTCGCATGAGGCCTCGTTTTCGTCGCCGGCGTATAGGATAACGTCGTGTCCGCGCACCTTCATCATGGCGCAAAATTTTCGCACTTTCTCGGTAAACGCGCAGGCGCTATATGCGCTCGTCACCTGTGTATGCGGTAGCGAAACGACGTGGAATTTCATAATGCGCCCTTTTCGATTGTGAGCGCAGACTATCGGCGCGAAGGTTGATTGTCAACGGACTTGTGTTTTAGTTGCTTTTATCTAATTCTAGCGGCCAGGCTTTCTTGAGATCACTGACAGTTGCCGCTGCGTCAATTGACGACTGGTAAGTCGCTGGTAAGTCGCGCAGCGCCTGCTTGTCGGCCTCGACTTTGGCAACGGCGGCAGCGTCCTTCTTGCTGTTCGCGATTAGCCCTTCGGTATCTTTTGCCACGAGCAGTTTGTCCCGAGCGGCCCGGATGCGCTTCATCTGGATTGCTCGCGCCTTGGTCATGTCGTGGTCGATGATTTTGTCGTTTACTTTCCACGCATCGCGGAACGTTCGATCTGTGGAAATGGCTCCCGGTGGTATCTCAGTGACAGACACGATGTTTCGACGGTCCTCGAAGGACCACTTGGTAATACACTCATCTGGGGTGACGTCGTCGACAGTCTCCATGACGGAAACACCGCCGTCGGCGCGTTCGATTGCGAATTTAGCCATTATGTTTGGTCTCCATAACCGACAAACGAATACCCTGTGGTATCTTCCTTATCTGCTGTACTTTCGTCGTGAGTAACGACTTTGACTGACCCTGCGGCTAAACTCTGAAATGACACAATTAACTGTTGTTCACCGCTGTTGCTTGAGTGCTGTGAAAACAAAGGTGTCCAAAAAGCAGACGTGAAGTCCGTGGCAATAGTGAATATGCATTCGCCCACGTCACTGTCGGTAATGCTTGTTATATTATGACTTGCGCGAAGTACCCAAGTACCTGCACCATTTACGTACGCCCAACACTTTGCGCTCCCCGGATGCCAATTCACATTCGCCGGGGTAGCGGCAACGGTATTAGAGACTGCCGCCTCCATTTCGGTTTGGCTTGCTGCGGCAAGGCCACCAGAGCCGGTCGGTCCCGTTGCGCCTGTTACACCGGTCGGTCCCGTTGCACCATTGACGCCGGTCGGACCTGTCGTGCCTGTCGGACCCGCAACCGTGCTGTCGGCACCGGTCGGACCGGTCGGTCCCGTTGCACCATT
>Ga0209702_10009672_pt1 | contig 10640 bp, 9 predicted proteins | sample FRY01_FD_187210 | JGI IMG/M metagenome (GOLD analysis project Ga0209702, IMG submission 187210) | Freshwater microbial communities from Lake Fryxell liftoff mats and glacier meltwater in Antarctica - FRY-01 (SPAdes) (version 2) | ecosystem: Environmental > Aquatic > Freshwater > Ice > Glacier...
TGCATTAGGCACCGTCCTTATTGGGATTTGTGGGTTTAGATGCTCCCGAATGCTCCCGAAAACTCATCAAGTTGATGGCTCCCCGGTTGATTTCGGTCGATGATGCTGGCCTTCAAGCCCGTTCGGACCAGGGCCATTACCGGAAGCCGTCCGCGAGCCGTCGGAGAGCGCTCCGCCCCGCTGGATCGGGGTCAGGTCTCCGTCGCGTTCAATGCGCTGTGAGACGACCTGACGAGCCGCTTCGCTAGTGAGATGGGAGTAGAGCGTCAAGACAAGGAGGCCCCCGTCCTTATGGCCCATCTGATCAGCCACCAATTGGGCATCACCAAAGTTGCGGTACATCCAGGTACCGAAGTGGTGACGAAGCTCGTGGAAGACCGTGTCGTAGAAGCCGGCCGCGGCCCGGATCCTCACCCAGTTGGAGTACAGCGTGCCTCGTGTCAGGGGCAGCCCGCTGATGCTGTAGAAGATGTAATCGTGATTCGGTGAAGGGGCGAACGACTCGAGCGCGGCCAGGGCCTCGGGGGCCAGTCGCACCGTTCGGATGTGCTCGCCCTTGGGGAGCGTTTCTTTGCCGCTCTTGTTGAGCTGGACGTCCACCACAAGTGTGCCTTCACGGATCGCCGACCATCGGAGGGCCGCGACTTCGCCGAACCTGAGTCCGGTCTTGGCTGTGACGTCCACCAGGGCCCGCATGACCGCCGCGTAGGTCGGATCAAAGACCAAATACGCGGCCTGCGCTAGTTGCTCGATGTCGCCGCTGCCGAGCACTTCGATATCCGCGCGGCCGCGGCCGCGCTTTCTCCCCAGGCCCTTGAATGGATTGGTCTCAACAAATCCTCGCTCAACGGCGCAATTGAACAGGTTGGAAATCACGTCGAGATGGGCTGGCTGTTGCTTGGAGGCCCAGTACGCTGCAGCCTCTGGCGTGATCGACGAGAGCGTGCGATCACCGAAGTAATCCACAAAGGCTGCCAATGAGTGCTCGTATTGGGAAATCGTGCTTTCCGCGAGCCGTCTATCAGTCATCCACACCCCTGCCCATCCACTGACTGTCATCTCGCCGCGACGAGTCGAACCAGATGAAACTTCAAACTGGCTCTTGGCAGTTCGTGCCTGCTGCACAGTGTCGAACGTGCCCAGAGCCTTCTTAGATTTCGTGGCCGGATCGTAAGCCGTTGCCTCGTAGCGCGCCGTCCCGTTTTTTGAGACGCGAACCCTTATTCCGGGTGGCAAGCGCGGCATCAGAGCTGCCCTCGGTAGTAACGACGAAGGTCGTGGAAGCAGACCTCACCTAGGCCAGCCGCGCGTCGCATCTGATCGAAGTTGCGGTCGAGGGTCCCGCGGCTCAGTGGTTGTCCTCTCTGGGCGTAGAAGACAAACTCGTGGTCGCTGGCAGGCGGGAACCGATCGAGCGTGGCTAGAGCTTCGGGAGCGAGCAGGACCACTCGCGATCTTCCGCCCTTAGGAGCGGTCTCGAGCCCTCTCCGGTCGACTTGCGTGTCGACATGCAGATAGCTACCGTCGATCGAAGACCAGCGCATGCCGAGCACCTCGCCCGTACGAAGACCCGCGCTGGCCGAAAGCCACACGAGTGCGTTCATCACTGGCGCATATGAGGGACTAAAGACCGCATACGCGGCCGCCGCTATCCGCTCGACCTCTTCGTCGCTGAGAACAGCTCGGTCCAGATGCCCGCGCTCCTTAGTTGGCCCGAGTCCACGCCTGAGAATCTTGCTGACGAACCGCCAAGAGGCCTTCAGCCGAATGATCCAGGGAGACTTATGCGGCATCGGCCCTACCTCCCTTGTCGAGCCACTCCAGAGCTGCAAGGCGGTCGAAACGCTTACCGTGGCCGACCTGGTGGAACGGCATTCCCAGGAGGACCTGGTCGTCGATCCAGCGCGGAGATCGACGCAGGTAGCGCGCGAGCTCCAGCTTCGTCATCAAAGGTACGGGTGCTGTCGCCGGCTGGCTAGGGCGCATGACAACCCCACCCGCTTGAACGTCCCCCCGTTACCCTTTGCGAATCCCCCGCCTCTGCTGCCGCTTCCCAGGTAGGTAGCGGGGGTCCAGGACCATCAGGGCCTGAGTCGCCAGAAGAGCTGGCTTTCGAGGGAGAAGCGGCAGAGCGTCTTCCACGCGCCCGCGGCGCTCGTCGCGCACCGCAACTCAAAACCGTGCTCTGCTCAGGCGGCGGCAAGCTGAAGCGAGCCAGCTGAACCAACACGGCGCCAGCATCGAACACGTCGAATCCAGGTCGCCAGGTGCTATAAGGATCAGCGAACGCGCTAATCACGCGAATATAGGTATTTTTGCCGCCGGAAATAAGTGGGAGTACTAGATGCATATACATTTAGATTAGCAGGGTCTAATGTCGGCGAGCGCACGAACGACCGTTCCCGCAACATTCGACATTCGAGGTAAAGTTCAGAGCGACTCGCCCCTAGGACGGCGATCCGGCAGCATGGGATTACCCGATCCCACAATCACGTGGCCTCATACTCGTCTGGTAAAGTCTGAGCAATGGAGTCCCACGACGATAAAATAACCGGCGGGGAACTGCGCAAGCATGGTTTTCTGGGGCGTAATGAACCGGTTCGTGAGGGTTCGAAGACGGTTGGTATCACAGTCACCGCCGTCCCGTTTGAGCTCAAGACCCGCTTCGAGCAGCTCGCCCTCGATTACAAGATCAAATACGGCCATCGAATCACCTTGGAGAGCCTGTACCTAATCGCCTTAGAGCAAGGCATTCCGAGTCTTGAAGATCTAGAAAACTTGCTCAGCGAACAACCGCTGCGCTAAAGCCTTCACGCGCGCCAAGCGTTCACAAGCAGATAACGCAAAACTCTCTGGCGCTGCCGGCTCACGCAACGTGGCGCTCGTCGGGTACGCCCCCCGCTTTCGCGCCGTCATCGCGCCCAACGCTGCTCAGGCAGCGGCTAGCTCGTACTCAGCAGGTTCCTTGTAAAGGTGCCTTTGGAAGCCAAGACGGCCGCGTGCTCTTAGATGAGTCAGCCCAACAGTTCCTGGAGACGTACAGCGTGGTATCGCCAGCGGGTGACGGACGTGTCCTCACTCCGAGCGGCGGCGCCGTCTACGTTGCCGCCCTCCCCTTCGTACTGACGGGAACCCGCTTCTGGGCTGAACTATCCGAGCATCCACCCTCGTATCAGCCATTGTTCGCGCAGTACTTTGCGGGCCCCGCGGCGAACACCTGGCAGGTTGCGTTGTTTGCAGAGGTCATTCTGCTGGACCCGCCCAAGGAGGTCCCACAGCGCGCTACTAAATGCACGGAGTGCGGGTCAGAACAGCAACCGTTCTGGGTTAATCCGAAACGAAACACCCTCGAATGGTGGGAAGACCCGTCCCCATATTGGATGTGCGGTGACTGCGGCGGTATCAGGTGCTTCTGACAGGCGGCGACAGATCGATCCGAAGTCGCGACGCCAGCTCGAGCAACTCCTCATCTGACCGGTCCGCCCCGAGGAACTCGAGAAGCTCCTCCTGCCGCGGCTGACCAAATGCGAGCCGATACGCCGCGAGGGTCTTGCGGAGCTGCGGCAGTTCAACCGACTCCTTGCTGAACGGCAGAACCGGCACGTGACGTTCAATCGATGCCGGCCCCTCCGGAAACACCCAGTACGGCACCATCTCGTCCTCGTTCGTTCGCAGCTCGGCTGCGCGTCTGAACAACGTCTCCCATGGATCGGAGTCAGCCGGAAGGCCGTCGCGGAATGCATCTGAGCCCACGGTCGCAGCAATATTTCGCCGCACAGCATGGCCCTTGTAGCGGTGCACGCGGCCCTCGCGCTGTTCCAGATCGACCGGGTTCCTTGGCAGGTTCCAGTGGACCACCGCATGGCACCAAAGGTGAAAATCCAGGCCCTCCTGCCCGACGGAAGTCGAGGTGAGGACGAACGGCCAGAATGGTGAGTTGAACGCGTTCGATACCGACTCGATGCGTGCCTCCCCGCCGTCGTCGAGCGCTTGGTTACCGAACGCGACCCCAAACCGTGTCCGCATTCTGTGGCGATCAAGCTTGATGGCGCCCTCAGGACCTTCGGATCGAGGAATGTCAACCCGGAAGCTTGACGTCCGCGTTTCGAGCGCCTCGGCGATTCTCTGGGCGACGTCCTTTGCGGCCGATGCTTGGCGCTCATCGGTGTCGAGCCGCAGGTGGCCGAGCCAATCCCTGAGCACATGCGCGTGCTCATCGAGCACAGCCTGGAGGTTCCCGTCGGCGGCGTGATGCAGAACGTCCCGCCAGTAGCCCAAGTTCCCGCCTTCATTGTCGCCACCACGCGCGCCATTGCCAACAATTGCCGTCACCTCTGGCGCGTTGAAGAAGCTCCGAAAGCCCGACGCAACACGGGCCGCACCGGACACGACCCGAACGTCCGCAACGGGCAAACTCACAACCGAGCTGATCGACCTGAGGGCGCACTGTGCCGGACCTCCCAATGCCAGCTCAGCTAGCGCTTCCACCAGGTCCTCCGGAGGACGGCCCAGTGCCTCGACTCCGTAGTCGAGCATCGCCCGAGCTTCGGCCATGTGCGCTAGGAAGTTCTCGCCGGGGACGTCTCCCGCCCAACGCGATGCGGCGTCGTCAGCCAGCATTGCTCGCGTGACATCCGGCGAACGGAGATCGTCAAGGAGCAGCGGAGCCGCCCAATACCAGCGCTGGTCAATAACACCGTCCGTTGCCGCGTGCCGAACCAAACCGGCGATCGCACCCGCCACTCGCCTCTCGATGTCCTCACGTACCGCCACAATGTCGGGCCGGGCAGACCCGCTGGGCCGCGGGTCCCCAAGTTCGGCCAGCGTGGGACTCGGCCAACTCAAGGCAAACGCTGTCATCGAGGCGGGACGCCGCTTGCCTCCGGCCTCGCCTTCCCGCGCCTCGACGCCCCGACGGTCCGTGGTTGCAAAGGTCAATCTCTGACCGCCACGAGACTTTGCGCTGTACCGATGCGAGCTCTCGTCGTAGGCACGCCGCTCCGCCTCGTAGCTCACGAGGCACGAAACCACCTTCGGAACGAGCGCCCAACCGGAAAAGATCAACCGCTTCGTGAACGTCACGGCATTGTCCGATTCGTAGACCGACCCAGCGTCGTAGTACCGAAGCGACGGCGGCATCCACAACAGCTCGAACGCGCGGTGACGCTCGAGATCCTCGAGTAACCAGCGGAGCTTCCCGTTTTCGGGGTCGATCAGCTGGTACTTCTGGATCTCTTTCCAACTCAGTAACCCCGGCCCAGGGTCGAGGCGTTCCCCGTCCGGGAGCAGTCCAGCGGCGGCGGCACCGTCGAGCGCTTTCTTGAGCTGGTAGTGCTCCATGAAGTTCACGAGATAGGGACCCGCCTTCCAATACTCGGCTGGATCGTGATGCTTGACGGCCTCCGCGAGGCTCGCGACGCGCATGTAGGCCTGCAAGTCTTGGACCTCCACAGAGGCGGCCGGTTCCAGCTCGCGAAGCATGCCATCACGGTCGGGAGTTGCCGCGAGCCGCTCGGTGCGCGCCATCACGCTGCGCAACTCCGAGCCGATCTCGGTGCAAATCGCCTCGGCGTGACTGAGCGTCTCTGGAGATCCGAGCGCGCCACGCAGCGCGTTGAACCGATGCTGGAGCTGCGCGACGCGGGCCGGATCGCTGAACAGGAACGAGCACGTGGAAACGAAGTCCTTGTAGTGATCCCCCTCAACCTCGTCCTCAGTGCTGTACATGCGGTACGGCGTGGCTGAAAGGAGGAGGCATCGTGTGGGCCGCCCGGTCTCGGGATCCTTGTGCGTGAAGAGTCGCTGCGCGAGCTCGGCGGCGAAGTTCTCGGGGTCCGGGTTCAGTAGGTCCTTGAACCGCTGAAATTCGTCGAGCACGACTAGATCGGGTTGCAATGCTGCGATGCCAACTATCGCCATGACTCGTCGGATTTCGCCGATCAGCTCTGTGCGGTCCGACCAAAGCTCGTCCGGGAAGCGCCGCTTCCATCTAAGGCCTTCTACGAGCCCGTCGAAGAGCTCCCTTAGGGGCCGCAGGCCGTGAGACGTCCGTATCCGCTCCACCTCAGCGAGCTTCTCCGAAAAGACCACCGCGGAAACCTGAACACGGCGACGGTACTGGCGTTCGTACGCCCGGAGGCGCTCGTCGCCGGTCTCACGCGAGACACCGGACCAGAAGACCCACCGTGCCCGCGCGTTCATGACATCTGCGCCCCACTCGGCGCGCAGGAAGGTGTACGCAAGGCAGCGCTCGGGGAACTTGCCCGTGCTGTGTCCGAACTTCAGCGATGTGCCGGGCGTGATTGCGAGGAGATTGACGCCGGACTTCCCGTCCTTGCCGGTGTTGAGCTTCACGAGCGGCAGCATCGTGAGCCGTTCGACGTCCTCGAGGAGCTCGATCCCTTTCGGCACCAGCTTGCGCAGGTTCTGGCGAGCGATCGCGCCATTCGAGCAGATGTAGAGGATGTCGTGTCGTTCGTCACCGCTCTTCTGGAGATGGTCAATGACCTGGGCGATAACGCCCTTGGCGATGTGTGTCTTGCCAAGTCCGACTTCATCGGCGACCAGGAACCGCAGCGACGGGTTCTCGTCCGCGAACATCCGCTCGAACGCCCAGATCGCCGTCCGACGCTGAAAGTCCTTGAGTTCTGCAAGGACGGCATCCGGATCAACGTGATGGTCCACCATCAGGACGAACCTTCGGGAAGAGCAACTTCGGTGATCGTCGCCCAGAGATCGTGGAACCCGGGGGGAAGCGCATTGTCGGCAGCCAAGTCAGCAACTAGGGGCTGCAGTGACGCGAGCTTCGCCGGGTCTCTGCGCATCGTCCGGATGAGCTTCTCGAGTACCGGGAGCACCGGCGTGTGGTCTCCATTCGTCGCCTCGCCGGTGTACGCGACTTCCACAGCGTCGAGCAGATCGGCCCTCGCAGGATCCTCATCGAGTAGTGCCAACAGGTACTGGAGGAAGCGTTCGGCATTGCCGACTAGGGCTTTCAGCAACAAGCTGTCCCGTTCCTCCGGCACGTTCGAGAGTTGCGATGGGACCACGAACTCGGTGATCGTGCCGTCCGCGTGGGTAATGCAGAACGCCAGGAACCCGCTGATTAGCTCAACCGTCGTCTCAAACCGGAGCTCGAGTGGCTCGCCCATTGCCACAGTCCGTCGGTTCCCGGGGGATGACAACGGCCAACACTCGATGGTGATGTCCTCCACTGTCGGGACAGGCTCGACCGACCGGTACGTGACGGCAAATCCAGCGCCGCTCGCCTCGACGACACCCTCGATGTCGATTCTCGCAACGGCACGGCGCGCTCCGTCGAGTCCGCCCAAGCCGGGATCGGGCCCCTGCCCGCTGATCGGCGTGTACGGCATGAACAACGCGTTGAGGCCAGGTTCGTCATCCGATCCACCGAACAACTGGTCGATTCCGAGCTGCTCTACGGACCCTTTGAGCTCGAGAAGGACCTCGACGTTGCTCGTGAACGCTGCGCTCGTGGCGTTCGCTGAGCCGAGAAACAGGCGTGCCGTCGAACCCTGCTCGAACGCGAAGACTTTTGCATGCAGCCCGGTGATCGGCCTTGCCGGGTCCTGCGAGGACCGCTTGTCGTCATCGTCTGGGTCGAAGATGCTCCCATCGTCGAACTGGTAGGTCACACCGAGCTGTGGGAGCACTGCAGCGTCCAGGCCATCGAGCGACTCAGGCCGGCTCACCACGGCGTCGACGCGGCCCGGACGAACGTCGGTGAAGAAGTCGGCGCTGAGGAACGGCGAGATGATGAGGGACCGATCCGCGTCGAGCGGGAGCGGAGAGTCGGTGTTCTCCAGACCGAGAACCGAGAGATTCATCGACTTCACGCCGACAGGCAGCGCGAACTTCGCGGCACGCAGCGCCGCCGACAAGTGCTCGACGCGAGCGTGATGCGAGGGTGAGGCTCCCGCCTTCTGGGCCAACAGCCCTTCGAACAGGTCGCTAAGCGGCGAGAGGTCCGCCCCCTTGCCGGCGATCGATTCGTCCAGGCGGACGACGGTGTCCCAGCTTGCATCGAACGTTAGGTTGCGGCTCGCGATGAGGACGCGCAGACGTGGTGCGCTTCCATCTTGCGCACTCGGCGCGTATCGCATCACCCACACCTTCGGGTGCACGACACCTCCGCGCGGCGCCAGGACTGGCACGACCGCCTGCTCCAAGAATGCGAATACCGGGCGCGACGGAGGCAGACCGATCTCGCCCACCTGACTGAAAACGGTGAGCTTGCTCGCATTCGACTTCACAGCGTGCAACAGCTCGATCGGCTCCTGCCCCGTGCCATCCTTGGTGACGCCCTCCGAGCCGGCGAGTGCGAATGCGGCCGGGGCCGCCAGCAACGCACGGAGATCGAGCGTGAATGTGACTGCCATCGCTGCGTCCAACGTGAACCCGGCCGGCGGGCGCATGGCATCGATCAGCGTGAGACGGCTTCCGGGCTGAAGCATCTAGCCCTGTGCCTCCAATGCCGTTGCCATATCCGAGATGTAACTCTTCGTGACCAACCAGCGGTAATCGAGCTGGCCACCGAATGGGGCCTGGTTCCAACTCTCCAGCGCAGCACGGTTCGTGAGTCTTGCCCGTTTGCCCTTGAGGCGGAGTTCGCGCGCTTCGAGCGTCGCTCGCACGGTCTCATTCTTGTGGTACCCCGTCGGGTCCTGAACTGCGGGCTCGACGATCGCCTCGATGAACTCGCGGGTGACTGGCGATACCGACTCGAACGGTTCAAGGAACGCCCAAAATGTCGCTATGTCCTCGACCCAACCGCCGAGTTCTGCGCCGCGCTGCGCGACAGCGTCAGCCCACCTGCCGAGGCTTGCCATCTCCCGCGCCTCGACCTCATCCGTCTCCCAGCCAAACTCCTTACGCGCCTTCTGCGCGAGCAGGGCGTTGTAGAGGTGTTGAGGGCCAACGGTGAGCTCAGAGAAGCACCTGGCATGGTGGAGCGCCTGCACGAGACCGTCGCCGAAGCCGTCGGCGGGAACCTCCCAAGGATAGCTTGCGAGTTCGGCCCGCTTCGGGTCGTCGCACAACGCGGCGAGGAGCGATCCGGGTCGGCGGTGTCGGATGAAGTCGGCGAGAAACAGTGCCTCCTCCTCGCGCAGGTCGAAGCTGATCTCGGCCTTCAAGAAATCTTCCGGCGGCCCGGGCATCGTCGTCGCCCACATCGAGATTCCGCGAGCGATCGCGGCATGATCATCGTCGCGTTCAGGCTTCATTCGGCCGAGAGCGGCGGCGCGCTGTCCATACTCGGCAAGGCTCCAATCGAGGCGCCGCAAGCCCCAGTTGCGGAGCCCTCCCCAGTAGACCTCGCTCGGCAGGCGTTTGAGCTTGTTGCCTGCGCTGTAGCCAATGATCCCGCGGTTAGGTCCGAGCGGCCGAAGGCAGTCAATGAGCTGTGCCTCCCGATAACGCAGCTTTGCCGCGAACTCGCGCGGAGCGATCCGGTCGGACTCGAGGCGTTGGCAGATCCATGGGATGAACAGGAAGTACCTGATCCGTGTCTGAATGGTCGACGTCCCGGGGCTCAAGATCCCGGAAAACGCATCGCGCACAACGCCAAGTCCGATTGGGTCTAACGTCCCGGGCTCTTCCAAGGCGCGCAGTAGCGCCGCGGCGCGTTCACTGGCTGCGCTGTCGAAGTCCAACCATCCGACCGACGACGCCGGGGCGTAGGTGCTCACTGGAGAGTTCCGCTCGGAAGCCCCGCGGCATCGCCCCCAACAAACACGATGCCGGCCTTCGCGTACTTCTCAGGGCCGGTGAATCCCTGCTTCTCGTTGAGTTCCAACGCGTAGTTCTCCCGTGCTGTCACGCAGACGACTGTCCGCAACCGCTTGAGCTCGACGAGCCAGTCAGAAACACTCTGCACCTGCTGGAGCGTGGCCTCCGTGAGCGGATGCACGTGGTCTGCATGCAGCGCATCGTCCGAGTCATTCTTGGGCACGTGTTGCTCACCGTAGTGGTCGATCACAGACTGAGCGCCCACCGATCTCGTCAAGATCTTCAACTGCTTGTTGGTGTTCCGTTGCCGCAGCTCGTTCCGGAGTACTCGGAGCGCGTCTGTGGGATTCAGTTCCCCTGATCGAACGGCCTGCGCGAGCACATGCGCGAGTCGCGCTGAACGAATGTCAGCCGGTTCCTCGTCGACGAAGTTGTCGCTATTCATGATTCGTCCCCTGCCATCTCCCCATACCGGCACACATGATTCACCATCCGCATCTGCCCGAGCGTGCTGCACTCCGCATCCAGCAGCCTGACACTCTCACAAACCTGGTCCAGTCAACGGGGGCCTGATCAGGTGGACCAACAACCGGGGTCCGGTCAGGTGACTGTCGAAAGCTCACAAAGAAGCTTAATCCATGACCTGAGGGCATCCTCAGCGATGCCCCGGTCCGTCAGCGGTTCGTTGTCAACATGAGCGACGTACTCGTTGCGAAAGTCATATTGGGAGTTGACCATCTCCCCTAGGCCAGACCCGTCAAGGTCAGCGAAGTTCTCCTTGATTGCAGCGAAGACCCCGCCGTAAGCGCCGTCTCCGCCGGCGTACTCAAGGCAGAAGCGCAGAACGCCAACCGGCATCAAAGGCCGCTGGAACACGAGAAGCTTCATGA
>Ga0209702_10009673_pt1 | contig 10639 bp, 10 predicted proteins | sample FRY01_FD_187210 | JGI IMG/M metagenome (GOLD analysis project Ga0209702, IMG submission 187210) | Freshwater microbial communities from Lake Fryxell liftoff mats and glacier meltwater in Antarctica - FRY-01 (SPAdes) (version 2) | ecosystem: Environmental > Aquatic > Freshwater > Ice > Glacier...
AGTCTGTTTTGTTCTTGTAAGTAGTGTGTCAGTTGAGCTTGGACAGCTCTTTCAAAACTCTGCAGCCATCGCAGTCTGTCCATTTCATACGGATCATAGTTTTCACCAACGGTGATAGAAAGGTATGCACCTCCCCCCAAATTACGCTGTGCAGTTGAGCCACCACGAAATCTACTCATGGCACTGTCAAAAGGGGTCAAGCGCCAGGTCCCTGAGTAATCAGGAGCCACGACAAAGCAATCACTTACCGCCTTTGCGCCATCGGGAATGCTTACAAGAATTCCGCCAAGTTCAAAGTGGCATTCGCCATAAAGTGGCAAAAAAGTAGCTAAACAAAAGGACAAAATGGCTTTTGAAATAATCTTCATTCTCTCTCCAGATCGTTGTTTTAAATCTGGCAGAGACTACTATGCGAATTTTTTTAAAGCAAATTTTTTTAAAGCAAATTCTTTAAGAAAAATTCTCTGATTTTTTTTTCTAAAATTCAAACACCTTTTCTTTCTTTAAACAATTTTTCCTCTTTAATCACAGTCTAGAGGTGCCCTACGCGGGCAAGCGGCAGAGAGGTTCTGGTCAACCTCCCTGCACCCAGGACCCTTTTAATACACGCACATGTTACTACCAGAAGAACTGCTGCGCAGTTTTATCTTCGTAATATGTGCTGATAAGGTACTTTGCTTTATAGTTATAGTTGGCTGTTGCCAAAGCTCTATGGCAAAAAAGTTTTAAAAAAATATACATCTACTATTTGCGCGAATAGCGCCTTGTAAGAAAGTACCTTATTAGCATATCTTGCGAGGACAAAACTGCGCAGCAGTTCTTCTGGTAGCAATATATGCGTGTATTAAAAGAGATGGGGGACCTAGGGGGGTTAGATCGGGAACCCCCGCTAGTGCTGCACGCAAGGTGCCATAGAGATTTTGATAAAAGAAAAAAGATTTTTTAGAGAAAAAAAGATGTTTGAAAAAGTCGCTGTCTCTCTGCCGCTTGCCCGCGTAGAGCACCTAGAGACTTTGAATGAAGAGAAACATTTTAAAGAAACATGATATTGAGAAAAGATGTTTGAAAAGAGAAAATGGTTTTTATAAAATGACCACTAATCACCTGTGGCTGTGTAAGACGCAAAAAGACTTGTATTTTCTGCCAGCGTTTTCTACACTTTCACACGGAAATACGGTAGGGGATTGTATGAAAAGACTTATTATAGGTAAAGAAGAATGGTGCAGTTTTCCAGAATTGGGGTTTCCTGCTATTAAATTTAAAACAGATACGGGAGCCACAACGTCTTCTTTGCACGCGCTAGAAATAAAGACTTTTTTTAAAGATGGTAAAGAGTACGCACATTTTATTACACAACTCCAGCGAGGAAGGCTTTCGCCAAAAGTACCTTGCGTGGCGCTTATTTCTCGTCGAAAAGTGGTTACCAGCTCCAATGGATTTAGAGAAAAACGAATTGTTATTAAAACAATTCTTAAACTTGCAGAAAGAATATGGCCTGTTGAATTGACTCTTGCTAATAGAAGCTCAATGCGTTATCGTATGTTGCTCGGTAGAGAAGCAATGCAAAACATGCTTATTAAGCCCCGTAAATCATTTTTTTTAGGTAAATATCCACCTTCTTCACCATCAACATAAGGGCACACTCGTGAGAATTGTTCTTCTTGCAAGCAATCCTGAGTTATTTTCAAACAAGCGCATCATGGAAGCCGCCGAAAAACGCGGGCATCAGGTTCGATTTATTAACATCGAACAATGTTATATGAATATTTGCGCTAAAAACCCAGAGATTCACTACCACGACGGAAAAATTATTAGTGAAGTTGATGTGGTAATTCCTCGCATTAAACCTGCTATCACTTTATATGGAAATGCAGTACTACGACAATTTGAATTAATGGGAGCTCTGTGCCTTAATAGTCCAATTGCAATCAGTAAGTCACGGGATAAATTACGCTCACTCCAAATTCTTTCTCAACATGGCATTGATATTCCTATAACTGCATTTGCTCATTCTCCGCAAAATACAAAAGACATTATTTCTTTAGTCGGTGGCGCACCTCTTATTATTAAGCTTCTTGAAGGAACACAAGGAATTGGCGTTGTGCTTGCCGAAACTCAAAAAGCGAGCGAAAGCGTTATTCGCGCTTTTAAAATGTTAAAAACTTATATTCTTGTGCAAGAGTTTATTAAAGAATCAGCCGGACAAGATCTTCGTTGTTTTGTGGTAGGAGACAAAGTAGTCGGTGCAATTCAACGTACCGCTTCTGACGGAGACTTTAGGTCCAATATCCATCTTGGAGGAGTTGCCGAACCGATAAAAATTACTCCCCAAGAACGTAAAATTGCTATCAAAGCTGCAAAAGCAATGGGCCTGCATATTGCAGGAGTTGACGTTATCCGTTCGCTAACGGGACCCAAAGTACTTGAAATTAACTCATCACCTGGCATTCAGGGCATAGAAACTGCAACAAAAATAGACATTGCTGATTTGATGATTGAATATGCAGAAAAGCTTTTTGAAAAGAAAAACCAAAAAAGTTAACATCCACTAAAGAAACTAATTCAAAAATAAGGACGATCATGAAAACATATAAATTTTCGATGCAAAAACTTGTAAGAGACAAAGTAATTGACCAAATAGAAGAAGAAGGCGGAGTTGTTGAAGCATATGAAATTGAAGACAAGATTGAATTTCTTGATGCAATAACTCAAAAAATTGTTGAAGAACTTGAAGAAGTTTTTTCTTGCAAAGGCAAAGAAGATCTTATTGAAGAGCTTGCTGATCTTGAAGAAGTATTTACAACTTTTAAAGAGTTGGTAAACGTCAAGCAATCAGAAATTGATGCGGCGCGCGCAAAAAAACTTAAGGAAAAAGGCGGATTTGAAAATCGCATTTTCTTGGAAACCATGGAAGTAGAAAAAGGTTCTCGCCTTTATAAACACTGCATGGCAAACCCTAACAAATACCCAGAAGCTACTGACGAAGACGAAAACGAGTAAGCTTAATAAGCTTACCAACTCACGCTTTGAGGTAAAAAATTACCATTCTTCCCTGTTTTGTGTACTCTTTAAGCAAGAATGGTTTTTTACTATAGAGGATTTTCGATGCTAAGTTCGTGTGTAAATCGTTTTTTTGAAACGTTAGAAATTGTTGATGGAACCGTATGGAGCTATCTTGCTGTCCCTGCAATTTTACTTTTTGGAATCTGTTTTTCAACAAAATCTCGTTGGATTCAAATTTTTGGAATTGGTAAAATAGGGAACATTTTTAAACATTTTCTTAAAAAAACACACTCAAAAAACGAACGGGGCATTCACCCTCTGTATGCTTTTTTTGCTGCCATCGGCGGTTGTATAGGAGTTGGTAACATTATCGGGGTATGCACAGCCGTACAAATCGGCGGACCCGGCGCAGTGTTTTGGATGTGGGTTGGCGCCCTCCTTGGCATGATAATAAAATACTCAGAAATTTACTTAGGAGTTAAATACCGCGTACATAACGCACACCATGGTTATGATGGTGGGCCTATGTACTATCTTAAAAAAGCTGATCGTTCTGGATTTCTTTCGGTGCTTTTTTGCCTTTTAATGTGTATCTACGGTGCCGAAATTTATATATTCCGCGTGGTCACCAGTAGCATTGTCGTTGGATGGGGATGGAACCATAATCTGGTAGTTGTTCTTCTTCTTGCCGCAATCTTAGGGGTAGGCAAAAAAGGACTTGATACTGTCGGGCACATGAGCAGCATTGTCATTTCGGTCTTTCTTGTAACTTTTGCAAGCGTTGCAGGATGGGTTTTTTACCAAAATCTCTCAAGCATTCCTGGAGCCTTTAGCCTTATATTCAAAACGGCATTCACTGGTCACGCTGCAGCGGGAGCTTTTGCGGGTAGTGGAATCTTGCTTACCATGTCAAGCGGTATAAAACGTGCATGCTATTCGGGCGATATTGGGGTTGGGTACGCTTCAATTATCCATTCAGAATCTGCAGAAGCTGTTCCAGAAAAACAAGCCGCTTTAGGCATCGTTGGTATATTTCTTGATACCTTCGTAATTTGTACCATCAGCGTACTTCTCATTATTGTCACCGGGCTGTGGAATCAGGGAATTAATGAAAATTTTGTGGTAGCACAAGCACTCAGCAAACATATTCCTTCGATTAGCACTTTGTGGCCGTTTTTCATCTTCCTTCTGGGATACTCAACATTGATTGCCTTCTTTACTGCGGGAAGAAAAGCTGCTGAATTTTTGTGGCCACGCCATGGGTCTATCGCCTATAGCATTTACGCAACGCTCGCATTCCTTACTTTTTCATTTGTCGGAACCTCAGCACATGTTATGACCATAATGTCCATGACAGGAGCCCTTCTTTTACTGCTTAATCTCTATGGCATATTCCGACTCAGAAAAAATATTTCTTTTGTTCTTCCTCCCCAATAATATTGTATAGATCACTTGCTCTTGGGTAGAGTATTTTCTATGAGGGACTTTCCATTGGGGAGAATTTTGAAATGTATTCAAATACCAAAACGGTAATCGTTGGCAGCTATGCTTTACTAATTTTAAGCGCATCATTCGCACGAGGATCAGAACTAGAGAGGATAATCGAATTTCAAGAAGCACACTCCCCGCGTGGCGCAAGACGAGTGACGGCCCTAGGTGCAAGCGCTATGGTATCATATTCAGGACATTCCCAAAGACAACTTCCTCCTCCGCCGCCATACCCTTTTAACCAACAAAGTGAAGAAATCGGCTCGCCCCTTGTAACTCCAGAATACAACCCGCAACAAAACGTTTCTTTTTTTATTCCTTCGGCAGATGAAGCTCTCGAAAATCCTGTTAGTCGTATTACTACGCTGGTAAAAGATATTGAAGTAGCGTTACAAAAAATTGCAGAAACACCAAAAATAAGTTTATCTGCGCGCAAAAGAAAAAAACTTCCTGCAACTCCCTCAACTTCAGAGCCCACTTACTATGACAAGCAACTTTATAAAGCTATTAGTGAAAATAATACCGAACGGGCAAAATCCTTACTCTTACCCAAAAACAAACCCGAAAGAGCTGCAAATCCCAATACACTTTTTAGCAAGGGAACTGCCCTTCATGCAGCCGTTATAAACAGATACGAAGAAAGTGTGAAAGTGCTCTGTGACTACAAAAAAACGAATCCTAATATTAGAGATAGCCAAGGTAATACTCCACTACATTATGCAACCACTGATGAGATAACTTATTTGCTAATAAAAAAAGGTGCTGATCCAACAATTTTAAATAATATGGCCCTAGATGCTAGGGAGTACGCAAGGCTTGCGGGAAAAAGCTCCCTTGCCATGATTATGGAAACTGCTCTTGAAAAAGAGAAACGAGCGCACGCACTAGAATTATTTAGAGCTCGTGCATCGCAAGAAAAGACCATGGAGGCTGAAACCCTCCAAGAATCATTAAAGTGCCTCGCCTGCATTGAGCCGCTCCCCCCAAAACTAAACGAAAGATTTGCGCCTTTTAGCTGTGGCCATACAGAGATGTGCAAAAAATGCTTTGAGGAATCTTGGAAAAAAGGCACAAAAGTTTGTGTTGTGTGCAGGGCAGACACTCTAGAGATTGCAGTCAGTGGCCTTGGGGAAGCTATCGACCAGAAAAACCCATCAAAGCCTGCCGCACAAGATGACGAAGCATATATGGAACTTCTTGCACTAAGCCTCGATTTTGAAAACGAACTGGAAGAAGATGAGTGGCTTTAGCTTCGTTCCCCTAAAATACTCTTTTATTATGCGTTTTTACTAAAAAAAATACTTTTGCTTTCAAGAATAAATATTTCATACTTTTGGTAACTAGATATACATACATAAAAAGGGAGTGATGCATGCTTACTCAGTTTAATAATCACATAAAGTTACTTTTTTCTTATGTGCTTTGTTCTCTAAGTATCACCCCCATACTCCACGGCTCAGAAGAATACGCCGACAGAAGAAGAAATTATTCAACACGATCATATCTTCAATCACAGTCCAAGTTTCCTAAAAGATATCAAACGAGCCGTAATGAGCGGCTACAGAATAATTCTTACTACAGACGCACTACTTATAATGACCGTCAATACAAAAATTATCCTAACAAGCCTCGCTGGAACTCTTGTCATCACTTGCGCTACCAGCCAAGCGAATCTGATAAAAACGAAAGCTCTTTACCTCCGGTTAATGTAAACAGGCAACTCTATAATGCCGTATGTAAAGGTGACATTAAGCTTATGACTTCTTTTCTTAAAAGTGATTCTTCCGTAAACCCAACAACTCTCTTTGATGGTGAAACCGCCTTGCATATAATGGCAAGGCGCAATACAGTGCAAGCTGCAGTAAAGCTTTGTGAAAGCAAAAACATTGATGTTAACTTACAGGATGAACAAGGAAATACCCCTCTTCACATCACATCATCCATTTTTATAGTAAAAGCTCTCATTCAAAAAGGCGCCAATCCACTTATTAAAAATAAACTTGGCAAAGACGTACTCACAACCGTTCGCGAAAAACGACTACCTAGTATTATAGGAATTATCCAAACAACAGCCGACCACATACGAGCAGAGACTTCAGCTGAAGAAAGAAAAATGGAAAAGAAAGAAGCCTTGAAAAAAACTTCTCCACAAGAGCTATGCCCAATATGCATGGATGAAATAACTATAGAAAATAAGGGATACAAACCCTACTCATGCGACCATGAGCTTCACCTTGAATGCTCACAAGAACTATTCAAAGCACAAAATGGTGACTACGCAAGCAACTGGAAGTCTTACTTTCAAAATCGTTATCTTAATAACTGTTCTTTATGCCTTGCACAACTACGGTCTTTGAAATCCGAACCAATTACCAATCTGCTTGAGGGCAATCAAACGGAACTTGGGGCACAAGAAGCCCCCGAAGAAAGCGAAATGGTAAGCGATGCACAACATGCACAACTTACCGAATTCTCATCTTCACCACTTTTTGATGAAGGCCTTTAAAAACTGCTTCTATAGAAAATAACTACTCAGCTTCTTTGACCATTTTTTCCCAAAGCATGTATTCATTCTGAAGCTGGGCTTCTTTTTCTTTGAGATTTTTTTGAGCTTGAGCAAACGCTGGAGAGCCATATCCTATAACGCCAAAAGAATCACGAATCTCATCAATTTCTGATTCTATTTTTTCTATCTTGCGCTCAAACTTTTGTACTTGTTTTTTGAACTCAAAATCATTTTTCTGCATTTTTGCAGGTGCGGCACTGTCTTCTTTTACTTCCGAAGAAGAGGATTTCTCTTGAAAAGGCATTAAGTCTGCTTTTTGCTCAAGAAACGCATCATAATTACCTTGATAACTAAATACACCGTCTGGCGTTAGTTCAAGAACACGTGTCGCTAAACGATTGATACATTCGTGGTCATGGGACACGAACAACATGGTGCCTTCAAATTTTTCAAGCGCTTTAAAAAGAACTTCTTTAGACTGAATATCCAAATGGTTTGTAGGTTCATCAAGAAGTAAGAAATTAGCGCCTTGCAAAAGCACTTTTACCATACTCACACGGTTACGCTCACCACCGCTGAGCACGGAAGTTTTTTTACCCACTTCATTTTGAGAGAATAAAAACGCACCCAAACAGCTGCGAATTTCTTGTTCACTTTTGTCTCCAACACTATCCATAACCTCTTGAAGTACAGTTTTACGAGGGTTAAGAACTTTGTGTTGCTCTTGTTCAAATATTGCCGTTTTAACGTTGTAGCCAAAATCTACTTTACCTACTTCGTGCTTGTATTTTCCACACAACACGTTAAACAACGTAGTTTTACCAACACCGTTTGGCGCAATTACTGCCACTTTTTCGCCACGCTCAATGTGAAGCGTAATATCTTTAAAAATCGGTTTTTTTGCACCTTCAAAAGAGTAGGCCAACTTATCTACTTCAAGAACCATTCTGCCCGAACGTTCTGTTATATTAAAAGTAAATCCAATTGATCTTATTTCATGAGGCAGCTCGATCATCTCAACTTTATCAAGAGCTCGTTCCATACTGCGTGCCATTTTTGCTTTACTTGCTGTCGCACGGAAACGTTCGATTGTCTTACGTTTTTGTTCTACTTCTTTTTGTTGCTGCCTATGCGCTGCTTGCAAATGAGCAAGGGTAGAAGCTTTTTGTTCTTCATACGCTTTATAATTGCCCTGATACATCGTACCGCGGCCCTGTTCTAATTCTAAAATTTTTGTGCATAGTTGATCTAAAAAGTATTTATCATGGCACACCAACATAAATCCGAAGTTAGCATATTTTAGAAACTCTAAAAACCAATCTTTGGCCACAATGTCCAAATGGTTTGTAGGTTCATCAAACAGATAAAAGTCTGCTTCTTGCAGCAGTAATTTTGCAAGCACAATACGCATCTGCCACCCAACGCTCAATGAAGTCATCGGTTCATCAAAACGATCCTGCGCAAAACCCAAACCAGAAAGCATTCTTTTTACTTTCCCCATTGCTTGGTCTGCCTGCATTTCATGAAGCTGAGTACTCATGTTTGCATACTCGCAAGCTGCTTCGTCATCACCCGCTTGCATAGCTGGCTCAAGCGCCTTCATAGAATCCTTTAAAGCGCTCATTTCTGTAAAAGCAGAAAATGCTTCGTCAACAATAGAACGAGAACTATTAAGAATTACTTCCTGAGGCATATAGGCAACAGTACCTTTACCTGCAAAAGAGACCGAACCTGCATCCAGCCGCTGCAATCCTGCTACAGCCTTCAAAAGGGTGGATTTACCAGAACCATTACGGCCAACTAAACCAACCTTCTCATCATTACTCACCGTTACAGACAACGAATCAAATACTATCTGTGTTCCAAAACTCAAAGAAAGTCCATTTAATTGAATCACTCAATATTCCTTAATAAAAAAAGGCCGAAGTCATATGCTGCGGCCTTTCTAGATACTCTAAAAAAACGTTTTAGTCTCTTTTCTTTCCAAACAGCCTCAGAAGATGAATGAAGAGATTAATAAAATCAAGATACAAAATGAGCGATCCCAGCAAAGCCGCCTTGCTACGATCATCACTATCAAGCGCAGGCATAAATGCCATCTGCTTAATCTTTTGTACATCGTAAGCAGTTAGTAAAGTGAAAATACCCACCGCTGCAAGCGATATATAATAGTCAGTAGCAGGGCTTTTAAACCACATGTTTGCAAACATTGCAATCATAAGTCCAAACATTCCCATCACCAAAAAGCTACCCATTGCAGAAAGATCTGCTTTGGTAAAATACCCGTACACTGCCATGGTAAAAAAAGTACCTGCAGTAATAGCAAACGCTAAATAAATCGAAGCAAGTGTGTAGATATAAAAATATACAGAAAAGGTAACCCCCGAAAGAGCTGAATATGCCAAAAATGATACAAGCGCTGTTGAATAGTCCATACTCTTTATGCGCCATGTCAAAAAGAGCACAATCCCTATTTGAGCCAGAGCCAGGACAATAACAAGCGGCGAAGCCACAATGGCGTTAAAAATAGCAGGGGTAGAAGCAACCCAATAAGCGACACCCGCAGTAATAGCGAGTGCGACAGACATCCAACCGTAGACTTTATACATAAAGTCGCGCACTACATCAGTTGTAAAAGCATGTTCTCTATTAAACATAGATAAGCCTCCTGACTTTTAAATTTTATTTTAAAACCTATTTATGATCTCAACTCTACCATTTTTATGGTAAAGAGGCAATTAAGACCCAACAAAAAGGCTTTAGAATAAAGATCTTTTACCTTAATTTGAAATAGAAAAAAGATTAAGAGTAAGAGCGAGCTTATTTAGCTCTTCCTTCTTCTTTTTCTCACGACGAGCTAAAAGTGTGCTTGCGCCAAGGGCCAAAACTATTGGGGTTGACGCTACGTTCTCATGCCGTGCACTAGGCTCACACACAGAAGTTATTGGTGACTCCGCATCCCCAGAAGAATGTCCTCTTGATGAACCTTCCCTTGTGGAGGCATCGGGAGACCTGAGCTGCGTTTTTTCGACTAATTTTTTAGGCTCATTATGTGATGAAAATGCGCCTAGACACTGGGCAAGATGTTTTTCAAATGAGATCTCATGAGAGCTATCACCATGCGTCCACGCGATATCTTTAAGGCACCCAAGACAGTAAAACCCTCCCTCTTCCGTAGGAGCGGCACCCGCTTCAGAAAGATCAATTTCACCGTGCTTAAAACCGAGAATTTCTTCCAATAATAGTAGTTCGGCTTCTGGCGAAAGAGGATTGACAGCAAAATTTTCTAATTCCGATCCACTTGTAAGACCAAAAAATAAAACAGAGGAAAGCAAAAGAGAAGACAGAATTTTCATAAAACCCCTAATACGGTAAAAAGTAGATATTTTCTCTATGTTAAAAAAAACTACCCTAACAACAGCTAACAGGGCACGAATAAAATTCACCATAACTATGATTTAACCATAATTTACACGTAAGAAGCAACTATTGCATTACTGCTACGGGGGAGGATAATATACACATAAAAATATTTATTCAAACAAAGGAGACCTCTTATGAATCGCAATGGCCACATTATGCTTGGAGTACTCACGGCGCTTGTCTGCTTAAACTTTGGCAGCTCACAAGACACCAGCGTTG
>Ga0209702_10009675_pt1 | contig 10637 bp, 5 predicted proteins | sample FRY01_FD_187210 | JGI IMG/M metagenome (GOLD analysis project Ga0209702, IMG submission 187210) | Freshwater microbial communities from Lake Fryxell liftoff mats and glacier meltwater in Antarctica - FRY-01 (SPAdes) (version 2) | ecosystem: Environmental > Aquatic > Freshwater > Ice > Glacier...
TTAAGATACGAAATTTACATCATAAAAACAAGTTAAATTCCTGAAAATCAATCAGTTGGCCAAAAATTATGGGGATGTAAAAAACAAAAAAAGTCGGAAGAAAAAATCTTCCGACCATGACTGGCCAATGGTCCCCTTTTGTTGGTTTTGACCAATTCCTCCATGTATTTGGGAAATATGTCCATTCTTTCACATTTTGTTAACATTAGCTTAGCACTAGAAAAATAACAAACTCAAGTAAAACATGAAGAAACTTAAACTTTTGATACTAGTCTTTCTGATGGGTATCACAACTGTTTCCTGGGCTCAGACCAATGTGACGGGAACAGTATTGGATGAGCAAAATGTTCCGCTCCCAGGGGCGAACGTAGTAGTAAAAGGTACTACCAATGGAGTAGTGGCCGACTTTGATGGGAATTTTACCATTTCAGTAAAAAATACTAATGCGCGGTTGGTGGTATCCTATATAGGATATGTGGCTAAAGAAATTACCCTGGATGGTTCTTCCAGTTACACCGTAACCCTTGCCGAAGATGCCACCGGTCTTGAAGAAGTGGTGGTCATTGGATATGGTTCAGTAAAGAAAAGCGATCTAACAGGAGCGGTTGCCTCTTTAAATACCGAGGCATTGACAGAACAGAAAAAAACTGATATAGGTCAGGCAATGCAAGGTCGTGTTGCAGGTTTAGATGTAAGGGCCCTAAGCTCAAAACCCGGTGCCCCACTATCAATAAAAATTCGTGGTAATACGGTTATTACCAACAATAACGCCGGTAGAGATGGCGTAAGTGACAACCTGGAAGACGATTTATCCAAACCTTTATATGTTGTTGATGGTGTATTTTTTGAAGATATCAATATTCTTAATCCAGCGGATATAGAACAAATGGATATTTTAAAGGATGCGTCCGCAACCGCAATATATGGTTCACGTGGCGCCAATGGTGTTGTTATAATTACCACCAAAAGTGGTGTAGAAGGAAAGACCGTATTCTCCTATGAATCTACTTTTGGATTACGTTCCGCCACTAATATTCCAGATATGTATTCCGGTGATGAATATGTAGCTTTTATAGATGACCTATTAAAGGCCAGAGCATGGCGTGGACTTTTCTCCAATGGTAATTTTGGAACGGTAGATGACTATAACAATGCTGTTATTGATCGTTCTACAGAATTCCAGTCATCCAATGAAGAAGCTAATAACGTGGCTACTGGGCGGTATACCGATTGGTTGGGCGACTATAGAAAAACAGGTGTCCAAACAAGTCACACCCTTGGAATGTCCGGAGGTAGTAATGGATTAACCTATAACGGATCTCTTGGGTACCTTAGTGATGAAGGTGTAATGGGCATTGAAGGGTACGAACGCTATAATATAAGTGCCTCACTTTCAAAAAAGGTGACCGATCAACTTACAGTTGGTATAAAAACCTATTTGGCGTTTTCCGAAAGGGAGGAAGGAAGTAGGGAACTATTTAGAAGTACCTTTAGATTGGCACCTACCGTGAATTCTTTTGACCAAGAAGGGGAAGTAATCTTATTCCCCGATGATCAGGATCAACGTTTTGCCAATCCTTATTATGATGCAAACGGTGCTTGGAGGGTAAACACTAAATCCTTGGATGTAATTGCCAATGTCTTTTTAAATTACAAACCTGCAAGTTGGATCAATTTTAAAACGCAATTTGCACCCAATATTAGCACTACTAGATTTGGAGAATACAGAGGTTTATATACAAAATCCTCTAGAAATGATGCTAGCCGAATTCAATCCCACTATGATTCCCGATTTAGAACTTCCTATACTTGGGATAATATTGTAGATTTTGATTTTGATCTCTTCAATGGACACAACTTAAAAACCACCCTTATTTCTTCCTTATATTATAACCAGAATGAAGGTAGTGATACTCAAACAAGAAATTTTGATACCGATGCCTACTTGTTCTACAACACACAAGCCGGTACCGATATACGGGATTATGGTAGTTTTTACGGTAAACAATCCCTGGCTTCTTTTGCAGGGCGATTAAACTACAATATCCAAGATAAATATCTTTTTACCTTCACTGGTAGATATGATGGCTCATCAAAACTTTCAGTAGGCAACAAATGGAACTTTTTCCCATCTGCAGCATTTGCCTGGAGAGTTAGCGAAGAAAATTTCATGGAGTCCGTAGACTGGATCAACGATCTAAAATTGCGGCTTAGTTATGGTGAATCCGGTAATGACACCACGGTTCAACCTTATAGTTCACTTTCTTTCTTAAATAACACCAACTACTTGTTCGGTGATGCCCAAGGTAACGGAAAGTCAGTAGCTGGATTATCGAATAGTAATTTAACATGGGAGATTTCTAAGGAATATAACTTTGGATTGGATTTTGCCATGATCAATAACCGTGTTCGACTCGGGTTTGAATATTATAATAAAGAAACCGAAGGAAGTATTCTTGATAGACAATTGTCATCTATAACCGGATTTGGTAGTGCGGTAGGTAATTTTGGATCTGTCCGCAACAAGGGGATAGAGCTTACCTTAAATACCGTAAATGTAAGAACAGATGACTTTTCTTGGAAATCCAGTATCAACTTTTCCAAGAACACCAACGAAATCTTAAAATTGGATGGCGATTTGGATGAGATACCTTTCGGAAGTCATGGAGTCCTTAAAATTGGAGAAGCCGTTGATGCCATCTACGCATATGACAAAGTAGGCATTTGGCAATTGAACGAGGCCGCTGATGCAGCGGTTTATAATGCAGTCCCTGGGCAGTACAAGTATGTAGACCAAAACAATGACAACTTGATAAATCAAGATGATCAGGTAGTTTTAGGTTCCATTTCACCAGAATGGACCGGAGGTATGACCAATACCTTTGCCTATAAGAATTTGGACTTTAGTGTACAAATGTACACAAGACAAGGAGTACTGGGACATTCTGAATTTTATCAACATTTTGCCCCCTTTCAAGGTGACGATGGTAAATTTAATAAAGTGGATTTAGATTATTGGACTCCTAATAATCCCGATGCAAAATACCCGGCTCCTGAATACGGGCACCCTGGAGAGTGGTATTTTGAAAACTTCGATTTTGTTCGTATAAGTAACATTGGTCTGGGATATAATTTTTCGGATAGCTTAATGGACCAGTTTAATATGTCTAGCCTACGTTTGTCATTGGACGTTCAAAACCCCTTTACATTTACAGATTACAAGGGACCAGACCCAGAAACGGGCTTACAAAACTCCTATAACATGACATACTCGGTTAAAACCGTATTGTTTGGCTTAAAACTTACCTTTTAACTTATAAAATATTTAAGATGAAACTGATAAAAAACAAAATATACGTTCTGGTTTTACTGGGGGTATTCATAGGACTCGGTGCCTGTGAGAGTTATATTGAAGAAGATATTTTTTCCGATATAACCAGTGAGAACTTTATAGATGAAGATACGGCAGATCAATTGGTAGTTGGTATTTACGCCAATTTGCGCAATGTATACAAGGATTACGGTCTTCAATTTTTAGGTACCGATATTTTTACGAGTAAGGGAGAAGTATTCTCTTTTTCTTCGACCAATGATTATTTCGACCTAAACTCTGGCGTTGGAGGAAGTATGTGGTCCCGTAATTACAATGTTATTGCCAAGGCCAATACAGCTATAAATCGATATGAGAATCAAATTAACTTTAGCGATTCCAGACTGGACGATAAAGCTTATGGCATTGCTCAGGCGAAAGCATTAAGGGCCTTGTCCTTTTTTAATCTAGCTCAGCAATACGGCGGTGTTGTATTGGATTTGGAGGAGCCTAATAGTATTCGTTCCGATTATGCCAGAAGCACGGAACAGGAAACCTATGTCCAGATTATAGCTGACCTGGAAGCCGCTATTCCAAATTTAATTGATGCTCCAACAACAGGAAGATTCTCAAAAAGGGCAGCGCAACATTTATTGGCGGAAGTATATTTAACAAGAGCTTATTCTTCTTTTGCCGGTTCTTCGGATTTCACAACGGCTGCGACCTTGGCAGAACAGGCCATTGGCAGTTATGATATAAGAAGTCAGACTTTTGACCAGGTTTTTGATTATGGAAACCAAGTAAACCCAGAGGTCCTATTTGCCATACAATATGGCACGTCTGGCGACGCAGCGGACAGAAATAATAATAAGCACTCCATTTTTCTGAACAGTGTTAACGATTATCCTGGTATTGCCAGAACCAATCCTTATGGACGTAGTGATTTTGGTGCGATGCCCACCCCGTTCTTTTACTCCTTATTCGAAGATAATGATACTAGAGAGCAGGCTACCATGCATAGAGCCTTAATCGCTAATGAAAGTGTAACCTATAATTCAGATTTTGGAACCGACCCAATTATCCCAGGTGATACAGTAATCTATTATCCAAAGGTTGCCCTTGATGCGGTAGATTTGGCAGACAAATTGAACAGATATTATGTATACCAACCCGATCAATACTTATACGGTGTACCCGCAAATGTTGATGGTGCAATTTACCAATACAGTTCAAATCTAAACCGAACCAACTTCCCAATATTCAAGAAGTTTGGTGATGTTGATTTTGATGAATCGGAAGGTGGTTCGCGCGATACTTTTGTATTTAGGGTGGCAGGAACTCATTTGTTGGCCGCAGAGGCACATCTGGGAGCAGGTAATTCTACCCAAGCCCTATTCCATATCAATCGTGTTCGTGAAAGAGCTACGGGTGTTCCCAATGCGTATGCTACAGTTACCATAGACGATATTTTAAACGAACGTGCGTTGGAATTGGCTGGTGAGGCAAATCGCTGGGCGGTATTAAAGCGTACTGGGAAACTTCAGGAACGCATTGGACTATACAATCCACATGTAATAGATCATGGAGCCTTTGACCCAAGCATACATTTATTGAGACCTATTCCTTCAGGGGAATTGGAACTTTCAGATGGGTCTTTGATACAGAACCCAGGTTACTAAAATTTTACACATTAGTTAGTTAGTTTTTTTGAGTTAGTTCCCCCTTCAAAAATGGGCAGGTTAATTCGCCTGTCCATTTTTTTTTTAAAAATCAAAGTACAATAAACTTAGGGATAGTATATTTAACAGCAGAATTGAAATGATCAAAACCTTCCATATAATACCAAGAAAAATTTGGGGCCTATTTTTAGGGATTCTAATGCTTGCATCTTGCTCCAGTCAACAAACGGAGTACTATTATTTGGTGATGGGAAATGAAGCAAACGAGGTAGAGATAAGTACTGCCGAAGATTTAAAGTCAGACCTATCAAAAGTACTGGGACTAGAAGGCCGTATGATTTCCGACAATGACAATATTCCAAAAGGTTCCCTGACCTTTGTTTTAGGTACTCCCAAATCCAATAACCTTATCGCCAGCATGGTTAAAAAGAAAGCCATAGTACTTTCTGGTGATAATCCAGGACCAAGGGGAGGCTTATGGCACAAAACAAAATTGGAAAATAATCAGGATGCCATTGTTCTTGCTGGATCGGATGTACAAGGTTTTCAGTACGCCGTCTATGACTATTCAAAAGAAATTTTAGGTGTTGACCCTCTTGAATATTGGACAGGGAAGAAGGCTTTAAAGAAAACGAACTTGGATTTGGTCAATTTTGAAAATCGAAGAATTGAACCACCAAAGGTACCCATTCTCTGCTATTTCGAAAACGATGTGGATGAACTTGCCAATTACAGAGGCAAATTACTGGAGTACGACTGGGAAAGCTATACCCAAATGATCAACTCCCTAGTGCGTTTGCGTTACAACGCTATTCAATTTTTTGATATGTTGGGACGTCCCGAATTTTTTAACCGTCCTGAATACAAAGCATTAAAACCAGACTATCAAATTGATACCGCTTATGTGGGAAAGATGATAGATTATGCACACGAGAAAGGAATGAAAGTCGCCATTGACTTTGCTTTAGGGTATCAAATTCACCCCATGGATGCCAGTAAAGCGGATTGTTGGAAAACTTATAGAGAAGATTGGTTACAAGCATGGCGCTATTATTTAGAAAAAACGCCTTTGGCTAAGACCGACATTTTTATTTTGCGCCCACGTCATCAAATTTGGGATTGGGAATATAAAAGTAGTTGCGGAGAAAGTAAAATAGAAGTTTTTAATGAGGTGTATGCTGCTTTTGGAAAGTTAGTGGATGAATACAAACCTGAAGCACAAAAAGTACTGGTTTGTTATTCGGATGGTATGGAAATGTGGAATGAAGGATTTAGGCCTCCAAAAGATTGGACTGTACTTTGGTCCGACCATGGTTTTGGTGATTTTGAGCATTTGCCCGATACTACCGATGGCTATAAATTTGGAACTTACATGCATGCTGGTTATTGGTCTAACCATACGGTACATAATCCATATCCTGAAAAAGTGGAAACAGTAATGAAAGAAATGTTTAAAAACTATGGAGCAGATAACTATTGTTTGGTAAATGGGCAAAATTTCAGACCCTTCCTACTTAATTTAGAAGCTTATAGTGCGGTTTGCCAAGATCCCGATAGCTTTAACAATGATGATTTCTACAAACAATGGACCTCTAGATATTTTAAGGAAAGTCAGCGCAACCCCGCTATAGCATCCATGAAACTACTACACCAAGCTCAAGAAGGAAGAATAGGGTACGTACAGCATCTATGGGAGATTCGCGAGGCTATTTCATACCTATCGGACTCACCGATACAAAGACCTGGAAAGTCTCCTGTACCACATGACTTTAAAAGGGTTGAAAATGACCTAGAACATGTGAAAATTACTCAAAACTTTATTCAACAATCTCTGGAGGAAGCCAGCAAAGGCTTTGATAAAACAGCATTGGTAACTGATTTCTATTATTCATATGTTTATCTACCTGCGCTACTTTACAACGACCTTATCTCATTCGAAGTCACATTACATAGAATTGCCCTGTTAAAAAAACAATATGAAGATTCAGGAAAGACTAGCTATTTAAAACAAGCTATGGACCAGTTACCTGAAGTATACCAGAAATTAGAAATAATTTATCGAAATAGGAACGCTGGGGACAAGGATGTAAAATGGGCCAAGTGGTATTCCCCGGAAATCCGTAGACCAAATAATGGCTTTCCCACTATAGAAATGGTAAATACAATTAAAATAAATCTTGAGAATAAATTATAAAAGTGAACCTATGAAAAAATTTTATTCGGGAATTCTTATAGCCTTATTAACGGCACTAATTTGCTATGCCTGTAAAACCGAGCAATCACCCTCGCAGAATTTAAAGTCGAATACTACATCTCCCGTAGATTTAGTATACCCTCATCTCGATTCCGAAAACTCCAGATGGTTCTTTTTTTCCTCTGCCTCCAGGCCCTTTGGTATGGTGAATTTAAGTCCAGACACAGAACTTAATGGTGCATGGGGTAGTGGATATAGATACAAAACGGATACTATTAAAGGATTTAGCCATGTGCACGGTTAGCAGATTTCAGGGCTTTCAGTAATGCCAGTAGCCATTACCTCAGAAAACAAGACAACGATATACAAGGATTTTTATTCCAAATTTAATCACGATGCGGAGAAGGTTTCTCCAGGTTATCATTATGTGGAACTAGAGCGCCAAGGCATAAAAGCGGAGCTCACCAGTACCAAAAGGGTTGGGTTCCACAAATACTCTTTTCCCGAAAATGGCAGTCCGGCCATACTTTTTAACCTTAACACGCTCTTGGGACCCAATGAAAACATAAACGGGACCCTAGAAAAAATTGGAAACAATACCCTTAGCGGTGAGTTGGAAATGACTCCTACCCACAGACGACCCAAACCCTTCAAACTCTTTTTTAAAATAGAATTGGACTCGGAAATTACCGCTATTAAACAAGACCCTGATACCGGAAATTATCTAGTCTTTACGGATGAAAAAAACCGGAATGTCTTAATGAAAGCTAGTATATCCTATACTTCAGCCGTAAATGCAACCGCCAATATGGATGCGGAATTGAACCATTGGGATTTTCAAAAAGTGGTTGGCGAAGCAAAAGAGGAATGGAATGGGTTTCTGGGTAGAATTAAAATTGAAGGAGGTTCAGAAACACAACAACGTAGATTTTATACGGACCTTTGGCACGCCTTGCAAGGCAGAAGAGTAATAAGTGATATTAATGGAGCCTATCCCGATAACACTGGAGATAACTTAAGAATAGGACAGATTCCGTTGGATGCCACAGGAAAACCTAAGTTTAATCATTATAATTCAGACTCCTTTTGGGGTGCGCAATGGACAATTAATACGCTTTGGGGATTGGTATATCCAGACATTATGGAAGACTTTGTCCATTCTCTTCTACAATATTACCAAGATGGGGGTTTAGTTCCCCGTGGCCCTTCAGGAGGTAACTATACCTATGTAATGACAGGTTCTTCCTCTACACCTTTTATAGTTAGTGCCATTCAGAAAGGAATTATTAAAGAAGATCTTGAACTTATTTATCAAGCCTTGAAGAAAAACCATATGCCTGGAGGTATAATGGAAAAGGCTGGATACGAGCACAAAACCGCTCTAGGGGGTGGATTAAAGTATTATTTAAATAATGGCTATGTGCCATATCCCATACCTGAAGGTAAATTTGGTGGACACCAGGATGGAGCAAGCCTTACCATGGAGTACGCATACCAAGATTGGACCTTGGCGCAATTGGCCAAAAAACTAGGTCATAAGGAAGACTACGCTATTTTTTTACAACGTTCCCGAAATTACAAAAATGTGTTCGATGAAAGCTTAGGCTGGATGAGACCCAAGGATGTGGATGGAATTTGGTTAAAGAATTATGATCCCTACGAACACGAACATGGATTTATAGAATCTAATGGAGCACAATCCACCTGGTTCGTACCCCATGATATTGATGGCTTGGCGACCCTTATGGGCGGTAAGGAAATGGCTGTCGATAAGTTGAACGCCCAGTTTGAAGCCGCTGAAAAATTAGGGTTCGCAGCAGGCAATTCGCATGCTCAAGAGTTACACCCCGAATACAGGCGGGTCCCCATTAATTACGGAAATCAACCTTCCATACAAACTGCTTTTATCTTTAACCAATTAGATAGGCCTGATCTTACACAATTCTGGTCCAAAAAGGTGGTAGGTAAGGTGTTTAGTGGACTTTCTCCGGCAACAGGTTATAATGGAGATGAAGACCAAGGTCTTATGGGAAGTTTGGCGGTATTGATGAAAATAGGGCTTTTCCAAATGAACGGAGGAACGGAAGAGGATCCGATTTATGAATTTGGAAGTCCCATTTTTGATAAGGTAGAGGTAAGTCTTCATCCCGATTATTATACTGGAAAGCAGCTTTCTATAAAGACTAAAAACAATGGACAGGAACAATGGTCCGTAAAAAATGTCACCCTAGACGGTAAGGTATTAAATGACTTTTCCATAAGGCACTCACAATTGGCAAAAGGAGGAGAACTGGAACTGGAGTTGGAGCTAGGGGAGGAGTAAAACCATCCTATTCCCTCCATGGCTCAGGTTTTAAAAGGCCTAAATTATATCGGGCCATGGCAAGTGCTCCATTATTGCCGTATCTTGTAACTAATAACAATTGGTTCCCAATGAAAGCCATCATTAGCCATTTAATCTTATACATGGTTTCAATTTGGGGTCTGTTTTCGCAGACCATCAAGTTTGAACACTATAATGATGCCAATGGACTTTCTCACAATTCCGTTAGACATATTGTCCAGGATAAAAATGGGTTCCTTTGGTTGGGTACTTTTTCTGGTCTCAATCGATTCGACGGATATCAGTTTAAATCGTTTATGAGTTCTTCCTCAGTTGCCAATACCATCCCAAATGATGATATCACAGCCTTGGAATTGGACGAAGAAACCAATAAATTATGGATAGGAACTCGGGGTGGATTAACATTGTTAGACATTGACACCCAAGAATTCACTACTTTTTTACCAAACCCCAATGATTCCCATAGTTTACAGGATGAAGAAATAAGGTCTGTACATATAGATCGTTTTAAGCAAATTTGGGTGGGTACCAAAAATAAGGGACTTTTTGTATACCATCAGGATCAAAATATTTTTGTAAAAATAGAATTACAAGGTTTTGAGTATATCAAAGAAATCTTTGAGGATACTAAAGGCCATCTATGGATAGGAAGTTACGGAACCGCTGGCGTAGCCAAAATTACTTTGGACAACATGGGGAACCCTGTAAAAACAGACACTTACACACTAAACGTCCCGGATTCGAAAGAAATAAACCCTTACGTGAATTTTATCTATGAAAATGCTAATTTAGATGTTTTTGTGGGCAGTAGAAAAGGCCTTTACAAATTGAACCTGGAATCCAACCAATTTACAAATCTATATATAGAAGATGAGAAAATTAAGGGTAAACTGGGCCCATATTTTGTTTCGATCGCCCTAGCGCCGGATGGAAAATACTGGTTGGGTACCCTAGGTGGTATTCTGGTAGTGGATCAGCTTGAGGATATCACCGAACAAAAATACGAATGGTACTATTCGGAATTGTCCAACAGTGATTCCCTCATAGATGATCTGGTCTATGAACTTTATTTTGATGAATTAGGTTTATTGTGGATTGGCACCGAGAACG
>Ga0209702_10009677_pt1 | contig 10635 bp, 11 predicted proteins | sample FRY01_FD_187210 | JGI IMG/M metagenome (GOLD analysis project Ga0209702, IMG submission 187210) | Freshwater microbial communities from Lake Fryxell liftoff mats and glacier meltwater in Antarctica - FRY-01 (SPAdes) (version 2) | ecosystem: Environmental > Aquatic > Freshwater > Ice > Glacier...
GGAGCCCAGCCCGTGCCATACCTTCCCCAAATCGTCCGCCAACGCTGCCACGCAGTTTGAACGAACAATAGACACAGCGCCTCAAACGCATAGCGGGCCATGTTGCCCGCAGTTTTGCTCCTGTTACCCGCGTCCTATCAAAGTGATTGGCTCTTTTGATCTATGCCTTGCAAGTCCGGCACGCACCTCTTCGCCGATCAGAAGTCCGGAAAGGTAGTCTGATACCCCGCCGGAGTCCAATCGGTCGAAAAGCACCATGGACCGCGCCGAGAACAGCTTACCCAAGATCGACCCCTCGGTCAGCGCTACCTCGCACCCCCGACGAAAACTGTCCGGCGATTGCGGACCTTCTGTCCTCAGCCTGCCCAGGATCGAATGACCCAACAGAACAGCGTAAAGCTCTCCCGTCATATAGGTCTCGAAGGTGGTAAGCTCCCCGCCTCTTGCGCGCACCCATTTGCTGTGGGTGCCGGGAAGAACGAACAGGCCTGCGACGGCACCGGACGTGGCGAGATGTCCGATGATTTCGGTCTCCTCACCGCGCATGACGTCTGGCAGTCCATCGGTCGGGTTGACCGCAGTCCCGGTCACGAAGTGAATGACCCGCCCCTTGTCACTGACATGCCTTACCAGAGCGCGGGCTAACGCGCCGACACCAGTGGGCAGCAGGATGTAAGGCGTTTCCACCCAGCCTGTCCGGCTCGTGATCATGCCCGATGCGATCACCGGCACCCGGGGGTTCGCATCAAGCCAATCTCCGATCAGGGTTTCGAATGAGGCGTCGAATTCTTTGTTCTGGACTGACAGGATGCCAGACGGCGACCCGATCTCAGTCATCACTGCCCCTTCGGACGAGATCTGCCACGCGCGAAAAGAGCTTGTTCCCCAGTCAATGGCGATCAGGGCAACATCTGCCATCGACTAGATCCGACCAAATTCCGCGAGAAGATCTTCGATCGTCTTGCCCTGCTTGACCCAGGCACGCGTCTTTTCCTCGCGGTCTGCCTGCTCGCTGGCAAGGCGCACAACCTCTTCGGCGCGCGCAAGGGGGATCACGACCACGCCCATCAGATCAGCCACGATGAAATCTCCGGGGTTTACCGGCACGCCACCGCAGGCGATGGGGACGTTGATCGACAACTCCTCCTTGCGGCCCGAGAACATTGTATGTGTGCCGCGCGGCGTGATGGCGCGGGTCCAGATCGGCCAACCGATGTCCTCCAACTCGTCCGTGTCGCGGCCAGCACCGTCAACGATCATGCCGCGTATTCCGCGGTTCTGTGCAAGGCCTCCCATCAGGCCGCCGCAGACCGAGGTGTTGGGGTCGCCCCCGGCATCCACGACGATCACGTCGCCGGGTTGCCCCATCTCCAGCGCCTTCAAGGGATCGACCAGATCGCCCTTTGACAACTGCACGGTCAGCGCCTGACCGGTGATCTTGGCCCGGAAGCCGGGTTTGATGCCGCTGTCCATCACGCCAGTGCGGTATTGGACATCGGCAAAGACGGCGGCGGCGGAGTAGCATTGCACAACCTTGTCGAACTGCATCAGCAGATCGGGGCGGCGGTCAAAGTCATTGAATTGTTTCAACATGGCGTTTCCTCAGGCGCGGACGGCAAGTGCGTCGGCATTGACAGGGTTCTTTGGCGGCTGCCCGGTCAGCACGCGGGCAACTTCGCTGGCAGCAATTTCGCGGGCAGAGCGTATGGATTCCTCGGAATAATAGGCTGCGTGTGGGGTCACGATGACGTTTGGCAGTCCAAAGATCGGGTTGTCGGCAGGCGACCAAGCGGCGCGTTTGGCCGGTTCTTCTTCTGGGTCATCAAGACCCGCGCCCGAAATCCAGCCTTCCGTCAGCGCCCGGTAAAGCGCCTTGTTGTCGATGGTCGGGCCGCGACCGGTGTTGATGACCAACGCATTGGGTTTCATCGCCCGGAACTCGGGTTCCGAAAGGAAGTGCCGGGTCTCGGGCGTCATCGGGACCTGCATCATCAACACGTCCGACTTGGCCAGAAGCTCGGCCTTGTCCACTTGCCGCACCCCGTGGAGGGCTGCAACCGACGGCGGCAGATAGGGGTCGTAGACCACGATCTCAACACCAAAGCCGCGCAAACGGGTGGCGATAGCCTGGCCGATCTTGCCAAAGGACACGATCCCCATCACCTGACCGCGCACCCGGTGCAACGGCGCCGCCGATTGCCAGCGCCAAAGGCCCTGATGCGTGGCGCGGTTATAGGGAAACAGCCCCCGGGCCAGCGCAAGCCAGAGGCTGACGGCATGATCTGCCACCTCTTCGGTGCAATAATCCTGCACATTCGTGACAAGGATGCCCTTCGCCGTCGCGGCATCGACATCGACGATGTCCATCCCCACACCGTACCGCGCGATGACCTTGCAGCGTTCCATTACCGCGATGGTTTTGGCACCGACCCGGGCATATTGGTTCATGATCGCGGCGCAGTCCCGGGCGGCCTCCAGCAGATCGTCTTCGGTCTTGGCCTGAAGGGCCAGAACCTCGGCACCCGCCGCCTCCAGAATGGCGCGCTCGATATCGACGTTGCCATAGTCGTAATCCGTGATCACCACTTTGGGTTTCGAAGTCATTGCGTCACCCCGTCACACATAGGCGCCGGCTGAATAGGTCAGCTCGTAGGAATGGCTGTAAAGTTCGAAGACGTTGCCAAACGGATCCTCAACATAGACCATCCGGTAGGGTTTCTGCCCCGGATAGTAATGGCGAACCTGCTGCATCCGCTGCTTGCCGCCCATGCTTTCAATCAGCTTCACCCGCTCTTCCAGCTTTTCGTCCTGCAGGCAGAAGTGGAACAGGCCCTTGCGCCAGTATTCGAAGGGGCGGTCTTCCTGCACGGTCTTGGGGAATTCAAAAAGTTCGATTCCAATGCCATCGCCACTGGAAAGGTGCGCGATGCGGAAGCTGCCCCAGCCTGCGCCGAACACATCATCGCACATCTGGCCGATGGCACTTTCGTCGTGATTGATCGTGGTGGGCGGCATGATGACGTAGAATTCGAAGCATTTGGAGTAGAACTCGACCGCGCGGTCGAGGTCGGGAACGGTGATCCCGATGTGGGAAAAGGTGACGGCTGCCATTTTGTTGATCCTTCAGGTCAGAGAATGCTGCGGATGATGCCGCCTTCGATGCGGTAAGCCGCACCGTTGGAGGCGGGAGAGGCGGCGACGAAGGCGATCATGCGCGCCACCTCGTCGGGTTTGACGAACCGTTGAATAAGCGAGGTTGGCTCATCCTTTGAAAAATAGCTGTCGATGATACTGTCCACGGGCTTGCCCTGTTCGGCAGCAAGTCCGTCGAAATAGGCTTGGACCCCCTCGGTCCAAGTGGGGCCCGGCAAAATGGCATTGACGGTGACCTGCGTGCCTTTTGTCAGTTCAGCCAGCCCACGTGTCAGGCCAATCATTGCCGTCTTGGTGACAGAGTAGTGCACCATCTGCGGCAAGGGTTTCACCCCCGCCTCGGATGCGAGGTTGACGATGGCCCCAGTCCCACGAGCCAGCATGGCGGGCAAGATTACGCGGGCCACGCGCACTGCGGACATCACATTGATGTTGAAGTGGTGCAGCCAATCATCATCGGTCACATCAGCGAATGGCTTGACCGAAAAGATGCCGACATTGTTCACCAGTACATCGACGTCCCCCCCCTTGGTGGCGAAAGCAAGCAGGGCATCCGCACCCTTGGCAGTGCCAAGGTCTGCCGCCAGGCCGCTGACCCGGCCCAGTGGTGCCAGCTTGCTGATCGCCGCGCTTACTTCGGCGTCGGTCAGACCGTTCACGATCACTTCGGCCCCTTCGGCCAGAAAACACGCCGCCGTCGCGAGGCCGATACCCGCGGCCGAGCCTGTGACCAGGACACGCTTACCTGTCAGATGAAGCTCCACGACGGACCTCCCTGGCTTTTTCAGCCGAGCGGCCCGGCATCAGGCTGCCCAAAGTGCGCGCAATCTCGGCACGCCACATGTCGACGCCGACAGCCACAAGAATGATCAGGCCAAGGATGACGTTCTGCACGGCTGAAGGCGCGGCGTTCAGGTTCAGGGCGTTCTGCACGATCACGATTGTCAGCGCCCCAACCAGCGTCGACAAAATGTTGCCGCGCCCGCCCGCAAGGCTGGCCCCACCCACGACGGCTGCAGCGATTGCCTGCAACTCCAGCGTCTGACCGTAGTTGGGCGAGCCGGAGTTTAGCCGTGCGGCCATCAGGATCGATCCAACCGCCGTCATCAGCCCGGCGATGGCAAAGGCATAGGTCTGTACCCGACGAACATTGATGCCAGACAGCTTTGCGGCTGCGGGATTGCCGCCCACGGCATAGATCTCGCGCCCCAACCTTGTATTGATCATCATGACCGTCGCCGCGCCGTAAAACACCACAAGGTAGAAGAACGGCAACGGGATACCAAAAAGACTGCCGTAAAAGATCGGCTCCAGATTTGGGTCGAGTGAAAAGATCGGTGACCCGTTGTTAAACATCAGCGCAAGTCCGCGATAGGCGATCAGCCCGGACAGCGTGACGATAAAGGACGGAATGCGCAGAAAAGCAGTCAGCACCCCGTTGAGCGCGCCAAGCATGGTGCCAAGCACCAGCACCCCGATCAGCGTTGGCCAGAACGGAACCCCCAGGTTCTTTACCAGCGTTGCCAGAACCATTGTCAGCAGCGCCACCATGGACCCGGAACTCAGGTCAATGCCGCCTGCAAAGATCACGATGGTCGCACCGATGGCAATCAACGAGACAATCGACACTTGAAGCGCGAGGTTCGACAGATTGCCTGGATCGAGAAACCGATCGGTGGTCAGTGCCACGACCAGCGTGACCAACCCCATCGCGGCCAGCGGCCCCAGAAGTTGTGCATCAAGGATGCGTTTCATGCGGCAGTCCTTCCTTCGTGATCGTTGTCTGATGTCGTTGCACGAACCAGATCGGCATGGCTCATCTCTTGCGGCGCACGAATGTCGGTGATCGTGCCTTGGCGCACCACGGCGATCCGGTCACTCATCGCCATAAGTTCTTCATGGTCCGAACTGATAAGGACGATGGCACAGCCCTGCGCGGTCAAGCGGTTGATCAGGCGGTAGACCGCCAGCTTGGCCCCGATGTCGATGCCCTGCGTCGGCTCGTCCAAGATCAGAACGCGCGCCTGTGACAGCAGCCAGCGTGCGATGACGACCTTCTGCTGGTTGCCGCCCGATAGATGCTGCACCGACTTTTCCGTGGCCCCGCGCGAAAGCTCAAGGTCGCGGGCAAGTGTGGCGGCTTCGGCATCTTCGCGCTTCAGGTTCAAGAAACCGAAGGTAGCGAAGCGCGGCAAGCTGGCGCTGGAGATATTGGCGCGGCCATCAAAATTGAAGAAAAGGCCATCGGTCTTGCGGTTTTCTGTGACCAGTGCCAGTCCGGCGCGTATCGCATCCGCGGGGCCCGACAGCCGCAAAGCTTTCCCGTCAATCTCGATCCGGCCTGCGGTGAGAGGGTCAAGACCAAAGATCGCGCGGGCAATCTCTGTCCGGCCGGACCCGAGTACGCCACCAAGGCCCAGAACCTCACCCCGATGAAGCGTGAAGCACACATCTTTGACACCCTTGCCACTCGCGATGCCTTTAACGGCCATGACGGGCTCGGGGCGGGTATTGCGCTCTTTTGGATAGTGCTCGTGCACACTGCCGCCGATCATGGCGCTTACAATCGCATCGACCTCGACAGCCGTGCTACCAGCCGCTCTGACGACCCGGCCCCCGCGCAGGATGGTAACCTCGTCGACCAGCGCGGTTACCTCGTCGAGCCGGTGCGAGACGTAGAGAATGGCGTGCCCCTTTGCGCGCATTCGGCGCAACAGCCTGTGAAGTTGCTCGATCTCATCGAGGCCAAGGGCTGTCGTGGGTTCGTCCAGAATGATGAGTTGCGCCTCGGCCGAGACGGCTTTGGCGATCTCGATCAACTGCTGCTGGGCGACCGATAAGGTTGAGGTGATGGCATCGGGGTCCAGCGCAATGTCAAGTTCTGCCAAGACCTCACGCGAACGGCGGCGCATGGCGTCCCAGTCGATCAACCCAAAGGCACGGCGCGGCCAGCGACCGAGGAAGACGTTTTCTGCTACGGTCAGCGTGGAAACAATGGAAAACTCCTGAAACACGGTGGCTATGCCCATGGCGCGCGCAGCCGTGGGGTTTGCCAAACTTACTGGGGTGCCACGCAGTTTGATTTCGCCGGAATCCGGACGATCAACGCCTGAAAGAAGCCGGATGAGGGTGGATTTCCCGCAACCGTTCTCGCCCAAAAGTCCGTGAATGCGGCCAGGCATCAGCCGGATCGAAACTTTGTCATTCGCGAGCACGCCGGGGTAAGCCTTGCTGACCTCAACTATGTCCCAGAGTGGTTCGTCGGAAGGTTGCATCTTTCTATTTCCCCGCAAAGGAGGCCGCCCGTCGAACGGGCGGCCAAGGAATGGGTCGCGCACAGTTCATGCGCGACCCCGGGAGGGTTCAGTAGGATTTCGACGGCTGGGGGAAAAGCTTTTCAGGCTGCTGAAGCACTGAAATCACATTATCAGCATCAACGATCACCGTCGGGATTTCGACCCAACCGCCCGCGAATTTGTGGTCAAGGGCGTCAAGTGTCGCATTCATGGCGGCCTGCCCCATGAGGAAGGGCACAGTGTTGACGGTGGAAGTGAAATTGCCTGCCGCAATCTCCTCAAGACCCGAAGTGTCACCGTCGTTGCCCAGGATCATGATATCCGTTCGGCCAAGTGCTTTGGCGGCAAGCGAGGCGCCGATCGCCATGTAGTCGTTCGCGGCGAAGATCAAACCAACTTCAGGGTGGGCCTGAAGAAGATCCATCGCAGCCGTGTTTCCGCCCTCGACGTTCCACTTTCCGTCGACCGAGGTCACGACCTCGAAATTCGCGTGGCCCTTGATCCCATCAAGGAAACCGCCAACCCGTTCGGTCGAGTGATAACCGGGCTGTCCCTCGATCACGCCGACCTTGATCGGGGCATCGCCAACCTTGGCCACCGCCCAGTCGGCAATCTTGTGGGTCCCCGCCCGCTGCGCGTAGCCCACGACGCCGTGGATAGGCGTTGGGAAGTTTGCGATGTCGGAGTTGATCATGATGACTGCCACCCCCTTGTCCACTGCGCGCTTCAAAAGCGGTGCAGCCGCGCCCTCGTCATGGGTGCCGAAGATGATTGCATCGACATCCTGGGTCAAAACGTCCTGGATCATGCCCATCTGGCCGTTGATGTCGGCACCGGATTGCGGCGCCAGCATGAACACCTCGATCCCCTTTGCGGCGGCCACCGATTTGATGCCCTCGCCGATGGCAATGTAATAGTTGAACTCTGTCGCGGGCGGCATGTAGGCGATCCTCAAGGCCTTGTCGGACTTGACGATGGCGTCGATGGGCGCTTGCGCGCCAGCTTGCATCGGCACCGGCGCGGGATAGTCCTGCGCCAGAACCGACGTGCCCATGACGGACATTACGGCCAGTATCGATGCTGTTTTGGTTATGCGTTTCATGGTTTTCCTCCCTTGGAAACGGTTAATTCATCCGACGAACGGGGCATCCTCCATGCCATGGATCCCCGGCGTAGTAGCGAAAAGGCCACCAGAAAGCGGGGCCTTGGCGATTTCGGCATCGGTCATACCGAGGCGCGACGTGGTGATATAGAGCGTGGCCAGATCCGGCCCGCCAAAGGCGCAGCAGGTCGGCTTGGGGACGGGCAGGGTGATGCGGTGTGTGATGCGACCATCCGGGGCGATGCGGATGACCTGCCCGCCGTCCCATTCTGCATTCCAGACACCGCCCTCTGCGTCCACGCAGGACCCGTCAGGCAGGCCCGGTTCGCCTGCCATGTCGATAAGCGTGCGCGGAGCCCCCAGGACTTCGCCGTAGCGATAGGCGCGGATGCAGCGGTCCGGGGTATCAGCGAAGTACATCGTCTGGCCATCGGGCGAAAAACAGATTGAATTGGCACAGGCGACACCTTTGATCAGCGTGTCGATAGACAGGTCTGCATTTACCCGGATCACGGTGGAATCTGCCGAACCCGTGCTTTCATTCATTCCGCCCACAACAAATCGCCCCTGACGATCCGTGCGTCCGTCGTTCATGCGTGTCGCGGCATTGTCGGGTTCGAAAGTCTGCAGTGTCCGTTCAGGGCGCATATCAGCGGACCAAAGCTCTACCGTGTCGGCAAAGGCCATGATCCAGCCCCCCCGCGCCCGAGGCGCAAACGCACACAGCCTTTGCGCAAGGTCATGACTGCCTGAAACGCCTGCAACCGGGTCAAACCAGCACATCCGCTGGCCATGGATATCGGTCCACCACACCCGACCGTCACGCGGGTTCCACTGAACGCCCTCACCGTGCTGGTTGGCGCAATTAAGAACGAGATCAGCGGTCACATCACCCCTCCCAAGGCCTGCGCGAGTCACATCCGTGCACTTCACAGGAAGTCTATCTGCCATCTGGTATACCAGTCAAGAGACAAACTCCTGCAGTGAATGTATGGCCTTTGACATCTGGTGCACCAAATCTGATAGTTACCATAGTCTCCAGAGGTTTCGCCTGCATGTCCGACTTTGAACGCCCTCCCTCCCTTTCTTCGGTTGTGACTGATCACATCCGCACGATGATCATCAGGGGTGACGTTCCCTTGGGCGCGGCCATTTCCGAGCGCAGCATTTCGGCGGATCTGAAAGTGTCGAAAACGCCGGTCCGTGAGGCGCTGGCCCAGTTGAAGAACGAGGGGTTGGTGACCATCGTCCCGCAATCCGGCGTGCGGGTATTCACGTTAAGCGCGCGCAACGTCCGCGAGATTTGCGCGTTCCGTAAAGTGCTTGAAACGGCGGCGCTGGAAATGTCGATGGCGGGGGACCCGGCAGGCCTGCTGCGCGATCTGGAAGCGATCGAAGCGCGGATGCGCAAGGCGCTGTCAGAGGGCGGTGTGCGGGCTTACCTTGGCCTCGACACCGACTTTCATATGGCGTTCTTTGCCAATTGCGGAAATTCGTATCTGCAAAACGCCTACGGGCTTTATGCGGGCAAGATTGCGGCACTTCGAACCCATCTGGCGGACAAACCCCTTCATACACAGTTGTCTCTGACTGAACACGGCGAGATCGTCGCTGCTGTTCGCACACGTGACGTGACAACCTTGGTGAAGATCCTTGGCGATCACATCGGGCGCACGCAGGAAACCTACGAGATCGGCATCGAGGATATTTCGGTCGCCTGATCGGCCATTGCGGCAAGAACGGCCGTGGCCGCGCCAGTCAGGATCAGCGCGTCACACATCAGCGCGCCCCGCGCCTCGCCAGAGACATGGCCGTAAAGCTCCAGCTCGCCGTATGTGCCGAATTGGCCATCGTCGCGGAATAGTGCTGCGGCCTGATCGGGGCTGCGCGGGGCATTTGGCAGGGTCTCGGGGTATCTGCCCGGCGCGGCAAGGTTCGGACGCAAGACAACAGCGGTTGCCCGGCCTTTGTCGGTGATGATGTAGCTGAAACCGCCAAATGCGATTGCTTGGCGTGAATAGCTGGTCTTGAAGAACCCTTGCGGTCCAAAGGGCACACGCCAGGCGGCGCTTTGCGGGGTGATCGCGGCAGTTGGCGGCGTGCCAAAGACGCATTGTCCAGATTCAAGGCCACTGGCCGACAGGACGGCATCACCCCCCAAGACAACCTGCCGGATAAGCCAAGGAACAATTGCCGATCCGTCGTTCAGTGTCGGATGGGCGACCTCAATCGCTTGGCGGTAGCCCGCCATGATCAGACCGTCTGGCAGATTGCCACGTTCAGCCGGGCGCAGAGGACGAACGTGCCGCGACAGCGTGACGCTGACCAGAGTTCCTCCGTCCGAACGGCGCATGGTCAAGGATGTCTCTAGCAGCGCCCCCACAGGAGTAAGTGTCAGGTTCCAATTTCCCGGGTCCAGCGCGGGATCGACGTGGTATGTGTCCAGCATTCGGGCTGGGTCGGAAAAGTTGAACATCCTTTCAGGCGCAAGCCAGACACGCTCGCCTCCAATGTTCCATTGCCCAGTCAAAAGGGCAGCTTCGAACGCTGTTGCGTCAGGGGACCAACCCAAGGCATCAATGCCATCCTCAAAAGGACCAAATACACGGCCACCCGCTGTGGTCACAACCAGCGTCAGGCGAGGGCCAAGGTCCAGCACACCAAACGCAATCCCCAATCGGGCAAAGCATCCGGTCAAAGTCTGCTGTGAAAGCGCCATGGTTCACCAGTCCCGCCCTGACAGCCGCTTTAGAAAGTCCGGAATCGTCGACTGGCTGAACCGAGCGCCCATTTCGGTCAACCTGACGCGAAGGGGGCGCTGAGCCTTTGCGCCGTCGATGGGGCTAGGGTCAGAACTCATTCTGAGTTCATAGCCAGAACATCACGGTTGCGGCGAGAGCTACTGCGGAGAGGAAGACTTTTGGGCACCTGTCGTATCGGGTGGCAACCCGACGCCAGTCCTTCAATCTTCCAAACATGATCTCGATCCTGTTGCGGCGTTTGTAACGGCGCTTGTCGTATTTGATTGGCTTGCTACGAGACTTCCGACCCGGGATGCAGGGCTTTATCCCCTTGTCTTTCAAC
>Ga0209702_10009680_pt1 | contig 10627 bp, 10 predicted proteins | sample FRY01_FD_187210 | JGI IMG/M metagenome (GOLD analysis project Ga0209702, IMG submission 187210) | Freshwater microbial communities from Lake Fryxell liftoff mats and glacier meltwater in Antarctica - FRY-01 (SPAdes) (version 2) | ecosystem: Environmental > Aquatic > Freshwater > Ice > Glacier...
CCAGACGACCCACCACCCGACGACCCACCACCAGACGACCCACCACCAGACGACCCACCACCAGACGACCCACCACCAGACGACCCACCACCAGACGACCCAGGCACCTGATAGTCAATGTAAATAAATTGAGATGGGACTGCCCCGTTGGATCGTAAGTAATAGTACCCACTTGAAGTTGGGCAAAAATTAACTTGCGCAATGCCGCGAGCATCTGTCTGAGCAACTGCTCCTGCGCAGTCTGCAGACACAACTCGATCATCCGAAATGTATCTCATTGCTTGTACACCGCTGCCTGCAACCGCCGTATCATCTGCAGCCACAACTGTCGCCTGAACTGAAGCTTGTGAGCCAACCGAGACGTCGAGCGTCGAAACGCTTACGGTGACTCTTGCTAGATAGCCAAGACTGATTTGCGTGGTACCGCTCGAGGCTATCGCTACCGTCCGTTTCTGGGTGAAATCAGAATCGCTGTAGCATGCAGTCACTAGGGACTGTTCGCCATTCGATTGGTAGGTTCTTAAAGTTATTGATCCATCACTACCAGTAATGCCATACACGTTGGTTTCGCTTCGATCATAGAAACTATTTCCATCGTTGAAACACGGTTCAACAGTGTCTTTCTGATTTGAAGAGTTCCAGATCGCAAATCCGGCTTTGTATTTGCCACTGAAAGTACGGCTGGGTTCGGTCCAAATATTACTTGTCACTGCCAAGTGAACAATTGCGCCCGGGACAGGGGTGCCATCTGCCAATTTTACTTGTACAACTTTTGAAACTACCGATGGCCTAACTCCAACATCAATGTCCAAAATAGCGGTGGACAAGTCTGCAACTGTGCTAAAACTCCGAAGAAATTGGTTAACCGTCGATTTCTGCATAGTTGCCGAAGGATCCGATGAATAGACAGAAACGACGCGAACAACCGCCGGCCCAGAAATGGTGGTCATTGAAACTGTTCCATTTGCGTTAGTCACTAGTGCGGTTCCAGATGCAGGATATTCAGCACCTAAAGTCGTCCATGTAACGCGGAGCCCCGTCACAGGCGACCCGTCACTACTCCGGAACCTGAAAGTCGTAACAGAGTTAGCGCGGGGGTCACTCCATGCGAAAGCTCCAACATTTATATATCTAAGAACCGTGGCTGCTTGATAGAAATAGTCATCGCCAACCTGGCTTGCCGTTATCGAGCAGCCTCCGATCCCCGTAAAAATGATCTGATTTCCGGAAGTTTCACAGACCCCAGTACCCGCAACCGATAACTTCGGATCCAACCCCGAACTACTTGACAACGTGGCAGTGACTGCAGTGCCAGCAGAAGCAGTCGATGGGACCGAAAAAGTTAAAGCCTGGGAGTTTCGAATATATTGCGCGCTACGAAATAAACCGCCCTTGTTTGAATCAATCTGTCTCTTTGAATTACCACCCAAGCACATTACGAGACCATTGGTTTTAGAAATACACACGTGCGTCTGGCCAACTACTACCGAACTGGCTGTTCCGAAAGCGGTGATAGTTACTGGCTCAAGAAGGTCTTCGCGGGAAGAATCAAGCGCACCGTCAGAATTTTCTCCCCAGCACTTAACTGCGCCAGAAGTCAGAACCGCACACGCTCGAGTGCCGCCTACATCAAGCGCGATTGCTGTGGTAATCCCAGATACAAAAACCGGAACATTTGAAGTAGTTGTTGACCCATTCCCAAGTAGACCGCCAGACCCGCTGCCCCAACACTTGACACTTCCACCTTGAATCAGCGCACATGTTGTAATCACTCCAACTTTGATGTCAATCGCATCCACCAGACCAGTTACAACAACTTTGACACCTGTTGGTGTTGGCGTAGTTGACGAACCATTTCCAAGTTGTCCACTGGAACCCGAGCCCCAACATTTAGCCGTACCGTCTCTGAGGAGTGCGCATGAATGCGTTAAGCCATTTGCAATGGATCTAATATTTGATAAATCAGCGACCGCAACTGGAGTTGCTCTCGCTGTAGCACTGTCATCTCCGAGTGATCCACTAAGATTAAAACCCCAACATTTGGCCGTATAGTCAGTAAGCACTGCGCAAGTATTCTGCATGGGGGCCATTGCATACACATAGTCAGATGTAGAGATACTGATTGCGTTAGTTATGTCACTTACCTGAACTGGGCTAGCAAAAGTTGCGTCGCTTGAAGTTTGACCGTTTCCAAGACCGCTCTGGCTGCTTTCGCCCCAGCAGTAAATCGTTCCGTCAATTTTTAGAACGCATCCATTAGCGTCGCCGATTACCACACTTGACACATCCGTAAATCCAGTTGAACGGGATGAAGACCATGAACCAAATGGCTCCCTATTTGTTTGTCCTAGACACGAAACGCTCAAATCGGTTCGAACTGCGCAAGTAGCACTTGTGCTTGCACCCAGGGACACGGCGGTAAAAGTTTTATCCAAATCGACTACCGCAACAACTCTTGCGTTGACAATTTCAATAGGAGCTTGAGCCAATGAACACAAAAGAAGGAACGCAATTAAAACTCTTTTGCGCACAGTGCAGATTCTATCTACTCCCACTCGATTGTGCCAGGCGGCTTAGAAGTCACGTCGTAGGCGACGCGATTGATGCCGGCGACCTCATTGATGATTCGCGACGACATCTTCTCGAGCAGGTCATAGGGCAGGCGCGCCCAGTCGGCGGTCATGGCGTCGTCGCTGGTGACGGCCCGGATGATGATCGGTCGGCCGTAGGTGCGCTCATCGCCCATCACGCCCACCGAGCGAATGTCGGCGAGCACCGCGAATGCTTGCCAGATCTCTCGCTCGAGACCGGCCGCCAGAATCTCTTCGCGGACGATCGCATCTGCCTCTTGCAAGATTGCGACCTTGTCTGGCGTGACCTCGCCGATGATGCGCACGCCAAGGCCCGGGCCCGGAAACGGCTGCCGCCAGACGATCTCGTCGGGCAGGCCGAGTTCGCTACCGATCTTGCGCACCTCATCTTTAAACAGCGTGCGCAACGGCTCGCACAACTTCAGCGTCATATCTTTTGGTAAGCCGCCGACATTGTGATGACTCTTGATCACGCTCGCCGTGCCGTCTACTCCACCACTTTCGATGACGTCTGGATATAACGTGCCCTGCACCAAGAACTTGGCATCTGTCAACCCACCCGTGTTCTCTTCAAAGATGCGTACGAACAACTCGCCGATTGCTTTGCGCTTGGCCTCTGGCTCTGTGATGCCTTGCAAGCGTTCGAAGAATCGCGCACCCGCATCGACATGGATCAGTTCGATGCCCATGTTGCGCTGAAACGTTTCGACAACTTGGGCGCTTTCGTTCTTACGCATCAAGCCAGTGTCGACGTACACGCATGTAAGCTGCTTGCCGATCGCCTTATGCACGAGCGCGGCCGCGACAGCAGAGTCGACGCCACCAGACAAACCACAGATAACTCGTTCGCTGCCAACAAGTGCGCGCACGGCGGCAACCTGGTCTTCGACAATTGACGACATCGTCCAGGTTGGCTTGGCGCCGATGCAGCGATACAAGAAGTTCTCGAGCACCGCCTGACCAAACTCGGTGTGCGCGACTTCGGGGTGATACTGCACTCCCCAAATTTTTCGCGAGGTGTTCTCGATAACCGCCATCGGTGCGTCTGCCGTCGCTGCCGTAGCCGTGAAGCCACTAGGCAGCACCGAAACTGCATCGAAGTGGCTCATCCACACGTCAATAGTGTCGTCAACCTTCTGCGGCAACAAGGTACTTCTTGCAGCGGCGAGGCGCGAAAGTTTGGTGCGACCGTACTCACCTCGGCCGCCTAGAGCGACAGTGCCGCCGAGTTGCTGGGCGATGAGTTGACATCCGTAACAAATACCTAAAATCGGAATGCCGAGTTCGTAAATCTGTGGGTCGAGCACGGGGGCGCCTGCAACGTGAACACTCGCAGGGCCACCAGACAAGATGATGCCAATCGGGTTGCGCGCTTGCACCTCTGCCGCTGTGATGCGATGCGGCACAATCTCTGAATAGACCTGCGCCTCGCGAACCCGCCGCGCGATTAGTTGGGCATATTGGGCGCCGAAGTCCACAACCAATACGGTCTCCAATACTGTCTCCAAAACCGTCGCCGAGATAGTCGTCAATACAGTCGGCGGCTGTGGGGTTTTGGCGACCATAGTGACAACTGACTGTAGTTGGCGAGTGGCATTCGGGGCCTGAAGGTGTGACGATGTAGCCATGCAGATTCGAACAGGTCGCAGGCTCGTGTTTATGACCCCAGCCATTTTCGCAGTCGCGCTGGCCTGTTTAGCGGCGCCAGCACTGGCGCTTGGGTCGACGCCGTCAGCATCTGGCAATAGCGCCGATGCGACAACCGGCACGACAACCGACCCGACGCTCCAACCAACCGAGACCTCCATCTACACATATAACTTGCCCAGCAATATCGGCAAGTGTGTGGGGCTGTTACAAAAACCAGGATGCGGCACCAAGCCAGTGCTCTCAGGCGATCGTGGCGGCGTTATGCAGTACGCCACTTTTGCTACTTTGATTGCCGGGCTGACAGTGATCATGACGGTGATCGCGCGCAGCGTCATCAGGGCCGACCGCGCCAAGGCCCAGCAGGTTTCGCAAAAGTCGAACAACTAGCCTCGCTGTGTGAAAAATAATCGAGGGCTCGTCGGCGTAGCGATGGCCATCGTTAGCGCGACGATGTACGGCATTACGCCGATTTTCGTGTATCACGCCTTCGACCATGGCGCCGACCCGTTCGGTTTGATGACGACCAGGTACGTGATCGCCAGCATCATTTTGTTCAGCGTGCGTCTCGCGCGCACCGGCTTTGGCGGATGGCCGCCGCGCAAGTTGTGCATTCAGTTATTTCTGCTCGGCGCAATCGGTTTGTATCTCAACAGCGTGAGCATGTTTAGCGCCATGAAATACCTAGACAGCGGCCTAGCAATGATCATCTTTTACTTCTACCCAATTCTCGTTGTCATCTTTGGATGGATTATCTACCGACACAAACCACCATCAATCATCTGGCCGTGTTTGCTGTTGACGATAATCGGCGTGGTTTTGAGCGTGAGCGACGTGCAGGGCGGACAAGCAACCGGGGTCGCCTATATCGTCTTCGGCGCCTTCGCCTACGCGATCTACTCGGTGTTCGGCGGCACAATCATGCCGCGTACCGACCTGCTTACGGGTTTGTGGCTCGTGTTTACGGGCGCGGCCTTTTCTTTTGTCGTCGTTTGGCTTCTTGATCCACCGGGTCTACCAACGACGATGCCATACGTCGCCAACGTGTGGCTGCCCGCACTAGAGATCGGTACCGTCGGCACGATCGGCGCGATGGGCATTTTCTTTGCGGGCATGAATCGAATCGGAGCAAGCAAGAGCGCCGTGATCGGAACATTCGAGGTGCTCGTTTCGGTCGGCACCGGGATTCTGTTTCTGTCGCAGTCGCTTTCGCGTCGTCAGGTTTTTGGGGCGATGTTAATTTTGGGTGGCGTGTTATTGCTGGCGCAGCGCGAGGCCAGGTCGGCCAGTACGCCAACACCGCAGGTGCACGCCTAATCGGCTCAGATATACGGGCAATCGTCGGCCGTGCGAATCTAGGGCTCGGCGCGTAGCCTTAAACCTGTGCATCGCATTGATGTACGAATTGTCAACAACATAGAACTTAAGTACTTCTTGCAGGGTTGGGTGTAATCCCCTACCGGCGGTGAAAGCCCGCGACCCTCACGAGCGATCGTGGGGCTGACTTGGTGAGATTCCAGGGCCGACGGTCATAGTCCGGATGGGAGCAAGAAGACGTAGGTATCGCCTGCATGCGGGCGCGTCGGATTGATTTGGCGCACGTGCGTGTAAGTGCCGCTTTCGTCGTCGATCCCCGTTGCCTGCGCGAAGTCGAACGACATGAAGGCGAAAATGATGACCACGATCGACGAGCAGGCGATGCAACTGGCAGTGGCGACGGCCGCGCAGGCGCGTCTGCGCAGTCGACCGAACCCGTGGGTCGGTGCGGTCATCACAAATCGCACTGGCGTGGTGTCAACAGGTGCAACCGCTCAACCTGGCGGCGCGCACGCCGAAATCGTCGCGCTTCAAGCGGCCGGCGAAGATTCGCGCGGTGCGACTCTGTACACGACCCTTGAGCCTTGCAGCCATACAGGCCGCACTGGCCCGTGCACCGATGCGATAGTCAGCGCCGGCATCGCACGCGTGGTCATCGGTGTTGAAGACCCAGACGAGAATGTTTCGGGCAGTGGAGTTGCCGCGCTGCGCGCCGCAGGAATCTCGGTTGATGTCGGCGTATGCAGTGCCGAAGTGGCGCTGCAGCTCGCGCCGTACCTGCATCACCGCCGCACCAAACGACCATTCGTGGTCTTGAAGATGGCCAGCACGATCGACGGCCGCACGGCTGCGCCAGACGGCACGAGCCAGTGGATAACTGGTCAAGACGCACGCCGACGCGTGCACGAACTACGCGCCGAAAGCGACGCGATTTTGGTCGGTGCGGGCACTGTGCGCCTAGATGACCCGTACCTAACGGTGCGCGGCGTCGAAGGTGTTTCGCCGCGGCGTGTCGTACTGGGCAAGATTGATTCGGGAGCACACATCCATCCGTGCCTTGAATGGAGCGGCGAGATATCGGAACTCTTAGACAAACTTGGCGCAGAGGGCGTGTTGCAACTACTTGTCGAGGGCGGGCCGAAGGTGGCGGCGTCATTTCATGAACTAGGGCTTGTCGATCGCTACATCATGCATCTAGCCCCCGCGATCGCGGGCGGCAACGATGCCCGCGCCGTCATCGACGGGTCCGCTGCTCCGACCATGGCAACCATCTGGCGCGGCCGCATCGTCGGCGTCAACAAACTTGGTGACGACATCGAAATAGTTATCGAACCAAACATCCAAGATCCAAGCAAAGAACAGGGCCAAGCATGAACGCAATAAATAGGACATCAGAGATGGCACCGATTGAAGAAGTGATTGCCGCGATCGGGCGTGGCGAGATGGTGGTGATGGTCGACGATGAAGACCGCGAGAACGAGGGCGACCTAGTAATGGCGGCGCAATTCGCGACTCCAGAAAAAATCGCGTTTATTATTCGCCACACGTCTGGAGTAATCGTGGCCCCACTCACCGCAGAGCGCTGCGATGAGTTGCGCCTGCCGTTGATGGTTGATAACAACACCGAGAGCCACCGCACGGCGTTCACTATTTCGGTCGACCTGATGGAGGGCACGACGACGGGCATCTCGGCCGCCGACCGCGCCGCCACTCTACGCTCGCTCGCAGACCCTTCCGTGACTCACAGCGCATTTGCTAGACCGGGCCACGTCTTCCCGTTAAGAGCCCGCGAAGGCGGCGTTCTCAAGCGCGCCGGTCATACCGAAGCTTCCGTCGACCTAGCCCGCCTCGCAGGTTGCCACCCCGTCGGGATTATTTGCGAAATTCAAAACGACGACGGCACGATGGCTCGATTGCCAGACCTTAAGAAGTTCTCCGAACAGCACGGGCTGCTGCTCTCGTCGATCGCCGACCTGATTACCTACCGTCGCCACCACGAGCGGCTCGTCGAGCGCATCGGCGCAGCGAACGTGCCGACCGAATGGGGAACTTTTAATTGCGTCGCTTACCGCAACACCATCGACGGCATCGAACACTTAGCATTCGTTAAGGGCGACATCAGCGACGGCGCGCCAGTGCTGACCCGCGTGCACAGCGAGTGCCTCACGGGCGATGTGTTCGGCAGCAGGCGTTGTGATTGCGGGCCGCAACTCGGTGCCGCAATGCAACGCATCGATGAAGAGGGTCGCGGGGTCGTCGTGTACCTGCGCGGACACGAAGGCCGCGGTATCGGCATCGGCCACAAGATTCGCGCCTATTCGCTGCAAGACGAAGGCTTCGACACCGTCGACGCCAATACCGAACTTGGCCTGCCGGTCGACAGCCGCGAATACGGTATCGGTGCACAGATATTGGCGGATCTTGGCGCGCACGAATTGCGGCTGATCACCAACAATCCGGCCAAGTACGGCGGCATCGCTGGCTACGGGCTAAAGATTGTCGAGCGCGTCGCCATCGCGACAGAGTCGACACCCGAGAACGAGGGCTACCTGCGCACCAAGCGAGACCGCCTCGGCCACGTCTTTGACGGCTCAGACATCAACAAATCAGGGGGGCAATAAATGACAATTTTCGAAGGCCAACATGATGGCACGGCGATGCGGATTGGCATCGTGTGCTCGAGGTTCAACGAGTTCATCGTTACTGCGCTTCTAGAGGGCGCCAAGCGCGGCCTAAGCGAATGCGGCGTTAGCGACACAGATGTTGATATCGCCTGGGTGCCTGGCGCATTCGAAATACCAATCGCCGCCAAAGCGATGGCGACGAGCGGCAACTACGACGCCCTCATTGCGCTCGGCGCAGTAATTCGCGGCGACACCTCTCACTTTGAATACGTCGCTGGCCCATGCGCCGAGAGCATCGCCGCCATCCAAGTCGAAACGGGAATGCCGATCGGGTTCGCTGTTCTGACGACAGAAAACGTGCAACAGGCAGTCGACCGCTCGGGCCCAGGCGCAGGCAACAAGGGCCAAGAGGCCGCAATAGGCGCGATCGAGATGGCCGCTGTGCTCAAGGCGATCCGCAGCCGCAAGTAACGCTTACATTCACACATCGCGTTAACAGCGCCAAGGGCGTTGCTTAACGAAGGCGGCACTCATGGGCTTGGGCCTAAGCATGCTCGTCGCGGCTACGAGCGTTCTTGCCGTCAACTCTGCCCCGCCTGACCCCGCATCAAATGTGTACGCCGACGAGGTAACAATCATCACCCACCTGATGTTCGACCTCGACCTAAAAACCTTCACTCGCCAATACGCATCTATTAGGCGAACGAACAAAGCGTTGGATTGGACGACCGACGGTTGCTCGGCCCCATTGATAGGCGACTCGGGTAGATCATTTAATTTTCGCTGGCCGTGTCGGCGACATGACTTCGGCTACCGCAACTTTAAGAGTCACGGTCTGTTCAATAGCGAGACGAGACAGCGAATTGACGACCAGTTTCGGCGCGACCTCGACGAGTCCTGTCGATCAAAAGTGCGCACCTTCAAGGTTCGCTGCGTGGCCTGGGCCGAGATCTTCTATACAGCGGTTCGGACCGCAGGCAGTTCTTAACGCTGAAAGAGGCCTAGCGTCCGAGCGCTACCGACAGCAATTGATAGAGCATGTGGCCAGTCACGCCCCACACGGTTTCGTCGTCAAGGTAGAAAAAGTGCAGCCGACGCTCGTTGCCGACGGTACCCCAAAACTCTTCTGAGTACGTATCGCGTCTAACCAAATCAACTAACGGCACGCTGAAGACGCGATCGACCTCGCCATTTTGCACCGCTAGCGATGGCGGCGACTTGAGTCTGGCGACCACGGGGATGATGTAACTGTCGCTGACATACGTTGAGAACGCGTCCAGTTGCCCAATCACTTCGACATCGTTCGGATGCAGGGCGATTTCTTCGTAGGCTTCGCGCAGCGCGGCGCCGACAACATCCTCATTCGCGTCGACTCGCCCGCCGGGAAACGAGATTTGTCCCTTGTGATTGGTCAGTTGCATCGAACGGCGCGTGAGCACAACCTCGGTACCGTTCGCACCTTCGAACAACGCGACTAAAACCGCCGAAAGCGACAGTCCATCTGGCGGCGGCGGATGAACGACCAACTCGCTGAAGCGAACTACGTTGTCAGTAACCTGCTGCAACAAAGCGAGCGCCGAGACATCGTTTCGGCACCAAGGATCATCTGGGCAGACCCGAAATACTGTCGGACGCGGGATCTCTTGAGCGCCACCCAGGCGGCGAATTATGGGGCTTGCTCCCACGGCCGTTTTAGTATTTTCGCTTAAGCGGAGGGTTTCCAGCCGCTGGTGATGAGCTGGTTGAGAACCTCGGCAAGGCCGGCAGTTTTCATATTGGCGAGTGTCTTGCCTGGCTGCTCTTCGCCACTCTCCCATGTCTGCCAAGCGGTTTGAATCTTGTCCATATCTGGTGCTGGCTGCTCAAAACCCATCTTCGTAGCCTAACGACCGGGTGCGCCTTTCTTGGCGAAATTTGTGCCTAGAACAATTACCGCGAGCACGAGACCGGTGCCAACCATTATCAGTCGACCAGTTGAATCAAGATCGATCACGAACGGCGACGCCACAGATGCCGCGATGATCACCCAATCAATGTTGCGGTGAATACGACGACTGAAAAGTTTGAATGCGCTCATTGCCCCGTCGGCAGTTGCGACGTTGATCAATATCGCGGCGGCGAAGATGACTGGCAGAACTGGCTGCGCCGTTTGCGGAGACATCATTAGCAACGCCAGAGCGATTGCATACTCGACTAGTTGATGCAACCAAAAACTGCGGCCTAATGACGACATAACAATTCACCTTATTAGATAGACCAACAGATCACCGTTATCTGGCGGCGGCAATTTTGTGCGCTAAATACAAAGTCCCGGACCACAAGGCCCGGGACTTTGTTACTACTAAGTTTTGAAGTAACTGGTGTTACATCATTCCCATTCCGCCGCCGGGCATACCGCCACCGCCGCCAGAAGCACCGCTCTTCTCTGGCTTATCAGCCACGAGACAT
>Ga0209702_10009682_pt1 | contig 10623 bp, 8 predicted proteins | sample FRY01_FD_187210 | JGI IMG/M metagenome (GOLD analysis project Ga0209702, IMG submission 187210) | Freshwater microbial communities from Lake Fryxell liftoff mats and glacier meltwater in Antarctica - FRY-01 (SPAdes) (version 2) | ecosystem: Environmental > Aquatic > Freshwater > Ice > Glacier...
CGAGTCTGCTGGCGGCATGGCTGATGAGCCATGTGCTCGATGGTCTGGCACTGGGTGAAGCCACGGCGCAAAGCCTGGGTCTGCGTCTGCCGCAAATGCGCGCTGCGCTGGTCGCGGTGCTGGCTTTGGCTACTGGCACTGCAGTGGCTCAAACCGGTCTGATTGCATTTGTCGGCCTGGCCGCACCGCATCTGGTGCGATCAGTTATCAAAGCCACCCATGGGCGGTTGATTGTGCTGTCAAGCCTGATGGGTGCGGTGCTTTTGACAGCCGCTGACATCCTTGCCCGCTGGTTAATGGCGCCGCAAGAACTGCCGGTGGGCGTGCTGACTGCTGTGCTGGGTGGCGGCTATCTGCTGTGGCTGATGCACCGGCATACGGGCAGGGGTTCCGGGTTATGACAGGCGCTATGCATCCAGTAGCATGCCGCGCCCGTGGAATTATGGCTAGCCTCGGAAATGCACAGGTTTTGAACGATATTTCAATCGATTTCCCGCGTGCCCGCTGGACCAGCATCGTCGGGCCGAACGGCGCAGGCAAATCGACCTTGCTCAAGGTGCTGGCAGGTTTGATGCCGTTTGAAGGCTCCACAGAATTGCTGGGCCAGCCCATGCAAAGCTTGCCCGCCAAGCAACGCGCGCAGCAACTGTCATGGCTGGGCCAAAACGAAGCCTCGGCTGACGATCTGACCGCCTATGACGTCACCATGCTGGGCCGCCTGCCGCACCAGCCTTGGCTGGCACCCGCCAGCCAGGCTGACCTCGCCGCCGTAGAAAAAGCCTTGCGCTTAACCCAGGCCTGGGACTGGCGCGGCAGGGCGCTGGGGCAACTGTCAGGCGGTGAGCGCCAGCGCGTCCTGCTGGCACGGGCTCTGGCCGTTGAAGCCGAGGTGCTGCTGATGGACGAGCCGCTCGCCAATCTTGACCCGCCGCATCAAACCGACTGGCTGCTGCTGGCCAAAGCCTTGGTGGCCAGCGGCAAAACCGTGATCACCGTGCTGCATGAAATATCCTTTGCACTGCAGGCGGATGAGGTGGTGGTGGTCAATGCTGGCCGCGTCACGCACCAAGGGGCATGCGAAGATTTGGCCAGTCACAAGGCGATTGAGGCCGTGTTTGACCAACGCATTGCAATTCATCAGCTGACAACTCAATGGGTGGCCTTACCCAACATTTAGAAAGATTTCATAAAGAGATCAAGGAGATCAAAAGTCACTTGCCTCTGTGTTTTTCGTGTTTTTTCTCCTGTTTTTTTTCCTTATCTCTGTGATCTCTTTGTTAACCAGTATCAAAAAATGCAAATCGAAACACCCCCCAAAGACAAACCCTACGAAAAGCCCGAAGGCGAGCGGCGTGGCCTGCTGATCGTCAACACCGGCGACGGCAAAGGCAAAAGCACAGCTGCTTTTGGCCTGGCGCTGCGCGCTTTTGGCCGCACCCATGTGCACGGTCAAAAGATCAAGATTTTTCAATTTATGAAAGTCCCTACCGCCCGCTTTGGCGAGCACCGCATGTTCGAGCAACTGGGCATACCGATTGAAGGGCTGGGTGATGGCTTCAGTTGGAAGAGCCAGGACCTGGAGCGGTCTGGCCAGATCGCGCGTGACGGCTGGGCCAAAGCCAAAGCAGCCATTCAAAGCGGCGAGTACTTTATGGTGGTGCTCGATGAGTTTACCTACCCGTTGATTTACGGCTGGATGGAGCCTGTCGGCGGTGTTGAAGAGGTGGTACAAACTCTGTTTGACAGGCCCACGCATACCCATGTCGTCATCACCGGCCGCCGCTGCCCGCCTGAAATCATCGAGCTGGCCGACACCGTGACCGAGATGACCATGGTCAAACATGCGTTTAAGGCGGGGATTCCGGCTCAGAGAGGTATTGAGGACTGATGGCAGAACGATTGATCCGGCCCTGCGTAGTCTGAACTTCTTTGTCCGTTCGCCCTGAGCTTGTCGAAGGGGTTTCCATTGCGAGCTAAGCTTGGACAGCCCTAGTCTGAACGGAAAATTAACACTGCAAGGGGCGGGAGCAATAGTATTTACTCTTGGGGAAGTTGCAGCCGAAGTAGAGGAGCGTGTAAAAGGACTGTTGTGAGTCAAATTGACGTACAATTTGAAGTCACAGGAGCTATCTTATGACTACTGCCACCGAATCCGCCCGCATCAACCTGCGTACCAGCCCCGAGGCCAAGGCGCTGATAGAGCGCGCTGCGGCCATCATGGGCTCCACAGTCTCGGGCTTCATGCTGCAAAACGCTTATGAGGCAGCCACGCGGGTGGTAGCGCAGCAGGAAATCATCACGCTGTCTGACCGTGACCGCGATGCATTTTTAGCCATGCTCGACAACCCGCCCGAACCAACACAAGCCCTGATTGACCTAATGCGCGGGCGTGCATGACGCGCATGACGAGCATGCCGCGCATGCCGCGCATCATCACCAGCCTGGAACGTCAGCATGACCGGTCAGATTTCAACTGCGGCGATCCCGCCCTCAATACTTTTTTGCAAAGGTTCGCCCGGCAGCAGTCTGACAAAGACTTCAGCCGCACCTACGTCGCCACGATGGCGGGCAACAACAAAATAGAGGGCTACTACGCCATCAGCTCAGCGTCTATTGACTTTACGAACTGGCCAGCAGGGCTGCGCTTGCCGCGCTACCCCGTACCCGTTGTTCTGTTAGGTCGTCTGGCTGTAGATGCGCGCGCCCAAGGGCAAGGTGTGGGGCAGGCGTTGCTGCAACATGCCATGCAAATTGCGCTGGTTACCTCTGAGAAAATTGGCGTGTACGCTATCGTGGTTGATGCCAAAGACGAAGCGGCCACAGCGTTTTATGCCCGTTATGGGTTTCAATGTTTCGCTGACCAAACCTTGCGCCTATTTTTGACGACGGCGATCATTCGTCGGGCAGTGTCAACTGCTGTGATGCCGGTAGTCAAATGAGCCTCGACTACGGCACGCTGGAAGCCTTGCGTCGCCAGCATCCGGCCTGGCGCTTGCTGGCGGCTGAACATGCGCCATTGGTGGCCAGTTTTTTGCATCGTGCTTTCATTGCGCCCAATGTCAGGGTGATGGCGCAAACAGAGCTGGTTGAAGCACTGAACGACACTTTATACGGCATTCGCGAGCAGAATCTGGACGAGACTGCGCCTAAATTTCCAAAACCAGCGCTTGACTATTTGAACGACTGGGCTGCTAACGACAAAGGCTGGCTGCGCAAGTTTTACCCGCCCGGCTCAGACGAACCCCATTTTGACTTGACCCCAGCCACTGAGCGGGCGCTGGCATGGCTTTCTAATTTATCTGAGCGGGCGTTTGTAGGCACCGAGTCACGGCTATTGATGCTTTTTGAGCTGCTCAAGCAAATGAGCCAGGGCAGCGATACCAACCCAGAGACGCGGCTAGCTGAGCTGCACAAGCGCCGTGATGCCATTGACGCTGAGATAGCTATGGTGATCAGCGGAAATATGCCTTTGCTGGACGACACGGCGGTCAAAGACCGTTTTCAGCAATTTGACAGACTGGCCAAAGAACTACTGGGCGACTTCAGGCAAGTCGAGGCGAACTTCAGGATGCTGGACCGCACAGTACGTGAACGTATTGCAATGTGGGACGGCTCTGATGTTGCCCATGGGCAGGGCCGGGGTGCACTGCTCCAGAGCATCATGGGCGAGCGTGATGCGATTACTGAGTCAGACCAAGGCAAAAGCTTTCGCGCTTTTTGGGATTTTTTAATGTCCCAATCCCGCCAGGAAGAGTTGACCACGCTGTTGGAGCATGTGTTGTCCTTACCGCCCGTGGCCGAGCTGTCGCCCGACAAGCGCTTGCGGCGAGTGCATTACGACTGGCTGCAAGCCGGTGAACATGCGCAGCGCACCGTGGCTTTGCTATCGCAGCAACTACGCCGCTTTCTGGACGATCAAGCCTGGCTTGAGAACCGCCGCATCATGGACTTATTGCACGGTATTGAAGCCAAAGCTCTGCGCCTGCGAGATACGTCGCCTACTGGTCCGGTACACACTATCAATGCACTGAACCCCAGCATCGACTTGCCGATGGAGCGGCCGCTCTACAGTGCCCCCGTCAAAACACTGCTCAACAATTTAAAACTTGAAGTGGGCGATATGGTGCTTGATACCGATGTGCTGTTTTCACAGGTCCGCATCGACAAGGCGGCGCTGATCAGCCACATACGCCAATCGCTGCAAACACGCGCCCAGGTTAGCTTGGTTGAGCTTTTGAACGCCCGTCCCTTGCAGCAGGGCCTGGGGGAACTGGTAGCCTACCTTCAACTGGCCAGCGTGGCGGCGCAATCGGTGGTGGACGAGGACACCTTAGACGCCGTGCGTTGGACCGCGACCGACGGCAAAGAGCGCAGCGCCAGCATGCCGCGCGTTATTTTTGTGAGGAATTGACGATGGATAAATTGCAAGATCTGGCGACGGTATCAATGGCATTTGATCCATCGCAAACACAATCTCAAACACCAGCGCAATACGACTTGACAACCGTGGTCGTGCCCTTGCTTAAGGGGGTCGTGTACCGCGAAGAAGACCTCTTGCTATGGACTGCGCTGGTCACCCTCCAAAGCCGCGTGCGCGACTACACCGCGGTATTGGCACTTGACCTGGTGCTGGACGAGGCTGAGGGTTATGCATTTTTGCAGTCTAAAGTTGCCGCTGCTGATGATGACAACACCCCAAAACTTCCCCGCTTGGTACGTCGCCAGCCCTTGACGTTTCATGTCAGTTTGCTGTTGGCCTTGCTGCGTAAAAAACTGGCCGAATTTGATGCCAGCGGCGGCGACACCCGGTTGATTCTGTCGCGCAATGCTGTGGTTGAATTGATCCGCGTATTTTTACCCGCAGGCTCCAACGAGTCACGGTTAATTGATAACGTTGAGACCCATTTAAACAAAGTCATTGAGCTGGGTTTTGTACGCCGCCTGAAGCCGCAAACCGCCAGTCAAGAACCTATGTTTGAGGTGCGCCGTATTTTGAAGGCGTTTGTTGACGCCCAGTGGCTGGCCGATTTTGACCAGCGACTGGCAGCCTACCGAGCCCAGCTGGCACATACTGAGACGGAAGACGATGACGGCAAGCCCTGATCTTTTCACTACAGAGCCTTTGCTCGATCTCTCAAAAACGGGAGACGGCAAAAGTGCGGGTGCATCCGATGGCGAAACCACCACCGCGTTAGCAGGCTTTCGTCTCATGCAACTCGAAGTTTTTAACTGGGGCACCTTTGACAAGCGCGTCTGGGTGCTGAGTCTTGATGGCCGCAACGCTTTGCTCACGGGTGACATTGGTTCGGGCAAGTCCACGCTGGTGGATGCCATCACCACGTTGCTGGTGCCTAGCCAGCGCATTGCCTACAACAAGGCGGCAGGGGCTGACGCCAAAGAGCGCACTTTACGCTCCTACGTACTGGGGCATTACAAGTCTGAGCGCAATGAGTCCAGTGGCAACGCCAAGCCTGTGGCCCTGCGGGATGCCAGCAGTTACTCGGTTATTTTGGGCGTTTTTCATGATGCCAGCTTGAATCAAACCGTCACGCTGGCCCAGGTGTTTTGGCTCAAAGACAGCAGCACAGCCCCTGAGCGATTTTACTTGGTAGCGGACAAGCGCTTGAGCATCACCGCTGATTTTTCAAACTTTGGAACCACGCCCACCGCTCTGCGCACCCGCCTGCGCAGAAGTGGCGCGCTGTTATTTGATCCGTTTAAGGCCTACAGCGCGGAGTTTTGCCGCCGTTTTGGCATCGACGGCGATCAGGCGCTGGAGCTGTTTCATCAAACCGTGTCGATGAAGTCGGTCGGCAACCTGACCGACTTTGTCCGTCACCACATGCTGGAGCCGTTTGATGTCAAAACGCGTATTGATGGGCTGATTGCCCATTTCGACGACTTGAACCGTGCCCATGCAGCGGTGCTCAAAGCCAAGCGGCAGCTAGAACTGTTGACCCCGCTGGTCGCCGATTGCGACAGGCACGCCGAGCTGCTTGCCAGCATGGCAGGTCTGCGTGATGCCAGAGACGCCTTGCGCACTTACTTTGCTAATTTGAAGCTGAACTTGCTGGATATGCGTCTGCAAACTCTCAGTGACACGCTGGAAACTGAAAGTGCCAAAGTTGATAAGCTGCAGGGGCAAAAGCTGAACCAACAATTGCAGGCGCGCCAACAGCGGGACGCCATCGCCCGCAATGGTGGTGACAGGATCGCGCAGATTGAGCTGGACATCAGCCGCAAGCAACGCGAGGGCGCAGATCGTCAGGCCAAAGCCAGTCGCTATGACGAACTGCGCAAACAGCTGGGGCTGCTGCAAGTCAGCAATATGGAGGACTTGGTGGTCCAGCAGCAAAGCTGCGTACAAAAACGTGTTGATGTGCTGGAGCGCAGTACAGCCTTGCAAAACCAGCAAATTGAAAAAGGTGTCGAGTTTCAAAACGGTAACGACGACTACAAGCACCTAAGCGCCGAGATCACCAGTTTGAGAAGCCGGCGCAGCAACATAGACATGCAGCAAATCGCTATTCGCGCTGCCTTGTGCCAGGCGACGGGCTACAGCGAGGCCTCGATGCCGTTTGCAGGAGAGTTAATAGAGGTGCGTGAGAACGAACGCGATTGGGAAGGCGCGATTGAACGCGTCATGCACAGCTTTGGCTTGTCCCTGCTGGTGCCCGAGGCGCAATACGCCAAGGTGGTGCAGTGGGTGGATGAGACGCATTTGAAGGGCCGACTGGTGTACTTCAAAGTGCCAGCATCGGTACGGTCAGGCTTGCCCAGCCCGCATGTTGATTCATTGGTCCGAAAAATCATCCTCAAGCCCGATTCACCTTTTTACAACTGGCTGGACCGTGCGGTGCATGAGCGCTTTGATCTGGCCTGCTGCCCCTCGCAGGAGCAGTTTCGGCGCGAAGAAAAAGCCATCACCCGCGCCGGACAAATTAAAAATACGCAGCGCCACGAGAAAGACGACCGCCATCGCATCGATGACCGCACCCGCTATGTGCTGGGCTGGAGTAACGCCGCCAAGCTGACCGCCTTACAAGATAAAGGGCGATTGCAGGAAGATCGCCTGGCTCGCCTGGGTGGTGTGATGGCGGCTTTGCAAAAGGAAAAAAGAGGAGTCGACGAACAACTCTCCAGCCTCGATAAACTGGTTGAATTTCAAGACTACCGTGAACTCGATTGGCGCAGCCTCGCGCTGGAGGTATCACGACTGCAGGACGAACTGAGCATCATTAAAGCTACGTCTGATGTGCTCAAAACGCTTACAGAACGTCTGGCAGAACTCGAAGCCAGTTTGAAGCTGACTGAAGAAAAGTTGAATGAGCAAATTGCCCGCCGGGCTAAAACAGAGCAGAAAATCAGTGATGCCCAGGACATGCGCGACCAAACCGCGTGGTTGCTCAATCAGATCGACGGGCAAGCGCCAACACGCGGCACTCTGGAGCGTCTTGCACACTTGCAAGCGCAATGGCAAGCTGAGTTACCCAATGCCCAAGCTCTGACGGTAGAGTTGTGCAGCAAATCTGAAAGTGACATTCGAGACAACCTGCAACGCTTGATGGATGGCGAGGCACAGCGCGCCAGCCGCCTGATGGGAAAAGTCACCTCGGCAATGAGTTTTTTCGCCAGCCAATACCCGCTGGACACGCGTGAAATAGATGCCTCTATTGAAGCTGCCGGCGAATACCGCAAGCTGCTCAACCAGTTGGCGCTGGACGATTTGCCGCGTTTCGAAATCCAGTTCAAAGCTTTGCTCAAAGAAAACACGATCCGCGAACTGGCAAATTTCAGCTCGCAGCTGCGCAGGGAAAGAGAAACCATCAAAGAGCGCATCGATTTGATCAATCTGTCGCTGGCGCAGATCGACTACAACCCCGGCCGGTTTATTGTGCTGCAGGCGCAAACCACCCAAGATGTTGAGGTGCGTGACTTTCAAGTCGAGCTGCGTGCGTGCCTGGATGGGTCTTTGTCTGGCGACAACCCAAGCGTTTCAGACGCTGCTGACACCCAGTATTCCGAAGTAAAATTCCTGCAGGTTAAAGCGATCATTGAGCGTTTGCGCGGCCGCACAGGGCAAACCGACCAGGATCGCCGGTGGACAGCCAAAGTCACGGATGTGCGCAACTGGTTTGTGTTTGCTGCCAGCGAACGCTGGCGCGCGGATGGCAGCGAACATGAGCACTACTCGGACTCGGGTGGCAAGTCTGGCGGACAAAAAGAAAAGCTGGCGTACACCATCTTGGCAGCCAGCCTGGCCTACCAGTTTGGGCTGGACTGGACGGCTGACGCACAAAAAGGCGAAGGCCAGCGTGCTCGCAGCTTTCGCTTTGTGGTGATTGACGAGGCCTTTGGCCGCGGTTCTGACGAGTCGACTCAATACGGTTTGGAGCTTTTTGAAAAGCTCAATTTGCAGTTGCTGATCGTCACGCCGCTGCAGAAAATCCACATCATTGAACCTTTTGTGGCCAGCGTGGGTTTTGTGCAAAATGATGAAGGGCGTGACTCCAAGCTACGCAACTTGAGCATTGAGGAATACCGGACTGAGAAAGACCGCTTTGCCGCCTTGGTTAGCGCGATACAGGTTGACAACGTGCCGATTGAGGCTGTGCATGCCGTGGACTAAAGCCGCTGACTTGCGCGAACAAACCCAAAAACTGTGGGACAAGGGGACCCTGCTGTCAGAGCTGGTCAATCAATGGGTAAACGGGCAAAGTGATAGTTCTGGTACTTTTCCGCAGCGCCTGCGACTGCAATCCCCCACCACGTCAGAGCTGAGCGCCCGGTTTGAAGAAGCCCGCACTTGGGCAGATGGACTGCGCTTGGGAAGTGGACGTTATCGCCTGGTAGAGCGGGAGGCTCGCAGTCCTGTTCTGGGTAGTAATCGGATCCCCGACGAAGCGTGGCTGGATACCTTGCAGGACGCGTTGACCTTGATTGGCAAAACCAAAGACGCAGCGCGCTTTCTAGAGCTGGTACGCATCACAAAAGCTCAGCAACCCGCATTGCTGCCCTGGCTTGAAAAGCGTCCTCACGTAGCGCTAGAGCTGAAAGAAGTTTGGCAGCGCTTGCTCAATGTGGTCGGCTGGCTGCAAGCGTATCCGCGTCCAGGCGTTTACATGCGTCAGGTAGATATTGCCGGGGTTGACAGCAAATTTATTGAATTGCACCTCAGCGTGCTGGCTGGGTTGTTTGACCTGGCTTTGCCGCCTTATGCGATTGACGAATCCGCAAGGGGGGCAGCCCAGTTTTGCCAACGCTATGGCTTTTTGGACAAACCCCTACGAATTCGGTTTCGCTGGCTTGAGCCCTCAGCTGGCAGCTATGGAGAAGACGTGACGGTGACTCAAACAGTGTTTGAGCAACTCAATACGCCAGTCGGCCATGTGTTCATCACTGAAAACGAGGTCAATTTTCTGGCCTTTCCGGATACCCCCAACGCAATGGTCGTATTTGGCGGTGGATTCGGTGGCCTGGATCGACTTAGAAGAGCGGTCTGGTTGCATCAGCGCAGCGTGCATTACTGGGGTGACATCGATACCCATGGGTTTGCCATGCTGGATCAACTGCGTGCCTACCTGCCACAGGTCTTGTCCTTGATGATGGACGAGAGCACCCTAATGCACCATTCGGACCATTGGGGTCACGAGGCGCTAGCCCAGCAGCGTGATTTGCCACGCCTGACTACCAGTGAGCGTGCTGTGTATGACATTCTACGCGACAACCGTTTGCGTGTGGGCTTGCGTCTGGAGCAGGAGCGCATTAGTTTTGGCTGGGTAAAACAGTCGTTGGCGGCATTACAAAAGTCAGTTGATGACTGATTCACCTGTATGGGATTTAACAGTGCTGCTCTTCGCGGCTGCACTTGTTGTAGCGCTGCTTGTTGACCATTTTCTGGGTGAACCCCCCGCACGGCTTCACCCGGTGGTGTGGATGGGCAATTACCTGAATTGGGCGGCTGGTCAGGTGCAACCGAATCCTTCTCCCCTGATTCGCGATTTAAAGTCATTTTGGCTTTCGGCCGCCTATTGGTGTGCGGGTGCAACTATGATTTTGATAGTCGCCAGCGCTGTGCAATGGACTGCGTTTAAGCTGCCGTGGTATTTTTCTGTGCTGTTGCTAGGGCTGGCGCTCAAGCCCATGCTGGCCTGGGCAATGTTGCGGTCTGAGGTTCAGGCAGTAGAGCTTGCCTTGGACCAGTCTCTTGATTTGGGTCGAAAGCGGCTTTTAAGGCTGGTCAGCCGCGACACGGCCAACCTCAGCGAATCTGAAGTTCGCGAAAGCGCCATCGAGTCACTGGCTGAAAATTTAAATGATTCGGTCGTCGCACCGATCTTTTGGTTTGCGCTGTTCGGCCTGCCGGGCGCGGCGGTTTACCGCTTTGCAAATACCGCTGATGCGATGTGGGGCTACAAAGGTTTGCGCAACGGCGTTAACTGGGAATGGGCGGGCAAGTGGGCGGCGAGTGCCGACGACGTGCTGTCGTGGCTGCCAGCGCGCATCACCGCCCTGCTTTTGGTGCTGGTTGCAGGTGGGGTGAATATGCAAGCATTGATGTGTGAGGCCCGCAAAACCCCATCACCCAACAGTGGCTGGCCGATGGCCGCCATGGCGCTGGCT
>Ga0209702_10009683_pt1 | contig 10623 bp, 10 predicted proteins | sample FRY01_FD_187210 | JGI IMG/M metagenome (GOLD analysis project Ga0209702, IMG submission 187210) | Freshwater microbial communities from Lake Fryxell liftoff mats and glacier meltwater in Antarctica - FRY-01 (SPAdes) (version 2) | ecosystem: Environmental > Aquatic > Freshwater > Ice > Glacier...
TGATGCACGCCTTCCCGGTTGACGGGTCGACGAGGACGTTCTTGTAGGAGAGGTCAGAGTGGGCGAGCCCGGCCGCGTGAAGCCGGCGGACCGCCCGACTGATCATCAGGCAGACTTGAAGGTGGGATAGCCAGCTCCCCTTTTCCTCCTGTGCCAGGAACTTCGCCCGGTTCGATGCGCTTGCGAACCACTTCCCCTCCTTCTCCTTCCCCTTTATCCCCAGCATGTCGTCATTAACGGACCCGTGAGAGAAGAAAAAATGAGGCCGGTAGACAGGGGCGACGACCCCGTAACGCCCGTCCTTCTCGACAATCCCGGTGGGCCAGCAGAATAGATCTCGCCAGTAATCGCCCCCCTTCTGATTGAAGATTCCATCACGAAAAACTCCAACGATTGACTTTAGTCGCTCCTGCCCCTGGAAGTCGAGCTGGTCCCGGAAAAACGCGACAACATAGGACCGGTCCGGGCTGAAGTAGACGTCCTTCATCCCGCCCTGGCCGATGATCTCATCGCGGTACTCGACGGCCTGCCCGTCCGTGGTGGTGAGCTTGACGATCGTCAAGAGACCCTCCTCATGGCAACATGATCGCGATGGTGCGATCGTCGTGGTTTCCGGGGGACCAGAAGTCGAGCCAAGCCAGAAGCTCCCGCTCTATGGCCGGGTTGTCTCTGTCCAGTAGGACCGACTGCGACAGATCCGTCTCCCAGAAGCTGCACCAAACGTCAGAGCTCGCAAAGGTGGTGTCGGTCGGAAATTTCGGGTCCGTGATCCCGTCCGTCATGGCGAGGACCGCCGTGAAGCTGTCCCGGACGTCGAAGAAGAGCCGTTTGGAAACCTCCTCATATCCGGCGGCGAACTCGGAATTGTGGAGGAATCTGGTTTGACCGGCAAACTCCCCGCTGTCCGCAAGGGATAGCGGAATCACGGTCCGCGAGGGCAGGTCGAAAATCGCAGCGCCGCCGTCCCCGATCGCGAACCCAGCGATAAACCATCCGTGCGGCCCCTTGCGGGCCACGCTCATAACGAGCGTTGTCGAGAAGGCAGCTGCCCGCTCAGCTACCTTCGTCGCCTCGTCGCCGATCGCCTTGGCGGCATTGAATGCAGCCGTCGCAAGAGACAGGTAGAGCTGCGTCTTTATACGACCATCGGACCCCTCAACCCCCTTGAGGTGCTCCGTAACCAGCCCGTCGATCTGGCCGGTGAGATGCTCATCAAGGAGCTGCGGCAGATCTCGGACGATCGTCCGAACTGCGATCTGAGACCCGCGCCGTGAGTATTTCGCCGAGCCGGCCCCGTCGGCCACCACCGCGATGTTCCAACCGCCCACACCGCCGGTCCAGAGCGCGAAATCGTCATCCCGAAAGAGCCCCTCCCGCGCATGTGAGCGACCGCGCTGGCTCGCAGCCACGCAGAGCAGATCCCCCCGGCTGATGCCTGCGTCCTCATCCTCCTTCGCGAACGGGGCGGTGGGGTCGTGCGGCTTCGAGACCCAGAGAGAACGCGGGTCCGGGATCACCGCGAGATTTGCGTGCACGTCACAACGCCGGCCCGCGAGAAGGCCTTGGATTTTGATCACGAAATCCCCACTCGCGCCCGGCTGTCCGCTCAGCGTGCCGGCCTCCTCATCGAGCCGGAGACCGGTCCCCCCGTCGTCAAGGAGACGCCCCCCCCGTAGGCCCGGCACCTCGATCACCCCAACGTAGGGCTCGTTTATCCTCGCGTTCTTCAGATAGACGGTCTTCTTTACGGTCTCCAGCGGCGTCACGGCGGCATCCCCTTGTGTTGAGGCTCGAACGGGCATCATCGGGACGCCGCCGAGCTGTGGAACCTCTACTTGGTTCTCTACAACGGCTGGGTTTACGAATTGTTGAGCATCGGGGTCGGAAACCGAACCCGTCTGAGCCTCAGCGGCGTGATTCTGGACCGGTGGCGCGATAACCTCGTCCGCGTAGGCCCACTCAGCGGCGGCTTCCACCTCATGAGTTTCGCGATTTTCAAGCGACGGGTCTTCCGAATACGGCTCCGACGGGTGCGCCGTGAACCGGGTCGGCTCCGGGTCGGCCTGAGGGACCTCGTCCGCGACGCCGAGCGGCCCCTCGACTATGACGCTGGGCTCATCAGCCGGGTTCAGCGTGATGTCAGCCACTTCCGGGGCTTCATGCGTCTGGGTAGCAGGATCGTCAGACGGATCCGTCCCCGTTCCGACCGGTCCCAGCGGCGCGGACGCGTCAAGCACCGGTATGTCGGGTACGACCGGCGTTTCGCCCTCTGGCGCTTTCGCAGCTGGCGAAACGCGCTCCAGCGCCGCGAGCACGAGCCGCTGCTCCGGTGAGAGACCAGTTATTCCAGCGTACCCGTCATCGATCGGGCTCACCCCCTCGGCCCGTATCGCCTCGAAAAGCACCTTAATGGCCGCCTCAACACTTAATCCGCTCATCCCCGCCCCCGTCCAATGTCAAACCCGACCCCGCCGCCCGCCGACCCGTAATGACCTGCGTTCCCGCACCAAGGGCAGGTCCGCTCCCCCTCCCCCTCAAGACAGTGGATCCCGCCGCACCGACATACCGCCATCCCGAATCGGGCCGCACAATGCGGACATGCGGGCTGTCCGATCAGCTGCTCCGAGCTGACCGCCTGCGCAGCACCGCCCTCCTCGGTGAGGTCGAAATAGCTGTTCTTGACCGGGACCGCCGTGTTCAGCACGTAGCTCCTCGTCTCAAGCAGTTTGGCGAGCGCAGGGTCCCTAGTCTCGAAACGGCCCAGATGCCGTTCGAACTTGACCACATAGGGGAGCCGGGTCTTGGCGCATTTACCGATAAAAACGGCGAACCGGTCATCAACGCCGGCGAACGGGGCGAGCCCACCTGCCAACTCGACCGGCGCCAGAAGCCCCTCCTCCGCTTTTGCGAGGCTGATCTTACCATCCTGACCCGTGCTCACGCTCCGGCTCTGAGACTGGATCGACATCGAAATCCAGCGGATAAAGCGCGCAAACGCATCCGGAGCGGTGTCGTCGAAGACGATTACCTCCTCCGTAAGCCGTTTCAGGACGCCGTGATCCGCACCGCCGCCGATCGACACGGCCACCAGGCTCACACGGGACCGATAGGATCGGTTCCACCGCTCGACAGCCCGGGAGACGTCATCCGTCGGGGCCCCGTCAGTGAGCAGGAATACGATCGGACGCCAGTCCCCCTTCCGGTCGGGGCGACTTGACACGACTGTCCGGTCAATCTCATTCATGAGGTGCTCGAGGGCCGCCCCGAGCGCGGTCCCGCCCCCCACCGGCAGCTCCGGCGGGTGGAACGCGAACAACTCCGTGAGCGGGATGATCGTGCGGGCCTTGCCCGCAAAGACGATGACGGAAAGGTACGCGCACTCAAGAGCGTAAGGGTCTTTTCGGAGGGTGGAGACCACCGCCGCAATCCCCTCCTCAAGCTTATAGAGGGTCTCCCCGACCATTGATTCGGAGACGTCAACCAAAAGGAAGATCGGCAACCTGCGCATCTGTCCCCCTCAAAGCACGATCTGGATCTCGGGGGGCGGCGGTGGAAGGCTAACCGTCGTGTTGGCTCCCATCGACCGGTTCCCACCGGAGATTGCCGCGGTGACCCATTTGAACAGGCTGGTAAACCCAGCGCTATCCATCGTGTCGAGCGCGACGACGTGATCGCAAAGCGGGGTCAGATCCTCCTTGCGCGCCTTCGGACCGGCCACGCAACCGATGATGTTGGCGAAGCCGAGGGCACGCACCTTCGGGCACTGTTCCTCGAACATCTGCAAGTCGGACGGCTTACCGTCCGTCATGACGAACAGGTAGGGGGCCCAGTCCCCCTTTTGCTCCGCCGTTGACCGGCGGACCTCGCGACGGACCTGCGCCGCGAGGGTCTCAAGCGCGAGCCCTAGATGGGTCGGGCCGGACTGCGGCGTGGTGATATGCGGCAGCTGGAGCTCGTCGAGTGCGGTCAGCGGGGTGAGCACCTTCGCATCCGCGTCAAAGGTGATGATGCTCACATGCACCGTCTCCAGCGCATGCGGGTCCTGCCGAAGCGCACTCAACATTACCCGGATTCCGGTGTTAACGGCCTCGATCGGCTCACCGCGCATCGACCCGGAGGTGTCAAGCAGCAGGTATACGGGAAGTCTTCTCACGCGACGCCTTTCGGTTGATCCGGATCAGACCAGGGTGATCTGCGGGGGCGGCGGGGGGAGCTCACTGATCTGGGCGGATTCTGACTTCGCCAGGTCGATCTTCTTGGAGCTCGTAGAGATGGAGGCGGAGACCCACTTGAAGAACGCGCTGATCGTCGAGCTGTCCGCGGTGTCAAGGGACACCACGACCTCGGTGATCTGCTTGAGGATCGACGTGTCGACGTCATGACCCGCAGCGCAGGCGATCACCATGCCGGGCTTGATCTTGCGGAACTCCGCGAGCCCCTTCTGCCAGTCATCCGTCGGCTGCCCGTCCGTCATAATAAAGACAAGCGGCTTCCAGTCCCCTTTGCTGTCCGGGGTCGTCTTACGCACTTCTCGCTCGATGCACTCCTTGGTCACCCGGAGCGCTTCCCCAAGAGAGGTGGTAGAGCCGGCCTCCACATGCGGGGGCTGGAACGCCATCAACTCTGTCAGCGGGACCACCTGGCGCGCCGTGTCGTCAAACACAATCACGGAAAGGTAGGCGGTCTCGAGCGCATACGGGTCCGTCCGCAGCGTGCTGACGAGCATCTGCATGCCGTTGCGGACCGCCTCGATCTTCTCTCCATGCATGGAGCCCGAGACGTCGAGGACGAGGTAGACGGGAAGACGGCGCATCTTTGGTTCTCCTGTGGTCTGGCCAGCCGTAACGGACTGGTAGCGTTGGCGGGCACCTTCAGAGGAACACAACGATCGCAGGAGCTAAACCTAATAATGGATCAGCCCGTTCCCTTTCAGACAGCAATATGAAATGTTTTATTCCACACCTCTGTTAACGGTAATCAGGACTAGGGTGCAATGCAAGGCTATCTGATGAGAAAACCATCAAAATGAGACACGCCAGAGTAACATCGTTAAATCGCCTTACCCTCAGGTTGACATGCACCTCTTGGAGCCAGGGAAACCCCTTTCTTAAGGCTCCCTTTGACGTCTAAGTAGGCGCGATGTTTTTATTTTAAGCGGGGCCGCCATGCGCATCCTTTTTAACCACCACATTTCCGGTGCTGCGGACATGATCGAGCTGATGCGGCGGGTCCGGCCCGACCTCTTCGTGATCGCGACGCATGAGCGAACGGACACGCCGATCCGAATAGTCGCGGACCGGTTCCTGGCGGAGCCGACCTCAACTCAGGCGCTGAGCCCGGACGCCTACGCGGACTGGCTCCTCGAGGTCGCGCTCGCGGAAAGGGCGGAGCTGGTCATCCCCTACCGACGGCGTGACGAGCTGGCCCGGTCCAGGGACCGGTTCACGGAGCACGGGGTCCGGCTCCTGACCGCCTCGGACGAGCCAACCATGCGGCTTCTCGAGGAGAAGCCGGAGCTGCTCGAAAGGATGGAGCGGCTCGGGGTCCCGATCACCCCGTTCCGGCTGTTCACCGGGCTTGCCGAGTACGAGCAGCTCCGGGCGAACGGCGCCCCCTTCCCGGACCATCCGGGAGACCTCTGCGTCAAGCCCGCCTCCGGTATATACGGGGCCGGGTTCCGTATCCTGCGGGAACAGATCGGGCACAGGACTCCCCTCGCCTCCCTGTCGAGCCTCGAGTTGGCCGATCCCGCCTTCAGAGCCATGCTCGGCGCTCTCCCAGGTGCGGAGCGCATGATGCTGATGCCACTCCTGCCCGGCCCGGAGCGGAGCGTCGATTTCGCCTGCCTGGACGGGAGCTTGATCGGAACCGTGACCCGCGTGAAAACGCTGACCTCCCAGCGGCTTCATCACGATCAAGCAGGGGAGGACCTTGCGGCGCTGGTGGCGCGCACATTCCGGCTGACAGGGGTTCTGAACCTACAGACGATGGAGGACGCGTCCGGGACGCCGCGACTCCTTGAGGTGAACAGCCGCACCTCCGGTGGTATCGGGATGACCGGGCTTACAAACGTGAATCTGCCTGGTCTCCTCCTCGACGCGCTGTACCGCGTGGTTCCGGAAACGGTGGCGCGAACTGAGGGGGAAGTCATTGCTGGACGTCGCGAGGTATTCTGGTCCGCCTAACCCGGAGGGGTCACCCATACCTCGGTGAGCGCGGCGCCGGGTCCGGCAAGACCTCTGCCATTGAGGGCGATGGGGCCGCCTAGCACGCCGCCCTCTGGGCACGCGAGCGGGACCGACTGCGTCAGGACGTGCTTGAGGGACTCGGATAGCGCTTTCACCGGATTTGGAGCACGGACTGGTTCCATCGGCGCGCCTCAGAGATCGACCGGCTGCGTGCAGCCCTTGAGGCGGCACGCGACGCGGACGGGCCCGCCTTCACGGGCGCGAACCGCGACGGGGTCCTCGCCCCGGTCGAACCGGCACGGACCGAAACGGGTCCGGAGGTGGTACTGCCGCCTGCGGAGCTCACCGCCCCCGCCTATATCGCCTCAAACCTCACCGTCAACGTGAGCTTCAATCCGTCCGGTTTGACTGGCGTTGACTTATTCAGCGTAAGCGACGGCCACGCCCCATTAATTTTCGCCTTTCGGTCGGTGGTGGGGTCAAGTTCGTAAGCGCCGTCTCGACCCCATTGATATTTCGATTGATTTCAGCGGTTTTGCCGTCGGGGTGCATGTCCACGAGCACTCCGGGGAGTCCCAGACGAGCTCATTCTGAGGTGATGTCAGTCGGGGCGTAGGCCCATGGCATCAAGGTATTGATGTCCTTTGCGAGGTGGCCGTTAGCCAGCTTGATGAAGGGCAGTCAGACCGAACGCTTACGGTGGAGGGTCCGATCCACCGTGACTTGATCGCCCGCCGGGTCGCGGCCGCGTTCGGGAAGGCCCGCACCGGGGGAAGGATCCGGAGCGCATCCGACACGGCCGTGGACCAGGCCGTGCGGATGGGGCGGTGCCGCCTCGACGGGGAGTTCGCTATGACCGCGGCGCAGGCGGAGGACCCACCAGTGCGGGACAGGTCTGCCCCGGACGCGCCCGGGGCGGCGGGGCACTTGCCGCCGGTCGAGATCCGGGCCGCGGCGGCCCGGGTGGTGGCAGAGAGTGGGGAGATGCCGCGTGAAGAACTGGTCGGAGCCACGGCCCGACTGTTGGGATTCGCCCGTGTGGGGCCGGAGGTGCGCGGGGTGATTTATGCGGCCCTCTAAATTCAAGCATAAGACGCCATTGTCCATAAATGATATGTGGCTTGATTTTCTCGCCCAAATACTCATTCGCCGGGTGCTAGCGTCACAATGCGCCCTCGAACGGTTTTTCTCCCAAGTCGTCATGAGGCAACGCGCAATGTTTCGGTTCATGCGCTTCGGCGGTCCAGCGGCCCTCTTCTGCGTCTCGTATCATCCTTACAAGTCTTCGAATCGTCGGCTCGAGACGAGCCCAAACGTTACCCGCCGCACGAAACGGACTCGGATCCCGGACGCGCCACCCACCCGCTTGGGTGCAAGAAATCGTCCGGTTCTCTATCTCGGTGACCAATGCCGTTAGTAGCGGTCCGAGCGCCGCGATTTGCGCCGCCTCAGCGCGCATTCGAAGGTGATGCTGTTCTGCTCTGTCGACGAAGGCTTTGGCCTTCGTTTCCATCTCGTGCTGTTGCAGTGCAAGCTTCACCGCTCGGGCTTCCAACAAGGAAACTTGATCTTGCAGCCGAACGCGATCCTCATTGAGTTGGCGGTGGTGATCCAGCATCGCCCGTTCCGCCCTCCACTGGGCCCTGCTCAGGCGGCGTCTTTTTGGCCCGTCCCGGTGCATGCCGAGAGGGGCACCGACCTGTCGATGGTAATCATCGATCCAGGTCCTCATTGCGGATTTCAGGGCCCGGTTTCCGGCTGCCACTGCCTCACGAGGCGGCACCCCTCCTGATTTCAGGCGGGCTTCTGTGTCACGTTTGGCGTTCTTTCCGGGATGCAGGACGGTAGCGTCGGCATCCGAATTGTCCGGGAGAAGCCAAAGATGCAGGTGTGGGTACCGCTCGTCAAGGTGAACGAAGGCGGCTTTCAGTTGATCACCGTACTGGTCCCTGACCCAGGCGAGAGTGAGGTCGCCCCACTTCCTGAAGCGCAACAGTTCGTCGGGTGAGTCCTCAACCGCATCCGTGGCTACGGGATACGAGGCCACAATCGTAAAGCAGGTGTGACGATCCAACCGAATTGCCCGCTCGCTGATTACGCCCTTTTGCACAGCGTGGGTCCGTCGCTCAGCGACATGGGCATCATGGATCTGCTGGAACCCCCCAGGATTGCCAAAAATCGCAATAGGGGGTTTAGGGGTCTCGACATGCGGGTGATACTCGCCCGTCCGCAGGCCCTCACCAACGACCTGCGCGAGGCACTGACCAGCCCGGTTGGGCTTTCGGGAGAAACTTTGACAGTGGACAAATATGATATCGGGCATCGCAGTTAACTCCAAGGTTCACCCCAAAAATACTGCGATGCCTTGAAAAAACAAAACGCTGTCGCCAGAAAAAGTTAGGATCTACAACGCAATAATGACCGACTATTACGTTCCGGCTCAGGTCTCTGTCTCTGCCAAAGCCGCGAGCCGGTCACCTTCAGCCTCGATGGCACCTGATAAGGCGCAAACATCCACACCGGGGTCAACACCGTTATTTTCAAGAAACGACGCGATTGCCAGCACCCGTGCTTCTGGTGACAGCTGAACACGCCATTCAGTTTGTGCTGAGGGATACTCTTTCACAGCTGACAAACCCGTGATCCAAATGACCGAGCCTGGATCAACGCGCATGTGAATGCTGATGACCTCAACAAAACCAGCGGATGACGGGATTGCGTCGTCCGGGGCTTTCGCGGAGTAGGTGAGCGTGGATCCATACATCTCACTGATGGTCAGATTGAGTGCGATGATGTGATCAACGGTGAGTTTGTGGAGCACCAACTCCTCGTCCTCTCCGACCGCGAAAACGCCAGCATCTCCGAGATGGACGTCGGTTCTAGCCCATTTCTGAAATGCCACGACCGCTTTTTGGTAATCTGGGTCGCCCGGTTTACTGGGCGTAAGTATGGGGATGAAATTGGGCATGTGCCGCATGGTTTTTTCCTTTTTTTGTGTTGATCGGCGCCGGGCTCTCGACGTGCCCGGCGCAGGGTAAGGCGGTCAAGTCTGGTTGCGATCTGCGGTCATTAAGGAATCGGTGCGCGACAGCGCCCATTCTTCGCCCGTTTCCAGATCGCGCACGATGATTGGGGTGGTCGGCGTTTTTCGATCCACAGCTTCGATCCGGCCGGGTCGGCCGTGTCGATAGCGTATCTGGCCGTAAAGATCCTCGGGCAGGTCCATCGACCCAGCGAGTGCGGCAAAGGCAATCTCCTGGGGCGTTTTCTCGCCAGGCGAATGCGGTTCAAGTTTGTAAACGAGCGCTTTCTGCCCCGGGATCACACGCAGGACGAGGCCCCAGACAGGTCGATCCACAAACCGCCGCATATAACGTCCGATACTTTTCGACGACATGCGTTCGGACCGCCCCGTCGCACCTGCTATGGCGTCGGCTATGTCGCTGCGATCATCGTACAGTCCCACCTTGAGGAGGTCTTGGGCGGTGAAACGTTCCCACCCAAATGCGTCAAGAAGTGCGAGGTGCAAATGGTGCAAGGACCTCGTGTCATCGTTAGCTGCCGTCGCATCGAGGGTCCGAGGCACTGGATCTGAAAATTGACCATCAGTCAGCCGCTCAATGTAACGCAACGTCGTGCGGACGATCCGCTCCCACGAAGTAAAACTGCCGAGGCTTTCGGTGACCGGGGGAAGAGCAGCCCTCTTTGCAGCAAGGGTCAGCCTCAGAACTGCGGTGATAATTTCCGAGCGCATTGAAAGGCCAGTTTCCTTCGGGCACCAGTCAAAAACGCGCCCGGCACTGCGTTCCATGGCGGGGTCGATGCGCCATACAAGGACACGGCGCTGCAAGTCACCAGAAAAACTGATATTCGATGCCGTCATGCCCACAAAAATGCGTGTAGGTACTCCCTTCAGCATCTTGTTCGTTGTCAGCAGCCGGTCGTTCCAGCGTGACCCGGTCAGGAAAGACTGAAGGGTCGGACTGTGCAGGTATCCCTCTAAGTTGTCCAGCAGAAGGCAGGTGTCACCGCTGAGTGCGATGCTGGTGAGGACCTTGCGGATCTCAGATTCATCTCCGATGAACGGGGGGGAGATCACGGCCGTCTTACCGCTTGCGATCGAAGCGATGACTTCCAGCAGCAAGGTTTTCCCGTTACCAAATTCCGGGCCATCGCTGCCAAACGCGGGTGCTATACTCCGAGTCCTGCGGAAGCCGGATTTGATGACTTGACGGCTGGGTTGAGATCGATTCAGTTATGCCCATGATCCGCCCCGGCTTTCTTTCCTTAGCAGAGCGCCTCGAGCTCGAGGCTTGCGTGCGCCGTCAGCGCGAAGACCACGGTATTGCCCGTCGGGCAAATGCGATCCTGCTGCTCGACGACGGTAAATCCTGCCAGGAGATCTCGGATTTCCTGTATCTGGACGACGACACCA
>Ga0209702_10009685_pt1 | contig 10622 bp, 7 predicted proteins | sample FRY01_FD_187210 | JGI IMG/M metagenome (GOLD analysis project Ga0209702, IMG submission 187210) | Freshwater microbial communities from Lake Fryxell liftoff mats and glacier meltwater in Antarctica - FRY-01 (SPAdes) (version 2) | ecosystem: Environmental > Aquatic > Freshwater > Ice > Glacier...
ATTCCAACTTCGATTTTTGATGCGGCAAGTACTGCTCGTTGGTTATTATTAGGGAATGTAAATAATGATAACATAACGATTAATAAGATTTACATCAAGGATCATAAGCAAAGTTCCAGTTCCGATGATGGAGGTGGAGGTGTTAAAGTAATTACTGGTGCAATAGGATTTTCTATCAATTATTGCTATTTCGATAATTGTGATACGCGAACGGCTGGTTCTAATAATATTGGAGGAGGTATTTTTGCAATGGAAGGGATAAATGTATCTCACTGCTCTTTTTTTAATTGTAATGCTCAAAAAAATGGAGGGGCAATAGCTATTGCTTTTTCTCCAACGACAGCTTCAGCAATAAGTTATTGTACGTTTTATTCAAACCTTGCAAGTAATTATGGAGGAGCAGTCTGTTATGATATTGCGACAACTCACACGCTAACATTTACAAATAATTTAGTGTATAATAATCAGAACTCAGAAGTTGGATCAGCTGCAATTGTTATTATTGGTACGGGTAGTACTATGAATATAACAAATTGTACGATTACAAAAAATGGAAATGCCGCAAATGGAACTGGAGGAGTGTTAATACTATCTTCTGGTAAATGTAATGTTGTTAATTCGATTTTATATAGTAATCTTGGAAGTACATATAAAGATATTTACAATAATACATCAACTGTTACAATGAAAAACAGTTTCTACAAATCACAAAATAGTGTTACTTTAACAGCACCGAATTCGACTACAGATCCATTGTTTACGGATGCTGCTACAAATGATTATACTTTACAGGCGTCCTCTACTGCTGTGGATTATGGAACAGTAACAGGTGCGCCGAGTGATGATATCTTAAGTTATACAAGAACTGCTGTACCTGATGCGGGTGCATTTGAATATGGAGGTGCTGCACCGCTCCCTATAACTCTTTTGTATTTTAAAGCTATTTTAAAGGGGAGAGATGTTCTTCTATCATGGAGAACAGCTTCAGAGCGTAATAACGACTATTTCACAATTGAAAAAACATTAGACGGAGACAGTTTTAACGTAATAGGTATTGTAAAGGGAGCAGGAAATTCAGTTCACCCAAGAAGTTACGATTTGTATGATTTTAATATTCAACAGGTAATAAATTACTACCGTTTAAAGCAAACTGACTATGACGGTAATTCTACTTATTCTAATTTAGTTTCAGTAGATAATAGAAAGGGTTCAGGATTTAAAAAAGTTGTCGGTATTTATAATTTATTAGGACAAGAAGTAAATGAATATTACAGTGGTTTAGTAGTGGTTCTTTATTCTGATGGAACGAGTGTTAAAATAATTCAAGAGTAGAAAGGGCAGGGTAAAAAAGCTAGACTGCTTTAGATTGAATTATTTTAAGTTTACCAATTGATTGAATAAAAAAGTTTGTTCAATCAGTAAAATTCATAATCTGTAAATCGTAGAATTTTAATGTAGTTGGTTTCTACATCACGTGTTAAAATTGAAGATAGCAGTTTCGTTTCTAAATTATAGATAACTTGAATATCGGTTACAAATTTCCCGTTTTTATAAATATGCTTTTCGATCAAATTTCCAACTTTGTCGTATCGAAATAACCATTCCTCAGAGAAAACCCCATCAACATTTGATAAGGTTCTAATAGCAGCTACCAATCCTTTGTTATTGTATTCAAAAGTTTTAGAGACAGAATTAGACGTCATTTTAAATTTTTCTTGAATACTTGAAAGATACCCTAATGAATCATAAAATTTAATTTCTTCTAAATAGGGTAAATTGTAACTGTTAAAAACCGTCTTTTTGAATTGGTTAGGATAAACCTGATGTTTCATTGTTTCTTTATTGATGATGAAGCTGCGTTCTAAATTATTCAAATCATCAAAAATATCTCTTTTCGTTTCAATGCTTATAATTCTATTTTTATCGTCATATTGATAATGAACAGACTGGTGCCCAAGACCTTCTTTTTTGCGAACCATTGTCAATTGATTCAATTCATTGTATTCGTAAACAATTGTAGAAGTGTCTTTTGTGCCGTTATTGTCCCTTGTCTCGAAGGTTTCTATTAAATGTCCTTTTTCATCAAAAAAATAATTACTTCGGTAGGATGTTTTACGCATTATATCACCCGCTTTCTTAAAAGTGTATTCTCCCTTTAGGCTTTTAACTTTATTTAATTTAATAAATGATTCATTAAAAAAAGGTGCATCAGTAAACGCTTTTCCAAATTCATTGTCGAGAATTTGAGCATTTAATAAGCCTGAAGCAATAAGTAATATAACAACTATTTTTTTCACGTAACAAAAGTAACTTATAAATCAAATTCTGTCAAACTCTATACCATTTTTTTATAATGATTTTTGAGTTAAAGTTTTTTAGTCACTTTCATGGTAAAATCTTTCTTGTTTTTATTTTGGTAGTCAGGGTTTTAATGTTTAAAAAGGACTACATCATTTCATTTTCCTGAGATTCAAAAGTTTCTTTGAACTGAGATTCAATTTCCTCGACTTCTTTTTCTGTCAAAACAGAAAATTCTTTCTGTAGTGATCGTTTTGATAACTTTCCATTTCCTTGTTCCAAAAATCCAACTAAAAGAGACACCATATTATCAGGCATTTCATATTTGTTGTCTAGGAAACGTTTGAATTCATCAAACTTCTTTAGATATTCTACCTCATTGGGTATTATATTAACCAAGGTGTCGTTTACACAATAATATAAAAATTCTGCTTGGACCGTCGCGTCAAAATAGCGATAATAATCAATGGTGTCATTTAGAATTTCAACATTGTTATCCGATGCAGATTTCCAGTCGATAAAATTTAATACCGGATGTGAATAGTATTCTAATGTTTTGGCGTAATCAGTAATATGTGACAAGATGGATGCTGAAACGGGAAATATTATTCCTTGTTCTGTGTAACCCATTTCGGCTAAAATGTGATGTATTAAGTAACGATGTAAACGACCATTTCCATCTGCTAATGGATGAATAAAAACAAATCCAAATGCAATTTCAGCAGCCACTAATACAGGATCCATTCTTGATTGAGTGAGAACTTTTTGTGTTTGTATCCAACCTCCCATTAAATCGCCGAGATCTTCAAACTTCGCTGAAATATGATCGGGTATTGGTTCTTGTGTTACGCGATCCCTATCTCCTATAAATCCTTGTTGGTTTCTGACTCCCATTTTAACAAAGCGATCATTTTCAATCACTAATTGTTGCAAGCGATCCAATTCATCTATCGTCAGTTCATTTTTACCAGCCTGACCAATGGCTATTCCCCAACGTGCAGCGCGATTGTTTCTTGGATTTTCTCCTTCAATCGAAAAGGATGCTTTTGAATCTTTTAATAGTAGGTATGATGATGCACGTTGTAGTATGTTTTTGTGAACTCGATTTAAGTATTTGCTTTTTTTCTGACGAATATCTGATTGAATATATTTCTCCAGCTTTTCAGTTCTTCGGATAAGCGGACAAAAATTTCGAGTTCCCGGAAGATTGTTTATTACTTTATGACGTGGTGAACTCACTCCATCAATAGTATATTGTAATTTTTCATCAATAACTGGTACAAGATTTCCAGTTTTTAAATCTGGTAAGTTTAATTTTGTTGCCATTAGCCATTCGTATAAGAACCATATTCTTCGACTATATTGTCCCTGTACTTCCTGTTGAATTATTGCTTCTATTTCATTTTTCGGAAGTATCTCAAATAATTTTTTGAATATCAGTAAATCAACGCCTTCATATTTGAGTGCGAAAGTGATTTGCTTGTAGAGGTTTTCCTCTGGAAGGTATCTTGAAGGGAACACTTTCCATTCGTCATTCTCAAATTGTCTTTTCTTTGTGCTTATAAACGCTAATTTCAGAGGTATGGGAACAGCTAATTTATATGCTTCAATAATTGAACCGTATCCGACAATTGCGCCATCTTCTGGAACAGTTCTACCGTGAAAAATACTTAATTGAAGAGAAAAACGCTTAATATTCATTCTTATTGGAGATATTTAATTAAGTGCAAGATAGCTGAAATTTATGTAACAAGGGGGATAAACATGTAAAAAATAAACACAATGGTGAAAAACGCTTAATTAGTGCCTGGTCCGAAATTGACTATTTTTATAATGAAATAAATTGTCGAGGAGATTTTTAATTTCTTTATATGAGTTGATGCCTCAGCATCAATCGAATATAAAGGGTTTATTTTATTTTGAGGTGCTAAATAAAAAATTTATGTTTTAAATTTCTAATCATTATTCAGTAAAATAGTTGATTTTATTACCGATTATGGATCCACTTTGATTATAATATAATTATATTGGGTATAGGTATAAAATACTTTACCCCCAGAACGTCCTTAACAAGAATGGTAAAAACGACTGTCTATTTAGTTCAACATTAAGGCATTAAGGATGAGTTTGATGCAATCAATTAAGATTGACTTTGTCAATTGTTAAGGAGAATTAATACCGATAGAAATCGGTAGGACTTAATACTCTAAATTAAATAAAATGCCTTTACATACAGAATGTCCTTAATCACTTAATGGTAAAAAGACTGTCTATTTAGTTCAACCGATAGCTATCGGTATTAAGATTCTGTGTTAATTTCCAAGAAAAACATTTATTTTTTATACCCTTACTCTAAATCACACAATAGCTAGCTTTTAAGAGTGCCTTCTTTTACAAGAAACTCTTTTTTTACCATTAAGATATTAATTATGAATACAATACAACTAATTAAGATTGACTTTGTCAATTATTAAGGAAAATTAAGAGGCTTTGACTTAATACTCTAAATTAAATAAAATGCCTTTATACACAGAATGTCCTTAATCATAATCTTAATGGTAAAAGAAACTATTCCGAAAGATCGGAATCAAGTTCTAGCTATTCCGACCTAGCACTTCAAAACAATTTTAACCCAATATAAATAATTGAAAAGATTACGACAAGAATTTTATTTAATTTAGATGAATTTCCGTCCAGACACTAATTAGTTAAGCTACTAATTCCGTTTTTCAATTGAGGAACTTTTTCTTAAACTTGGAAATCCTTAAATTTACTGAGTTTTTGACATAAAAAAAGGGAAGCTTTCGCTTCCCTAATGTGGTGCCTCCAGGAATCGAACCAGGGACACATAGATTTTCAGTCTATTGCTCTACCGACTGAGCTAAGGCACCATCCTTATTTGTGAGTACAAAGATATAAACTAAATTTATATAACAAAGGAAATATTATCTTTTTTTAAAAATTCTTCTATTATATTTGTTAAATGAATCAAAATAAAGCTGTTTATATTATTGATGTAGGAAATACACTCTTAAAGATTGCTAAGTTTGTTGATCATAAAATAGTTGACTTATTTAAAGTTGATTTTGATGAAATTGATTCATTTCCAGAGCTTTTGGTAATGAAATCATCACCATGCTTTGCTTCTTCGGTATTGGATGATTTCGACAATGAAACATTGAAGCGCAAGCTGCCTAATTTAAGATTATTCGATAATACGTTTAAAACGGGTATTGTAAATAAATATAAATCTCCAGACACATTAGGGTATGATAGGCTGTGTAATGTAATAGGGGCATCAGATTTGTCAAATAATTTGAATTGTTTAACAATTGATATTGGGACTTGCATTAAATTTGATTTTATAACAGCTAAGAAAGAATATTTAGGAGGTTCAATAGGTCCAGGTATTAATTTAAGGTTTAAAGCGATGAATGATTACACTAAAAACCTACCATATATCAAGCATAGAGAGAAAACAGAATTAATAGGGAGGGATACGAAAGAATCTTTAATGTCTGGTGTAATGAACGGTATGCAAGCTGAAATAAATCAGTTTATTGAACGTTATAAAACACAATTTTCAGAATTGCAAATTTTTATGACAGGTGGAGACGCTAAATACTTTGATATTCCTTTAAAAAAAGACACCTTTGTAGTCGAAAATTTAACCTTACTAGGTTTATATAAAATATACGAACTAAATGAAATATAATTTAATAATTATTTTGAGATCAATAGCGATTATTTATTTATTTACGACATCCTTTTTCTCGATTTCGCAAAACATTTCAACATCACCATATAGCTCTTTCGGAATTGGATCTACAGAAGATGTTGAGCATGGAATATTTTCAGGTATTGGAAACGCTACAATTACCTATACTGATTCAACAGTCCTCAACTATTTTAACCCTGCATCTTACCATACTTTGTCTAAAGGTCAGCCTATTTTATCGACTTCCCTTTCTTCTCGTATTTCCCTTTTTACTGAAAACGGCATCCAAGCTAATGCTGCTAATGTTGTGTTGAGTCATTTTGCTCTCGGTTTTTCTTTTGCTAATCGATTAGGTGCTGCGTTTGGATTTAAGCCTTATTCAAGAAGAGGTTACGACTTCACGGCCATAAATAATGTTGGAACTGATACAATTTCAAATACATATAAAGGAACAGGAAGTACAAATGAGGCGTTTGTTGGATTGTCAGCTCGTGTTTTAAGTTATAAGAATTTCGATTTAGCCGTAGGAGGTAATGTAGGCTATGTATTTGGAACTGTCTCAAATAAAAGATATAGTCAATTGAATGATCTAATTTCAGGTGGTGTAGAGTATAAAGATTTGCAGATAGGCTCATTTCATTATCAATTAGCGTTGTCGCTTAATCAAAAAATTAATGATCACCATAGTATTACGCTTAATGGAGTGTACGATCCATCACAAGCTTTTAAAGCGAAAAGGAATACAGATTTATTTTATGCAACTGATGTTCTTGACCAATCTAAATATTATCGACTTGATTCTACAGGTAAAATTAGCGGGATAATTAATATGCCTTCTATAATTACGACAGGATTTAATTATAGATTTGCTTTTAAAGATGTTGCGAAAAACGCTACAGTGAGAAATTCAGAATTGAGTTTTCATACAACGTTAAAGCTTTCAAGATGGGCTGATTATAAAGAAACCTTTGATGGAGTTGAAGAGTTATTCAATTATTACAATACTTACAATTTGTCAATTGGTTTACAATACACTCCTGAAACCTCTTTTTTAAATACAGTATCGAAAGGAATGAAGTTTGACCAGATTAGATACAGAGCAGGCTTTTATAATTACACACTTCCAATTCAACAATCACTCAATACAATTACAGATTATGGCGTTACTTTAGGATTTGGAATTCCTATTAAAGTTCAAAAATCGATGTCTTCAATTAATATTGGTGTTGCTTACGGTAAACGATCTAATGGTGTTTCTACTGATTTCACGGAGAACTACACAAGTATTAATTTTAGTTTAATAATGGCGCCGGGTAATTTCGAGAAATGGTTTGTGAAACGCAAATATGACTAAAAGTAAGAAGATGAATTATTGGAAAATATTTTTTTCTTTTTTACTAATCATTTTGTTCTTTTCAACATCTTGTGTAAATGATATCGAGTCAATTAAAAAAGTTGCCTCTAGGTCTGATGCTCCTGAAGATGTAACAGAAAACCTTGAGATTATTTATACTGATTCAGGGTATGCTAAATTTCAGTTATTTGCTAAACTAGCTGAGACATATATAAAGCCAGTTGCAGTTACAAAACTAAAAGATGGATTAAAAATTAATTTCTTTAATGAAAAGGGTGTGATAGTTTCCAGTTTAACTGCTTTATACGGAGAGATTGACGCTGCTAAAGGCACTTTTTACGCTAAAGACTCTGTGCAGCTTATAAATTACGAACAAAAGCAAAGACTTGAAACTGAAGAATTGACTTGGAATCAAAAAGATAGCTCAATTTATACTTCAAAGCCAGTGATCGTTTATAATAAAAAAGGAATATTGTTTGGTAATGGAATAACTTCTAAACAAGACTTTTCAGCTTATGAATTTCTTCAACCGACAGGTAAAATTGATTTAGAATCTAAAAATAAAAAAGATGAATAATTACAATAAATTTATGTTAAAGCTATGGTTTGTGGCTGCAATTGCTACACCAATAGTAGTTACTTATTTAGTTATTAGAGACGGCTTCGAGAAATGGGGTGCTTACTACGTGCTAGCAGCATTCACAATAGTGATATACCTATTAAGAAGATATATGATGAAACGAATGGAAAAACACCTTCAATACTTGAAAGAAAAAGGTGAGTCACAAAATTAAATAAAATTATTTTGAAGCTACGTCCGTTTGTGGAACTTGATTAGTGCTTCCGTATGCGTCACAATGACCAGCAGTAGATGTACTACAAGACGCGACAAAAAGTGATAATAATGCTCCTAAAATTGTGATTGTGAAAAATTTCTTCATGCTTTTAATTATAATTGTTTCAATTAATTAGCACAAATTTAGAACAATTTTTAATAATTACGATATAAAAGTAAGATATTACTCATTATATTTAGTGCCTGGTCGGAAATTGTCTATTTTTATAATGAAATAAATTGTCGAGGAGAATTTTAATTTCTTTATATGAGTTGATGCCTGAGCATCAATCGAATATAAATAATTGAAAAGATTACGACAAGAATTTTATTTAATTTAGATGAATTTCCGTCCAGACACTATTTAGTATTCAGTTGGAAATAAACTATTTTTAGTAAGGTATAAATTAACGGGAATGGCTTTAATTACTTTTTGTTGTTTTTTTGTTGATTTTCAATCTTTTAACTGGCTATTGTTTATTGATCTTAAAGTATAAATGCGCTATTCCTGTTTAGTATTTCTTCTTTTTCTTTCTTTTTTTTGTATGTCGCAAAAGCCATACTATTTGATTTTCACGAATAATAATTACAAAGACATTAAAAAAAATCATCAATTAACTTTTAAAGATAGCTTACAACGAAATTCTTACCTCACTTCTTTTCGAAATTTAGCCTTGGAAAAAGGATATTTATTGGCGTCATTCGATACATTGAATTATAGAAACGACACTTTATTGGCTTCGTTTTATATTGGTAAAAAGTTTGGAAAGTCATATTTAAAAATTGATGAAAAAGATTTGTTCCTTTTACAGTCAATATCCTCTATAAATGAACGGTTAATTAGGGGGATTCCTTTTTCACCTTTTAAAATAGCACAACTTCTTTCTTCAATACAAAAAGCTTTAGAAAATAATGGCTATCCATTTTCTAAGGTTCAATTAACAGAAGTTAAAATAGAAAATGAAACATTAACAGCGAAGATTATTATAGATAAAAAACCACAATATACCTGGAAAGATATTCATTTAAAAGGAGATAGTTCAATCGCCAAAGCGTTTATATGTAACTTAATTGGAATCAAGGAAGCCGATTTGTTTAATCAGCAAAAAGTTAGGCAAATATCTAAAAAGATCAAGCAGATAAGCTTCTTGAAAGAAATTAAAAAAAGTGAGATTTTGTTTACAAAAGAAGGAGTTGAGCTCTTTTTATATATTTCTTCTAATCCAATTAGTTCTATTAATGGGGTAATAGGGATTCAGCCAGATAACGTTAATGATAAAATGAATTTCACAGGAGATATTTCGTTGAAATTAGTCAATGTAATAAAAAAAGGCGAGCAGTTAGAATTGAACTGGAAAAGCATTCAAGATCAAACGCAGTCTTTGCAAACTAAACTGAACTATCCTTTTCTTTTTAATTCTAATTTTGGTGTTGACGGACAGTTTAATTTATTTAAAAAAGATTCATCCTTTTTAGAGTTAAAATCGTCATTAGGACTTTTATACTTTTTAGATGGTGGGAATTACCTTAAATTATTTTATCAGAATATTAGTTCAAATATCCTTTCTCAAAACTCTTCTACTTCCTTGATGAAAGATGTAAAAACAAATAGTTATGGGCTATCTATTTTTAGAAGGCAATTTGATTACATACCAAATCCACGATCAGGTTTTACAATATCATCCTCTTTTTCTATCGGCTCAAGGAGAGAGTCCGATTCTACCTTATCTTCTATTTCAACTACTCTTAGAGGTGATTTTAATTTAGAGTGGGCTTACACAATTTATGGGAGAAATGTGCTTTACTTGAGTAACAAAACTGATATTTATCAAGCTCCTGCCATTTATCAAAACGAGTTAGATCGATTTGGTGGTCAAACCTCTCAAAGGGGATTTAATGAACAAGAACTTTTTGCAACAGCTAAAACAACAATAAATATTGAATATCGTTTTTTGCTAGATCAAAACTCAAGATTATTCGTGTTCTATGACCAAACTTGGTATGAAAACAATAGCGGGAATTACTACAACGATAACCCTTTTGGCTTTGGAGCTGGATTTTCATTCGGTACAAATATTGGAATTTTTTCCTTGTCTTATGCTTTAGGAAAACAATTTGAAAACCCAGTATTAATGAGAGATGGGAAGATTCATTTTGGTTATGTTTCTTATTTTTAGGCATAGTATTCACATAATTTTCATTCTTTGTTAATTCCCATTTAAAAACCGAGTCTATTTTGAACTTCGGCTGTATCGATAATGTTTTCAGTAGAACTCTGCCGATTGCTGTGTTTTGAACCTCGAAGAGGTTGCATCTCACAACTATAAGCCTACACAGGTAACAACCCAACCCCAGATGGGGTTGAACCTACTTCATCTTAATGGTAAAAATAAATTCTCAAATCACTTCATCATTAA
>Ga0209702_10009687_pt1 | contig 10619 bp, 10 predicted proteins | sample FRY01_FD_187210 | JGI IMG/M metagenome (GOLD analysis project Ga0209702, IMG submission 187210) | Freshwater microbial communities from Lake Fryxell liftoff mats and glacier meltwater in Antarctica - FRY-01 (SPAdes) (version 2) | ecosystem: Environmental > Aquatic > Freshwater > Ice > Glacier...
TTGGCCTGACGCCTGCGCTGTTCAGCAACAGCAACACGTTTTACACCCCGACCGTTGCACCAGGTCTTGTTGGCCTGACGCCTGCGCTGTTCAGCAACACCCATGCGTTCTACGCGCCGACGATAGGCGGCGACCCCGCGCCAAGCGCTGGCGTGTCCAGCGCACTGGTGTTGGCGCGGCGCCGCGGGAGACGCTGATGGCCATCACGATCAAGAAGCTGGGGGTCTACACAAGCGCCGGCGTCAAAGCCGTTCGACTGAAAACTTGAGGAGTATCAAATGCCCGTTTACAACCGTCGCGCCATTGTGCCGCTGCAGGACGCCTGGATCACCAAGCAGGACACCGGCGAGATCGTCGGCGTCGAGATCGCGAACAGCCAGTTCCAGAAGAGCTACTTTCCCGGCATCGAGACCAACACCACGTTGAACGTGGACAACATGTTCGGGATGTCAGCCAGCTACTCAGAAATTCCCGTAGGACGCTCGGTCAACGTGCCGGCGGCAACACAGCTCGCGAGTTTCGCATCCGTGACCGTGAGCGGCACCCTGACCGTGTCTGGCGAGCACCGCGTGTGCGCCTGGCCGGCCTAACTTAAACCACCAGCAGGAGTCACACAAATGTCAGTCATCATCACGAACACGAACGTCAGTGTGTCCACGGGCGACATGCCCATCGTTGGCCTCGCAGCCGCCCAGGGTGGAACGGTCAGCCTCACTGGTGGTGCCTCCAGCACCGCCTCGAACGCGGGCGGCGCGGCCACGGTGGCCGGCGGCCTGCCGGGGGCCACGGGGGCCGGCGGGGCGGTCAACATCACGGGCGCGGTCGGGGGCACGACCTCCGGCGTCGGCGGCGCGGTCGTCCTCGCGGGCGGCGCGGCCTCGGCCAACAACGACAACGGTGGCAACCTCACCCTCGCGGGCGGCGCGCTCCACGGCACCGGAGCATCGGGTCTGGTGCGACTGCAAGCCAAGACGGTCCGGACGCAGGCGGCTCCGGGCACCTTCACCGCCGCGGCGACCCTGACCGCCGCCCAGACGCTCGGCGGCATTCTCACTGCTACGCACACCGTCACGGGTGCCACCATCGCCATGACGGTGCTCGACGGGACGGCCCTCAAGGCCGCCCTGGGCACGGTGGCCGCCGGCGACTCGATCGACCTGCGGATCATCAACATCGCCGCCGCCGCCGCGGACACCTACACGCTGACGGCCAACGCCGACGTGACGATCGTGGGCAGCCCGATCGTCTACGGCACGCACGCCTCGGTCTTCGGGTCGGGCGGCGCCACGTTCCGGTTCCGCTGGACGGCCGGCGTGACGTTCATCGCCTACCGCATCGCTTAAGGCGCGGTAAGTGGACTCCAACGATCTCCAGGACCTGCCCGAAGAGGTTCTGGAGGCGATGCGCGCCCCCGAGCAGCTCAGCAAAGAGCGGCTCGAACTGCTCGGAACCACGCTCGCGGAGAAGCGTGACGAGTCCGTAAAGGCGCGCAAGGAGTCCGGCATTGAGGACGTCTGGGCAGCCGCCGAGGACGCGTACCTCGGCATTGATGACACCAACCGGGGCGAGTTCGCGAAGGCCAAGTGGGCCAAGCCAAACTCGTCCTCGGGGCCGCTCACCACGAACGGCGGGCCGCGAGGCGGGGAGGTCAAGTCGACCGTCTTCGTGCGGCTCACGAGCCGGTACGTGGATGCAGGCGCGGCGAAGGTCGGCGAGATTCTCCTGCCGGTCGACGACAAGCCGTTCAGTTTCGACGCAACACCAGTTCCAGACCTGATCGCGGGCAAGACCAACAACGCACAGGTCACCATCAATGGGTCTCCCGCCGAGCGCGACCCGCGCCCCGGTGAGATCCCCGTTCAGCCTGGCACCGCGCCTCAACCAATGGGCGGCAGCCCTGTGGCGCTCCCCGCGGGCCCCGCGCAGGCGGTGCCAGGCTCCTCCGCACCGGGCGTTCCGCTCACCGTAAAAGACCTCGCAGAGGAGGCCGTAGACTTCGCCCAGCGAGCAGCGAAGCGCGCCGAGAAGAGGATCGCCGACTGGATGGCGGAGGCCCAGTACCCGGCCGAGATGCGCAAGGTGATCTTCGATACCGCGCGCATCGGGGTCGGAGTCCTGCGCGGCCCCTTCCCGGAGAAGCGCGTCTCCCGCGCGGCCGAGAAGGACCCGCAGACTGGCCGCGTGGTGATCCGCACGAAGACCTCGATCGTGCCGAGCTACGAGTGGCGCGACCCGTGGAACATCTTCCCGGACCGCGCATGTGGCGAGAACATCCAGAACGGCGAGGGGCTCTTCGATCGGGACTTCCTCTCCTACAAGCAACTGCGCGCGCTGAAGGGCACGCCCGGGTACATCGAGACCGCGATCAACAAGGTCCTCGAGGAGGGCCCGAAGGAAGGCAAGATCGAGGCCGGCAACCCGAGCGAGACCGGGGACCGGTCCAAGCACCGCTTCACGGTCTGGTACTACTACGGGTCGATCAGCCGGGCGGACCTTCTCGCCGCGGGATCGCTGAAGGCGGAAGACCAAACCGCAGAGCGCGCGCACGCGATCTGCACGCTCGTGAACGACACGGTGATCCGTGCGGTCCTGAGCCCGCTCGAGTCGGGCGAGTTCCCCTACCACGCGGTCCCCTGGCAGCGCCGGGCGGGCCACTGGGCTGGGGTGGGGATCGGCGAACAGATCGCGATGCCCCAGCGGATGATCAACGCCGCCACCCGGACGATGATGAACAACGCCGGCAAGTCGGCCGGGTCCATCACGGTGCTCGACCGCGGGTCGGTCGAGCCTGCCGATACCAACTGGGCGCTGACCCCGGACAAGCTCTTCTTCAAGAAGAGCGACGCGACGACCGACGATGTTCGGAAGGCCTTCGCGTTCTTCCAGATCCCGAACGCGACCCCGCAGTTGATGTCGATCGTCGAGTACTCGCTGCGACTCGCGGAGGAGAGCACGAGCATCCCGCTGGTCACGCAAGGCCAGAGCGGGCCGACCCAGCCCGAGACGTTCGGCGCGACGCAGCTCCAGAACAACAACGCGAACCAGCTCCTGCGCAGCATCGGGTACTCGTTCGACGACTGCATCACCGAGCCGGTGGTCCTGCAGTCCTACGAGATGCTGCTCCTCGACGACAGCGTGCCGGACGACGAGAAGGGCGACTGGACGATCAACGCCCACGGCTCGACCGCCTTCGTCGAGCGCGCGATACAAGACCAGACCATCCAGGCGATGGGCGCCTTCGTGAAGGATCCCGCCTACGGCACGAACCCGAAGAAATGGTTCGCAGAATTTATGCGGACCAAACACCTGAACCCGACCGTCTTCCAGTACACCCCGGAAGAGCAGGCCAAGATCGACGCCACGCCCGTACCCGGGGCGCCTGCGATCGAAGTCGCGAAGATCCGCTCGGCCGACGCCGAGAAGAAGATCGCCGCCGACGGACAGGGCGACCAGATGGCTGCCGAGGCCGCGAAGGCCGCCGCGCAGATCGCAGGCGAGGTGAAGATGCAGATCGCCGAGATCAAGAAGGCCGTGGACGAGATGCGAATTAAGCGCGACACGGACCGTGACACGGCGTACGTGCAGGCCGAGACGACCCGCACGTCGAACGAGTTCGACGCCCGGATGCGCGAGCTGGAGATGAAGCGCGAGCTGGCGCTCCTCGACTACGCCAACAAGCGGGAACTCAGTCTGGACACCGTGAAGAAAGAGTTGGCGAACACCGCCATGAAGCTGCGCACAGAGAAAGAACTCGCCGCCGCAGAGCGGGCGGCGGATGGCGCCGGCGGCAAGCAGCACGAGCCAGTGATCAAGCCCGTCGCGGAGTTGCCCGGTAAGGCGCCTCCGGGGCAGAGTTTCACAAAATGAAAATCGAGTTGCAGCCGCGATACCGAAAGGGAGACCCCATGGCTCAACCCCAGTACCTGCTCGTTGAGTTCTGGCGATTTCGCATTGCGTTTCTCGTCCGGCGGGCACCGGCATGAGCGACATCCTGATCCTCTCGACGGGCGAACGCCTGAGCCCCGTGTGGCGAAAGCTCCACGCGCACTTCAAGCAGAAGCTCATCGAATGCCGGGCACAGAACGACGGACCCCTCGACCCCACCGCAACGGCCGGGATGAGGGCACGCATCGCCGTCTACGCTTCCCTCTTGGAGCTAGACGAAGACCGACCTAATTTCGGGCAGGAGTAGGCCCGCACTGAATTCACTCCGGGGCGCTTCGGCGCCCGGGAGACCGCCGCCGCCAGCAATGACGGCATTTGTACGCGGTCCACGCCAACAAGCGCCGACCGTTTTAGTTTGCAGGGGAGAGACTCATGGCTGATGAAGACGAAGTGGTAGTTACCGTAGTTGCAGAGAACGACGAGGCATCATTCGACGAAGGATTTTCGGGTGCGCCCACGGAGAAAACTCCGCCGGCCAAAGAAGAACCCGAGACCCCGCCCGAGAAGCCGGCCCCGGAACCCAAGTACGTCCAGGTTACCGAAGACCAACTGAGCGCGTTCCTCGCCCAGTCCACCGCGATCGACAAGATCACGGCCGACAGCAAGAAAGCGATCGACACTGTCAACGGGAAATATGGCGAGCTTGCGCGCACGCTCTCGCAGCTCCAGAACGCCACGCCGGCGGGGTACGCCGTGGAGGTCGGTGACGACATCGTCAAAGACCTCGCGGAGGAATTTCCCGAACTGAGCAAGCACACCCTCACCGCCTTCAAGGCCTTCGCCGCGAAGCTGAAAGGGACGTCGCCTGCCGCCGCCGCCTTCGATCCGAATCAGGTTGTGCCACTGATCGCCACCGCGAAGCAGGAACTTTCGAAAGAAATCCTGGCTCTGCGTCATGACGATTGGGAGGAAGTCGTTGGGCTGCCGGACGCCGAGGGGAAAGCCCCCGAGACCGAGTACCGGAAGTGGCTCGCCACGCAGACCCCCGAGTACCAGGCGCAGATCGCCGGGTCCTGGGACGCGAGGTTTCTCGCCAAGTCGATCGACACCTTCAAGGCCAAGGCCGCCACTGACGCCGCTGCTGCGGCGAAAGCGAAGCCGAAGCCCGCCACGACGCCGTCCCCCCGGCAGGCAAGACTCGAGGCAGCAGTAACACCCAGAGGTGAGGGAGGGCATCCGCCCGGGCCCACCGAAGACGATGACTTTAACGCTGGATACAAGTCCGGCTAAACACTCAAGGAAAAACGCACCATGGCAATCCAAACCTTCGGCCTCACGACCGGCCGTATCAACAAGTTCAAAGGGCAGATCCTCGCGCACGCAGTGCCGATGGAGTGCCTGGGAAGGACCGGCCGTCAGGTCAGCTTCCCGAAAAATTCGAGCGACACCTACGTCGCGCGCCGGTGGCTGCCCTTCGGTGCCACCGCCACGAACGCCACGACCCAGAACCGCTTCTTCGTTGACGGCAACGGCGACCGCGCCGCGACGATGGTTCAGGATCACCTCACCCAGGAAGGCGTCACCGCCTCCCCGGACTCGATGGTCCCGGTGGACACGACTGTCGTGATGCAGCAGTACTCCTGCCTCTACGCCTTCACCGACAAGACGTTCGACCTCTACGAGGACGACATCCCGGCCCAGATGATCATGCAGGTCGGTGAGCGCGTGACGCTCGTCAACGAGATGATCATCTACGGCGCGCTGCGCGGTGGCACGAACACCTACTTCGGTGGCACGGGCACCACGACCGCGACGGTCAACGGCGGGCTCACGCTCGGCCTCATCCGCAAGATCGCCAAGAGCCTCCAGGCGAACCACGGCAAGCCGGTCAACAAGCAGCTCTCGGCCTCGGCCAACTACGGCGTGTCGCCGGTCTCGGCGGGCTATGTGGTGTACTGCCACACCGACCTCGAGCCGGACATCCGTGACCTGCCGAACTTCATCCCCGTGGAGAAGTACGCCTCGGGCAAGCCGCTGGAGAACGAGATCGGTTCCTGCGAGCGGTTCCGCTTCGTCACCTCCCCCGACCTCCCGTCGGTGCAGAACGGTGGCGCAGCGATCGGCGCGACGGGTCTCTACAGCACGACCGGCACCTCGCTGGACGTCTACACGGTCATCGTGACCGCGCAGGACGCCTGGTCGCAGGTCGCGGTTCGCGGCAAGGACTCGCTCAACCCGACCTACCTCGCCCCCGGCGAGAAGTCCAAGTCTGACCCCCACGGTCAGCGCGGATACGCCGGCACGATCTGGTGGAAGGCAGTCCTTCTCGAGAACAACGGCTGGATGGCGTTCGCCCAGGTCGGCTCGAAGAACCTCTCGTAATCACTGAGAAAGGGGTGGGGTAGTTCACCCACCCCGACCCTCGAGGAGAAATCTACATGCTCGACACACTCACCCGATACCTGACGAACGTGCCGGACGGCACGGAGCGGACCGCGCTTCGCGAGGTCCTGGCTCCGTTGTTCGACCGGTACTCTTCCCAGGCCACCTCAACTGCCGGCTTGGTCATCAAGACGGGCGGAAGCGCCCTCGCGAAGACCGGCGCGGTCGCGTTCGCCGGGATTGCCAATGGCAAGCCGGTCGCGATCGCCGCGTCCGTCGACATGCCGGCCCTCACCGGCATCAACGTCACCGCGGCGTACTTCAACGTCGCGTGCTTCTTCATCGACTCGGATTCCGTTGTTACCGCCGCGGGCGGGACGGAAGGCACGACCCTCGCGAAGGTGGTGTTCCCGCAGTTCCCGGTCGGCAAGGCACTCGTCGGCTACCTCGTCATCACCTACGCGTCCGCCTTCACCGGCGGGTCCACCGCGCTCGACACGGCCACCACGGTCTACGTCAGCCCGGTCGGCGCGTTCGATCCGACGGTCCTGATTTAAGGGCCGTGTTTTGCAGCAAGCCTACGGGCGGGAACCATGGCACGCAGCGTCGTTGCCGACCCCAGTCCCGTAGGGCGCAAGAGGAAGTAAACCAATGGCTCAGATCACTGTACTCGCCGGCCTCACCCTCTCCACGGTGAAAGCTGGTATCACCCAAGGCACCACCGACACCAACTTGCTGAACGCGACCACGACCGCCGGCTTCATCAACGGCAAGTGGGTCACCGCGATCGGCAACGCAACCACGGTGGCACCGATCATCGACATCAACACCGGCGTCACGTGCGTGCCGGTCACGAAGAACAAGGGCTGCGTGTTCGTCATCGGCCAGAATGCCGCGGCGACGGGCACCGTGTTCCGTGTCTGCCAAGGCCCGCTGGTCGATACCCACATCGGGATCACCACGACCCCGGGTGCGTTCATCGCCTCCCCGCAGTTCCCGGGCCTGCCGGACGACTTCATGCCGGTGGCCTACTTCGTCGCGCGTGCGGCGCCGAACACCAACCCCTGGACTTTCGGCGTGACCAACTGGACGGGCACGGGCATGACGTACTCGACCGTGCAGAACGTCGCCATCCTGCCGAACCGGCCGCAGATCGCGTAAAGCAGTCAACTTGAGTAGCACTCGAGGGGCCCCCGAGGGGGCTCCTCGTTTAATGGTCCCCTCATCCGAGGGCGCCCGTTTTCCAGAGGAGCAAGAACATGTCCCAGACCGACGCAGTCGCCAACCCCGTTCGCCGCCCCGGCCACGAACTCCACACGGACGACATCAAGATCGACCAGAAGCCCGTGATCGAGTCCCGGGAGGATCTCGAGCGCGAGGTGGTCGTCGCATCCAAGGGCCTCTCGAAGGACTACCTCGCCGCGCTCGCGATGGCCGAAGAGCCGATCACGATCCGCATCGAGCGCTCGGGCGAGAAGAACCCCGACCGGGTGATCCCCTGCTGGGTGAACGGCAAGGGTGCCGAGGTGCTCACCGACGGCGGCTGGCTGGCCCTCGGGCATCTGCCGGTGGGCGTCCCGGTCACCACGAAGCGCAAGTACGCGGAGGTCCTCGCCAACTCGAAGATCAACACCGTCAACACCCGCAGCGGCACCATGCAAGACGACGAGCCGCGCAACGATATCGAACGGTTCACCAGTCAGCGGGCGCCCTTCTCGGTCATCGAGGACAAGAACCCCCTCGGTCACGAGTGGTTGAGCCGGCTCATCCGGACGAACTGACCCGTGAACTTCCTCCAACTCGCCCAGCGTCTACGGCTCGAGTGCGGCGTCGGCGGCACCGGGCCGACGACGGTCGCCAGCCAGACCGGCGAGATGGAGCGTCTTGTCACCTGGATCGGTGCCGCATGGCAGGACGTCCAGACCGCCCACACCGACTGGGAGTGGATGCGCGCGAGCGCGTCCTTCACGACGGTCGCCTCCCAGGCGACCTACGCGCTGGGCACCATTGCCGGCACGGTCGGGGTCGCCGCGGCGAGCTTCGGCAGGTGGGCCCGGCACACCGGCCGATGCTACCTCACGGCGACCGGCACGAACGACGAGACGCACATCGACTGGCTGGGGTACGACGAGTGGCGTGACGCCTACCAGTTCAGCGCCATCCGCGCGAGCGACTCCCGCCCGGTGGCGTTCACCGTCACCCCGGGCAAGGGGATCGGGCTCGGACCGGTGCCGCTCGTCGGGTACACGGTCACCCTCGATTACTACACCGCCCCGGGGGTTCTCGTGGTGGACGGCGACATCCCCGGGATGCCCGTCGAGTTCCACCTCCTGATCGTCTACAAGGCGATGATGATGTACGGCGCCTTCGAGTCCGCCCCGGAGGTCTACCAGCGGGGCGAACTCGAGTACGGCAAGCTGATGGAGAGGCTCAGGCTCGACCGGCTGCCCGAGGTCACCATGGCGGGCCCGCTCGCATGATCACCCTTCCGCGGGTACTCTACGAGGCCTTCGAGATGAAGGGCGGGTGGGACCAGATCACGCCCACCCTCTCGCTCCCGCCGGGAGTGGTGAAGGACTGCAAGAACTACGAGTGCGCGCCCTCGGGCGGGTACGCGCGGGTCGGCGGGTACGAGCGGTTCGACGGACGCACGAAGCCGAGCGCAGCCAGTTACGTGGTCGTCCAGGTCGCCTCGTTCACCAACACACCCGCGCTCGAACTGGTAGTCACGCAGGCCGTCTCTGGCGCCTCCGGGACGATCGTAGCGCTCGGCGCCGACTACATGGTGGTGACCCTCGTCACTGGGTCTTTCGACGCGACCAACACGCTCTCGGTCCCTGGGCCGATCGCGGTCGGCACGGCGACCACCACGACCGTCACGATCAGCGCGGTCCTGAACGCCCAGTACCTGAACGTCGCGGCGGACGTGTACCGCGCGCTCATCGCGGCGCCCACCGGCTCCGGGGCGATCCGAGGCGTCGTGGCGATGACCTTCGCCGATGTCGACTACGTGTACGCCTTCCGGGACAACGCGGGCGCCACGGCCTGCAACATGTGGAAGGCGACGACGAGCGGCTGGAGCCAGATCACCTTCAAGAACGAGATCTCCTTCACGGCCGGCGGTACGGCAACGCCCGCCGACGGGGCGACCCTCACCCAGGGCGCGAACACCGCCATCGTGCGCCGGGTCATGACCCAGAGCGGGGCGTGGACCGGCACCGCCGCGGGACGGTTCATCGTTGACACCCCCGCCCCGGGCGACTTCGCCGCCGGCGCGGCGACCCTCACGGGCGGCGCGGCGGTCACGCTCTCGGGCGCGCAGACCGCCATCACGCTCCTGGCGGGCGGCAAGTTCGAGTTCGCCGAGGGCAACTTCTCGGGCCAGCTCGCGACCCTGCGCCTGTACGGGTGCGACGGCGTGAACCGCATGTTCGAGTATGACGGGACCACCTTCGCGCCGATCGCCACAGGCCTCACGACCGACACACCGAAGCACCTGGCGGTCCACAAGAACTACCTCTTCTGCTCGTCCCTGAGTTCGATCTTCTACCCCGGCGTCGGGACCCCCTACAAGTGGCTCGCGGTGGACGGCGGCGGGGAGATTGCCACGGGCGACACGGTGACAGGGCTCCTCACCCAGCCGGGCGAGCAGACCACGGGCGCGCTGGCAGTGTACGGCCGGTCGCGCACCTCGATGCTCTACGGGGTGAGCCCCGGGACGTGGAACTTCACGACCTTCAACACGAGCTCCGGGGCGTTCAGCTACACAACCAAGAACCTCGCGCAGAGCTACGCCCTCGACGACGTGGGTGTGATGTCTCTGGCCACCTCGCTCAACTTCGGTAACTTCGAGCAGGCCACCCTCACCAACGGGATCAAGACCTTCATCAACGAGACGCGCGCGCGGGCCGCGTGCTCGCTCATCCACCGGGGGAAGAGCCAGTACCGGATCTACTTCAGCACCGGGGACGCGCTCTACCTCACGATCGTGAACGGGAAGATGCTCGGCGTGATGCGTCAGTTCTTCCCGACCGCTGCGAACTGCGCGTGGACGAGCTTGACCTCGACCGGCGTCGAGAACTCGTACTTCGGCGGGGCCGACGGGCAGGTCTACCAGCTCGACATCGGATCGAGCTTCGACGGTGCGGACGTTGACGCGTTCGTCACCCTCAACTGGAACGGCATCCGCTCGCCGCGCATTCGCAAGCGCTTCCGTCACGCGAGCTTGGAGATGCAGGGCAACCACTACGCGGCCATCCAGTTCGGATACGCGCTCGGCTACGGGGCGGCCACGATCACCCAGCCGATAGCCGTCGCGTACTCGTCGTCCTTCTCCGGGGCGCCGGCCTGGG
>Ga0209702_10009693_pt1 | contig 10615 bp, 6 predicted proteins | sample FRY01_FD_187210 | JGI IMG/M metagenome (GOLD analysis project Ga0209702, IMG submission 187210) | Freshwater microbial communities from Lake Fryxell liftoff mats and glacier meltwater in Antarctica - FRY-01 (SPAdes) (version 2) | ecosystem: Environmental > Aquatic > Freshwater > Ice > Glacier...
CGAAGACGACTGCGGCACGCAAAACGGTTCTGTCATGCGCGCCATTGTCGAGGGCGGTGAAGTCATTGAATCGCTGCGCGACCGCATCCTTGGCCGCACCGTGGTGGAAGATGTCCAGCACCCCGAGAACCGCTCGGTTCTGATCAAGGCCGGAGTCCTGCTGGACGAAGACTTGATCGAAGAGCTTGAACTGGCTGGTGTCGATGAAGTCAAGGTGCGTACCGCGCTGAACTGCGAAACCCGCTTTGGTCTGTGCGCCAAGTGCTATGGCCGCGATTTGGGTCGCGGCGGTCTCATCAACATCGGCGAAGCGGTCGGCATTATTGCCGCCCAGTCGATTGGCGAGCCAGGCACGCAGCTGACGATGCGCACCTTCCACATCGGTGGTGCCGCATCGCGCGCAGCGATTGCTTCGAGTGTTGAGGCCAAGTCCAACGGCGTGATCGGTTTCAATGCACCTATGCGTTATGTGACCAACACCAAGGGCGACCTGGTCGTCATTGCCCGTTCAGGTGAGATCGTCATCCATGACGAGCATGGCCGTGAGCGCGAGCGTCACAAAGTGCCGTACGGCGCCATACTGGCGGTCAAGGCTGACCAGCAAATCAAGGCTGGTGCCATCCTCGCCAACTGGGACCCGCTGACCCGCCCCATCATCACCGAGTTCGCGGGCAAGACGCTGTTCGAGAACGTCGAAGAAGGTGTCACGGTTGCCAAGCAGGTCGATGAGGTGACCGGTCTGTCCACTCTGGTGGTGATCGATCCGAAGCGTCGCGGCTCGACCAAGGCGGGTCTGCCCCGCATCAAGCTGATCGACGCGAGCGGCAACGAAGTCAAGATCCCCGGTACCGATCATTCGGTGACGATTGGCTTCCAGATCGGCGCGCTGGTTCAGGTGCGTGATGGTCAGGATGTCGGCCCCGGCGAAGTGCTGGCCCGTATTCCGGTCGAAGGCCAGAAAACACGCGACATCACCGGCGGTCTGCCGCGTGTGGCCGAGTTGTTCGAGGCCCGTACGCCGAAAGACAAGGGTACGCTGGCCGAGATGACCGGTACCGTGTCGTTCGGTAAAGAGACCAAAGGCAAGGTTCGCCTGCAGATCACCGACCCGGAAGGCAAAGTCTGGGAAGACCTGGTGCCGAAAGAGAAGAATATTCTTGTCCACGAAGGCCAGGTCGTGAACAGGGGCGAATCGATTGTGGACGGCCCGGCCGACCCGCAAGACATTCTGCGTTTGCTCGGTATGGAAGAGCTGGCCCGCTATATCGTCGATGAAGTGCAAGACGTTTACCGCCTACAGGGCGTGAAGATCAACGACAAGCACATTGAAGTGATTGTTCGTCAAATGTTGCGCCGCGTGGTGGTGGGTGACGTCGGTGAGTCCACCTACATTGCTGGTGAGCAGGTCGAACGTTCAGTCATTCTCGATGCCAACGACGCATTGCGCGCTGAAGGCAAAATCCCGGCAACCTTCACCAACTTGCTACTCGGTATTACCAAGGCATCGCTGTCGACCGATTCGTTTATTTCAGCGGCTTCCTTCCAGGAAACCACCCGCGTGCTCACCGAGGCTGCCATCATGGGCAAGCGTGACGAGCTGCGCGGCCTGAAAGAAAACGTCATCGTTGGCCGTTTGATCCCTGCCGGTACCGGCATGGCCTACCACGAGGCACGCAAAGCCAAAGACCTGATGGACGATGCCGAGCGCCGCGCCATCGCCGAAGCCGAAGCCGCTGAACTTGAAGCTGTCATGCCCGTTGAGGCGGGTGCGGATGGGGCTACGACTGAATAAGTCTTACTGGCTTGAACTGTCGGTTTAGTACCGATAGTTCCAACGCTCTTGAAGCTTTTGAAAAGCGCTCTTGCCTCTTTGGGGCTTGAGCGCTTTTTTATTTTTTGATTCGTTTTTTGCTATTTATTTAGTAGCTGAGCATGTCTGTATTTATTGGGTCTCAGACCTTTTTACGCTCTAAAAATGGACTTTTGAAGCATCCAAACTACTATCCAGCCGCACCATCACAACCGGCTGGCTTGGTAATCAGGTTTTCAGTACGGGAAACTCCCCATGACGTGCCCAGCATCTGGCGTTAAATTATTATCGGCAGCCAAACCCGTCAGGAGAAGTTATGAGAACCAAAGCCAAAGTAAACACCCGCCTTGCCATGTCACTGCTGTGCCTGGCGCTGTGCCCGCTGGCGCTGGCGCAAACGGGCAGCAAAGAGGCGCTGTACGCCGCAAGCCTGGCCGCAAGCTGTGCCAATTGTCACGGCACCAATGGCAAGGTCGTAGAGGGTTCCAGCGTTACGTCACTGGCGGGCCTCGATAAAAGCTATTTCGCAGGGCAAATGAGGTCTTTCAAGACAGGAACCCGCCCGGCTACGGTGATGCACCAGATCAGCAAGGGCTATAGCGAGGCGCAAATCGAGTCCATGGCGAGCTACTTTTCAGCGCAGAAGAAATAAGGATATATGCACCATGAATACGCATCAAAACAGCCTCGCCACGTTTGCCTCCTTGTCTTCTGCAGCCGGTTTTAAACGCCGTTCTTTTTTACAGTCGTCAGCTGCGTTGGGTCTGCTCGGGCTGGCGGGTTGCGCCACCACGTCGATTCCATCCAAGGCCAAAGTGGTCGTGATTGGCGGTGGCTACGGCGGCGCAACAGCGGCGAAATATGTGCGGATGCTGTCTGATTACAAAATTGATGTGGTGCTAATCGAGCCGCAGGACGCATTTGTTTCGTGTCCCATTTCCAATCTGGTGTTGGCCGGTAGCAAGCAGATGCGTGACATCACCACGCCCTACACAGGCTTGTCCAGAAACCATGGCATCACCCTCGTCAAGGACTACGCCAGCGCCATTGATACGGCCAAGAAAACCGTCACCCTTGCAGGTGGTGCCAGTATCGCCTACGACAAACTGGTGGTGTCGCCCGGCATTGAATTGATGTTTGGCAGCGTTGAAGGCCTGCTGCAAGCCAATGCCTCGGGGCAGATTTTGCAGGCCTGGAAGGCCGGTGCCGAGACGGCCGCACTCAGAAAGCAACTGGAGGCCATGCCCGACGGCGGCGTGTACGCCATCGCCATCCCGGAGTTGCCGTACCGCTGCCCACCCGGCCCATATGAGCGGGCCTCGGTGATCGCCGCTTACTTCAAGGCCGTCAAACCGCGCAGCAAGGTGTTGATTTTGGATGCCAACCCCGATCTCACCTCCAAGCGCCGACTGTTCAAAAAAGTCTGGGCCGAACAATACAAGGGCATCATTGAATACCGTGGCCAGCACAAGGCAACCGCGGTGGACGCAAAAGCCGGCATCATCAAGTTTGAGGTGCAGGAGGACGTGAAGGCCAATGTGCTCAATGTGCTGCCGGCCATGCGCGCGGGCACGATTGCCGTCCAGACAGGGCTGAACAACCAGGCCAGCAACCGCTGGTGTGGTGTTAATTACCTGACCTTTGAATCCACTGCCGCCAAAGATGTGCATGTGCTGGGCGACTCCATCCAGGTGGCCCCGGCGATGCCCAAAAGCGGCCACATGGCCAACAACCAGGGCAAGGTCGCGGCGGCGGCCATCGTGGCGCAGCTTTCGGGCTGGGAGGTCAACCCGGCGCCCATGCTGACCAATACTTGCTACAGTTTTGTCGATAACAAAAACGTCATTCACGTGGCCAGCGTGCATGAATACGTGGCGGCGGAAAAAACCTTCAAGACCGTTGCCGGTTCGGGCGGCCTCAGTCCCGGGCCGACCGAGCTGGAAGGTATTTACGCGCTGGACTGGGCGCGCAACATCTGGGCCGACATCCTCGTTTGACCGGTCCGCGAAGACTGGTCTAATAGGCGCAGCGCCGTCCGCCTTCGGACGGCTTGAAACGGCGGGCTCCTCCAGGGGCTGCCGCCACAGGATTCATGCAAGACAACAAGACCCAAGTTCCCCTGTGGCGACAATTGCAGGGGGCTGCTTCACTGCTGCTCGCCGTGCGTGAGGGCCAGTCCATGACGGCGGCACTGCTTGATGTTGACGCTGTTCTGCGGCCCGGCGTTCAGGCGCTTGGCTTTCATACACTGCGCTGGCTGGGCCGCGCTGAGGCCATTCGCCAGCAACTCGCCAAGCGCCCGCCGCCGCCCGAAGCTGACGCTTTGTTGTGCGTCGCGTTAGCACTGATTTGTACTGGTGAAGATATTGCCCCCACGCTTGTCGCTTCGCGTACCTCCGGCGTTACGCTGCCCCTTGCACCAGAAGATGGGGCTAATTTTGGCTTCGCCGCACTGCGTGAGCCTAGGGGCGGCCCGTCGGAAAATTGGGCTCCTCTTTATTCCGATTACACGCTGGTCGACCAGGCCGTTGAAGCCGCCAAACGCAGCGAGGCAACGACGCATCAAGCCAGCTTTATCAACGGTTGCCTGCGGCGGTTTTTGCGTGAGAGAGATGCGCTGCTGGAGGTGGCTGCTCGCTATCCGCAAGCTGTCTGGAATCATCCTCAGTGGTGGATAGACCGTGTGCGCAAAGACCATCCGGCAGAGTGGCAAGAAATTTTGCACGCCAACAACGCCAAAGCACCACTTATTCTGCGAATCAACCAGCGAAAAACGACTCAAACCGCCTATTTACGGGAGCTGGAAGCTCTCAATATTGAAGCAACAGCGGTGCAGGGCCAGGGTGTTATTTTGGCTCTAGCACGTCCGGTAACAGGACTCCCGGGTTTTGCTGAAGGTCATTTTTCAGTGCAGGATGCGGCGGCGCAATTGGCCGCACCGCTGCTGCTGGATGGACTTCGAGCCCCCACGCTTGTCGCTTCGCGTACTACGCTGCCCCCCGAGGGGGCTGAACTTGCTTGGGGCGGCCCTACGCTGCGTTCGGTGTCGCCGTCACGAGCCGTTCCGCTCAGGATTCTGGATGCCTGCGCCGCACCCGGCGGCAAAACCGCGCATCTGCTGGAGCTGGCTGACTGCGATGTGACCGCACTCGACATTGACGCCAGCCGCTGCGAGCGTACGGCGCAGAACCTGCAGCGCCTTGGCCTTGCAGCCGACATCAAGGTGGGTGATGCCGCCAGGTCCGCCGACTGGTGGGATGGTGAGCTTTACGACGGTATCCTGCTCGATGCGCCGTGTACCGCATCAGGTATCGTCAGGCGGCATCCGGATGTGCGCTGGCTGCGCAGGCCGACAGACATTGCACAGCTCTCAGCCATTCAGGCCAATCTCCTCAAAACGCTGTGGCCGCTGCTCAAGGCTGGCGGGCGACTGCTGTATTGCACCTGCTCGGTGTTCCGGGCGGAGGGTGAGCAGCAGATACAAACGTTTCTTACGCGCCACACAGATGCTCTTTTAATGCCGTCACCGGGTCATTTACTACCCCAAAGTAGCGCGCGGAGCCCGGTCTGCACGGACAATTTGTTGCGTGAGCATGACGGTTTTTATTACGCACTTCTTGAAAAGCACGGCGCTTGATGCCGTGATGCGCTGCCTTGCCATCTTGGGTCTGTGTTTTTTCATGGCGCACAGCATTCAGTCTGCGTCGGCTACCGAGATCTCGCGGCTGAAAGTCGAGCGCGCCGATGATGGTGTTTATCTGACAGCCCTCGTCGAGTTTGACCTGCCGCCTGTGGTGGAAGATGCCTTGATGAAAGGCATTCCCATGTTTTTCGTAGTGGAAGCCGACATTTACCAAAATCGCTGGTACTGGACGGATCGCCGTGTGGTCAGCGCAACCCGTACCATACGTCTGGCTTTTCAGCCCTTGACGCGACGCTGGCGTGTCAATATCGTCACGGGGCTTATCAACAATTCGGCCGGGCTGCGGGCCACCCTTAACCAGAATTACGACACATTACCTGAGGCCCTGTCTGTGGTGCAGCGCCTGTCGCGCTGGCGGATTGCCAACAACGCGGAAGTCGATCCGGATGTCGTACACAAGTTTGAGTTCAGCTTCCGGCTGGATCTGTCGCAACTGCCCAGGCCTTTTCAGATTGGCGTTGCCGGGCAAAAGGACTGGAACATTGCGGTACAGGCCAGTGAGCGCCTGCAGATAGTCGCACCCAAGGGTATTTCTCAAACTGGTGATAAAGCCAAACCAGTCGTGCCACCCGTCCAAGAGGCCGACAAGTGAGTTTGAAGGGCCAAGCGTTTTCTCTGAAAAGCAGCCCGGCGTTTAAATGGACGATAGGCATAGGCGCGGGTGTCATGGTGGCCCTGAGCCTGGTGCTGATGTTCTTACTCACGCAGGCCACCGGCAACCGCGAGCTCTACGAGCGCAATTACGCGCGCTTGTTCGTTCTCAATATTGTGGTGGCAGCTCTGTTGCTGCTGGTGATTGGCTGGATTGGTGTGCGGCTGTTGCTGCGCTTGAGGCAGGGCCGCTTTGGCAGCCGCCTGCTGGTCAAGCTGGCGGCCATTTTTGCCTTGGTCGGGCTGATGCCTGGCCTGATGATTTATGTGGTGTCTTACCAGTTTGTGTCGCGCTCCATCGAGAGCTGGTTTGATGTGAAAGTCGAGGGTGCGCTTGACGCTGGCCTTAACCTGGGGCGTGCCACGCTCGATGCCATGGCGCTTGATCTGGGCAACAAAACCCGGCAGGCCGCGAGCCAGATTGCAGAAACGCCCGATGTCATGGCGGGCCTGGCGCTCGACAGGATGCGCGATCAGCTGTCTGCGACAGATGTTGTGCTCTGGAGTGCGGCTGGGCAAGTCATTGCCAGCGTGGGTGATTCGCGTTTCACCATCAACCCCGAACGCCCGGCGGCGCAACAGTTTCGCGCCGCCAGAACGCAGCGTGTGGTCACGCAAATAGAAGGCCTGGACGAAGTCGTGGTGAGTGGCTCGGGCGAGTCTGTAGGCAGCGCGGCAGCTGTCACCGGCAGCCCTCAGACGGCCCGTATCAGGGCCATTGCGGTTATCAATAATCCCAACGTCGGCTTGCTGGGAGAGGTGCGGTTTTTGCAAGTGACCCAGCGCATTCCTGCAACCGTGGTGGCCAATGCCATTGCCGTGCAGGAGGCGAATCGCGAATACCAGGTGCGTGCGCTGGCGAGAGGCGGTCTGCGCAAAATGTACATAGGCACGCTCACGCTCAGTTTGTTTCTGGCAGTGTTCGGTGCCGTGTTGCTGGCAGTATTGCTGGGCAATCAACTGGCCAAGCCATTGCTGTTGCTGGCAGAAGGCGTGCGGCAGGTTGCACTCGGTGACCTGACCCCCAAAGCCGCCTTGCAAGGCAAGGATGAACTGGGCGGCCTGACCCGTTCATTTGCCGACATGACGCAGCAACTGCTGGAAGCGCGCTCTGCCGTGCAGCAAAGCATGGGCCAAGTTGACGCAGCGCGGGCCAACCTACAGACCATTCTGGACAACCTCACGGCGGGTGTCATTGTGCTGGACGTGCGTGGCCGCATTCAGTCCAGCAACCCCGGTGCCACCCGTATATTGCGCGCACCGCTGGCAGCCCAGCAGGGCAAATTGCTGGCTGAAATTCCTGGCCTTGAGGGCTTCGCCAAGGAGGTTCAAGCCCAGTTTTCAGACTTTCTCAGTGACGCAAACAGCAGCCATGGTGCGCCGCATGGCCAGCAGCAATGGCAGCAGTCGTTTGAACTGAATGCGGCCATGCCGGGTACACCGGATAACGCCATAACACTGATCGCACGCGGTGCCAAAATGCCTGGCACCGAAGAGTTTTTGCTGGTCTTTGATGATGTGTCTGAAATGGTCTCGGCCCAGCGTGCGCAGGCTTGGGGCGAAGTCGCCCGACGTCTGGCGCATGAGATTAAAAATCCGCTGACACCGATCCAGCTGTCGGCCGAACGTCTTGAAATGAAACTTGCCGGAAAGCTCGATGCGCCTGATCAAGCTTTGCTGACCAAGTCGGTCAAAACGATTGTCGATCAGGTCGATGCGATGAAGCGACTGGTCAACGAGTTTCGTGATTACGCGCGCCTGCCGGCGGCTGAACTTAAACCGCTCGATCTGAATGCACTGATTGGTGAGGTGATGCAGCTCTACGCTGGAGACAGCGCCAGCGGCAGCATCAATACCGAGCTTGACATGCGGGCACCACGCATTCAGGGTGATGCGCAACAATTACGGCAAGTGATTCATAACCTTGTACAGAACGCCCAAGACGCACAAGAGGGCAATCCATCAGGTGTGGTGACCATCAAAACCGACTACGCACAAACTTCAGGCCGTGTGCGCCTAAGCGTGCGTGACAATGGCACAGGTTTCTCCGAGCACATTCTCAAACGTGCCTTTGAGCCTTACGTCACAACCAAGCTCAAGGGTACCGGCCTGGGCTTGGCCGTAGTCAAGAAAATAGCCGATGAACACGGTGCGCGTGTCGATATTTCCAATCGCGTGGTGAATGATCTGGTGCAAGGTGCGCAAGTATCGTTATCATTTGCGGTTGTGATTTAGTGTAGTGTTGCACGCTTGATGGAACCAATAAAAACGATGGATTTTGGGTCAGGGCAAGGCGCAAACCACAGCGATACCCGCAGGTATCGCGCGGATTTGCAACGCTGCCATGGCGCAAAAGACGCGTTTTTATGTTCCAGATAGCGTGCAATACTGCACTAACAACACATTCGGTAACAACGGTAGGGTAGCAACTCAATCATGGCAAATATTCTGGTGGTCGACGATGAGCTGGGGATACGCGACCTTCTCTCAGAAATCCTCAATGACGAGGGGCATCAGGTTGAACTGGCTGAAAATGCGGCGCAGGCCAGAGCCGCACGCAACCGCAGCAAGCCTGATCTGGTGTTGCTTGACATCTGGATGCCTGACACGGACGGCGTGACCTTGCTCAAGGAGTGGTCGTCTGCTGGCCTGCTCACCATGCCGGTCATTATGATGAGTGGTCATGCCACGATAGACACCGCTGTAGAGGCTACAAAAATAGGTGCGATGGCGTTTTTGGAAAAGCCCATCACACTGCAAAAGCTGCTGAAGGCCGTTGAGCAGGGACTTACCAAAGCTACAGGCCGCAAGATGGTCACGCTTGGCGCGGTCGTAAGCCCGGCTGACCTGACGGTAGTAGCCGCCATGACCGGCGCTACGTTGCCGATTGCTGTAGAGATCGGCCCTCAAGCCACGCAGAGCTTTCTGCTCGAAAAGCCTTTGCGTGAGGCGAGGGATGAATTCGAAAAAGCGTATTTCGAATTTCATCTTGCAAAGGAAGGCGGGTCCATGACCCGTGTGGCAGAAAAGACCGGCCTGGAGCGCACGCATCTCTATCGTAAGTTGAAGCAGTTGGGCGTTGACCTCACGCGAGGCAAGCGTACTACGTGACGGTTTGATGCGGCGTTGGCAGCGTGCAGCCATGACAGGCAGATTGGCTGATATATAATGGGAAGCTTGGCCCGGTAGCTCAGTCGGTAGAGCAGAGGATTGAAAATCCTTGTGTCGGTGGTTCGATTCCGCCCCAGGCCACCAGTACGTAAGGCGTAGCACATGAAAGTGTGCTACGCTTTTCTATTGCACGGTCTTAGCACAGTTCCTGCCCCTGCGTATACACTGAACAAAATTACGTTCGTAACGCAAAACATGGCAAAACCTGCTGCACCCACCAAAGCCGCCAAAGCGATTGAGCACATTGCGTATGCACGCGATGGCGAAGTGGTGCTGTACAAGCGTGCTGACAGCAAGATTTGGCAGGCACGCTTTAAGCTGAAAGACGGCAAGTGGCATCGCATCAGCACAAAACAGCGGAACTTGGAATACGCAACGCAGACAGCGTGTGAGGCTTATGACAGGGCGCGCTTCCTAAAAGCAGAAAACCTGCCCATCGTCAGCAAGCGCTTTGACGCAATTGCCAAAATTGCGACGAAAGAAATGCAAGACCAGCTCGATAGTGGCGTGGGCAAAAGCGTCTACATCAGCTACATCGCAGCCACCAACCGCTACCTTGTGCCGTATTTTGGCAAGCACAACATCAGCACCATTGGCTACGAGCACTTAAAGGCGTTTGATGACTGGCGCACAAAGTTGATGGGCAAAGTGCCTGTAGCAAGCACCGTTACAACGCACACATCAGCCCTTAACCGCGTCTTTGACGCAGCGGTAGAGCGTGGGTGGCTGTCACAGTCACAAGTGCCCAAAATGAAGAACAAGGGCGCAAAGGCAACTCCGCGCGAAGCGTTTAGCATGGCTGAATACAGAGCGCTGACCAGCTTTATGGTGAGGTGGAGCGGAATTGGGCACATGCAGAAAACACTGCACATGCGCGAATTGTTGCGGGACTATGTGCTGGTTCTGTCCAACACTGGCATGCGGCATGGCACGGAAGCGCTGAACATGAAATGGCGTGATGTGGAATGGATAACGAAAGACGGGCAGCGCTATTTACAGTTCACCGTAAATGGCAAAACAGGCAAGCGAACATTGATTGCACGGCATGCAGCGGAGGATTACTTAAAGCGCATACAAGAGCGCTTTGAGGATTTGAAAAAGCTGGAATTTGATGCGCTGCTGAAAAAGAAACTGGATGTGTTGGTGTTTAGGTTGCGGACAGGGGAAATAACGAATGCGCTTAATGGCACTTTCCGTCACCTGATGCGTGACAGCGGCTTGGATAAGAATAAGGAAGTGAAAGAAAAACGCACGCTCTACAGCTTGCGCCATACCTACGC
>Ga0209702_10009695_pt1 | contig 10614 bp, 11 predicted proteins | sample FRY01_FD_187210 | JGI IMG/M metagenome (GOLD analysis project Ga0209702, IMG submission 187210) | Freshwater microbial communities from Lake Fryxell liftoff mats and glacier meltwater in Antarctica - FRY-01 (SPAdes) (version 2) | ecosystem: Environmental > Aquatic > Freshwater > Ice > Glacier...
CTCGGAGAGGCGACGAGCAGGGCCGACGTCAACATCAACGGCGGCGGCTCAGAGTTCGTCAACGCCTTCTTCGCGATGATGGCGACGGTCCTACGCAAGACGGTCCCGCGCGCCTGCCCGAACTGCAAGACTGACCTGCACATGGCCGAGGACATTGGCCGGGCAATGGTCGACGCGAGCGCGCGGCTACTGTCCGATCAATCCGGAGGTCCGCAGGCCCCGCCCGTACCGCCCGCCCCCCCGCAGATCGCGGCACCAGGCCGCGGCGACAACAGCGATGAGGCCGGCGACGAATGAACATCCCCGGACTCGTCGAGGTAGCAGATCCGTATCGGCACGTCATAGACTCGCCGTACAGGGACGCCGTCGCGCTTGGCATGGCGCAGATAGGCAAGGCGATCAACGCCGACCGGGTCCGCCTGCGGGACTTCTTCGCGCCCGCGTGGACGGTCGTCAACCCGGGAATCCCCTACGTCACGAACTGGCACAATGACCTCATCGCTGAACACCTTGAGGCGGTGCATCTTGGCCAGATCAAGCTGCTCGACATTGAAATGCCGCCAAGATTTGGGAAGTCTTTTCACACGACGATCGCTTTCCCGTGTTGGGAGTGGACCGAGGACGCGGGCGAACGCTTCCTCATCTCGTCGTACAGCCAGAAGCTCTGCAACCGCCACAGCATCGACCGCCGCGCCGTCATCCAGAGCAAGTGGTATCAGGACAAGTGGGGCAAGTTCGTAGAGCTCGCGGCGGACCAGAACCTCAAGACCGAGTTCCAGAACACGGCGAAGGGTCACATGATAACCGCACCATTCGGCTCAAGCGGCACGGGTTCAGGCGGCCGCCGCCTCATCATCGACGACCCGCTAAACCCCAAGCAAGCGAACTCAAAGGTTCAGCGTGAGGCCGCGCTCGAGTACTACCGCGGCACGCTCTCGACACGCCTCGACGACGAAGCGAACAGCGCGATCATCATCGTTGCACAGCGCACCGACACCGAGGACCTGCAAGGCCACGTCGTCCGCGAGAAAGACGGATGGGTCCGCCTTAAGATTCCGATCCAGGCCAAGTCTCGCACCGTCTATATCTTCCCGCTATCAGGAGCGGAGAAGGTGTACGAGCGCGGCGAGCTTCTATGCCCGGCGCGCAAGTCGCAGAAGGGTGTTGACGCCCTGCGCAAGCAGCTCGGCCACCGCGCACCTGCACAGCTTGACCAGGAGCCCGAGGCGTCAAGCGGCAACCTCATCCCGCGCCACTACTGGAAGAAGCTCGAGGTGTGCCCCGTCGCTCTCTTCACCATCAACGCATGGGACACCGCCGTCAAGACGGCTCAGTCAAACGACCCGAGCGCGGGCGTCTGCATCATCGCGCATGAGAAGGGCTACCACTTTTGCAAGGGCGTCACGCATGGGCATATGCGCTACTCAAGCCTCAAGGAAGCCGTGCGCAACAAGTACGAGCTCGACCGCCCCGACATCATCCTCGTCGAGGATAAGAGCAGCGGCCAGCAGATCAACCAGGACCTGCAAGACGAGGCCGGCGCAATCCCTCTCTTCGTCGTCAACCCCGATGACAAGTCAGCCGAGGCCGACAACTGGCGCGCGTGGTTTAAGATGGACAAGTACGCGCGCGCCTCGCTCGTCCAACCCTTGTTCCAGTCGGGCCTTGTGTCCTATGATCCCAACATGGAAGGTGCTACTGAGATGATCGAGGAGTTCGCGCTCTTTCCAAACGGAGGCCACGACGACCGCGTAGACGCCGGCGTTCATGGCCTGCGATATCTCTCACGCCTCAAACACGGCGCACCGGAAGACGACCACGAAGAATCTGATGGCGACATCACCGACGGACTCTAGCGAGGACAAATCTATGGACGCCCCTAAAACTCCAAAAGCTCCGAAGACTCCGAAGAAGGAGGAGGCCGTCGCCGAGGCCAAGGTAATCCCCGAGGAGCAGTATGCATCACAGCTCTCCGACATCCGCGATGACCTCGAGCGCCAGCCGTGGCAGCCGGGAGGGTCCGACGATGACGCTATCGGCGAGACCAGGACCCAGGTCGAGACGCTCCCTGACGGCGGAGGTATACGCGTCACCGAGGGGAGGAAGTCCTACGTCATCAAGGCGGGGGCCGACGGCAAGGTGATCCGCGAGGCCGAGGCCGGCGACACCTTCAACCGCACAATCTACTCCGAGGGGGGCATGTCCGAGGGCTACCTCAACAACGAAGCGCGCGTGCTCGCCATGCGACAGTCGCTAATCATGCACCGCGATGACCCCATGTATAACGCCGTCGTCGAGGGATTCGCCTACTTCATCATCGGCAAGGGAATCACGTTCACGGCGCGCGACGAGAACCCCGCCGTGCAAGAGCATCTCAAGTTATTCTGGAAAGAAAACAAGATGAACGGGCGGGACACGCAGATCGTCCGCCGATTCTTAAAGTACGGCGAGGTCCTTATCCGCTATTTCAAGAAAGCGGGAACGGGCGCGCTCGCGAAGACCCCGCGCGTTCGGCTCGTCCCGTTCTGGCAGCTTGACCGTCTCGACCTCGACCCGCAGGACCCCGAAACGATCAAGGCCTTCAAGCTCACGCAGTTCAACCCCGGCGGCTTCGGGCTAGGCACGCCCGAGGACCTGCCGGCCGAGGACGCGCAGTACCTCGTCAACTCCGAGAACGATGGCGGCCGCGGCGAGCCGCCCTTCCTCGTCATCATGCGCGCCTGCAAGTGGTACGCCGACTTCGTCCTCAATCGCGTCACGCTCAACCGCTACCGCACCGCCTTCGTTCTCTTCAAAGAGGTCACAGGCACGCCGGGCAAAGTCTCATCGGTTGACTCGGCGACGAGCAACGCGACGAAGACCGGGAGCAAGGGCCAGCTCGAGAAGCGCCTGCCGAAATTCGGGACGGTCGTCACGCACAACGCGGGCGTCAAGTACAAGTGGATGTCGCCCGAAACAGGAGCAAGCGACGGCGAGATCGACGGCTCCATGATCCGCTCCTACATCGCCGCCGGCGGCATGGTCCCTGAGTTCTTGCTCGGCGATGCTTCGCAGTCGAACCAGAACAACGCGCTCGTCGCCGACAACCCCTTCGTGCGCAAGGTGGAGGCCTACCAGGACTTCTTCGAGGCCGTCTTCTTGGATATGTTCCAGCGCGTCATCCAACAGGGGATTGACTCAGGCAAGCTGCCCAAGACCAGCACCGAGACGACCATCACCGAGAGCAACTGGATCATGCGGCGAGTGCGGCGCGTGCTTGCGACGCTTAAGATTCAGGAGGCGACCGATGACGGGAACCTCGCCAAGACCAAGTCCGTCCCGACGAGCACCGAGGTTGACATTGAGTGGCCCCCGCTCGTCCAGAAGAATGAGCTCGAGCACGCGCAGACGCTTCAGCTCGATCAGGCGATGGGCCTGGCGTCCGTCCAAACCTTGCGCGGCAAGCGCGGATACGACGACGAGCTTGAGGAGAAGCGGCTGGAACGCGACCGCGATCAGGCGACGGACTCGATGGACTCTCGGCGCCAGGACGAGATCGACGCCATTGATGACGAGGACGACGGCGAGGGCAACGGGAAGAAGCCGAACTTCGGAAAGAAAAACGCGAACGACAAGGGAGACGCCAAATGAAGATCATCGACTTGAAGGAGGCCGAGAAGGCCATCGGGAAGGAGGACGGCTGGCGCGAGCGTATCCGGGCGAAGCTGGCCGAGGCCTACTTCGATCTGTCATCGGCAACCGACGACGAGCTGCGCTCACTGCGCGCCGACATGATCGGACGGCACACCGAAATCATGGCTGAATTCATCGCGCTCGGCGACAAGCGATATTCTACACCTGAGGGTTCCGAACACATGCGCGACTGCAACTATTACAACGAGCTCGTCCGCCGCCTTGAGTCCGAGATGTCCTATCGCATGATCCCCCTCAAGGGCTAAACGATGGCCGAACGACTGCCGTATGAAGGCCAGGTCTTCGTCGATCTCCTCGTCAACCGCGACTGCGCAGGATGCGGCGAGGACCTGGCCGGACAGACAACGCAGGCGGCGATCAGGTCTGGTAAGGAGTTCGACCAAATCTTTGCGCAGCTCGCGCCCGTCTATCCGGAGCCGGGCGTCATCGCCGTTCGCTTCATCCACAGGAATCACCTAAACTAAAATGATGACCCGCGAAAACGCCATGCGCAAGATCCGCGCCCTCGTCAAGGTCGCCGCGCCAAACTCAGGCGCGACGGTCCACGAAGCGGCGACGGCCAAGCGGATGGCGCTCCTGCTCATGGCCGCGCACGATCTGAAGCCCGACGACTTCCGCGCGGCCGCGGCTCCGTCTATGGCGGAGCGGCCCTGGCGTAGGGAGGATTTCGGCGCGACCGTCAGCTTCACCTTCACCGGCGCGTCCGTCTTCACTTCGACGAACAACGACTTTCATTTCTCGATGGACGATCTATACTAGGAGGCGCATCATCATGAACGAGAAGAACAATTACGAGACGAAGCACGAGCGACCCTGGGGCCACTGGCGCCTGCTCGACCGCGGCCCCGGCTTCCTCGTCAAGGCCATGCTCATCAATGGCAAGCAGCGCATCAGCCTTCAGAAGCACTTGCACCGCTCAGAGCGATGGACCGTCGCGATGGGCGTCGGCATCGCAACGCTCAACGGGGTCAAGCTCGAGCTCAAGCCGGGCGACGTCCTGCTCATCCCGCGCGGAGCAACGCACCGACTCGCCAACCCCGCGATCGAGCCTCTCGTTATGATCGAGGTCCAACTCGGCGACGACCTCCGCGAGGATGACATCGTTCGCGTCGAAGACGACTACGGCCGCGCGGTCGCTGTTCCGCTCGATGGAGGCGTCGTCACAGGCAAGACGGCGATACTCGGCAACGAGGGCGGGTGTGAGCTCGTCGTCCCCTTGAATGAGGGCCGCATCGTAGCGGGCAAGCCAATGGCGATCATCGGCGCGGACAATCCTGAGGTCATCATCACTCTGAACGAGGCCCTGGCCGCGAAGGTCGGCGAGGCTATCAAGCGCGACGACGGGAAGAAGAACCGGAAGGACTGAGCGATGCCCGACAACCAGGCCGAGGAGGGGCGATTCCGTTATGCCCATGGCGCTGTATGGGACGCGGAGTTAGGCCAGCCTGTCCATCGCAATGACGACGCCGATGTTGCCGGAGCGAAGATAGGCGCGCTCTCGGCCTGGACGCCTGCGCCGCGCCTGCTCCACATCTACCGTATGCCCGACAAATCGCTCGCCTGGTCTTGGGAGCGAAGGCCACCCGGAGGACGCTTTGCCCGTTGAACTTCCAGATGATGCAGTGCGCATCCGCAACCTCTACCCGATATGCAAGATTGACTCGGCGATGTGGAAGCGGATCATCGAGTTAACCCGGGATGCGGACAAGGCATCGGTCGCCGAGGCCGAGGCCCTGGCGAAGGCGCACATGACCTGCTCGCCGCGAAACCGGGCCCTCCATGTCGGAGCCGTCCGTAAGAGGGGCCTGCGCCGCTCGTTCCTGGCCGCACAGAAGCGCGGAGAGGTCAGCTTCAACTCGCCCCTGCGCGACCTGTCCGACCGCGCCACGGGCATCCTGGTTCGTTCTGGGAAGGGGGGCATCATCCCGCCGGCGCGCTACCCGGCAATCGTCGAGGCCCTCACCGACGCCAACCATGAGGCCTACAAGCAGATCGCCAGCTCCTTCCGCGCGCAGCTCAGGGGTTCGGTCAAGCTCGGTCTCAAGGACTCGATGAAGAACGCTGAGGCCGTCGTCGCTAACGCCAAGGCGCGCCGCGCGCGCGAGAGCGAGCTGGACAACCTACCATCAGCCGACCGCGATTTAGTCCGCATCGCTCTCGACGAGGGGGCGGGGGAAGTGGACTATCTGGACGATGACGACGCTGATTTAGTCCACCTCGGCGAGGCCAACCCGCTCGCGCAGACCCTCACTTACTCCGCGAACTCGAGCGTGTTCAAAAAGCTGTTTAAGGGCGCCCTGCGCGACACAATGACCGCCGGGCTCTTCGGTGACAACAAAATATCCGCTCGCGTCTGGGATCTCCGCGGCGGGAACATGGCGCAGATGAAGCGTATGCTCGCGTCTGGCATCGCCGCCGGAGACGACCCGGCGACCATCTCGCGCGACATCAGAGGCATCCTCATCCAGCCGAATACTCTACGCGGGAATGCGCGCGCGGCGGCAAGGCCGGGAGCGGGCGTCTACCGCTCGGCCTACGCCAATGCGCTGCGGTTAACGCGCACCGAGACGAACCGCGCGTACATTCTCTCGGACACGATCTTCGCCGACGACAAGGGATGGAACCTAATCTGGGTCGTCTCAACTGGTCAGCGAGAATTTGACGAATGTTTAAAGACCGGGACTCTAATCCGGACGATCGACGGTGATGTAAACGTTGAGGATGTGAGAGAAGGCGACTTGGTCTTGACTCACAAAAACAGATGGCAGAAGGTCATCAGGACTTTCAAGAATAAAAATCAGGCGAGATCGCTAATTCGGCTATGCTTCCGAGCGGAGAAAAATCGCATTCACGAGATATTTTGCACACCAAACCACCCCTTTCTAATTGACGGAGAATGGATAGCGGCATCTGATCTACAAACGGGATTTGTCGGAACTGTCTTGACTTCAACAGCAACGCTCGTCAAAAAAGAGACCGTCGCTTACGAAGATGAGTTCACCTACAACCTTGCAGTTGAAGGCGATAACTCATACTTCGCCAACGGCATCGCGGTCCACAACTGCGACGCTCTTGGCGGTAAAGAGATGACGCCGGGTGAGTTCGCCGACAAATATCCAGTCCATTCCCAATGCCTCTGCTTCAGCACGCTCGCCCCTAAAAAAGAGTTCGATTCGGTCTTCTCGGACACGCCCGCGGACACATAAGCATTACAATTCTTACGACTTCATCACAAGCCGACCGATGGGTTGTAAAAAAACTACAAAAATTACACAAAGATATTATTGCGTAGCGACCGTACCTCAGCCACCGACGGAGAAAATTACAAAGACTGAGAACCACACTGCTAAGACTGAGAATAACATTACAAGAAATGTTTTCTCACGGCAACATGCTATAGGGACGGGGACGGGGACGGGGATTGGGATGGGGATGTATTGCGTGAGCCTGCGGCTCAAAGAAAAAAGAAAACGGATTAATTTTTTATGGCCAACGACAAACGAAACCCCGGAATCAGATGCGCGCGCAGACGCCCCCCTTGCGGGCATATGCGCTCAGAACATGGAAACGGTCGATGCTTCGGCGTCAGCTACATACAAGGCGTCGCGCGTGACTGCGACTGCAAGGGCCACATGGAACCGCCGGACCCCGAGCGCTTCGTTCGCGTCGGCGAAACCGTCGAGGATTGATGAAATGAAAAATATATATTTGCTTTTGATATCGTTCGCGTGGTATAAACTTCACATGCAACCGCGGAAGATTTAATGCGCGTACTCGTTACGGGAGTCAACGGCTTCGCCGGCTCCCACCTGCTTGAATACCTCATCGACCTCGGCCATGACGTGTATGGCACCCTCCGATCCTTCCGATCCGACCGCGCCAACCTCGCGCACATCAACCCGGCGAAGTACGGTCTTCATCTCTGCGACATCACCGATGGGACTGCGACCGCCGACCTCATCAAGACGCTTAAGCCTGACCGCATCTTCCATCTCGCCGCGCAGTCATACGTCCCAAGCTCCTGGGCGGCTCCGCACGCGACGATCGCGGCGAACGTGAATGGGACGCTCAACATACTTGAGGCCGTGCGCCGTCACGCGCCTGCCGCTTGGGTTCATGTGGCGGGGTCGAGTGAGGAGTACGGACGTGTTGAGCCCGAGGAGTGCCCGATCACCGAGGAGCAGCCACTTCGCCCGCTCTCGCCCTACGGCGTTTCAAAGGTCGCCGCCGATATGCTCGCGCGCCAGTACGCCGCGAGCTACGGACTGAAGGTCGTGGTCACGCGCGCCTTCAATCATTTTGGCGAGAGGCGTGGTTACGCCTTCGCCGAGTCGAACTGGGCGCATCAGATCGCGCGCATCGAGGCCGGCCTTCAAAGCCCGAAGATCTCCCACGGCAACCTTGACGCCGTGCGCGACTACACCGATGTCCGCGACATCGTGCGCGGCTACGTCCTCGCGCTCGAGCAAGGAAAATCAGGCGAGGTCTACAACCTCTGCTCGGGCCCAAACTCGTCGCCGACGATGGGCTCAGTCCTGCGCCAACTCATTGACCTGTCGTCGTGCGACAACATCGTCATGTACGCCGACCCCAGGCGCTTGCGCCCTTCGGACGTGATGCGCCTCATCGGAGATGGGACCCGGGCGCGCGTTGAACTTGGATGGACTCCGACTATTCCGTTTGCGTCAACTCTCGCCATCCTGTTACAATATTGGCGCGTGGTCGTGCAGCGGAATCAAGGCAAGATTTTGGAGCGGGTCTAAACCGAAATGGGAAAAACCAACGAGACGCTTAAGCCGTCGAAGAACAAGCTCGCCGACAAAGGCGCGTTCGTTCTTCAATTCGGCTTGTCCGAGGCGAAGACCGACGACTCCAACGGCCCGGACGGAAAGCCCAAGCACGAAATAGTTTTGACGGCGTTGCAGGAAGGCCCGGGCAACTCACGCGATCGCCGATGGTACACGCGCGAGGCCGTCGTGAACTCCGAGGGACTCTTCAAGGCGCGCCGCAAGCTCTTCGTCAACCACCTCGTCGAAGGCCAGACCGGAGACGACCTGCGCAACTGGTGCGCGACGCTCAAAGAAACTTGGATCGAGACGCTCGCGAACGGTAAGGTCGCGCGCAAGGTCCGCCTCAAGATTCACGAGGAGTGGCTCTGGACCCGATGCATCGACGCGCCCGAGGAGATCGCTCTCTCCATCGAGGGCGGCGGCGCGGGGAAGGAAGGAGTCATCGAGGGCGAGTCGTACATGGTCATCGAGAAAATTTACGCATTAAACGCCACGAAGTTCGTGAACTACCCCGGCAACGCCAAGATGGGAGCTGATCTAGTCGAAGGCGCGGTTGAGGAATCTCTGGAGGACATCGACATGAAGGATTTGACCGTCGCCATGCTCAAAGAAGGCCGCGCCGACCTCGTCGCCGCTCTCATCGCCGAAGCCGTCGCCACCGCTCAGACCGAGGCCGGCAATCTCAAGGTCAAGCTCGAGGAAGCTCTCGGCAAGATCAAGATCGCCGAGGCCGCGGCCCCCGCCGCCAACGCCGGCGCTCTGAAAGAGGCCATCGAGGCCGCGACCAAGTCCTTCAACTCGACCATCGACGAGCTTCGCAAGAACCTCAACGAGTCCGACCGCAAGCTCGACGCCTACGAGGTCAAGGGCCGTCTGCGCGAGAAGAAGGATCTCGTCGACGCCAAGATCAAGGAGTCTAAGCTCGCTCCCGAGGCCAAGACCCCCAACCTCTTCGCGCGCTGCTACGCATTGGCCGAGCGCAAGGAAGGCGACAAGGTCGTGACCGTCGCCGAGCAGATCGACGCCGAGATCGCCGAGCAGCTCCGCTTGACGACCTCCGAGTTCGGTTCGGTCCGTGTCGCCGAGGGCGGCGCCGCCGCCGCGGTCTCCGAGCTCACCGAGGACGAGGCGCAGGTCGTCTTCAACCACAAGGTATTCCACAACCCGCTCACGCTCGAGGCGTACCGCGAGCAGAAGAAAAAGGACGCCGCCGGCACGAAGTAGATCACCGACCGTACGCTCAAGGCGTCCCCCCCGAGTCACGCCGCCGGGGACATCTGAAACGGAGGATATGATTTTATGGCCCAGAAGAAAGAGAACCGTGCCAGCTCGGCGGCGTCCGTGATGATCTTACCTAAGGCGTCCACCGACTTCGCGTCGGGAGACGTCGTCGTCCTCTCTCGCCGTCACGATCCGGTCAGCCTTGCCATTCTCGGGCCGGCCGGCCGCATCCGTCCCATCGCCGCGGCCCGCGAGGGTCAGTGGGCGGTCGGCGTCGCCGACATGCCGTTCACGACCGCGACCGCGGGGGCCACGGATTACGCAACGCCGCGCGCCGGCGCGAACGAGGTCAAGGTCCTGCGTGAGGGCCAGTTCTACCTCGCCATCACCACGGCGGATGGCAAGCAGGGCGATGCCGTCGTGTACGCCTCGGGTGCTTCGGGCGCGCAGTTGTTCGCCGTGAACAACAAGCTCACGGGCTTCGCCGTCGCGAAGGTCGCGCAGGACTTCTCGGGGGCTTCCTCGGGCGACGTCCAGCTCTGCGAGCTCATCACCGCGCCCATCGGCGGGCCGAACATCAACGCCTGGCTCGAGAACCGCGTCCTCGAGGGTTGCCAGGTCACGCTGCACGCCGCGCCCGGTTCTCAGGTCATGGTCGGCAAGCTGTTGGTCGGCACCGTGCCGGCGCAGAACGCCGTCATCATCCAGAACAAGTACTTCAACATCGCGCGGGACGTCACTCTCGCGATCGGCGGCGTGGCCTCCGCGGCCTCGTCGACCTTCCGCTCGAAGTGGGTCGTGGCACGCTCAGGCACCTTCGCGATCCGGTCGTGCTCCGGGACGAAGGCGGCGCTCGTGTCGTACACCGTGGCCGGGGTGACGGTCGGACTCATCACGCCGATCACGATGA
>Ga0209702_10009699_pt1 | contig 10608 bp, 5 predicted proteins | sample FRY01_FD_187210 | JGI IMG/M metagenome (GOLD analysis project Ga0209702, IMG submission 187210) | Freshwater microbial communities from Lake Fryxell liftoff mats and glacier meltwater in Antarctica - FRY-01 (SPAdes) (version 2) | ecosystem: Environmental > Aquatic > Freshwater > Ice > Glacier...
GATATTCGCTTTGCCCCTGATAAGGCCGTTTACGAATTTCTTGCTGGACCCCAGCCGGTTCGCCGCATCTACCTGTGACATTCCAAGTTCTTCCAGGACATCGGCCACGGTCTCGCCCGGGTGGACTAGCCAGTTCGGCTTAAAGGGGGTGGTGTCAATCATGGTAGTCTCCGATGTATTCAATGGTGACGATCGTGACCCTTTGTCGGTCAAGATCACCGCCGGGACGCAGGGGCAGAGGGTTGTTGGCAGGGCGAATAACGAGTCGGTAGCCTCCTTCGAGTGTGATTCCGATACATCCTTCGAACTCACGTTTTAAGGGGTGAGGGTTGCCCGCCGGCAGCTCGTTAAGATTCGCCGCAGCCTGAAGGTCGTTGAGACGACCTCTCAGTTTTTTCGCGACAAGCTTCCCAAGCTTTTTAATGGCGAGTTTTTCGTCTTCGCACAGTCTTCGCATGTCGCGGTCTTTGAAACCGATATCCACACGTCACCCCTGAGTCAATCTAAATCATGCACCGGATCGGTGTATAATTCCGTCCGATTCCCCCGGCCACCCCACCCCAAACCCTTACCTTTAGCCCTTAAACTCGTACGTTCGGACCAACGAATTCAGGGTCGTGTTCTCTATGATAGCGTCGTGGGGGATCAACACGTAGCGCCAGGGGCGCCCGTCGGGAGACCCCGCCTCAAACTCGGTCGCGTGCCGGCACCACTCGAGCGCAGCCTTCGCTTTCTTCAGGACGACGGCGTTGGTCATTTGGTCTGCTTGCTTGGGCTCTAGCAGAAGCTTCTCGGTCTTGGTCTGGACTACGAAGTCTGGTTCGTAGCGGTCGTCCTGAGAGTAGAAGATGCTGAAGGTCGCCTTGGCCGGTTTGACCCACGCTTGCACGTTTTCATCGCGGTCGATGATGACCGCTAAGCGCCGCTCAGAGTCGCTGTCGAACTTCGTGAGGTTGAAGTAGCCCCGCTCGAAACCTTTGAAGATCATGTTGCGGATCTCGCGCTTGTCGGCCACCGGTCGACGGAAGTCCACGGCCACCACACCCTCGGGCACGTTGAAAGACTCAGGGTTCGCCGACGCAAAACCCTGCGTCACCGTTGGGGTGTAGCTCGCCGCGTGTTCCCAGCGGTGCTTTTCCATCTGGGAATGCAGGTTCTTCACGATCGGCTGCTGGTAGACCTTCAGCACCCGTGTCACCTCCTCGTCGTTACTTAGATAACCCCGGAAGTGCGCCACCACTTGGCCCGCGATGTCATACAGAAAGTCCGCGTGGTGGTCGTAGCTCACCTCATGGAGGTTTATTAGGCCGCGCACCACATAGTTTTCGAGACGCTGCTCGCCCGCGACCTCCAGCTCGCCCCCGACCGTGAAGCGCCGGAAGTCGGCGCCGCCCGACTTGGTCGCGGTCAGGTTCTGGATGACGATGTTCTCGGATACAGCCGCAAAGCGGATGGCCTGCGTCTCGACCTGGAACGCGCGAAAACCCACGGTTACCTCGTCACTCGGTACCAGCGCGATACGAGGCACGGAGACGGTGTAAAGAACGTACTTGGCTGTGACTGCCTCGACGATGGCCGCGATGACGACAGGCGTGGCGACCGCCGTGTTGTACACAATCTCACCTTGTTGTGGGACGCCCGGGACCGGCATTGGCGTGGTCGCCGCCGCCCGGCGCGCCACAGCTGCTTGTAGCAATATCTGCACCCGGGGGTCGCTCAGGCTCGCCTGTGTCGGCGGCAGGCCCGCCCCAACGCAGAGGCTGTGTCCCTCCTCGGCGATGACCCGGATGGTGGTCTCAGCGACGTGGCGCTCGGATGCGGACTTGTACTCGGTCGCTGCGATGACGTCCGCGATCCGGCTATCGGCGGTCAACGTGCGCATCTTGGGCGCTCCAGAGGCCGGGATGATCACCTTCGAGAACGTGTAGCCGCCTTCTCGCGCGGCATCCACGATCTCTTGGAAACGGTCGTGGGCGACGATGGTCAAGCGGTCCACCGCAGCGTCTTCATCACTCGTCGCGACGCGGCGTCCATAAGGCAGACGCAAACCACGCCCGATTGACTGCTCGACCAAAGTCCTTGAGTCCGCCGTCCGCAGAGGCACGATGGTATAGAGGTTCGTTACGTCCCAGCCTTCTTTGAGCATGTTGACGTGCACCACGATCTCGATGGGGTTGTCGGTCCGCTCGACCTTCAATAGCTGCTCGATGACCTCGTCCTTCTCGGCCCCGGACTGCCCCGAGTTCACCTCGATGGCCTTGTCGGCATAGCGCCCGCCGAAGAACTGCTCCGAGCGCATATAGGCCAACAGCTCGGCCGAGTGTGCCGTGTCTTTGGCGATCACCAGCATAAACGGTTTAACCCGCACCCGGCCGGTATTGCGCGCGAAAGTGTCGAGCTCGACCTTCGTCGCCTCGTGCAGCCGCACGCCGTCCTCAAGCTTCATCCGGTCAAGGGTCCCTTCGTCCATCTTCCGCGCGTCGGCGGCGTCCATCCCCTCTTTCGTCGCGACCGCGGGTTGCTTGACGAAGCCGTCATTCATCGCCTCGGCCAGCCCGTAGTTGTAGATGATGTTCGCGAAGCGTTTGGCGGCCTTTTTCTTGCCTTGCTCGACCTGGGGCGTCGCCGTCAGCTCGATGCCAAGGACTGGCTTTAAGTCGATGATGGCCTGCATGCTGCCGTCGGCGCGGTAACGGTGGGCCTCGTCCATAATGATGACGAGGTCCTCGAGTCCAGCGAGATAGTCGAAGTAACTCTCACCGATGGTCTCTCGGAAGGCGCGCAGTTTGCGGACCTCTTTGTCCTCACCACGGGCGACGAACTTGGCGTTGTTGAAGATGTTGATGTGGACCGGGTCTTCGAAGAGTTGCGCCTGTCCTTGCCGGGAATCAGCGCGGATGCCGAGGCCGCTCTCCCAGTTGTCGCCGGTGATGATCGTCGGCGACTGTAGCGCGAACTCGTCGATGCCTTGAAAGACATATTTCGGGGTATTCGGCGTAAAGTCAGCGACCAGCTTACGATAGATGGTGAGGTTTGGCGCCAGCACAAGGAAGTGCCGGATGCCATGGGTCTGCACCAAGTAGCTGATAAACGCGCCCATCAGCCGCGTCTTACCGACGCCGGTCGCGAGCGCGAAGCAGAGGTTGACGAAAGGGCGCTCGAAGTCGGTGACCTCGGGAAACTCCTTCTGGATAGACGCTAAAGTGGCCGCCAGGTCCAGGTCGCGACTCGGTTTGGCGAGCTCTGTCACCCGTTCTAGGATCTCCAACGAGCGGCGTTGAGGAGTCCGAAGGGATAAGGAGCTGGAGAGCGCTTTGACAATCCGGCTCATGATTCGTCTCCCGTATCGAGTCCGCCAAAGAGGGGTAGCTCTTGGACACTCTTTTGCTTTTTCGGCTTGGCGGCGCTCTTGTTCCGCGTCGGGGCCGCTGGGGTCAGCTCTGCCACGTTCAGGCTGTAATCATCGCGGCCCCACTCACACTTGGCAAAAACCGCTTGAGGGATCTTCTTGATGGTCAGGTTCGGGAAGTCGTCGGCCTCGCCGCGCCACGCCGCACAGCACACGGTGAGGCTGCGCTCGGGGCCGACCAGGGTGCTCAGCTCCATAAGCTGGACCGTGGTGAGGGTCTGGTCAGTCGCGTAGAGGTAGGCGGTCTCAGTCCCCCGACCGTGGATCCAGAAGACCTCGGCATCCGGTTCATAACGGTAGCCTTCGAGCTTGCACAAGGCCTCGGCTAGCATCGGGCCATTGTAGCGCTTGCTGATCACCCAGTTGCCCCATTTGTCTTTTTCGAGCAGCGACGGTGCGAGGCGGAAGAAGCGGAAGCCACCACCACCTTTCCAGTCGACGGCCTCGGTAATGCCCCCTGAGTCCTCGCCGTCGACGACCTTTTTTAGGCGCGGGACACAATGGGTGACTGCGTGGTTACCCAACTCCACGGTGATCCAACGCCGCCCCATCTTGTGTGCAACGGCCGCAGTCGTTCCGGATCCTGCAAACGAATCGACCACTAAATCTCCGGGCAATGTCGCAATAGATAGCACCCGATGAAGGAGTCGCTCAGGTTTCGGCGTCGCAAACACATCAGTCTTGCCAAATAAAGAAAAGGTTTCTTTTTTGGCCTCATCATTGTGGCCGGTCTCGTCATGTGGCCACCATGTGTTCGGGACGATCTGGGCTGCGTCGCCAAGATATTGCTTAAATGATGGCGCGCCATCGCCCTTCTTGCCGAAGTAAGCGAGATCTTGACTGACAAGTTCGAGCCATTGGCTTTCAGTTCTGGACCAGTGTCGCCCGGGAGGGGGCCGACGAATAGCGCCTGTTGGCGTCTTGATCTCATATTCCAAATTGGGGCGCACATTCGGTGCGTCCCAAGGAATCGCTCGCCAAGAGCCGCGGGAATCGTTGTCGGGATTCGTGTACTGCTTTTCTTGAACGCTATTCCGAGGAAGGCGATTGCGCACCTTCTTCCAGACGTCAACATCTCGGGCATAGACAAGGATGAAGTTGTGGGACGATGATAGACCTGCATCATTGGAGCGGGAATAGCGCGCCTGCCAAACGACCGTCGCAACAAACGAAGATCTGCCACAAGTCTCGTCCAGAAGTACCTTTAGATATGCTTGTTCGCTGTCATCACAATGCACCCACAGAGACCCATCGATTGTAAGTAAACGCCAGAGAGCTTCGACTCGGTCCCGCATTAGTGAGAGCCAAAGCGAATGCTCGATTCCATCGTCGTAGTGTTCGAAAGCCTGTCCTGTGTTGAAGGGTGGGTCAATGTAGACGCACTTCACCTTTCCTACATACTCCTGCTCAAGCGCCTTGAGCGCGAGCAGGTTGTCACCCTGGATCAGCATATTGTCGAAGATATCAGAATCACTCACGCGATGCGGCGCTACATGTGACAACTCCGGGTCTTCAAGCAGAATCCGAGGCTCCAACCGCGGTCGCTCGTCTTTGCCGATCCACGTCAATTCAAGTTTTGTCTTACGTTCGGCCATGGGGCATCCCTTCAGGTCAGGGTCCAGCGCAGAGTGAAGCGCGGAGTGAGGTCGCAGGTGGTGGCGAGCTGACGCTCGAGACCAGAGATAAGCTCGGCGCGCTGGTCGTCGATGCGGTCTTGCTCGTCATAGAGGTCGCGGCGTTTCTTGTTGCGGCGTTTTTCAAGGTCTTGGATTTCGCGCTGCGCAATAAGCTTATCGGCTAGGGTCACAGCGATGACGGCGAGCTTGCGCTGATCGCGGAGGGTGGCGTCTAGCTCCTTCAGCTCGCGCTCGAGGCCGCTCTTGAGGTCGTCGGACCAGCGGTCGAGCTTTTGGACCTCGGCGTCGAAGTAGCGGGCGTTTCGGCCCTCGGCGGCGGTCATCTCACGGTCGACCTCGGCATCAAGCACCGGGTCTAGGTTGGGCGTGTCGAGGCCGGCGCCGGTGTCTGTCTGTGCTTTGGCGCTCAGGCGTAGTAAGCGCATGCCCCATTCGCCGTCTAGGGCCTGGCCGTCGTCACTCTGTCCAGCGAGCAGGACGAACTCGTCCATGCTGGCACCGCGGATGGTTAAGATGGCGCAGGTTAGCCAGCCGGATTGGCCGCGCTGGGGTTCGAGCAGGGCCACCGGGGCGCCGTGGCCCGTCAAATCGAACACGAGGTGACAGGCGGCGAGATTGCGGGCTTTGGCGCGGTCAATAAGGTCGACGGCGAGAGGGTGGTCGACGCGGTAAAACGTCAGGCCCAGGGTCTCCGCCTCGCGCCAGTCGAGGGAGAATCGGCGGGGGCCATCGTGGGCCGCAGTGATAAGCTCGAACCGCGGGGCATCTGGGTTGAAACTGGCTTGGCCGTCGAGTTCGAAGCGGGTCAGGTTTAGCAGCATGCGGCCGTGGGCGTCGAGGGCCTCTTGAGCTTGGTCCCGGTGCACGCGGAGGCGGGCGTGGACGTCCTCGTCAAAGTGTTCCAGCAGGCGAGCGCGGGTGTCGCGCAGCTCGGCGGTGATCTGGGCGCCGAGCTCGGCCTGAAGGATATCAAAGGCGGTGGCAATGTCGTCGGCGGTGCGGCAGCCTTGGTAGATGTCGGCGATGCGGCGCTCGATGTCGACGCCGGATTCGACGGCGCCGAGGACCTCGTCGGACGCGCCGAAGACCCCTTCGAATAGACGAAACTTTTCGGTCAACAGCGCGAGGACGCGGCGGTCGGCGGCGTTGCGTTGGTTCAAGAAGTTCACGACGACGACGTCATGGGTCTGGCCGTAGCGGTGGCAGCGGCCGATGCGTTGCTCGACGCGCTGAGGGTTCCAGGGGAGGTCGTAGTTGAAGACGAGGGCGCAGAACTGAAGGTTGACGCCCTCGGCGGCGGCCTCGGTGGCGAGGAGGATGGTGGCGCGCTCTTTGAAGTGCTCGGTCACGGCGGCGCGGACGTCGACAGCGCGGGCGCCGGTGGCGGTGCCGTCGCCAGCGTGGCGGGCCAGCCAGTCGGCGTGGACGGCGCGGGTCGAGGGCGCGGTGTTGGAGCCGTTGAGCATCACCACTTGGTCGGCATAGCCGTGGGCCGTGAGGTGGTCGAAGAGATAATCCTGGGTGCGGCGGGATTCGGTGAAGATGACGGCTTTGTGGGGCGCGCCGAGGCCGTCGGTCTGGGCGAAGGCTTGGGCGAGGGCGCGCAGCAGCGCATCGCCTTTGGCATTGTCGGAGATGGATTCGGCGAGGGCGAGCGACGAGGCGAGGATTTGGATCTCTTCGGCAAGGACCACGGGGTCAACGATTGGGACGGCGCGGGCGGGCGGATCCGAGGGGGGTGGGCTGTCCCACTCGTCTTCCAGCTCGGTGAAGCTCTCGAAGTCTTCGTCGAGGGAGGCGGTGGGGGGCGCGGGCTGGGCCGCGGCAAGCGCGCGCATCCGGCCGAGCAGCGCTGCAAGGGTTGAGGCGATAGCAAAGGTCGAGGACGCGAGGAGCTTACGGAGCACCATCGTCATAAGCGCACGTTGGGCCGTCGGGATGGCGTAGAGCTCGTCGCGTTGGAGGTAGTCGGAGACCTGCTCGTAGAGTTCGTGCTCGGCGTCGCTTGGGTAAAACTCCTGGGTCATTGGGACGCGCTGGGTGAAGCGGACGTATTCAAGGACCTGGTGACGCAGGGTGCGCTGAACGACCGGGGCGAGGCGCTGGCGGAGACGGTGGTTGCGCAAAGCCTCGTCGGGCTCGCGGAGGAAGATGTCGCGAAAGGACGCTGGGTCGCCAAAAAGGTGGGGGTCGATGACGCTGGCGAGGCCGTAGAGCTCCATCAGCGAGTTCTGAAGCGGGGTGGCCGTGAGCAGGACCTTGGGTGCGGCGATGAGGGCGGCGGTGAGGATCTTGCCGGTCTTGTTGCCGGACTTATAGACGTTCCGGAGGCGGTGCGCCTCGTCGATGACGACGAGGTCCCAAGGGATGATGCTCATGGCGTCGGCGTTCTGGGCGGCGAAGGCGTAAGAGCAGATGAGGATGTGGTCGCGGGCGTCGAACGGGTTTGGGGTGCCTTGGGCGACGAGGGCGTTCCAGGCGCGGCGTTCGAGCACGATGGCGGGCAGGAAGAACTTGTCCCAGAGCTCTTGCTGCCACTGCTTGCGAAGGGACGCGGGGACGATGATGAGGATGTGGCGGCGGCGCTCGGCCCAGCGCTGGGAGATGACGAGGGCTGCTTCGATGGTCTTGCCGAGGCCGACCTCGTCCGCGAGGATGACACCGCGGGACAGCGGCGAGCTGAGGGCGAAGAGCGCGGCGTCGACCTGGTGGGGATTGAGGTCAACACGGGCGTTGGAGATGGCGCGCGAGAGGTGACCGGCCGAGTCGGGGGGCGACTGGACCGTGAGGGCGTGGGCCCAGTATTGCGCGTGGTAGGCGGTGGTCATGGGCAGGCCGTGGGGTGGGTCGGCGCGGTGCTGGGCGGGTCGTCGGGGTACTGCATGGCGGTGTGCGAGGTCCTTCAGGGCTGATGCTGTTCTATGTAGTCCACCGGAAGGGGACTTGCAACCACGCGTGGGCGGCTGGTTGGCGTGGATGCGGGTTCGCAGGGTCCGACGACGGCGACGACGGCGGGTGGCGGCTCAGTGGCCGAGCACCAGAGGCGGGGAAGGCGGTGTGCAATCCCCCAATCGCGTTCATCAGGAGTGGGGAAGGCGATTTACAATCCCCCAATCGGGTTCATCAGGGGTGGGGAAGGCGATTTACAATCCCCCAATCGCGTTCCCTTGGGGTGGGGAAGGCGATGTGCAATCCCCCAACCGGGTTCCGGAGGCAGAGGAAGGCGATGTGCAACCCCCCAATCGGGTTCCCTGGGGGTGGAGAAGGGGGTTTGTAGCCGTTTAGCCGGGCACGCACCCCCCTCGCGATGGCGGCTCATCGGCGTTTAGTCGGGCACAGGACTCCTCGACCTCGTGAGGGCTAAAACCCCCAAGCGGCCGGAGGACCCGTCGAGATGCCGGGTTGTCCCCCACCCAATCGGACGCAGGACCCCTCGCGAAGGCGACTTGTGGGCGCCAAGCCGGGCACAGGACCCCTCGGGAAGCCCCCTCCGCGCCGCAGAGGCCAGCAACGGAGGGGGCGACCTAACTCAAAGAGGCGTCAGACGGCCGGAACATCAACCACGGCCGGGGCCTCGGGCGTGCTGGGCGTTTCGCTGGCGGCGGTGGTCCCCGGGCGTCGGACCGAGGGGCGGACCTTGTCGGCGAGGGTCGGCTCGCCCGTGAAGCGCAGGAAGACCTCAAGCAGGCCCGCGGTCAGCGTAAACGCCGTGTCGTAGGCGGCGATCGCTTTATCCTTGGAGCCTTGGGTGACCTCGACCTCGCGGCCCTCGCGCGCGACCACGTCGAGGGCGGTCTCTAGCTGGAGGAGGCGCTGTCCCAGTTTGCGGACGGCCGCGTCCTTCGAGAAGACGCCGACGTCGTCGTTGTCATCGTCGTCGAGGTTGGCCGCCGGAAGCACCAGCGAGGTCAGCGCGTCATAGACCTTGCGCCCCCAGCTGAGGACGTCATTCGGCGCATCCGGCGCGGGTCCAGCGGCGCCCAACTGGCCGCCAAAGTCCTTGCCGAAGCGGCTTGTCAGCGCCAGCCGGATGGACGTGACCAGCGAAAGCACGGACGCTTTCGCCACATCGCGGACGTCGCGGGCTGCCGGGTCGTCGGACAGCTCGCGCGTGTGGGCCAGATCGGCGTCGGACATCGTCTGCCGCGCCTTTTCAAGGTGGCGTTGCAGCAGGCGGATAAAGAGGTTCACGTCCGGGGTGTTCTCGCCCGGGCGGGCGTGGGCGGTGAGCATCCCATCGAGGATGGGGGACGTCTTGGGGCCATGGGTCTCATAGGCGGCCACGACGACGCGGGCGCTCTGCTCACGATCAGCGACGAGTTTACTCAGCATGGGGCACCTTTTGGGCGCGCTCGTGGTCGGGTGGCGTTGGGCCGCGGCCGAGCCCACACCCGTGGTCAGCCGCTCCTTCCATGTCGCGCATTAGGTACGCATCGTCCTTGATGTTTTGGAACGCGTCAAGGCTATGGGGACGATTCCAGTTCCCAATCAGGCCGCCAGCCGCGCCCGTCTCGCGAGGGTCTGGAGGGCGCCGAGAGCCATATTGTCGTCCATCCTCTCGCCGCGCCAGCGGGGGCGGAGTGATAGGGGCGACAGATCCATACCAATCTGGGAGGCCACGAGCTGGCCTAGTGCCACTGGCTGGGTGGCAAAGAACCGAGGGAGCGTGGTGCCGTCGGGGCGCGCGAAGTGCCACCCGCCTGCCCCGTCGGAGGCGACCGTAAAGCCGCCTTCGTGGACAAGGCCGTGGTGGCGGCGACACAGCAGCACGAGGTTATCGAGCTTGGTCGTGCCCCCGTCGGCCCAATGGATGACGTGGTGTCCGTCGACGAAGCGCTCGCAGGTACATCCGGGGAAGCGGCAGCCGCCGTCGCGGCGCCGAAGTGCCCGCGCGATGGCTGGGGGGATTGTGCGGGTGCGCCGGCCGACGTCGAGCACATTTCCCGCCGAGTCCTCGGTCATCACGACGAGGCTGGCATCACAGGCGAGACGCCGCGCCGTCGCTTGAGGGATGGCCGGGCCGCCGTCTATATGGGCCTCGGGCGTCTCGCAACCACATGCGCCACCGACCTCGCCAACCTCAATAATGACCTGCACCTGGTTTCTCTCGCCGGCGAGGCCCTCGCGGTAGCCCGTCGCCAAGAAGGACTCGGCCACCGCCACCAGCGCGTCTGCCCTGCGTTGCACGAGGCTTTCGGTGGCCGAAGACGTTACCGCGGTAACGTCTTCAGGCGTCGGTTGAGTCTTGGCCGGCGGCGCCGTCGCGGCCTCAAGGGCCTTAATAACCAAGGCGCCGAGCTCGGCCGGCAGGCGCGCCTCAATGATGAGGCTGCCGTCCGCGTCCCAGCGCCAGGCCACCCGCCGCTGCTGCTCGGCTTTTTGGGCGAGGTCGATAGCCTCCTGCTCGCCGTGGCGCCGCGCGAGGCGCACGACTTTCTCGACGTGAACGGCGGTGCCATTGAGGGCGAGCGCCAGCAACCACGCCTCGTTGTGGGGCGCGGCGATTCGGGTCAGGGCCCGCACCTTCGAGAAGCTGAGGCGGCCCTCGGCGAAGGCCTCGCT
>Ga0209702_10009702_pt1 | contig 10606 bp, 5 predicted proteins | sample FRY01_FD_187210 | JGI IMG/M metagenome (GOLD analysis project Ga0209702, IMG submission 187210) | Freshwater microbial communities from Lake Fryxell liftoff mats and glacier meltwater in Antarctica - FRY-01 (SPAdes) (version 2) | ecosystem: Environmental > Aquatic > Freshwater > Ice > Glacier...
AAAATCAAAATGTAAATTTAAAAGAAAGAAAGAATATTAAATTTTAGCGAAACATAATAATCGAAGCGTTTTTCGGCCTAAGCAATGAAATGTAGAAGAAAAAGCACTGCTTTTGAAGTGAATAAACAAGTAAAGCTGAATCCATGTCTGAGCTCAGCTGTCAACAATCCAAGTATTGGTTGTTGATAACAGCGTTTGCGAGTTTGGATGAAGCTACGGAGTGTTTCGTAGTTTTCAAGTTTTATTGGTTCAGCCAACTCCCGATAATTATCGGGATTGTTTCTTTTGGGTCAAGCCAAAAGATATGAAGAAAAACTTTTTACAAAAGCTTAATAATATTGGTTATCCCCAGAAAATTGACCTGACCCCTTTTAGCTCGGTAGCCATGCTTTTTAATGGTTATCGGTTTTATATAACTGTCAACATAAATGCCAAATTTGTAACACTAAATAAATGCAATGAATACTAATGATACCCATTTTTCTATTCGTTCACTATCTTTAAGATGAGTATCCTCAAGATTAAACCCACTAGATTTTAGAGCTTTAAACATTGTTTCTATTTGCCATCTTCTTTTGTAACTATCTCCCTACTTTGCTGGATTATTAAATGAAATAAGGAACTGATATTCTGGTTGTCCTGTTTTAGATTTAATCACGCTAGCTGATAAGTAACAAGCTACTTTATTAATGAATACGATTTTAGGATGATGTCTAAATTCACGCATTTTCAAACCGCTAAATAACCAATTCGCTTTTACCGTTGTTTTTTCGAGGCATAATCACATCAAAATTTTCTCTAATCCTTATATGATAAGGAATTTTATTGATGTTTAAATATTCTAGCCATTCGGAACCGACAAATTCTCTATCAGCGACCAAAGTTTCAATAGTTTCAAACCCAAATAGCTTGTTGTATCTATCAAGCAATTCTTTTCTTTCTTTTGTATTTGAGTTACCAAATTTATCCATCATTTGAAAAAGTAAAGGAAAAGCAACACCAATAACAAGAAGGTTAATATTTGAAGTTCCGAACTTCGAACTTGTCCTGTCCATCGTAAGTTCGTATGTTTCTTGTTTCGGTAAAAGCTTTAAAATTAATTTAGCTACCAAGTCATGATCTAATATGTAACCAGCAAAGAAACGTTGAATCCTAAGAAGGTTCGATTCTTTTTCAACTGTAGAATCAAAGCCTAAAGCTAATCGCTCGTAGTTAACAGTTTGGACTTTGCCTAAGGCTGTCACAAATAATGTTATCAATTTCACCCTTGCGAGATTGATAGTTGGAAATTGTACTTTTAAAACTGAAAGTAAGTTTGTATCTTCGTGACAAACCTTGGGAGTCTGACTTTTTGAACTGTTTGAAATAACCCACTAAAATACATATTTTCAAGGTTTTACCTTAATTGTTTCGATCTTGATTTACTGATTTACAATATCTTTTCGTGTAAACAATTTCTAATTTCTAATTTTGCAACTTTGCAACAAGGACACTTTGTAATGTCTTTACCAAATTTCTCTAAAATTTGTTGCTCTACAGCAATTTTAACAAGAGCTCTTTTAGGGCTTAATTTTAACAGTTCTCGAATGTGCTTTAACCTTTCAAATTTCCCGTGATTTTGTAAAAATCCGTAATGCCTTATTTTAGTGAAGTACCGAGGGAGAAAATGAAGTTCAAATCGACTTAAAAACTCTTTCCTACTGATTTTCATTTTTTTTTGCTTGTCGTCATCTGCATAATCTTTGTATTTAAAAGAAACTTGAATATATAATCGGTATTATTGTAAAGTAGTTTGGCAGAAATTAATTAATTTTAATTCTTCGATAAACAATGAGTATAATTATTAAAGAGAAATGATGAGCGATAAAGAATTTAAAGAATGGGAATTGCAGGTTGAAATAGTTAAAAAGAATAACAATAAATTGTTATTTGAATTTGAAGAATACCTCAAAGTTAAATCACTTAAAGCAAAAACAATTAATAATCATGTCTTTAATATTGAACTCTTTGCTAATGAATACTTACTGCGTTATTCTATTATTCCAGTTGAAAAAGGTTTTTTAGAAATAGGGAGTTTTCTTGGTGATTATTTCATTAGAAAGACTTCTTGGGCAAGTAAATACTCCATAAATGAAAATATTGCAAGCTTTAAAAAATTCTATACGTTTTTAAATGAAAAAGGAGAAGTTTCTAAAGAAGAATTATCAGAAATGAAAGAGTTAATCAAAGATGAAAAAGAAGATTGGCTAGAGGAGGTTGATAGTTATTGGAATGATATTGAAGATTTTTGATATAATCTTCGCCTAGTCCTCAGAAATGGTAGTGATCCATTTTTTTGGGTAAAATGGAATGTGTTTATATTGAAAACCAAAGTTTAAGCCATACAAAGTTCCAGATAGATAAAAAAAATCCGTAAGAGTTAGCTTACGGATTTAATTTATTATCGTTTTACTCGCTTCCTAAAATTATTTCCTGTTTTAAATAAATTATACCGATAGACAAGAATTATTTGGACTAAAATATAAATGTGATTTGTATTAGTTGCAGGAAGTAGAATAATTCATCTTTACTACCTTAATAAATTAACATGTCCGCTAATCAGTTGCCTTTTATCTACTCCTTTTTCACCAAATTGTATAGTCCAAGTATAAGTACCATCTAAGCACAACTTATTTGTTCGTATATCTAGTCCACTCCAGCCTTCAATAATATTAGTAGTTGAGAAAACTATTTCACCCCATCTATCAAATACATTCATCGCATAATTTTCGGTGTCGTATCCAGATTTAAATTCAGGTCTAAATTGTGGATTGTATTCATTATTGTCAGGAGTGAATGTATTTGGGATGTAATAAACTAAGTCTTCTACAACTTTAACATAATAGCTTGAAACATCAGAACAAGCACCTGAAAAAGCGGTTAAAGTAACAAGGTATGTTCCTGTATCTAAGTCAGAGTATGTTTTTGTTGGATTTTCTTCTGTTGATGTTTCACCATCACCAAAATCCCATAAATACGAAGTAGCATCCGTACTGCTATTTATCATATTAGTAATTGGATTTATAGTGTTTACTTTTGCTGGAGATGGTAAAAAAGAAGAGACAGGAGGTGTACAATTGTCAGTAGTACAAGGTTGAATCCCTGTTTGGTAACAACCACTTCCATTTACTGCTACTGATATTTCTACTTGCTCATTTAGATTTAATCCAGTTACTGAGAATGAAGTTGTTGTTTGATTGCCTCCATTTTGAGGAGCTCCGCCATTTACAGTATAAGTAATGTCATAACTAGTTGCACCTGTTAAAGCGATCCAATCAAAAGTTACAGAAGATGTTGAAGAAGCTCCACAGTTAATTGTAGGTGTTTCATTTACTTGTATGGAAACGGTAGTTGTATTAACACAGGTGTTATTGTCAGTATATGTAATTAAACTTGATCCTTGAGATATTCCAGTAATAAGTCCGGTATTATCTATTGATACAATTGAGGGGTTCGCGGAACTCCAAGCTATTGCTGAAGGTGTATTATTTCCTGTTAATTGACTTGTTTGAGATATACATGTAGAAATGACGCCACTAATTGTAGGTAATCTATAAGATGTTAATAATGCTGAAGTAGATGTTGAAGGACAGCTATTATTAGCTTCAGTAACGACAACTCTATAAAGGTATGTATCTAAACCAGTATTATCTGAAATAGATAAAGTATTAGTTGTTGCACCTGAATAAATACCACCATCAGATACTGTAGAAAAATTAACACCATTGTCAGTACTTAACTCCCATCTAAATCCATTTCCACCAGTTTCAGTAATTGAAAATGAAGCCGTATTTCCTTCACAAGCACTTTCATTAGAAGGATTAGTAATAGTTGGTGTTGAACATCCATTAGCGGTACATTGACCAGTTCCATCGCTATAACAGCCAGTCCCAACAGGTGTAACTGTAATGTCTACAATATCATTAGATGAAAGTCCAGAAACTACATATGGAAAACTCACGTTATTATCTATAGTTGCAGTACCACTATTTATTATATAGCTAACATTGAAGCTAGTAACACCCGTCAAAGTATTTGTGACGGTAAATTCGACAGAAGATAAAGTACTTGTTCCACAACTAATTGCAGGTATTTCTTCTGTTATTACTGTAACAGTTTTTGTAGATGTTGTTGGACATGTTCCGCTTGTAGTATATGTTACATCATAAGTAGTGTTTGATGTTCCTCCAGTAATTGTACCTGTGTTTACATCTATTGCTGCAGTAGTTGTTGTGAAACTATATTGACCAGTAGTAGTTACGTCGTTTTTTGATGCAGTAGCACCATCACAAGTAGGTGTAAGAGTGAAGTCTGAATTATCACTTGCATTTATAGTAACTACTAATGGTGTTCTTGGACTTTCACATCCTGTTGCTGTATTTGTTTGTGAAACATAATAAGTAGTTGGACCCGCAGTTGTTGATACAGGAGTAGGTGCAGTTGCAACCGCTGTTCCACCAGTACTGTTTGTAGAATACCAGTTTTGAGTGCAACCTGCTGATAATGTTACGGTTAACGGAACGGTTGCAGCACCTTGACAATATGCAATAGAACTTGTAGTGGGTGCAGGTGTAGTTGCACCAACTGTAATGTTTTGAGTAGCTGTTATTGAACATCCTGCATTATTTGTCCAAGTATATACAATTGAGTGCGGACCAGATGTTAAATTTGAAGGATTAAATGTAGCGGAACCATTATTGTTGTTAATAATATTAGCTGTTCCTCCATCCAATTTCCATGTCATGGTTGGAGAACTTAATGTGAATGTAATTGTTATTGGAGTAGATGATCTTGGTGCTGCTGTACCAGAAGTTAATGTTGCACCTGTTGAATGATCATATACTGTGTAAGGGAAACTTTGCGCACCTGGTCTTAAGTCTTTTATTAAAATTGTAACAGTTGCTCCTGCTGGAATATATGGTTCTATTATAGATAGCGATTGTGCAATTGGTCCCCAGTCTAATACTCCTGCTGGTGCTGTTAATGCCGGGCCGTAATAGCTGAATGGAACTCCATTTACAGAAACTAAAGCTGATGAATTTGTTGAAGCACTTGCGTTTGTAGTCATCTCCATTTGAAAACCGGGGAAAGCTTGCAGTTTACCGGGTGTCCCTATTGTTGCTGCTTCAACATTTTTCCAAATTGTTTGAGGTCCAGAATTACAGGTGTAAGTAGTTGATGGGAAAGCTACAAAAGGGTTTGCTTGTGTCCAATCTAATTCAATAAAAGTTTGATCTACTGGACAGGGAGGGACAGGTAGATTTACTAAGTAGTAACCTGTAGTAGAATAGTAGACTACGCATGTAGGACTTGAGCTAGTAGTAGTTATGCTTAAAATGTATGTACCAGCGGGTAAATTGTTCCATTCAGGATTCATTCCACTGGAAACCCCATTTGCATTCAGAAGATTAGGTGCTATTACTGCACCTGCACATGTCGCTTTTAACTCATAAGTCCTAGTTGCACACGAACCTGAAGGTGAAGCGCTTATTAATTGCTTCATCCCTAAAATTTGATTTGAATTTGTTACAGTTATTGTGTGATAGTTTGTGTATGAAGTGTTTGACACACTACTCGCATCGTATGATATTGGGTCCGAAGCCCCTGTTGATGCATTTGTTATCATGCTTAAATTTGATGAGCCGTTAGCTGAAGTTGTTCCTGTTGCTGATGAAATAGGGCAAGTTGGTGTTGCACACGTTCCGCAACTTACAACTGGAGTAGTAGATAAATAATTTATAATAATTGGCGTAGTTCCTATTGCATAACAATCATCTGCATTTGCATCAATATCTAAAATATTTCCAGGAGCTGCCACATTTATTTTTTTACAATCAGCCGTAAATGGAATGAACCAAAGTTTGCCTGCAGTTGTTACAGATGTTGATTTACCCGCAGTGTTTCCGTCGGTACAAATAACACCAGTAGAAATTCCTTTAAATCCAGGTTGCGTTTTAATTGTAGTGATGTCAGTAAAAGGAAGTGTTGGTGCTTGATCAAAAACAAAATAACCATAAGTTGCAACGCAAGTGCCTACCCCTCCATCTGTTGGTAAAACATATCCTGATGCGGTTAAACTTAAATTATTTGTCCCTGGTGATAAATCCCATTCTGCTCCATTTGCTGTTGCGCCTGTAACTGCTATTGTGCCTATTGTTGAAGTGCAACCAGGAGGTGATGCATCATACATATATGCTTCAAAATTATTTACAATTGCTGGAGCGCCACTTGAATTAGCATCACAATCTGTATCTGTAACGTCAAATGTTGACGTTACACAGAAACTGTAAGCAGTGTTTGATGTTACATCAAATAAATGCCATTCAGATCCATTAACATCTGTTATCGTGGATTGTTCAGTTAAAGAACTATTTGCGCAACCACCAGAAGAATATACTTCATATGTTCTGGTTTCATTACAATTTTGAGGAGTAATTAAAAAAACTTTAAATGCGATTCTAGTTTCAGTAGCTTTAGTGGTATAATCATAACAGAACTGATAAGTCTGTCCATTATCTGTCGCAAGATTATCACCTGATAAAACAACGACATTTGCGGATCCACCACCATTCGCGCCTTGTTCACCTGTTGTTTGGTTATCGTAATAGTTCACAACACATTTACCGGTTTCACCACAATCACATGGGCTATCTTGTCCAAAAGATGAAATACTTATTAAGATTGAAGAAATATATAAAATACATTTTGTTAAACTATCAAATTTATATAAACTTATTTTTTTAAAATCCATTATTTTCAGTTTTCAGTTTTATTATTTAGCTAATCCAAATATACATCTCTAAAGTCAATACTTAGTTCCTTTTGTAGTACTTCGTTATATATAATAGGTTAAACCACCTCGATTTGAATTAAATGGTTAGTTAATTGTGGTTAATTGTTTACCTTGACAGCATAACATGACCATTGTCTATAATCTTTTTATCTATACCTTTTTGTTTAAACTCCATTGTCCAAACATATATGCCATCTTGAACAATATCGCCTGTTTCACCAAATGTTCCTTTCCAACCAATTTGAATATTATTAGTTTCATAAACTAATTCACCCCATCTATTGAATATTCTCATCGTGTAGCTATACGGGTCGTATCCTGAATAAAAAATTGGTTTAAACTCATTGTTAAATTGATCTCCATCTGGTGTGAACGTGTTTGGAACATAATAAATCAACTCTTCTTTTACAATAACAGTTCTTGTTAAGGTATCATTACAACCATCAATGTTATATGCTATTAGTGTTGCGGTGAACGTTCCTGTTTCTTCAATTGTATATTGATGAGTTGGACTTGTTAATGTAGAGTTTGATGATCCATCTCCAAAATCCCATAAATAGCTAGTTGCATTTGTAGAGCTATTTATAAAAGTTGTTTCTGGATTTGTGCTTGTAATTGTTTTTGGTGATGGAGCAAATGCTGCTACTGACGGAGTACAATTGTTTGAAGAACATGTTTGTGAACCTGTTTGGTAGCATCCACTTCCTGCAACAGAAGCAGAGATGATAACTTGATCCGCAATATTTAAGCCTGTAACCGAAAACGAAGTATTTGTTTGACTCCCTCCATTTTGTGGAGCTCCTCCGTTTATAGTGTATGTAATATCATAACTTGTTACTCCCGTTAATGCTGTCCAATCAAAAGTTACAGAAGAGGTAGTGCTAGCACCACAACTGATTGCAGGAGTTTCACTTACTGGAACTGTAACTGTAGCTGTTTGCGTACAGCCGTTAATATCTGTAAATGTAATTATGCTTGATCCTGATCCTCCAGCTGTTGCTAGTCCAGTATTATCAATTGTAACATTGTTTGTTGTAGCAGATACCCAAGGAGTAGTGGAAGCTGGGGTATTAGAAGCTGTTAATTGAGTTGTTTGTGCAGGACAAGCAGATAACGTTCCTGTAATACTTGGTACAGGATAAACAGTTAGCAAAGCAGCTGTAGAAGTAGTTGGGCATAAAGCATTTGTTTCCGTAACCACAACTCTGTAAAAATAAGTGTCTAGTCCAGTATTGTCCGAAATATTTAAAGTAGAAGTTGTAGATCCTGAATAAACACCTGTATTCGTTAAAGGACTAAAAACAGTTCCACCATCTGTACTTACCTCCCATTGATAACCTGAAGCACCAGTAGCTGAAACACTAAAAGCAGTAGATAGTACTTCGCATAAATTAACTGGCTGAGGTTGTGATGTAATAACAGGAGAAATGCACAAGTCAGCGCTACAAGAACCTGATCCGTTTGCATAGCATGATGTACTTCCTGATGTGACAATTGTAATATCTATCAAATCACCAGGAGATAGGCTTGATAATGAAAAAGTGGGTGTAGCAACTGAACCGCCACTTTGTGAAGCACCTGCATTAATAGTATAAGAAATAGCATAGCTTGTAGCGCCAGTTAAAGCTGTCCAATTGAATTGAACAGAGCTGATTGTTGATGTACCACAAGTTACTATTGGTGTTTCAATTACATTTGCGTTTAGTACTGCAATAGCAGAAGTTGTTGGACAAAGTCCATTTGTTTCTGCTACAATTACTCTATATTGTGTATTTGTTAATCCAGTACAGTTTGAGAGAGATAAAGTTGCTGTAGTGACACCACTGTAAACTCCTGTATTTGTAAGAGGGGAAAATGAGCCTCCTCCATTTGTACTTATTTCCCATTGGTATCCTGAAGCGCCCGAAGCTGTAACACTAAATGTTGCAGGACTTGAAGCGCAAACAACCTGGTCTGTAGGTTCAGAGGTAATAGTTGGAGCAGTACAGTTCTGAGCAGTACATGGTGCTGATCCATTAGCATAACATCCTGTTCCGGTAGTTATAATTGTAATAGCTACTACATCACCAGGGTTTAAACTCGCTAAAGAGAAAGTAGGAGTAGCAGTCGATCCACCACTTTGAGATCCTCCTCCATTTACGGTATAAGTGATAGCGTAATTTGAAGCACCAGTTAAAGCTGTCCAATTGAACTGTACAGAAGTACTTGTAGATGTACCGCAAGATATCGTTGGTGTTTCAATTGCAGTAGCTGTTAGTAAAGCGTTTGAAGATGTTGTAGGACATAATCCATTTGTTTCAGAAACAACCACTCTATAAAGGTAAGTATTGAGTCCTGTATTGTTTGAAATGGATAAAGTATTTGTAGTTGCACCTGCATATACACTTGTATTTGTTACTGGATTAAAAACAGTTCCGCCATCTGTACTTACTTCCCATTGATAACCTGAAGCGCCAGTAGCAGTAACGTTAAAAGTAGCAGGTTGTCCTTCGCATGCTGATTGAGCAACTGGTTGAGTTGTGATTACAGGAGCCGTGCATGCTTGAGCTGTGCATGGTGCTGATCCGTTAGCGTAACATCCTGTTCCAGTAGTTACAATTGTAATAACAACTACATCACCAGGAGATAAACTCGCTAAAGTGAAAGTAGGAGTAGTGGTTGATCCTCCATTTTGAGATCCTCCTCCATTTACGGTATAAGTGATAGCGTAATTTGAAGCACCAGTTAAAGCTGTCCAATTGAACTGTACAGAAGTACTTGTAGATGTACCGCAAGATATCGTTGGTGTTTCAATTGCAGTAGCTGTTAGTAAAGCGTTTGAAGATGTTGTAGGACATAATCCATTTGTTTCAGAAACAACCACTCTATAAAGGTAAGTATTGAGTCCTGTATTGTTTGAAATGGATAAAGTATTTGTAGTTGCACCTGCATATACACTTGTATTTGTTACTGGATTAAAAACAGTTCCGCCATCTGTACTTACTTCCCATTGATAACCTGAAGCGCCAGTAGCAGTAACGTTAAAAGTAGCAGGTTGTCCTTCGCATGCTGATTGAGCAACTGGTTGAGTTGTGATTACAGGAGCCGTGCATGCTTGAGCTGTGCATGGTGCTGATCCATTAGCGTAACATCCTGTTCCGGTAGTTACAATTGTAATAGCAACTACATCACCAGGAGATAAACTCGTTAAAGAGAAAGTAGGAGTAGCGGTTGATCCACCACTTTGAGATCCTCCTCCATTTATGGTATAAGTGATAGCGTAGTTAGATGCTCCAGTTAAAGCTGTCCAATTGAACTGTACAGATGTACTTGTAGATGTACCACAAGATATTGTAGGAGTTTGAATAGGATTAACAGTAATTGCTAAAGTTGTAGTTGTAGCACATTGCCCAGCAGTTGGAGTAAACGTATAAGTTGTAGTAGCAGTATTGTTTAAGGCTGGAGCCCACGTTCCATTTATAGGTGTTCCATTAGTTGAGGCAATAGGCAAAGCTGCTAAAGTTCCACCTGAACAGATAGGAGCTACTGCTGAAAATGTTGGAGTAGTTGAAGGATTAACAGTAATTGCTAAAGTTGTAGTTGTAGCGCATTGCCCAGCAGTTGGAGTAAACGTATAAGTTGTGTTAGCAGTATTGTTTAAGGCTGGTGCCCACGTTCCATTTATAGGTGTTCCATTAGTTGAGGCAATAGGCAAAGCTGCTAAAGTTCCACCTGAACAGATAGGAGCTACTGCTGAAAATGTTGGAGTAGTTGAAGGATTAACAGTAATTGCTA
>Ga0209702_10009705_pt1 | contig 10603 bp, 21 predicted proteins | sample FRY01_FD_187210 | JGI IMG/M metagenome (GOLD analysis project Ga0209702, IMG submission 187210) | Freshwater microbial communities from Lake Fryxell liftoff mats and glacier meltwater in Antarctica - FRY-01 (SPAdes) (version 2) | ecosystem: Environmental > Aquatic > Freshwater > Ice > Glacier...
TAACGTCATGTTGCAGATTGATAACCCGTACAAGGACTTAGTGACGTGTAACTTGGCGTTAGACAAGGCTGTGCGGTATGCACATGCAAGTGGGTACGTGAAAGCGAAAGGGGCGTGTATTATTCATTACCCGGAGGTGGCCTAACATGTCAGCATCACACTACATCAAGGTTTGTCGTATACGTCAACTGAGGTTTAAGTTGTATGAGCAAATGTTGCAGGAGTTGACGGCGAGGGAGAGATAGAGGGGATGTATAACTACTAGGGGGTACTATGGCAATAGGGATATATCAAGGTAGTGCAAAGAAGACCAAGCAATATTTAGTGAAATTGGTAGACAGTGGTAATGCCATAGAGCTAATTGTCGTTGATGAGGAAGGTCACGAGTATATGTCATGTCATCTTTTATCTATAGATAAAAGAACTGGGATGGTGACACTATATGATGGTGTAAATCCCAAATTCGGGTTTGATACGAACGATCTAGATCGCCTAAAGCTTATCCCTTGCGTAGCCTAGCGTAGTGCTACGCTAGATTATGGAAGGAGGTGCCCATGAGTAAAGCGAGTCGTTACAAGCGAGTCAAGGAGTATAGAACACAGAACATATTCAGCCACTCTGCCCCCGTAATGTTCAAAGATGATATGACATTAGAAATGTTTCTGCGAGAAATCGATCCATCTCGCCAAACATGGTCTGCCTATTATACTAATTTACGAGTGGCGATTGATTATCCACCTAAACCCCCTCACCCGTGGCCAGGGGAGTAGAAAGGTAATCAGTAGTGCTATAGCGGTAATGTTATAGCGGTAATGCTATATCAGGCTCTTCATATCACCCATCACGTGGAGGTGCCTATGGAGAGTCTGGACATGGTATTAGCAAACTTTGCATCGTGTTTTCTGGAGTGTGTAATTTATTACTAGGAGATATAACTATGTGCCCTAAATGTCAAGGTTTGCTCGTGCGTGATAGTGGGTTAGAGGCTGAAACACAAGTGAAGCCAGCTTACCGCTGTGCCAACTGTGGATTGTATATTGACCCCACCATTGTTCGTCATAGTCAATTGACCCCGGTAGAGAAAGCTGAACATGCTGACCGGGCAAGGTATGGGCCGGTGCATACCAGGCGTACAAATTAAGCGAGGAGATGGGTGATGTTAGAGTTATGTCTTGCACCATTAGTCATGGCAGGAGTAGCGATACCCTTAGAACGTCCTAATCATAGTACATACCTGCATACCTCAGCTATTGTGTCAGCACAGACATGCAGCAAGGGCTTGGGAGGGTTTGTCAAAGCCACTACCAACCACCTCTACGCTGGTGGGGGTCAGTATGGGTGGGCTGTTGAGGTAGCGGGTGTAGAGTACAGTATTAAAGTACAGTTAGGCTTAAGCCATACCGCTGTACCATCTCACAACCTACCTCGGCAGACCCAGTTTTATGGTGGGCCTGAGGTGAATGTGTGTTATGAGGATTGGTGCGGGGGGTTGAGTTATGGGCATATGAGTAATGGTAGCAAGTTAGGGTTGTGTGACAGCCCTAGCTGCTCACCTAACGTGGGTGAGGATGTGTTGGCCTGGACGGTGGGTAGAAAATTCTCGTGGTAATAAGGAGGTGTTATGCTTAATGTCGTGGTGGATAGGAACATGTGGTATAGGGGTGAGGGGATGGGGGAGTCAAGATTGTTACGTACAGATGGACAAAAGTGTTGTATAGGGTTTTTGGGTATTAAGTTAGGTGCCTGTGAGGAGGATTTATTGGACATTGATATATTGGATAATGTTGCGGTGAATGCCACCAAGAAATTTAGGGATAAGCATGACGGAGGGTTAGCAGAAGCCTATGTGGTGAATGATGATATAGACATTACAGAAGCTGAACGAGAATTACAGCTTATTGTCATCGGCCAAAAGATGAACGTCAACTTCAGCTTCATCAATTAGTAACCCAATAGCTAATGTACCATAGACACTCCCAGGAGGCTGGGGGTGTTTGTTGGTAGATTAACCAAGGAGGTGAGAACATGAGCAAGTCTATACGTCTACACCCAACCAAGGGTTTGAACCCGAAGTTAGTTGCGTGCTACTTCTGTCATAAGCCAAAGAATGAGTTAGTGTTGTTGGGTACTACCGCGTCTAGTAACCGTGAGGTGCAAGATAGCCGATACTTAGTGGTTGATAAAGAACCCTGTGAGTGGTGCCGAGAGAACATGACCAAGGGGATTGTGTTAGTCGAGGCATCTAAAGACTCAACAGGCGAAATAGTCATACGTGGTGGGTATGCTGTGGTGGCAGAGAAGTTTATTCGAAGGATGCTAACAGAAGCAGTCGTTGAGGGTATGCTCAAACATCGTTTAGCATTCATCGAGTCTGATGCATGGGTGCGGTTGGGGTTAGACAAGGTGGTAGGTGAGGAATGAACTACCTACGTGTCCCACTAGAATCGAAGGTGTAATAGCAAGTGTACGAAGTTGAATCAACCAACCAACCAGGAGGTCTATAATGAAACAAACAGTCAAGATCATCACCAGTGTGTCTATGCCAGCCTATGCTACCGCGATAGGCTGGGTACGAAGTGCCAAGGTATTCCACATCACCCTATCTACCCCTGTGTGGATGGTACGGATGCTCAATGAAGCTGTGACAAGGGGGTAGAGGATGCGAACGACACACAGAATAGTCAGTAACAGTGTCCTCCATGCCATTGACATACGCTGTACCTGTGGGGCATTGTTGATTGCTAATGCCCCTGATCGCATCACCATAGACACATTGGTTGAGGCTTATGATCATCACATGATCGGGGTGTTAGATGTAATGTATATTAAACAGTTTCTCTTGGGTACCCCTGATGCCAGTAAATCCTAATACATGGTGGTTTCTCACGTGTGCCGTGGGGTTGTTAGTGTTGTTGTGGTTTTTGTAATCGATGGGGTAGGGGGTGGGTTAAACAATGGAGGTGTGCGATGAAACAAGTACAGTTTAGAGCTAATGGTAGTGTGATATATGAGGTCAGTGCTGAAACGGAGGACTATTACATTCTTAATCATCATCCTGTGGGTTGGAGTCACGTATGCCTAGTTGCAGTACCTAAGTCAGAAATGACTGTAGTAGAAGAGGTGACATATAAAACAGGTCAGAGGTTTCATGTTGGTAGTAATCCTGTTATCTTAGCACAAACTGGTTTTCTATTATGTGCCTTGATTGGTCTTAAAGATGGTAATAGATATGCCGATTCTATTGTGGTTGAGAATGCTAGTCGAATTACCAAGAAAGAACTCCGTAAAATGTCGTATACTCTTGCAGTCTTAGTTACCTAAATCCTAAAGGCACGCCATGACATCACTAGACCACGCACTGGTAAAAACATTTCGTAACATGCGACACTTGAGAGCACGTCGTCGAGAGCACCTGGAGGATTACTATCATGACGCCATCGTCACACGACTAGAGAAAGGGTTGGCGTTGGGAGAATGGCTCAGATATTTATCTGCTGCGGTGTATTATCGCATTCGATATAGTCGTGAGGGGAGAATGGACTTATCGCTTGACTATGCCGTGCTATGTGAAGCACGGCCAGTGGATATGAATACGCGGATTGATATTCAAAAAGCAATGGGCGTGCTGACAGATAAACAATATGCGTACATCTACCTGTACTATTATGAAGGGTATGTGTTAGGAGAGATTGCAGATTTGCATAACACGACGTTTCAATCAGTAGATTGCGCGATTACGCGTGGGTTATTGAGAATGCGAAAGGTGTTAGAGGGGTAGAGATTATTACAGGAGGTCTGCGATGGATTTGGTAATTGAACGCTCAGGGTGGTTGAGGGGTGGTGCAGAGCTTATTAGTACGTTACTGTCTCCTGCGACTGGGAGAATGTGTTGTTTAGGATTTTATGCGCTTGCGTATGGGTATAAACGTGAGGATATAAGGGGTAGAACTACACCTAATAGCTTAGATAATCCTCTTATGTTTCCTTCAACTATTATCACAGAAAGGGGGGACTCAGCCCAGTGTGGCAAACTCATGAAAGTAAATGATGATCCAGAGTTACTAGCACCACAACGTGAACAACAACTCACAACTCTCTTCAAAGAAATCAATGTCAATGTTACGTTCATTGACTAGTAAAGTAGAACAACATGACCAACATCAGTGTACGTGTCGATTGCTAGTACTACACCCTCCACAATCCGCATGCCAGACGCTCCATGTTATGAGTCATCGGGGCTGAGAAACGGCTGACAGTATGTAGCTTTTCTTTATGGATCAACCATGTGGCGTCAGCTTTCCCAGTCAAGTAGCTGCTCCCACGACTGCTATTGATCACCTCAATGGGCTTGTCGCTATCAAACTTGCGAGTATGATGTAGGATAATCAGCGTGCGACCATGAAACAACTGCATGATGGCGTCACCAACGGCTTTCATTTGCGTAGAGTCTTGCTCGTCCGCACTATGTAACTCACGTAACACGTCAATGATTACTACGTCGGGGCTGGCAGCCTCAAGGCTGCCAGCTAAAAACTGTTGGCTTTCTTGAGTGAGAATATTCATAGACCGCGGGCTATCGTCAGGATGTGTCATAAACAATGGGCCATCTAATGACACACCAGCTTTTTGTATAGACAGGATGCGGTCCCTCCAGACCATCTCACTTGGATCAAACTGGAGGTACAGCACCCTGGACTGCACACAATGACGGTTCATGAACAACCCCCCTTGGGCAAGTGATAACCCAAGCTGGAGTGCAAGGAATGATTTGCCAGCAAAAGGTTCGCCTAGCAACAGGATCATACTCGGCTTAGGTAGCACGCCAGGTATGAGCCAGTTCAAAGCGGGTCGATCAAGCGCAGCATAATCACTGAATGAAACACTTCTTACCATAGTCACACCCCTTTCAATAAATGGAGAACCACATGACCACTACAACTGCAATTTTATTGGCAGCTATATGTATAGGCTTTAATGTAATGCTTCTATTACTCGCTCTATTAGTGTCTAAATCAATATGGGTTGTGGTGTGGGTAGGGGGGTTGTTGGCAATTCAATGTTGTTTATTTTTAGTAATGTTAACAGGTGAATGAGGGTCAAATGTTCGCTCGCTAAAGCGAACAGACCCCGGCCATTACGTAAAGCTCATGCTTTACTATCCGCCGACGCGGAGATTTTTCAACCCCCCGTCGCACATTTATTTTCCCCCCGCTCGCAGCAAATTTTCGTGCGGGTGGGGGTTGAATTTTGGGGGCGAAAGTGGATAGATTAAAGTGCGGCGCGGCGAGCAAAATTGGAGGTCTGAATGTCTATGGAATTACCTATCTATTCACCGACACGTACTGACACTTGGGATCGGTGTAGCATACTAGGCCATCTAGAGAACGACCTACACCTAGTCCCCAAGCAGGCTGATAACAAGTTGATTGGGGGGTTAGCAGGCAGGGCTTTTGCGCTAGGGGCCAGCATCATCCACAAAGGGGGTGGAGCAGAAGACGCAGTGGCTCAGGCTACCCAGTTATTCAACGATGACATGCAACATTATGCTACCCATGGGGTACAGTTCAAGGGTTCGATAGAGGAGATATTAAAGGCGTCAGGTATCCACAGTACACTGCCCAAATATGCCCTTGCTGACCCATTTAGGGGGTGGACTGAGCTGGACGTAGAGTATCAGCTCCCCAACCATGGCCGGTCTATCATTGACGTAGGGGGGTTCGATCTAGATGGGGTGTTGAGCGTAGCCGATGTGAAGTACAAGCGCAACCTGGATGCCAGGTATGAAGCCAGCACAATAGCTGAGTATCAAACCAGTTGGCAATTTCTACACTATCCTTGGGCTTACGGTGAGCACAAAGTAGCAAAATGCTACAGAATGTACCTGTGCTTAGTCACCTACAAGCCCAAGTTTAGTGTGAAATTGATTGCACATGAGATACATCCAGATACACAACAGATATGGCTGGTAAGTGCAAGGGCCAAGTGGAAGCGGATGGCAGACCCAGACACGCAACTTGAAATGGCCAGTCAACATAAGTCACAATTTGGTTTGTGTTCATTTTACAAGGCATGTTTTGACTATCACCTTGACCCTGATCTGTGGAAGCAGGATTATGTGGTGGTACCAAGGAGGCAAGGGGCATGACAACAATATATGCAGTGAATGTAGAGGACTATGATAATTATAGAATTAATGCACTGTTCACCACGAAAGCAAAAGCTCAAGAATATATGCTCGCTGTGAAGGATGATTATAACGCCATAAGGGAATACGAGCTAGACCCACGAACCGCGAGCCTACTCAAACGTGGCTATTCAGTGTGGGCTGTGCACATGCTATTCAATGGTGATGTAGAAAGTATTAATAGACTGGGTAATACTTGGTATAATATGGATGAAGTTGATGAGGCATACATACGGCAACGGTCAACCGCACCATATTATAAAGGTAAGAATGTACCAGACGTTTTGACAGCAAGGGTGTGGGCGAAAACTGAACAACAAGCCATCAAGATTGTCAATAGGAAGCGGGAGCAAATGATTGACAGTGGTGAATTCAAGGGAGGTTAGACCATGAGTAACAACTATGCCCAGCTCACAAAAAACATAACGCAATGTCGTGATGCTCCACTTACTGTCACTGCGTATCTTGCTACAGTATGGTTCATTGCGCAAGCATTGTGGATTGCACATAGGCATAGCGGACGCATAGCGATAAGTCTGCGCCAATATTAAAAACAGGAGACTCACACCATGGGTGAAAAATATGTCCAGCATATAAGTGGGTTGGGGAGTAGGTATAAACTCATTGGTGGGATGGCAGATGCACTACAACCACAGTGGGTTGATGAGCCAGTACATTTAGATCCATCACGATCTACAGCGATCTTACATACAATAGCTATACACTTAACATTACCCCCCGACTATCGGTTCAAGGTATTAGAAATAGAACGGTTGGTTAAATAACAGGAGATCATCAATGTCAAGCTGGCATAGTTATCCAAGTATATTTGCCTTGGGTCATAGATATGTCGCTGATCTACTCATTGATCCTGTGTTAGTACAAGAGAAAGTCGATGGTAGTCAGATCTCATTTGGTGCATTCCCGAATGACTCAGGCTACCCTACTGTACGTATGCGTAGCAAAGGCGCTGACATTAATATACTCGCACCAGAAAAGATGTTCAAGAAAGCTGTGGATTATGTAGTGTCAATAGCTGAGACACTCACACCAGGTTATACCTACCGTGGTGAGTACTTGTCTACACCTAAGCACAATACGCTGGCATATGATAGAGTGCCTAAGAATCACATCATTCTCTTCGACATCAACCCAGAACAGGAGGCGTATTTACCGTTTAATGTAGTACAAAATGAAGCTGAACGTATTGGGTTAGAGACAGTAACGCCGCTGTTCTTTGGTATGGTAGAAAGCCTAGAACAGTTTCGAGCATACCTCGACCGTACTTCATGCCTAGGTGGGCAGAAGATTGAAGGGGTAGTCGTGAAGAACTATGCGAGGTTTGGTCAGGATAAAAAGGTGTTAATGGGTAAGTTTGTCTCTGAAGCCTACAAGGAAGTCCATGCCTCAGAATGGAAGGCGAGTAACCCAAGTGCGAATGATATTGTCCAGACATTAATCGCGTCATTGAAAACTCCAGCACGATGGGACAAAGCCGTACAACACTTACGCGAGGTAGGTTTGTTAGGGGACTCACCAAAAGATATTGCATTGCTGATGAAAGAAGTACCGAGTGATATTGAAAAAGAAGAACAGGAGTATATCAAAGCGAAGTTGTATGAATGGGCATGGCCACAGATTCGACGAGGTGTGGTGGCAGGATTGCCTGAATATTACAAACAACTGTTGTTAGTGTCACAGTTTAATAGGGAGGTATGATGGAACATAGTGATGATACCAGACTCGTGACAATTTCAGGTGCAGAGTATGATTTACTTTCGCAAGCTAGCGCTAAGCTTACAGCGTTAGAAGAGGCTGGGGTAGATAATTGGGATTGGTATGATACAGCTATGGAGACGTTAACTGATACTAAATGGAGGAATAATGCGTAAAAAGTTTAACTTGGACACTCAAGAACTCAAAGGCTACTCTATCCTTGTACATGGTGGCCGGGGTGCAGGTAAGACCCACCTCATGGGTGACTTCCTCAAGGTGGAATCAGTGAATGGTCCAGTGAGGTTTATCAATGTGGTTGGAGAGGATGGTGGATTGACACTCAAGGGTATGGGGTTAGGAGATGTCGGTGAAGACATCGACTCACTCAAAGACTTTACTGATGCGTTGTTAGATTATGAAAAGGCAAAGGTATATGCCATTGGTGTAGACTCTATACATGCCTTGTCAAAATGGATCATGCGTAAGGTCACAGGTAGCGAGAGGTTGCCTGAGATAAAGGCAGGTGGTGGGAATGAATGGGGCGACTACCATCAAACAAGTTACAATACGATGATGGCATTACGACGTGCAGCCAAGATGATCATGTGTACATGCCCATCAGATAAAAGTGTCGAGCAGTTATCTGGCAAGACCTTTGTGACACCTGATTTACCAGGCAGGCAAGCAGCGGGTAGTGCAGGTTGGTTTGATTTTGTTGGCTACTTGGAAGCCACAAACACTGCGAGTGGTGTAACACGTTCGTTTAATATGGTGCCAAACAATACGATCATAGTGAGACAGCGGCTGCCTAAGCAGATTACTGTGGCTATTCCACTACCGAATGGCCTTGGTGGTTGGGCAGCGATTAAGGGGGCAATAGATGCGAGTTGGAAGTAACCTAGGAGGCTTTATGTAACACATACAATGTCATGTATTTATGCGCGATGTGTATTAACCCATAACCAAGGAGTGTAGAACAATGCCAAGTCCAGCAGGGTTTTCTGTTGAAGATTATTTCAATGAGTTCGCTGATAAGTCCGCGTTAGCTGAAGCCGCCAGGTTCAGGACCATCCCCACGGGTGATTACACGGCACAGGTGACGAAGATAGAGGGGCGGTATTTTGAGAAGCGTGAGGGTAAAAACGGTGGACAGTACTGGGGCATAGTGTTTAGTGATGATGCTCAGGTCAAGGCAGAATGGCGCAAGGGGTATCAGTTGACCCTTGATGTGCTCAATGGAGAGGGTAAGAAATTCAGCAACATTCGTATGGAAGCGAGCTGGGAGAGTCACCGTGATGACAGGGGCGAACTGGATCAATTGTTTACCCGCTGGTCACAGTTGGGCCGCGCCATGTTTCCTAATCTGAAGGATGATGAGCGTGCAGCCAAGTCTACAGGTGAGCTCACGACAAGCTTGAAGCAGTACCCAGTGAAGTTGCGCATCACGGAGTCCTACAAGACCATCGCGATGGATGGCACTTCCAAGTGGAAGGGTGCTGAGGATGAGGAACAGGCGAAGGAGTTTCGTGAGGCAGGGTTTGAGCCAAAGAACTTCATTAAGTCTGTGAGCAAGGCATAGAGGTAGGTAGGTAAAGTACAGGGGCAGCGTGGAGGGACACGCTAAGTCTGCATATATAGCAAACCGCGTATAAGCTATACTGCGGAAGCCGGTATCAAGCCCGGCCCCCTGTGCCCCTAAAAGGTGGTGGTGTCGATGTGGAAGGACACATACGTAACCATTGTCTACGGAGTAGCAGCCATGTAAGGATAACCTTGACAATAGAGGCCCTGAAGGTAGAGCTGAACTGGAATCAAGCCCAGTACACCACCCACAAATAACAAGGGAGCAGCCCATGAAACCCGACATCGCAGGATTAGAGAAGCTTGCAGAATACTTGGACAAAGTACCGCGGGATAAGTTTGATATGAATGAGTGGTATGAGGAGACACCATGCGGGGCCAAGGCGTGTGTACTCGGTCATGCGTCAGTGTTGTTTCCTCGTAGGTTTACGCGGGTAACAGATTACCAAAATATTGGTATCAGGGGTTATGAGGTACGACATCGCACAACAGGCGATGAAGGTAGTGCGGCGTTTGCTACCGGGTTTAAAATAGATTATGGTGACGCCTCTAGTATTACACACAACCCAAGCACTATTACCCCTAAGCAAGCTGCCCGTACCATTCGTTCACTAGTCACACGGTTAAAACGAAGGAAGGCCTGATGCAACCCACAGCCCCTGCATGTCTGTCATGTCCAGCTTACGGCGAGGCTCAAGGGTTCACCCCGGATGAGCTGATCCCAGGTGTGACAGTGCTACTCCTTCAACACTCCCCACCTACTACTGACGCACATGCAGGGCACTTCCTCCCGTTAGCTCACCTAGAGCGCGGGGGGAATGTGTCAGTGGCGAGTGTGTTTAAGTGTAGGTTCAATAAGCAGCCGAGTGGCGTAGTGTTAGAGCAGACGATAGCGCATTGTACGAAGCATCACTTGGTTGTACCGGATGAGGTCAAGTTGATTATCGCAGAGGGTGAGATACCAGCTAGCTGGTGTGCAGGTGAACGGGTGCAGCTCTATCGCTGGAGGGGGCATGTGTTACACCCCACACAAGCAGGGTTGCCAACCACCTATGTTGTGGAGGATGCTAAGGCAATAAATAAAGACCCGAAGCTTTGGTGGTTGAGTGAGATTGACTGGCG
>Ga0209702_10009707_pt1 | contig 10602 bp, 11 predicted proteins | sample FRY01_FD_187210 | JGI IMG/M metagenome (GOLD analysis project Ga0209702, IMG submission 187210) | Freshwater microbial communities from Lake Fryxell liftoff mats and glacier meltwater in Antarctica - FRY-01 (SPAdes) (version 2) | ecosystem: Environmental > Aquatic > Freshwater > Ice > Glacier...
CGTTCGTTGAGAAAAATCGCAAAAAAAGAAAAATTTTAAAATCAGATTAAAAAATATCACTACATTTGTATCCGAATGAATACAATTAAAATATGTACTTTATTGAAAAAACATCAGAATTTGATAAATGGTTGAGAAAATTGAAAGATTTGCGTGCCAAAGCAAAAATTTTATTAAGAGTACAAAAATTAGAACAAGACGAACATTTTGGCGAATGTGAACCAGTTGGCGACGGAATAAAAGAACTTAAAATAAACTATGCGAAAGGTTATCGGGTTTACTTTAAAGAAAAAGACGGAAAAATTATAGTTTTACTAATTGGTGGAGACAAATCATCTCAACAAAGTGACATAGAAAAAGCGAAAGAAATTTGGAAATTATTAAAAAATTAAAAAATGGAAACATCAAAGTTTGACGTAGCGGATTATTTAGACAGTAATGAAATGGTTGCTGAATATTTAAATGAAGTTTTAGAAAACGGAAACGAAAACGACTTAATTACAGCAATTGGAAATGTTGCTAAAGCAATTGGAATGACGAAAATTGCTGAAAAATCTGGATTAAGTAGACCAAGTTTGTACAAAGCACTATCTGACGGAGCTAAACCTCAATTTTCAACAATAATAAAAGTTTTAAAAGCAGTAGGTGGACAAGTAACTGTTAATCCAATATCAGTATAAAAGAAAAAAAACGATCTCCCAACACACGTTTTGCGCTATTGCGAATTTTGTGCAAGCAGGACGTTTTTCTTTCGCAAGAAATATTATCTTAGTGGAAAATATGCGGTTACGAAGTTCGCCACCTTGCCAAGCGCCAAAACGTTAACGAAAAAAAAATCAAAAAAAAGTTGTTTATGGCTACTCGCCATTTTTAGAGTATAACAAAAAACAAAGCAACTTTTCAACAAGTTGCTTTGTTGTATTATACAGTTCTGATGATGAGATTGCTTCGTCGTGCCTTCTCGCAATGACTAAATCATAATTATAATTAACCCCGAAGTTTCGGGATGAAAAAAACGCCTTCTGAATAGCTATTCAGAAGGCATTTTTTTATAACATAGGTTGTTGTTTTTATGTCTTTTATGTATTATTTAATTTTAAATCTTAACCCTGCATAATACATAGATCCAAAAACAGGTCCATACACCATAGAACTATCAAAATAAGGGCCAAACGGATCATTGTTTCCTAAAATTGGATTAGACTGCCTAGTATTGCCTATATTTTCTCCTCCAACATATATTTCAAAAGTCTGCGACATCGTTTTTGTAATTTGAGCATTCATTACAGAAAATGTTTTTGCATAATTACTTAATTGATATGCTACAGGGTTTGAAGTTGTATTTGGTAGCCTTTGTTTGCCAAACCAATTATAAGTATAGTCAAACCTCCACTGTTGACCATCACTTTTTATATGTGTTTCATAAGATAAGTTAGTAAAAAACCTATGTTTTGCTTGCATTGGTCTCTCTGCTAAACCTATTGTATAATCTGTTTTTATATCATAATACTTATAGGCCGTTCTTAAATTTAAATGGGTTGCAAACTCATAATTAAAATCTACTTGTAGGCTATTAGCAAAAGATTTTCCGTTTAGATTATAAAACAAAACGCTTTGCGGACTATTATCTACATCTACAATTACTTGATTTGTAAAATCTGTTCTATAAAAATCTACTGTAAAATCTGCATCTTTATTAAATAATTTAAATCCTTGAGAATAACTTAATCCATAATTCCATGCTATTTCTGGATCTAAACCATATATTTTACCATTTACATCTAATATTTGAACCTGTCTAGATGAAGCAAATAATTGTTGATTTTCTGCAAATATATTAGCACTTCTTTTACCTCTTCCGGCAGAAAACCTAATTACAGATTTATCTTTTGGGTTGTATCTTAAATGCAATCTTGGCGTTGCAAATACTCCTAATCTATTATGGTAATCTACTCTACCTCCTAAAACAACGCTAAAATTAGTAGTATTATCGTAAGTGTATTCAAAAAAAGTACCAACAGAATTATCGTTTCTACTGTAGTCTGTATTATTTACTACTTCATCAAACTGATCTAAAGTAAAATTTAAACCTGTAGAAAACTTATTTGATGTATTGTTAATTATTGAGGTAAAAAGCAAGTTAGAGTAAAAACTTTTTTGACTAATATTGTATTGATTTAATCCAAAATACGACTCTTGTTTATGATAATTAAATGCGTTTTGAAACCCAATACTTTGAAAAGGCATGTCTTTAAATACATAACCTAATTTAGAAGAAACATCTACTTTTTGAGTTTTAATCTCAGAACCCCAAAGGTTTGTTTGAAATTTATCTCTATCTGGATCAAAATCAACTTCGCCAGATTGTTTATCGTCGTTCATTAATCTAACATTTAAAAAGCTAATCCAGCCTGTTTCTAAATTTAAGTATTGCCAACGATTTATTACATTTAATTGTTTTCCTAACGGATTGTCTAAAAACCCATCTTTATTCATATCGTTCTTAGCAACACGAGCATTCCCGTGTAAAAACAAACTAGTTGCCCATTTATCATTTAATTTTTTATTAAAATGAGTATTCAACTCAAATCTGCTATCGGTTGATGCATAAGCGTTTAAAAAAAACGGAATGTCTGTAAAGGGTTTAATCATTTCGTAATTAATTTGACCCGAAATACTCTCATAACCATTAACTACAGAGCCAGCTCCTTTTGTAATTTGTATACTTTCTACCCAAGTTCCTGGTATAAAAGATAAACCATAAGCTTGAGATGCACCGCGAATAACAGGTGTGTTTTCTTCTGTCATTAAAATATAAGGGCTGGTTAACCCTAACATTTTAATTTGTTTACTACCTGAAACAGCATCAGAAAAATTTACATCGATAGAAGGGTTTGTTTCAAAACTTTCAGACAAATTACAACATGCAGCTTTTAACAACTCTTTGCTTGACATAGTTGTTACGTTTGCCGATGAAAGATAAGATTTTTGTAAAGTGCTTCTAACTTTTGTTAGCGTAATTTCGTCTAGAGTAGAATCGAACTCTAAATCTTGTTTTATATAACTCTTAGAATTAACTTCTACTTCTACCGTTTTAAAACCCACGTAACTAATTACTAAGGTTTTATTTTGTGCAGAGTAAGGAATTGTAAATTCTCCGTCTTTATTTGTAACCGAACCAATTTTAGTGCCTTTCCAATATATATTTGCACCTTCTAATGGTTGATTTTTTTCGTAAGTTACTATGCCAGATATTTTTTCTTGTGAAAAAGAACTTAGAAAAATGAGTAAAAAAATTGCTGTAAAAAAATGTTTTTGCATTATCATGTAAATTAAATTTTAAAAATGTTTTTAAACTCTTATGAGTTCGAATTTTAAAATCTAATAATTACGCGTAAAATATACGTTGAGAATATAATTTATAAAATGGCGGTGCATTTGCATCGCAATAATAATCTAAAGATTGATTATTATTTAATATTTTAATTTTGTTAAAATCTTGTTTTTGAGTTTCAAATAAAACTGCAACAAAATTAAATTTAAAATCGAAATTTTTAATTACAACATCATCTATATCAATATTTAATGTTTCGTTTGAACAACAGTTATCGTGGCTAGTTTTATTAGAACCACAACAATCATTTGAAGATGTAGCATCTTCCTCGCAATTATCTTTATCTTTTAAAACAGAAGATATAGAAGCAATTTCTCCGCCACAATAATGCACAACTAGAGCTACTCCAACACTTGAAAACAAGAAGTAGGCAGCTAAAAATATACTAATACCTTTTTTAAATTGCATAGTGCAAAGTTATTTAATAAAATTTATACTTATATGATAAAAATCATAAAAAAACTACTTTTTGGTTTAGGAGAGCAACCTCAGAATCAAAACCATAAACTTCTTTTATTTTACTTTTTAATGTTTTTGCAGCATCTAGCTCTCCATGAACTAAGTATATTTTTTTAGGAGGTTCTTCTAATTTATTTAACCAATTTATTAAATCTAATTGATCTGCATGAGCAGATAAGCCTTCTACTAAAACAATTTTAGCTTTTACATTATAATATTTACCATACATTTTTATTTCTAATGCTCCATCTAACAATTTTCTTCCTCGCGTACCTTCTGCTTGATAGCCTACTAACATAACCGTGTTTTCTGGTTTTTCTATATATCTTTCTAAATAAGACAATACTCTACCGCCAGTAACCATTCCGCTGGCTGCAATTACAACTTTTGGGTTTTTATTATAAATAGTTTCAATTGTTTCTTTATAACTAGAAACCATAGTAAACATTTTACACATTTGTTCGCATTGTTGTGGGTCTAACTTATGCCATTTAGAGTTTTGGTTAAAAACATCTAATACATTTATTCCCATTGGAGTATCAATTATATACTGGATTTCAGGAATTCTTTTTTGTAATTTTAATTGCCACAACAAATACATTACTGTTTGTGCTCGTTCTACAGCAAAACTAGGTATAATTACATTTCCGTTGTTTTTTATAGTTTGATTAATAATCATTTCTAGTTCAAACATTACATCTTTATCTGGATGCAATCTATCGCCATAAGTGCTTTCTAAAAAAATATAATCTGCTTTTATAGGTTTAATTGGCGGATATAATAGCACATCGTCAAATTGACCAACATCACCAGAAAAAAACAATATTTTATCATCTATTTTTAACTCAATAGAACATGCTCCTATGATATGACTTGAATAAATAAATTTAAAATATATATCGTCTTCAATTTTAACATCTAAATCTTTGTCTACAACTCTAAATAAAGGAAAAACATCTTTGGCATCTTTTATAGTATAAAGAGGTTGTGCAGGATTATGTTTAGAGTACTTTTCTTTGTTTGCTCTTGCTGCTTCTTCTTCTTGAATTTTTGCACTATCTAATAATATTAAATTTGCTATTTGTTTAGTTGGACTTGTGCAAAATATTTTACCTTTAAATCCTTGATTTACAAATCTTGGCAACCAACCACAATGGTCTAAATGACCATGCGTTAAAATTACAAAATCTATAGTTGATGGTAAAACACTAAGTGGTTCCCAATTTAATTTTCTAACCTCTTTGTTGCCTTGAAACAAGCCACAATCTATTAAAATTCTTAAACCGTTATATTCTATTAAGGTTTTTGAACCTGTAACTGTACTTGCTCCTCCTAAAAAACTAACATTTATCATTCTCTTTAATTTAACAAAGTTGATTAGCCTCTAACATTATATTTTTAATTCTACTAGCACTTATTTGGAGTGTTTGAAGCAATTTTACATTAAAAATAACATCTTTAACTAGAATTACATTTTGTGCAAGCAACTTATCTTTTTCTGATTGAGTTATTGTTGTTAAAGCAGTTATTGGATATAATTTAAAGTTATCTATTTTATCTTTTAAACTATTGTTTTCTGGATAATTCCATGATAATAAATTTAAATTAGAACAATTTGCAAACTGTACTGCATCTTCTGTAAATTTACTGTTTGTAACAATCCAACAAGCGGAAATAACAGAAGGGTCGTTAAACAAATTACAATCTTGTTCTTTTACATCGTTAAATCTAGAAAGTATATACATGGGTATTTTAACGTCTGTTTTACTTTCTTGATTGCCGTGAAATTTACATTCTATAATAGAAGTAATGTTGTTTTTATTAACAATAATATCTATTTCGTGCGAAACACATTTGCCATGTAGCGTTACATTTAAAACAATATTGTAATTTTCTTGTTCAAAAATTTTAGCAACAAATTTTTCAAAATAAAATCCAGCAGGTCCTAAAGCAAATACAGCAGCTTTTAAATTGTATTTAGCTGCATGAACGTTAGAAAATTTTTTTAAATATTGAAAAGCTAGTTTATAGATTTTTTTAGTAGTAATGCCGTCGTAAAGTTCTTTTTTAATTAAATCTAAAACTGCAATTACGGCATCTGCATTTGCATCAGATTTAGTTAAAGATTTTTTTAACTTTTCTACATCAAACTTAACAACTTCTCCAGAATACTTAGTAACTCTCATATATAACAACTCTAAAATATTATTGCCATTAAAGTTACAAAATTTATTGTAATTTTTGTTGTTTTTGAAATAGAAAAGCAGGTATGAAAATTAAGAGTAACAAAGGTTGTATTAAAAACCTTCTTATGTAAAATAAGATAAAATTGTAGCTATTATCTAAACTGTTTACAATAAATAAAAATGCTAAAATAAGACCTATAAAAAAGAAAGTAAATAAAATAGAAGCAAATTTTATTAATTTAATATCTTTAAATAAACAATACAAAATAATTAAAGAAACTATAGTATTTGCAGCAAATCTAAGAAACAGACTTGTTGCTAATTTTACATTATTAAAGTCTGGAAACCGACTATTTTGATAATCATATTTAAAATACAATAAAAAAGGGTCGTAAAATAACTCTAGTTGATGTGTTCTAATTAATGCAAAAACAAAAACACACAAGAGTATTACAATTACATTTATCTTATTATTTACTATTTTTTTTAGCATAAACAGAATACTTACTAACCCAAATTACCCATAATAAAAAAACCACTCCATATATAAACAACGGAAAAACCACATCGTGTAAAATTTGTTGATACAAAGGAAAATGGTACAACGCAACACTAATAACCGCAACTCTTATAATATTTAAAACATGAATAAATAGTACTCCAAAAAACAAAAAAGAAACGGTTTTTTTAAATGTTCCTTTAAATGCAATTACAAAAGCAACAAATAATATTGTTACACTTATTGCATTGCAACCTTCTACAATTTTAGCAACATATTTATTATTAACTATCATTTTAATTGTTGCTTCATTTTGGTGTAATTCTATAATAGAGTCAACTCCAACAAGGTTTATTAAATAATTAGATTGATTAGCTACTACTTCTGTAAAAAAATCAATTTCAAATAAAGCTTTATCGTAAGTGTTTAAAAAACTTTTATAAATTAGCGTTAAAACAACATAAGTTAAAAAAAACTTAGTCAAAAAAATTAAGAAAGGTTTATATGTCTGTAAGTAGTTATTCAATTATAATTTTTAACAAAAATATGTAAAATTACCATTGAACAATAATTTACCTTTGCAAAAAATATTTTTATATGAACTTCGAAAATATAAAACCTAAGGTTTCTGTTATAATAGAAAACAAAACTTTAACTAGAGATGAGAAATTAAAAAACATTTGCCAATTATTACAAGACAGTATCTCTTATTATAATTGGGTTGGTTTTTATTTTGCTAATCACCAAGCAAAAACACTTCATTTAGGTCCTTATGTTGGTGCAGAAACAAACCATACAGTTATTCCGTTTGGAAAAGGAATATGTGGTCAAGTTGCCGAGTCTAATGCTAACTTTGTAGTTCCAGATGTAGCAGCACAAGACAATTATATAGCTTGTAGCTTTACTGTAAAATCTGAAATTGTTGTGCCGCTTTTCGTAAATGGCAAAAACATTGGACAAATTGACATTGACAGTCATGTTATAAATCCTTTTACCGAAGCTGACGAACGCTTTTTAGAATTTGTAAATCAGGAAGTGGGAAAGTTGTTTTAATTTTATTATTTTTGAACAAATTACTTTGCACTTACGAATACAATCAACATAAATAGTAAAATTGATTTTTCTGAGCTTATTGAACTTATCAAAAATCTTCCCTTATTTAATCCATTTTAGTGTTCATGAAAACAAAATTGTTATAAAAGCCATATTTCATTCTTCAAGAAATTCAGAATTATGGAAAGAAGTTTAATTCAAACTTGTAGATTACAAAAATAAAAATTACCTTTGCAGCCGTCTTGCAATAGCTGTACGACATACATAAAAATCATTAAACAAATATTGGAATGTATTTAACAAAAGAGATTAAAGAAGAAATCTTCGCTAAACACGGAGAAGTTACAAACACAGGAAAATCAGAAAGTCAGATTGCCTTGTTTACATTTAGAATTAGCCACTTGACAGAGCACTTGAAAAAAAATCGTCATGATTACAACACAGAGCGTTCACTAGTTTTGTTGGTAGGTAAAAGAAGATCTTTGTTAGATTATTTGAAGAAAACAGAAATCAACAGATATCGTGAGATTATCAAAGAATTGAATATCAGAAAATAATCAATATAAATAAGAGGTGCGAAAGTGTCTCTTTTTGTTTTTTATATAATACTAAAAAAAGTTTGGTTTTTCATTGGGATTTAGGCATTAACTACGCAACAACACAACCAACCCATTGTTTAATTAAGAATATAAAATTATGATTCCACAATTATTTGTAGAAAGCATCGATTTAGGTGATGGAAGAAACATCACAATCGAGACAGGTCGTTTAGCTAAACAAGCTGATGGCTCTGTAGTAGTTAGAATAGGTAAAACTGTTATTTTAGGCACTGTTGTTTCTTCTAGAAAAGCAACTCCAGGTATCGATTTTTTACCATTAACAGTAGATTATCGCGAAAAATTTGCTGCAGCAGGTCGTTTTCCTGGCGGTTTCTTTAAAAGAGAAGCAAGACCAAGTGATAACGAAGTGCTAACCATGAGATTAGTTGACCGTGTTTTACGTCCGCTTTTTCCAAGTGATTACCACGCAGAAGTTCAAGTTATGATTCAATTAATGTCTCATGACGAAGATGTAATGCCAGATGCATTAGCAGGATTAGCAGCTTCGGCAGCACTTGCTTTATCTGACATTCCTTTTGAAACTTTAATTTCTGAAGCTAGAGTTGGAAGAATTGATGGTAAATTTATCATCAACCCAAGCCGTGCACAATTAGAATTATCAGACATCGATATGATGATTGGAGCTTCTATGGATTCTATCGCAATGGTAGAAGGTGAAATGAAAGAAATTTCAGAAGCAGAAATGCTTGAAGCTATTAAATTTGCTCACAAACATATCAAAAATCAAATTGCTGCTCAAGAAAGATTACAAGCTGCTTTTGGCAAAAAAGAAGTTCGTACTTATGAAACAGAAAAAACAGATGATGCTATTTATGCTAAAGTAAAAAATGCAGCTTACGATAAAATTTATGCCGTTGCAAGTAAAGGTTCTGCAAAACAAGAACGCACTGCTGCATTTGACGAAATAAAAGAAGAAGTTAAAGCCTTATTTACAGAAGAAGAATTGGCAGAAAATGGCGATTTAGTTTCTAAATATTTCTATAAAACCAACAAAGAAGCTGTTCGTAACGTAACCCTAGATTTAGGAACACGTTTAGACGGAAGAAAAACTACAGAAATCAGACCTATTTGGTGCGAAGCAGATTACTTACCTTCTGTTCACGGTTCTGCATTGTTTACACGTGGAGAAACCCAAGCATTGGCAACAGTAACTTTAGGAACATCTAGAGAAGCAAACCAAATTGACTCACCGTCTCAACAAGGCGAAGAAAAATTCTACTTACATTATAACTTCCCTCCTTTTTCTACTGGAGAAGCTAGACCTTTAAGAGGAACATCTAGAAGAGAAGTTGGTCACGGAAACTTGGCTCAAAGGGCTTTGAAAAATATGATTCCTGCAGATTGTCCTTATACAATCCGTATTGTTTCAGAAATTTTAGAATCTAACGGGTCTTCTTCTATGGCAACAGTTTGTGCTGGAACTTTAGCACTTATGGATGCTGGTATCCAAATGATTCGTCCAGTTTCTGGAATTGCAATGGGATTGATTACTGATGGAGAACGTTTTGCTGTGTTGTCTGATATTCTTGGTGATGAAGACCATTTAGGAGACATGGACTTTAAAGTAACTGGAACTTCTGAAGGAATTACAGCTTGTCAAATGGATATTAAAATTGATGGATTAAAGTATGAAATCATGGAACAAGCTTTATCTCAAGCTCGTGATGGACGTTTACACATTTTGGGTAAATTGACAGAAACATTAGCTGTTCCAAAAGCGGATGTTAAAAAATATGCTCCAAAAATCATCAAAAGAATCATTCCCGGAAGCTTTATTGGAGCATTAATTGGACCTGGCGGAAAAGTAATTCAAGAATTACAAAAAGCCACTGGATGTACAATTGTTATTAACGAAGTAGACGAGCAAGGAATTGTTGAAATTTTAGGTACAAATCCAGAAGGAATTGCAGCTGTTTTGGCGAAAATAGATTCGTTGATGTTCAAACCAACATTTGGAGAATCTTATGAAGTAAAAGTAATCAAAATGCTAGATTTTGGTGCCGTAGTAGAATACCTTGCTTCTCCAGGAAACGAAGTATTGCTTCACGTTTCTGAATTGGCTTGGGAAAGAACGGAAAACGTTTCTGATGTGGTGAATATGGGCGATGTATTCATGGTAAAACACCTTGGTATTGACCCAAAAAACAGAAAAGAAAAAGTTTCAAGAAAAGCTCTTTTACCTAGACCTCCTAGAGAAGAGAGAAACTAAGCTTCCACAATAAGGTTAATCTTTAATATATTAATTCATAAAAAAAACCTAAATTATTAATTTAATTTAGGTTTTTTGCTTTTAACCAACGGTTAATAGTAATTGTTTTGATAAATAATTACTATTTTTTGCGTTTTTTAGAGAATATTAAAAACATTATTCTTAAATTTTAAATTATTTAA
>Ga0209702_10009709_pt1 | contig 10596 bp, 10 predicted proteins | sample FRY01_FD_187210 | JGI IMG/M metagenome (GOLD analysis project Ga0209702, IMG submission 187210) | Freshwater microbial communities from Lake Fryxell liftoff mats and glacier meltwater in Antarctica - FRY-01 (SPAdes) (version 2) | ecosystem: Environmental > Aquatic > Freshwater > Ice > Glacier...
GGCTTTGGTGCGTGGAGTGATAAGGGCCGCAACAGACTCAGCCGATATTTGCCAGGTTTCGGGGTCGACGTCAGCAAAAATTGGAGTCGCGTTGGCGTGCAGAACGGAAAAACAGGTGGCAGACATCGTCAAAGCGGGAACAATGACCTCGTCGCCGGCACCGATGCCCAGTGCTTCGAGAGCGATGTGTAATGTTGCAGTCCCGTTGACGCAACCGATGGCGTGTTTGGTTCCCGTTAGTTCAGCAAAAGCTGCCTCTGCGCGAGCGAGCATCCCCACCGATTTACTTGACCGGAACTCCGTGCGCAGAACCTGACCGACCAGTCTGCGTTCAAGATGGCTAATTCTTTTCATTTAGTTTCTTTTAGTTGAAGGGCTTCCACTGCGTCGAGGGCACGCAACGTGGTGACGAAATCAAATCCTCCCCCGAAATGTTCAATTTCTTCAGCGACTAATGAAGTGAAACGGATATCGCTTTCGTAGTCCACGGTCAGTCTACTTTCGCTTCTTGAGAGACCGGGGACCATAAGGAAGCCTCTGACAAAATCGTCTTGGCGAGTCATTTCGATGGTGACATGTTCGACATTTTCAACGGTGGCAAATCTCTCACGACTCTTCATCAAGGCACTAGAGGAAAACACTTCAACATCCATTCCGAGCGGAATGGGTGTTGTGCCGATGGAGACATATTCCGCGTTGGATGTCTCCAAAAGTTCAAAGCCCAGCGCGGTGAGTGCTGGGTCTTTGAAGGGATCGTCTGCGGTAATCCTCGCAATACTGCAGTTCCCAACTTGTTCGACCACAGCCACAAAGCGGGATTGGACATCGTCAGATGAGCCGCGAATGATGGAGATACGATCGTCGAACAACTCCCTGACATGTGACTCGAGGTCGTTATCGCGCTCCCGTTTTGTCGTCGCAACGAACACTTTGTCAATGTGGGGAATCGCAACAGCTCGTTCCAAAACGTGATGAAGAAGGGTCTTTGTGCCAATTAGTGCAAGACCTTTGCCAGAGCGTCGTTCGGATTCAAGGCGGGCTTGGATGACGACCACCCGACAGATTCTGTCTCGACTCATGAGTTTTGCCCATTCCTGCAAAGCTATCTCTTGATGCCTGCGGACACTATTCTAGATGTTCACATGCTGCGTTTCTTGGGTTCTGGGAACATGTGCCCCGGGTGGTTTGGGTCGCTGAAGGGACTGTAGTCTGGTTATTTAATGGAAGATTTGCATGCTAAGAAGAGCTCGAGTGGCATTTTTGCCTGCATTCGGAGGCTGGCGAGACCGATTCTCGAAACGAGCGTATTTGCCTCCACCAGGCTGTTCCTCTTCACACGAGAACTCGCGCGTGAGCGGCTAAGGGTCAATCAGGCGGCCGAGTCGCTACATTTGCCTGTGCTCTCCCGGGCCGTTCTCGAACAGCTCCGCACCAGGAAACCAGATGCCACAACGGCCTTCATCCTTGGGACCGGGGCCAGCGCAGCCCAGCTTGATTCCCAGGACCTTGAATATATTAGGAGTCAATTTTCTGTGGGGGTGAACCAGTGGATTTTGCACCCTACGGTTCCCGATGTCTATGCGTACGAAGTAGACCCTGACACCAGGCTTTTGCAAATGTTGGATAGACAGGACGTGAAAAAAGCGGAGCCCACCATTCTTTTCTTAAGGCCATCTATTCCGAGTCAATTTCCGAATGCAGACTTCATCCCGGAGTTTCTTCGCGCTCGCACCTACGTTTACGGGAGGAGCAATATCTGGACGAGAAAACCCAAAAACATTGGTCCAGATTCCCTTTCGATTCTCAAGTCTCCAGGGATATCCAGTGACGGGGACCTTCTTCTCGACAACGGCGCAAGCATTGCGCGGATGGTAGCTCTGTGCTTTCTCCTTGGATTTCAGAAAATAGTCCTTGTCGGTGTCGATTTGAACACTGTCCAGTATTTCTGGCACAAGAACCCACAGCTCATCGAGCCACTGGGAATCAGAGATTATGAGACTGGTCAAAAAGGACACACCCACGAGACTCTCTCAACCACCAACCGGCCATTTCCAATTGACGAATTCATCACACACTTGGCTGCTAGCGCCCTGGCAGAGGGTGTGCAAATTTTTATTGGCTCCGAGTATTCGCAGCTGGCCAGTGCGCTCCCCATCTTCAGGTTCCCGCGTCCCATCAGATCCGCTTGATAAATTTGGAGGTGGGGAAGGGTTGGAAGCAGGCAGAGCTCGTTCTGCTGGCCCGGACATCTTGATTCAAGGGTTTCCGGTGCTTAGTGCCTATTCGTTTACACGGCATGATGGGCCCGAGGTCAAAACTTTTATAGTGGCGAGGGGGTTACCTGGCGCCTCCGGCCCTCTATGCCTCGATTACCCACACTCGTGAAATTGTCCAAATTTACTTATCAAATCTTGCCGACGTGTTCCAGACTGTGCCTGCAATTGCCCCGGATGACCTACCAAGCCTCCTTTCTTACGGCGTTGCCCAGTCGGGGTTTGGCTGGATGGACTAGTTGATGGCGCAGAGAACACGCGCGAGTAGTACATTCTTTTCTGCCCGGCGAGAGAATCCACCTTTGAGCCAATGCTGCTAACACGGCACCGGTGAGGAAGGAACAAAGGTAACCGGGGGGAGAAGCCTTCGGCCCCGCAGTTTTGGAGTTCTCTTGACTGGTCACATTGGGGTTTATGTGCGAGTATCTTGCAAATGTCAAATCGGCAGGTCACTTGTTTTTGTTGATGTCCTGGAGTGCAGAGGGGGTTTGAAGGGCAAAAACGAAAGGGAAATAGGGCCGTTAGCGAGAATTTTGAAGAATCTCTTTGACAACAAAAGCCAGGGACGCTTTGGAGAAATCTGGTTTTGACCTTTGAGCCTTGGAGTATTGGCTGAGGACCCAGGAATGGTTTGCGAGCTCAGACCACTGCTCCACAATTATGACCGGAAGCCCCTCGATGCACTGAGCGTAGGATTTGGGGGGTCTGATGATAATTGGAATCGCACCCATGTATATCGTTTCCCAAAATCGATAGGTGTCAATGCCCTGACCGCGCGGGCAAGCCACCATTCCAGATTCCCTGATCTTCCGTAGATATGATTCACGACCTTGCGGGGTGACGGGAAAATCGCTCATTGTCCCAATGGTGGAATCATTTAATAACTCTGCCAAACGTGCTCGGCTGGGGTGGGTTTTCAAAGAGAACGCCCCCATTATTTTGGCAGAGTCAGGTTCGGGAGCTGATACTTTCGCAAACACAGACCTCAGTTGCTCTATGTCCCCCAAAATGTCGAATGGGAACCCAAAGTGCCTGTCCATCGGCACTCCCAAAGGGAGCGTGCGCACACGAGGGCCGAACCGCCTTCTATGGTGAGTAGCCCAGATTTCTCCGTAGCCTCCAGCCGCAAAGATCCTTTGAAGCTCAAGCCAGGTCATTTCCTTGTCGGAATCCCCAAGGACCAGAACGCTCGCTTCCGGGACCCTGCTCCTTAGTGGCAGAATCTTCTTCCCTTGCCAGTCGCCTCCGGTCAGGATGTAATCCTTCTTAAGATATTCCACTGCCCCTTCCTTCTCGAACACGTCTCGGAATCGTGATTGTGTGATGAAAAGGTTTTCAGAGTGGATTGACTCCAGCGATAGCATAGCTACACCTCCTTCTTAAAGCCTGGCCGCTGGTGGATCAGTAAGACAGTGCCCCGCCGGCGCCAGAGGCGCAGCCGGCGTGATTGATTTGCCTCCCGGCTGGGCGGCAAATGAGGAGCCCTCGGGCACTTTAGAAATGCCCCTTTTGAACTAGCCAAAAAGAAAATTACGGTCCAAAATAATCGCCGAAAAGAAAGGAAGAGTTGCTTTTGTACGACTTCCTTTCGCTTTTCTAGGTACAGGATTCTCTTAGCCCCATGCGCCAAGAATCGTAATTTTGTCGGCAGCCCTTCAGTAAATCTGTGCCCTTGACGCTCCGCTATGCGGCTGTCGTAGGAGGGGCCTTGGGGATGGTGAACGGTCGATTGGGAGTCGACCACAACTTTAATCCCGGACGAATGTGCGAGGCAAGCTACGGCCGTCTCGATTCCCCAGCCAAACTTATTGCTTGGATAATCAAAGTCCCTTAGCTCGGAAATCAAGTCCGATCTAATTGCCCACACAATGGAGTCCACCACGGTAGAAACCATCAGCCCCTCAACCCCTCGGACGGCCCTGAGAGCGGTTCGATTCCCACGCCATGGCGTTCCTTCACAAGTCGGCGCCCACACGCCCACATTTTTCCCGAGGCTAAATACCTCCCGACATCTTTTAGCCAGATCTGTCCAGTCTTCGCACCGCGCATCGGGCACGATGAAGAGCAATATCTCGTGACTAGAGTTTGAGATTCCGTACGAAAATTTTTTTCCAAAAAAAGCGTCGGGGCCTAAATCAGTCCAATGGGGATTAGGCAGAACAGTTCCCGAAATAGAATTGTGGAGCACCTCCACATCATCGACTGCATGGGCCAGGGCCTTTTGGATAAGGAGGGCTTCTTCTATATAGCCTGGCCAGGAGAGAACCACCGCTGACATGCCCTTCCGCCCTGCCACAGCCGGTTCGGGACCCATGTTAACTGCACTCTCTCTAGGGCAAAACTTTCGGGAATGTGGAGTCTTCGGACCGTAACGCAAGAAGTCCACTCTATCGAAGCATTCTGACGAATTCACGGATTGAGACCGTTGCCCACCTGGGTACACGCCGTTATCGCAAGAATCCCTTGCCGTATGCGGCATAACACGTGGAAGTAGATCGGAACTAAATCTGAGGGGATCTGCACTGCCCTGGGAGCTTCTTGCCTCTCCCTCGCCGAGTGGGGACGCATCCTTAAATATTGCGAACTCAGATCGGCGATCCAAGAGACTTTCAACAACGGTCAACGTTCGTTGGAAACTGGACCCAAGACACTTTTGGAAAAGTACACCACCCGCGACAGATTGGGTTAAGGATAGCGGCGAATGATTGGCCCGGGATTAGGCGCCTGAGTGTGTCAGAGGGTTCGCCACAAGAGGCCATCGCGGGACGGTTGTCCCTGTCACGCGTCACGGCCGCGAGGGTGTTATCCGCACCATACCCATCTACATTATTACCGGGCACAAAGCCCATCAAAGCGTGACGAGGTTGCTGAGACGGTGGGGGGGTGGAAGTTCATACCTTTACCGGGGATATTTACCGCACAAAAAGTCGGGACATCGACACATTGGCAAGCCATAAAAACGAAAATAGGACACAATAGGCTAACAAAGTGGTTCACCCTTCAAAGAGCAAAACTTGCCTACTTTTGGAAGAGCGTCGACAAACAAAGATTGGAACTCCTGTATGCCGACTATTCGAGCTCGCATCCGACACCAGATTCGGCCCGCCCTGACTCTGTGGGCGCTGCTGAAGAAAGCGTCCCACAGAAGCCGGGTGCTTGACGCTCCCCCAGGGTTGTCTTTGGCGGCATTCGCTTCTGATGTCCGCGCGCGAGGCAGGAGTGGGCACAATGTGTCCCCTGACTGGGCTTCCTTTCGCGATAAGAACCTTGTCTTTTCAACAGATTGGTTTTCTATGCGTTCTGCGACCTGGATTTCGGTGCTCGGGAGAGTGCAAGATTTCCAGTCGCCTCTCCGCGTGTTGGAAATCGGTAGCTGGGAGGGGCTTTCAGCTAGCTTCCTGTTGTACTTGTTTCCAAGTGCCCGCATCACCTGTGTTGACACTTGGGAGGGATCGGACGAGCACGGTGGCAGATTCAACGTGAGACAGGTCGAAGACAACTTCGACAGCAACCTTGCGAAATTTCCCGACCAGTTCGAGAAGATGAAGCAGACTTCCCGAGATTACTTTCATGCACTGACAAATCAATCTTTTGACCTCATCTACATCGATGGCTCTCACCACTTCATCGATGTCCTCGCGGACGCATTTGCAGCCCATGAAGTGCTGGCCAGCAAAGGCATCATCGTGTTTGATGACTACGAATGGTCTAACTACGAAAACCCAAGGGACGATCCGGCGAGAGCAATTAATATTTTTTTCCGGCAATTTGGTTCTCACTACCACGTGCTGGAAGTTGGGTACCAAGTTTTTCTCCAAAAGCGCCGGTGACGTCCGGCGGAGTTGTATAATTATGTCTTTGCTGGTGGGGTCAGCACCCTGAAGCTGGCCTCTGAACTGCTCTGGGTTTGATGGAGACTGTGTTTCGGCCGGCCTGATTGAATGTTAGCTAAACACGAAAGGGTAACCTGGTCGCTGCTGCGGCGCCTTGTGATCTTCTTCGACAACAATAAGCCTGTCGATAGTGAAGTGGGAACGGAAATACCGCCCCAGCGGAGAGTCCAGTTCAGTCCTATTTTTGTTGGCGGGACTAACGCACAAGAATGCAGTAGATCGTGCCGGATCCGCCGCCGGTGCAGAATCGGGAGCTTGCCTCGAGGTCGGACGCCAGTCTCTCCACGCCCTCGTAGTCTAGAAACTCCCAAACCCAAGAATCGATGACGAGTGTTTTCCAGGGGGTATCCTTTATCTCCGGCACGGAGGGGCGGGATGCCCACCCCACATAAACAGAGAAATCCTCGGAGTGAAAAGTACCATCGATTGCAGCTAGGGACCCGTCGCGAACCATGAAGTAAGTCGGTGACGGGTAGGGGGCGGAGTCTAACTTCCGGACAACGCTCAACTGTTCTTCAATTTGCTGGGCCATGTAGGGTTCGACCTGCGTTCCCGCACCCAGAGAGTTCGGGTTCGAGTTGACTAAGGGTTGTGACAGCTGCTGGTAGGTGCCCAGAGCTATGGCAGGCAAAATCATTACCGCGAGAACGGCAATTTGTAGCCGTCTGCGCCCGATACTGAACCGTTCAACCAAGTCGCGCACCAGATTAGGTTGCGCTTCAACCCAAATAGTGGGACCCCACTCAGCTGCCAAATAAAGAGGTGCTTCTTCCGCAGTATGAGCCCCGACGTGGAGAACTTTCCTTCCGCGGAGGTCGTAGTGCTTAGACAGCAGTGCGGGTGGAATTAGCATGTGGAAATCATACCCATGGCTCCGGTGGCTCAGCATGCAGCTTCTGGAGGCGGCTCAAAAACCTGGGCTCTAAGCAACTTGAAGCGGAGGCAACACCCTCAAATCACCTGCTCAGAAGCCCAGGCAGTCTGGCCGTTTGGGTTAGGATTCTAGACATGGTGTTCAAGCTAAAAACTCAAAAAAAGAAGAACCTGGTCTCAACTCGGGGGTTCTATCCTCAACAGGCATCGTGCCAAATCGGAACACTCTGGTGGCTCTATTCATTTTTTCTTGGCGAGAAGAACTCTGGATGGTTTATTGAGGTCGGCGCTTACGATGGGGTCTTCGTTAGCAACTCATGGGGCCTTGCGGCCAAGAGTTGGAGAGGAATCTTGATTGAACCAATTCCAGAATACGCAGATCTAGCTCGGCAAAATCATAAACATCATCCCCTCGTTTCTGTTATTGAATCAGCAGTAGGACCGCCTGAGATGGGCGGTCTAGACCTTGCGATTGGGGGCACGCTCACGACCGCAAACCGTGCACTAGAAGCTGAATACGATTCTGTACCTTGGGCTAGAGGTGTGATGTCAGGTGGGAGGTTCACGGCGCCCGTGAGATCGTTGGACAGCGTTCTCGAAGAATTTGAGGTACCCGAGAACTTCGAAGTATTAATTGTTGACGTCGAGGGATTCGAGAGCGAAGTTTTTGAAAGCTTCAATATCGGTAAGTTTCTGCCAAAAATGATCATCGTGGAACTCGTCGACACGCATCCCGATCTCGGGTCGACCACTGCATCAGACGCCCTGCTGGGAGACAAAATTTCTTCACATGGTTACGCAATTGTCTATAAAGACTCGATTAACACGGTTTACGTTGAAAATACGGTTAGGGAGAAAGCTTTTTTTGACTCTGGACAAGGTTGAGATTCTCTCCCACAGGGAACGCTTTAGCTCATACCGCCAAATCCTTGTGAACACGCCAGATGTCTGAAAATCCCGCTCTTTGCCTGCTAATTCTTACAGCCGGTATAGCAAAGAAAAGCTTCCCCTGTTGAACCCTCTGCCAGAGCACATCGCCAGCGGCAAAATGCCAAGGTAAACCTCGCGCTAGCAACGCTCTGCTCATATCTAGGCTACCCAGTACCAGTGGTACTGCGCGCGGCTTCAGTATGTAGCAAGCCTGCGTGATTATTTCGTTCGAAGATAACAAATTGGTGCTAACCACTATCGGTTTGCTTGGCCTGTTCCGAGTGGTGTTTTTTACTAGAAACGCGAGGCAGAGAACATCAAGCTCGTGATTCTTGATGAATTCGCAGTAGATCTCTTCGAGTGTTTCCCGGTCGCACAGAAACTGGAGATCATCTTCGCAAACCATAATTGGCCGAGCCCCCGCTCGGAGAGAAGCCTGCTTGATCGCCTCGTAATGGGATGTGGCAGCGCCAAGCATCGCGTTGTCCGACGAAACGGCGCCAAACCTCCGGGGCGGGGGAAGGCGCAATCTCGAAAACTCTTCCTGAATGGCGGCAGCCCTATCGGGCCTGCTATCAAGATTAATGAACGTTACGTCAAGATTCTTCAGGGATTCCCATTGCGAAGCTTCTGTCCTTCTCAACCAGAAGTGACTCCTGAGGAAGAAACGAAACCTCCAGAGGGCCCTCGAGTGCCCGTATGTGCGGCCGGCCCACTTTCGGATGCCCCACTTTTCGAAGGCGGCCAGCAGATGGCGCGACACGCTGATGGCGTGAAGGAAGAAGATGAACACAAAACTCCCTCAGCTTAGCGGGACCACTAAACGTGGCAAAGATACCAGGCATAATTTTTCTGGAATACAGGAACGTGCCGAAAAAGCCAACACCCCATCTTTCCCCGCCTAAAATTGTACAACACCCTCCAGGGCCCGGAGGTTTCTCCGGTTGAATCCTGAACGAAAACTTATCTTTCATAAAACTACTTCCGAGGCTGGGCGCTCGCAGCCCCCATGCTCATAAGAAGAAAATCAATGACGTGCCACTGCACGGAGAAAATGTGCGTGGCCTGCCCTCGCGAGTTCCCCGAATCCGCCCGATTCCTCCAGCAGAGTTCTGAGGGCTTCGGGGTGTTCGGGGAGCTCGACAAAGTGGACGCCTGGTTGAAAACCGAGACGTGCTAAGACTTCGGTCGAGTTGGAAATCACTACACAGCCCGCTGCGAACCCCTCCCAGATTCTGCCAGTGGTCGTCGTTGCGCTAACACGTCTTTGATATCGGGCAGGACCTTGCCTGTACCACTCTTGAGTCCAATTAGCTGTGATGACAAATCTGGAGGACTTGACCTCGGAAACGTAGTGAGACCAGAGGAGCGAGTAGTCGGTAAAGACCACCTTCAACGTGGAGCTGCGGAGGCTGAGCCCCGCGGCTTCCATATAGGCCCTCCGTTTTGAGTCTCCTGTGGCGGCAACCAAAATCTTGGGATTTCGATCCTCCCATTTTTCTGGGGACCGAAAGGACTCGACTCTCGACGAGCTCCATGTCCAGAAATGAGGCCCAGAGGAGAACAAATTTCCGAACCGGTCGGATTCTTCGGGCGTGCTTTGCAAAACCACTGAACAGCCCCCGCAGACGGCCACCATCATCGAGAAATAGGCAGTGTCTTCGGCTACAAATGTGTCTGGAAGAATAGCCCAAACCGGGAGGCCCATCCGCGCAATTTTTTTTGACAAGAGAAACAAGTTTTTTGCGCTTCTTAGGGGCGTTGGCGACCGAGAATACTGCCACAACCACGATGCGTTTACCACAACCGCATATCTTTTCCCCGGCGTGAGAATCTGCTCGCCCAGAAAATTTAGCTCGAGCACCTCCTTGATTCCCTGGCGGTTTGTTAGCCAATTTTTGACCTCTTCTGACAGGTTTGGGCCGTTGGTCTTACCCGAGTCATCAGCGACGAGGGATATCGCCGTGTCATACCTTTGCCGCACTGGCTCAACTCGGGAGACCCGGCTGGCTAAGGACAAAACCCTCAAAACCGCCACAGTAAATGGCCAAAAAGTCCTGTAAACAATTTTATTGAAAGCCCCGCGGTACCAGTTTGCGACGGCCAAACGATAGTGCTTCAGGTACTTCATCATCGCTCCGGACTGTTTTAGAGCTCACATTGGCAAGTCCCCAGACTAGCCTGCCCCGAGCTCAGGGAGCGGCAGCCCGGGTTCTAGTTGGAATTGCCAAACATCCCGTAACCGCCCCCAACCTATAAAGACTGCTCAAAAACCGGACTAGAAAAGTTCTTCTCGTGGAATGGGGTGCTGCGGAGTTTTCGGACAGTAGTTTCGGTTGATTTCTTATGCTGCTAGTGCTTGCTGTTGGTAAGCGTAGTGGACGTCGTTGGGGCGGCGGTAGCCAAGCGCTGAGTGCCGGCGGCGGTTGTTGTAAAACCCTTCGATATACATGATCACGTCCCGTTTGGCCTGTCCCTTGGTGGCATAAACAGTGCGGTGCACGCGCTCGTTTTTCAACGCGGAGAAGAACGACTCAGCCAAAGCGTTATCCCAACACGCCCCTGTGCGGCCCATCGAGGACCGCATGCCCAGACGCCCCACTAAAGCCCGATAAATAGCCGAGGTG
>Ga0209702_10009710_pt1 | contig 10595 bp, 10 predicted proteins | sample FRY01_FD_187210 | JGI IMG/M metagenome (GOLD analysis project Ga0209702, IMG submission 187210) | Freshwater microbial communities from Lake Fryxell liftoff mats and glacier meltwater in Antarctica - FRY-01 (SPAdes) (version 2) | ecosystem: Environmental > Aquatic > Freshwater > Ice > Glacier...
GCACGTGTTCGATCAAAAGTGTCGCGTAGTCCGGGTAGAAGGGCACGCCATACTTGGCAGCTATGGCCGCGCCGGAAGGGTGGGCGTCACAGACGGCGACCAATTCGCATTCGGAACTGGCGTTGACAACCTCCAAATGCTTTTGGCCAATCAGGCCAGTTCCAATCACCGTCAGTTGAATCGGACTCATCAAGCCTCATAACGTATACTGGCTGACACCTTTGTGCAAAGGAACTCATCGACCACCGGTCTGCTATACCCATTTCCCGCGCGACGAGCATTTACTTGACAGCACCGCGGGTCAGGCCGGAGACGATGGAGCGCTGGGCAATCACCACCAATAGGATGACGGGTATCACCATAATCATGCCCACAGTGCTGACCAGGTTCCACGGCAACCCCCACGACGCACGATAGCTATAGATATACGTAATCGCCACACTGAGCGTTCTGGCCTCTTCGGTCGACGAGAACGATAGAGGGTGCAACAGGTCATTCCAGCCGTTGATGAAGTTGATGACCAGCATCGTCACGATACCAGGTGTGGTGACGGGCAGTACGATGCGCCATAGAATCTGTAGCAATGATGCCCCATCGATCGTTGCTGCCTCTTCAATCTCCTGGGGCACCTGTTTGATAAAGGACATCAGCACCCAGACTGTAAAGGGGGCCATTAGGCTGCTTAAAACCAGGATTAGGCCGGTCAATGTATTGAGTAATTGTAAACTCCTCAAGATTTGATAGAGCGGGATAATCAATGCTACTTGTGGAATCGAAACGGTAATAATCAATAGCCATTGCAGGAACCCACTGCCCCGAACATTTATGCGTGAAAACGCGTAGGCAGCCATAAAACTGGTAACGACCGCAATCACCGCTGAAGCTGTAGCATAGATGACCGAATTGGTGATAAAGAGAACCAGCGGCACTTGTTCAGCGACGATGCCAAAATTTTCCAAGGTTGGCGTTGGGAAATAGAGGGGCGGTGACATCAATATCTGTTCCCGATTGGAAACGGAGGCGCGGGCCATCCAGTAAAAAGGAACCAGTACGATGATTGTAAAGACGGTCAACGCCAAGTAATAAAGACCGGTACTTAGCATACTGTTGATGCGGTATCGAGATTGCACGGAACTGGCCTGGCTCATAGATGGACCTCGACTTTTCGGTTAATCAATAGGCCAAATGCGCCGAGCACGCAAATCAACAGCAGAAGCACAACAGATATCGCCGAAGCGTAGCCGAACTTGAAAAACCGCATGCCTTCTTGAAAGATGCGCAGCCCTAATGTGGTGGTGGCATTGCCTGGCCCTCCATTGGTCAAACCAAGGACCAGATCTATACCGCCAAGCGACCCAATCATGAGAAAGATGGACATTGTCACGACCAATGGCATAACCAACGGCAGTGTGATCGTCCAGAAATTTTGCCATGCATTGGCGCCATCCACTTTGGCTGCTTCATAGAGTTCCACCGGCACGCCCTGCAAACCAGCCAAAAAGAGGATCGCCACAAAAGATACACTCTTCCATACGGTCAAAAGGATCAGGGCTGTCTGGGCGCCCAGCGCAGTAAGAAATATCAGCGGGCGGTTTCCCGTCAGCAAGAATGCCCATTCCGGGATTAGGCCAAACTGATCATCCAATAACCATCGGAAGGCATAGGCAGCGGAAATGCCAGGGATGGCCCAGGGGATCAGATTGATCGCCCGGCCAAAGTTTCGCCCTTTGCGAGCGGCGTTGAGCATGAGCGCAATCAGCAAGCCCAGGAACAACTGCATGAGTGTCGCAATCAGCGTTTTGGCGATCGTGAAAGCCAATGCGGATCGGATGGCGGGGTCATGTGGCATGAATTCATAATTGCCGAGACCAATAAAATCGCTCGTCTGATCAATCAGATGTGTATTTGTAAAGCTCAGCCAAATCGTGTTTCCAATCGGATAGACTGAAGTCACAAGACGCAAAATGAAGACCGGGGCCACCAGCACTACAAAAATGATGACCCTCCGTTGTCTCCAGTTTATGGAACGCAGGAGATAGTTTTTTGCAACTCGTTGCATTGCTCTTTTTGCTCCGAAGATCCAAAATGATACAAATCGGATGGGCAGCCCCAGTTGCACTGCCCATCCGATGGTTGCTCAGAGCCTATTCACGAAAAGCGTTTGCTATTTTAGTGAGTAGGCTCAAAACCTATACAAATCAGATATCCTATGTCTCATCTGACCCTTATTCGCTACACTCGGCTTTTATGTCTCCAAAGCCGCCAAAGCCGCTTGACCCTGGCTAAGGCATTCAGCCAGGTCGATTTGATTTGTCAGATACGCGGAGGCCGCCTCATCCAGTTTCGTAGAGGCTTCGCTGAACTTTGCATGGAAAGGCCGGTTGCCAATGATTCCTGCATCCGTATATTCTCTCAGGTGCTTGGCCATGCCTCGATCGCCAACCGCATCCAACACCGACGCTCGGTTGCTCAGATACCAAGTATCGATTAGGGCCATTTGCCCAGCGTTCTCTATGTCAACCAGGAATTGGAGCAGTTTCTCCGCGCCAGCCTGATTCGGCGCGGATTTCAAGATGCCGTAGCCCCACCCTGCGGCGTAAGTGCTACCTGACTTTCCGCCAGGGCCAACTGGCGGCATCGTAACCGCGGCTTTTTCTTCCTCAAACCAGCCTTCCTTGGCCCGTGCCACATCGTAGAAGAAGGGCCACTGGCGCATATACGCTACCTTATCTGACGTGTAATCGGCATTCTGCTGGTCATAATTCTTCTGCAGCGCGGCTGGATTCATGGCATTGTCTTCATAGATCAGATTATAGAGATATTGCAACGCCATCTCCCACTTATCGCTATCATTCACATCGAAATAGTTGCCCCCGGCTTGCCTGGTAAGATAGCCCTGGAAGACAGAGAGAACCTGCAAGCCTTCTTCCGTAGCCCAAACGCCGTTGGCTTCATCGGTAAAGACCTCGCCCAATGCAGCAACTTCCTCCCAAGTCGTTGGGGGATTGATACCCTCTGCATCGAACCAATCTTTGCGATACCAGCAGTATTGGGCTTCAAAGTTGTGGTGGATTCGGAAAGTATTGCCTTCATATCGATCCCAGAGATCGGTCACATCCAACAATGTCTGCGGGAAATCATCCCAGAAATCCGGCTCCAACAAATCGTCTAAGGGCTGGAAGAATCCAGCCCGCGAAAAAGTGATGGCCTGACCATCCTCGAAGTCTAGTACATCATATGGGCTGGTCCCGCTGGCGATACCAGCAGTCAGCGACGCAGAGAGTTGTTCCCCGCTGGGCAGGACCTCGACGTTGACTGTGAACCCAGAATCCAGGAACCCGAGCTTGTCGATAAGTTCGTTGTGCGAGTCCAAGGCCCAAGCCCCAACCGCGATCGTTACTTCCCCACCGCCTGCACTGTCTACCGAATTCTCGGTTGATTCTGCGGCATCAGCAGCCTGTTGTTGCGGCGCAGCGGGCGGCGCACAAGCGGCCAGTGCTGCGCCCGTTGCGGCAAATCCTGCAAATCTCAGGAAGGCACGTCGAGACAGCTTTACCTTTTTCATCTCTCTCTCCTTGTCTAGAATAAGTTTGACTGGCCCGAACCCTGCACGGCGAAGATAGTGCAATGTACAAGGTATAAACAGCAGTCTATCGAAAACTGATTTTTCTGTCAATGTCTGATTTTTTGGGCAGTAGACTCCTTTTGATACTATGCGATAATCGCAAATGTGTTCACATTGCAGAACAACTCTCGATCAATCCCCGTGACCGGTATTGCCGTGCCTTGCCAGATGTGCCACGGCAATTGCCTGTCCCCGCCAAATCCACAATCGCGTGCGTTGCCCTACGACTATCCCCATAATTCCTGGCGCATATTCCTTACGGGCGCTGTCAAAACTATGCAGGCGCTATCACCCTTTGATGTCCGCGACAGTAATGCCTTTCAGGAAGGCATTCTGGGAGAAGAAGAAGAGGATCAGGCAGGGCATAATAATCAAGAGCGCCGCGGCCATATACAGATTCCATGCGGTGGTGCGGTAGGCCACAGAAAAATTCGCCAGGAATATCGTTAGTGTGAAATTTGAGGGCGTGGACAGAATAATCAGCGGGCCGAGGAAATCGTTCCAGAAGAAGACGAAAGCGAATACGGCCACCGCGGCCAGGGCCGGTTTGGAGAGCGGGAGAATGATGCGCACAAAAATATGCCAGCGGGATGCGCCGTCGATCAGAGCCGCTTCGTCATATTCTTTGGGAATCGACATGAAAAACTGGCGCATCAAAAAGATATTCCAGGCGGAGCCGAACCAGTGGGGAATCATCAGCGGCCAAAGGGTGTCCAGCCAGTTCAGATTGCGCCAAATGATAAACTGGGGCACCATCACAACGGCGAATGGAATCATCAGCGTACTGAGAATACACAGAAAGAGGAAGTTTTTGCCAGGGAACTCCAGTCGGGCGAAGGCGTAGGCCACCAGCGCACTGGAAAAAATCGTGGCCGCCACTCCGTTGACAGTAACAATCGTTGTGTTGATGGCGTAGCGATAGACCGGCGGCATCGACTCAGCGGTGTTGGTTATTGCTTCGTAGAAATTGGACCACATCACCGGTTGGGGATACCAGGTGGGTGGCAATGTGAACACCTGATTGGTGGGCTTTAGAGCCGTATTCACCATCCAGTAGAATGGGAGCAGAAAGAAAAAGGCCAGAAAAAACAGGAACGCGTAAATAATCACCAACCGCAGCCACCCAGTCCGAAAACGGTTGCCGAAGAGGAGCGTGCGCGCCCGATGAGGCGCTGTATATACCGAGGACTTCCGTCCTTCAGTTAGCGGGACGAGTTTTTCACCGACTGCCACAATCAATTCCCCCACAAGTTAGCGTCCAATGTCCTGAAGACGAGGCGCAGATGACACAGATTGGATAGATGCCATACGTCACGCTGAAACAGTGTCTCCAGATTCAGCGTGACGTGCCTTCGTAGTAAACCCATCGATCCGCCAGCCGAAACTGCACGAGTGTCAGGCCAAAAATAAGCACAAACATTATCCAGGCCATGGCCGAAGCATAGCCCATTTTTAGAAAGTGGAATGCGCTCTGGTAGAGATGCAGACCCAGAAAGAGCGTTGCATTGTCCGGGCCACCGCCGGTCATCACATAAGGCTCGGCGAACGTTTGCACCCCGGAGATAGTGCCCATGACGACATTGAAAAAGATGGCCGGGGAGAGCATCGGTAGGGTGATAGAGAAGAATTTTGACAGTTCGCCGGCCCCGTCAATGTCGGCGGCCTCGTACAGCCGCTGGGGCAGCCCCTGAAGCGCGGCCAGATAGATGACCATTGGAACGCCCACATTCCACAGGCTTTTGACAATCAACGCACCCAAAACCAGTGGCTTTTCGAAGAGCCAAACCCGTCCTTCCAGACCGAGCAATTGCAATCCGTTATTCACAATGCCCAGTTCATTGTGATACATCCACACCCAAATGATCGAGCCGGCCACACCGCTGACAACAGCGGGCAGGTAAAAGAGGGATCGCCACACCCCCAGAAAGCGGATTCGCTGATTGAGCAGGAGTGCCAGCCCCAGGGCGAGAACCTGGCTGATGGGTACGGAAATCGCGACGAATTTGAATGTCACCCATACAGAAATGAGGAACAGTTCGTCGGTTGTGAACATATTGATGTAGTGAGTGAGGCCGTAAAACCGCGGCGGTGCGATCATCTTCCAGCGGAAAAAGCTGAGGCCAAAGGAGGCTATGATCGGGCCGCCTACGAATACGACGAAGCCGATGAGCCAAGGCAGGATAAACGCATAGGCTACCAATGCCTCACGCAGATGTCTGCTGCGTCGAGCGGGAGTAGGGGCAGAAAGGCCGGTTGTCGTCAAGAGTCTGTACCTATTGAGGGATGAGAAAGCGAAGGGGGTAAACATAGACCTGTCAGGTACGCCAACAGACTTTCCTGGTTGGCATACTGCTCAACTGGCGCACCTGACAGGTCTTCCCTGACTATTGAGCGATACTCTTATACGTCTAAATATCCGAGATCACCGTCGTCACCTTCGGGGCCACCTCTGGGAAGATATCCGCGGCTTTGGCCGTGCCCGAGTAGACCTTTTCCAGCGCGTCACCGATCAACTTCAGGGCTTCGCCTTCATTGGCTGGTCCCGGCAGAATGTGGCCGTAGTTCAGCGCCTCAGGGATCACATCCCAGTCCACGTCGAAGTCCACCTGCGCCACCCACGGGAACGGCTCGATTGCATTGGACGAGCGGCGTGTGCCGGGGAAATTTGCTTCCGACGCATAATTGTAAATGCCCTGGGTGCTGGTATTGTAGTTCAGCCATGTCCAGGCTTCGTTTTCGTGATCGGAGGTGGCAGCAATGGCATTGAATGCGCCGTGGGTGATAGTGTCTTGGCGGGCCCGGCTTGGCTCCGGCACGATATTAAAGCGAAAACCAGCATCGATCAGGCTGCCGGTGATCCAGGACCCCATACGTTGCATACCGAGTTTGCCAGCCGCCAGCAATTCTGCCGCCACACCACCACCGCCGATGCCGACGATCTGGGACGGTGACGGCATGACGTTCCCGTCCAGGAGCATGTCCGCCCAGAATTGAATGCCTTCAATCGTTTCTGGTTTGTCAAGCCAACATTCCAAATAGTCCGGATCATAGAAGGCGCCACCGTTTTGCCAGACCTGTTTCACACTAAACATATGCCAGCCGACGGGAATCGTCTCTGATCCCCAAATCTGGTTGTCCGGATCACTCATAGCCCGGGCTTTCTCTTCAAAATCTGTCCAGGTAAAGTTATCTTTATTTGGATATTCGACACCGGCAGCGTCGAACAGGTCTGCGTTATAAAACGTTATGTGGGGCGCGGCCGCATCCGGGATGCCCACCCGTTTGCCATCCACGATTGGGTAGTTCCACCAGTTTTCGTAGAAGTCTTCGGGGTCAAAGTCCGCCTCACCGTCCACATACGGTTGCAAATCGATGAACTGATTGTTGCGTCCCAAATCGAGGGCCATCGCCTCCCAGCTACGGACGACGTCGGGCAGGGTACCGGCCGCGGCCATTGTTGGAATTTTGGCATGAAATTCACCGATCTGTTCCACCTCTACTTTGATGCCGAGATGTTCTTCGTGGAAGGCATCAACGGTAACAGCCACGCCCGCGGCGGGGTCGTGGCGACCGTAACGAATCGTTACCGGCTCCGCCGTGGGCGGTGCAGATGCACTTGCCCCGGTTTCGGCTTGGGGCGGCGCACCTGGCGCACAGGCGGCCAACATTCCAATGGCAGCGGTACTCCCGGCCATCCGCAAGAAGTCACGGCGTGATAAAGCTTTCTTTGGCATTCTTCTCTCCTTTGGTTTGGTAGGTTATGCCCTGGGAAATTGGCTGATTGTATAAGGCACAAATTTCAAGCGAGCTTAAAATCGGGTGGGAATCCCCTTGGAGGCTGACGGCTGCATCACGGTATGAACACTTGGAGATATAGAATAGACTAGCATAAAAAACGCGGCTTGACAATGGCTGGAAATCCCATGACAATATCTGAAATACTCATTTTGAGTTATTTACACAACATAATTTTTTCTCGTTTAGGCCGTCATTTGATCAGGAGCAATAATCGTTGATCTACCCGACAAGTGTTCTCTTTGGCCATGCTATCTACCCGCCTGGTAGCACTCTTGGCCCGCGCCGCTGGCACACCCATGAATTTGTCCTGATTTATCATGGCTCCATGACGGTCGAGGTCAATCGTGTACCGGTAACGGCTGGACCGAACAGTGCTACGCTCCTTTTCCCTGGCGATGAAGAGTATTTTTGCTTTTCCAAAACAAGCGAAACCCACCACGCCTGGCTGCATTTGACATTACCGAATCTGCCCCCACCGCTCAGCGAACGCATCAAACGCTTGCCCCATGTGATTCCCCTGTCCGCCCCCATGCATACGCTGATGGATCATCTGCTGGAACTGCGCACCTGCCCCTTACCCACCACCCAGGAGATGATCAAAACGGTTGCCGCTCAATTGCTTTGGCGCTTCGTGGGGGAAGCAGAACAACACTCGATCAATCGCCAGGACAAACTACGCTCGGCCATTGTAGAGCGGGTGAAGAATTATGTCTATACCCATTTGGATGAGGAACTGTCGCTGAATCACCTGACGCTGGCCGCTGCGATCAGCCCGGCACATCTGACCAGACTCTTTCACCGCCAGGTAGGCGAGACACCGATGGAATATGTATGGCAGCAGCGGGTAAAACGGGGCGTGGAGTTGCTGGAATTTACCGGCTTAACTGTGCAACAGATCGCCTTACGCTGTGGTTTTAAGACCAGTTACCACTTTTCCCGGCGCATCAAATCTGTAACTGGGCGCACACCCACCCAAATCCGCAACCAGGCGGGCAATGTGCCAGTTATGTAGTGATATGCACGGGCAACAATCCCAAGCGATTCGCCTTTTCCCACAGGGTCACGTTAGGATGCAAAGAGTTGATTCAAATGACTATTGAGAGCGTTCGTAAATTTTGAGGATTTTGATATGTAATTAGCAAACTTGGCATCGGCATTTCCTAGTTGATACTGCGCTAGAATTTCCCGAAGGATCGAATACCCTTCCCCAAAACTATCTACATTCGATTTTGCCAAATCAAGACTTCGAATATCCTCAGCATCATAGGATGCCTTAGAAGTTAGAACTGCGGCGAAGATTCTCGCAAGGTGATAAGCGTAATTGCGAAATTCGCTACGCACTTCACGCTCCACGTCTATCTTTATGAAATCAGCAGTCTGCTGAAAAAGTAAGCAACATTTCAAATATGCTTCAAAGCTTCTCCCTTCATCAAATATCTTTTTGTACGTGGTGTCAGACTTGATTAGTGTAGTTGGGTGCGATCTCGCAGCTGACGGATTGAAGTTTAGGAATGAGAATTCTATTAAACCAGAAAATTGAGGCCGATTCCAGCGGAGAACTTTCAGGTCTTATATGATCTTCATTCCTTAGTATGGCTTCTATCGCTTGGGCTGTATACTGAATGCTGAAAATTCGTTTTGCAGGCTTGTTCTGATTCTTATAATAATTCTTTCTCCGATCGTAATAATAGCCACGGTTAAAAAAGAACAGCTCCATTTTTCGCTGTATGTCGTCTGTAGCACGTAAGACCGTAGAAGTGACTGGATTCTGCCGATTTGACGATGATATGATTTTGTCAATCATTTGCTTATCGTCATCATGAACGACAAGCACTTTCACCAAAATCGAGCGATCATCACGCTCTTGATTCTTGACGTAAAATCGACCAATCGTGTATGACGTTTGTAGGCCATTTACCACTTGTACGTCATCCAGATGTAAAACACGTGGATAAGGTGTACACTTGGATGCAATAATTGTTATTCCGTTGTTGAGCCACCAGAAATCAACAGAAAAATCACTTTCGAGCGTTTGGCGAATACCTCTATTGACATCGACTTCACCTTGATAGTGCCTCACATTCTCTTCGAGAATGAACTCCCGAATCGCTCCTTTTTCATCAACTATGAAATCGTAATAGTCTCGTAGATTGACAACCCCGATATATCCATATTCACCATTCTTATATTCAATCGGAGTAGGATTCTCTTTAAATCTGAGTTGAAGGGATGTGCTCTGTGGCTTTTGATACAGCTCGATCAACTCTTTTGCACTGATGAATGAAAATGAGACTTTGAATGCGCGTAGGGTTTTATCCTCTATCACACGTCGAATCTGCATTACTTTTGATTTTATGGCTTCATTTACATGGACGTGATCTGCCATACAGGCATACGATAATCGGATTCCCACCGTGATGTGTTTCTGGACAGCAGCCGACCACACTTGCCTCAATAGGACGATTTTCTCGACCAGTTTTGCATTAAACCTTTGCCATAGTTTTTGTTCATCGATATCTAGATCGAATATCACAGGTGCAGTAATATAGAGTTTATCGAGTACTTTCTCACTAAACGTTTGAGCCATTTTGGCTTGAGTGATATATACCTCGACGCGCGTATCTCGATTCAATGGTAAATCCATAAATTCTTCTTGCGAAGAGACGGGAACGTCATCAACTAGAATAATAAAAGAATCAATTCCACCGTCAGAACTATCATCGACAATACTGTCTTCAATATCTTCGAAAGAGAGATTTGAATCCTTGGCGATCTGCTGAACAGAAAACACCTCAAATATCTGATCGTCTTTGTAAGCTTTGAGTTCATTATCATCGCGATAGCGATTTACTAGATCTTTCAAAATTATAGTGTTTTGAAGATTCTGGCTCATAAGGGTTCATTCCTCTCCCAATTTTCCGAACATCTATCTGAAATATCTCTATCCCGCAGATTTGGGTGGTAAAATACTTTTCTTTGAATATTCATCGAGTCCTAGACGAGGACTACGCCTGACAAATTGACCTGTAGATTTTACTCCTTTCCCCTTACAGTGTCAAACATATGCACACAAGGGGGTGTGCGAGAAAGTTTCCCGGGTACGTTGTGCTCCATTCGTTTGCCAAGTGGAAGGCCATTTGAGCGGTAAAATTGCCCCTTTGACCTGCCTCTA
>Ga0209702_10009711_pt1 | contig 10595 bp, 6 predicted proteins | sample FRY01_FD_187210 | JGI IMG/M metagenome (GOLD analysis project Ga0209702, IMG submission 187210) | Freshwater microbial communities from Lake Fryxell liftoff mats and glacier meltwater in Antarctica - FRY-01 (SPAdes) (version 2) | ecosystem: Environmental > Aquatic > Freshwater > Ice > Glacier...
CTACGTGCATTTTCTCTCACCCTTTGAATCGCAGGGAGCAGTATCGACATCAAAATGACTACGATAGCTATCACGACGATCAGTTCCACGAGCGTGAAGCCAATACTGCTGGGCATAAAACCCGATTTGTGCAACTTTCGATGGTTCCGCATTCGAATGGCTCCCAAGACAAGTATTGGCTATCGTTTCACTTTATACCGAAGCATACCGTACGCAATTCATTTGCGACTTTGTAGAAAATGAGGCGCTAGCCAATAGCCAACGGCTGCAACTACGACCAGGCCGGCTAGCAACCAGAATAAGCTAAAGTTCTGTCTCTTAAGTGGGATTTCTGGTAAGTCATATCCACTAAGGAAGAAAATTGAGGAGTCGTTGGGTGTTGAATTAGAAAATGATGTAATTTGACGGTTCCGATACCAATTCATTTTGCCAGATTCGTCTGCCCAAGAATCAAAGTTAGATGGAATTTCAAAATCTAGATCAGGGAATTTAGTCCAATCTTTGACAGTCACGCGACGTCGAGATAACGGCAATACCTCACCTTCGACTATTGAAACTGGTTTGTAGTCCCAGGCAGATAGCCAACGGCTATTCATATTCGAATCAGATTCTGACGCAACTTCAATCTGAAAATCGCGAGGTACTATTCGAATATCTAGATTTGCAGCGTTCATGCGTTCAAGAGAATCTGTATCAATTCCTATCTTGTATTTTTGCACACGGTCATCAGCCCGCGTGCTTTGGTTTGAAGTCCCAGAAATTCTATAGAAGTCAATTAGAAAATCGCCAGTCAATAGTGACGTGATCGGATCAAGTTTCCGCATTGAAAATGTGTCTTTGTTGTAGTCCTCAGTGACAGCTGCGGCAAGTTGATCGATTTTGTACGAGCTTGAATTCTTGGGACGACTGATTAACGAACAGTATTTTGGATTTCTAAGATGTATGTACTCATCACCATTGGGCTCAAGCACTTTGATCGCGTAGAAACCGTCTTGGCGTATACAATTTACGTCGATCACTTCAGCGTCGTCTACCTCGCCATTGGAAGCGTTAAAGACCCCAACTTTCTGACGCAAGCCGACCTCATATTGCGTGCCAATCGAGTCAACCCGCGCATCCCATGATCGCATTAAGGGATCATCAAGTTCTTTTCCGTTACAGCCAAAAAGGGCAAGCATCAGCGATAAGCTGCAAAGAAGTGAGACAGCTCTGGGTCCAAGTTTTTTCACTGAAGCCTCCAAATCAAAAAGCGTCGAACCCAGACATTTTGAGCCAACGCATAGAATACCGGCAACCCGATCAAACATTCAAATCACGGACCAATTGGCATGGGTAGGCACTTACACTCGTCAATGGTCCCTGGCTTTCGCTGGCAAGAACAGTCTGGGAAGTGTCCCCAAAATTGTTAAAACTTGAAAAGTGGTCTCCCACTGAGCAAACTTGCTCAGTCGGAAAGTATCAAGTTTTAGACAACGGTTATCAGCCGTTGGGGAGACCACCATGAGTGATTTTAGTTTGCTTGGCCAGTTGGACCAAGCTTCCGGTAGCGAAGCTGTTCAAATATTTCGGAGCTTTATTCGTGAACATGTTCGCGACTTGATTTGCCAAGTGATGGCCCAAGAGGTTAGCCTTCTTTGCGGCCCGAAACATCAGCCCACCGGCGGTGACAAATTCCGCTCGGGCAGCAGCACCGGTGGGATTCAGATTGACGGCAAGCGCCAAGAAATCATTTCGTACTCGTGTCCTCAACCAAACTTGTGCAGCTCAGCAACCAACTCCACTGTGGGCTCACTAACGATGCGTATCGACATGTGAGGTTTGCGTTCCAATGCGTTTGGAATTTCTAATTTTAGGAACCAATGATCAAGGGGACAAAACCAAAAAAGGCACGATGGAAAAATCCAACGTGCCTTCAAATTTCAAAAGCGTACTAATACTAGAAAGGGCAGGCCTATCTAAGAACAGTCAAACTAGTTGCAACCGCAGTCACTTTGACGAGCACGTAGACGGCTGAACAAACCGCATGAGCGACGTGGGCGAGCACAACCTTTAGCCAAACCAAATGCACAGCCAGTAGAAACTGTTGCGCAACCTGAGCCACAACCACAGCCAGTCGAAACTGGAACTTGAACGGTCTTAGCAACACGTTGGCATACGGTTACCGATACTTGCTTTTCAACTTGTACAGGAACCGACACGTTGTAGGTTTGTTGAGTAGTTGTTGGAACGCACTCGTAGGTAGTCACATTGCAAGTTTCGGTCTTCTGTTCTGGGACCATTACACAGTAGTTAACTTCCTTCGATTGCTGCTGTTGAGTCATACGAGTTACGTTAACTGTACGAGTCTTGGTTTCCATCTTAGTACGAGCTACAGCCACAGTGCGGGTACGAGTTTCAGTCTTGCAACGTTGAACTTGTACTTGACGGGTGCGAGTTTCGTTCTGGTACGAAGTTTGGTTAACCATTCGTTCTTTGGCTTCAGTGTTGTACTTAGTAACGTTAACGGTACGAGTCTTGGTGACTGGTGTACAGACGTTGACGGTGTAAGTGTATTCCTGAGGAACCGAACGGTAACGGGTAACGGTGTAAGGAACTTGTTCGCTTACAACGTTTGGAACCCAAACTTGACGAGAAACGGTTTGGGTTTGAGGACCGCAACCAGCAACCGCTGAGCCACAACCACAGCTTGACGCTGCAGGAGTTGCGCAACCACAGCTAGGAGCAGCATCGCCACAGCTGTCACAGCTGTTGTTTCCGCATCCACGATTAAGCAATTTGCAACCGCTTAGCAAACCACCGCTGAACAAGCGACCACCGAACAGACGTCCGCCAGCCGCAGGAGCTGAACCGCAGCTTGACGAAACAGCAACTTCGTAAGTTTGGCATTGGAAGCTTCCCGTATCTTTGGATAGGGTTCGCATCAAATTTTCTTCGTAAGCTTCGCAAACCATACGAGTCGCAGTGCGAGTCTCTTGGCTTGCTACCATTTCGGTGTAGCTTTGTTCTACAGCTTCAGTGTAAGGCACTTGAACGGTGTAGCTTTGAGCAACTTGAGTGGTAGTAGGAACGCATACGGTGTAAGACTGCTCAATGGTTTCCGTGTAAGGGACTTGCACGGTGTAAGTTTGAGTCAATTCTTCGGTGTATGGAACGCATACGGAGTAGCTTTGCTCAACCGTTTCGGTAACTGGCACGCACACGGTGTAGTTAACGGTCTTGGTTTGAGTCGTTGGAACCATGACAGTGTAAGTACGTGTCTTGGCTTCAGTCTTAGGAACGCGTTGGTAAGTCGTGATGTCACGAGTACGAGTTTCAGTTTGATACTCGGTGGTCATTACCGTACGCATTTCGGTGACCATTTGATTTTCATAAACAGTACGAGTTTCGTAGGTGGTGCCACAATCGCAACCTGAACCTACACTCGTTGTCATAGTTGCGCCATCGCAACCGCCGCAAGGTGCAGCAACTGCACTGCCACAACCACCACCACAAGGGCTGACAGCTTGGCCACAACCACAAGGCGAATCCGCCTGAACAACAGGAGCACACACGAACATGCATGCTGCCACAAAAGCACTAACCAAAAGCTTGGTCATCTAGAAAAACCTCCTCGAAAATGAGACAAAGTGAGACAAACTAGCAAGCAACAAGCCACTTCGAGTGTTGCATAATTTCTAGCATCTATAAAAATCTACGAACTGTAATTCTAAACCCACGGAAATGTTGAACGAAGGAAAATGTTGAACGAACCCAATCATTTCCGTCGGTTCGCCTGGGTCTCTCCAAATTGTTCACCGAACAGGCCCCTCATACAAAAAGCGGGCCTCTCCAAGGTAACGGGTTGCACAAACTTTAATTAAAGGATTGAAGCTGGCAAGATACTTCTCGCGAACTTACCAATAAAATACACTGCAAATCGAAAGACGCGATCTGCTCGGGTCAGGAGCCACGCACCTATTTTTAGAATACGGCAAGCAACAGGGTTGCTTCTTCTTAAACACAACCTAAGCCAAAGTTTGTCGAATTCAGATCGAGTTACCTAGGATAGATATTAGCTTGCATTCTATTTTCATCAATTGCAGTGTCAATGGCTTGAACGCCGCAAAGGCATAAATACGGCTTATTTTCTAACCAGGCAGGCAGTTTTTGGATTCAGCGCATGCTTAAAACAGGGCCACCCATTTCAAAGCCGATTTCAAGTCGCGATCCAAGTTTGAACACAGTCAAGTGAAACGAATGTTTAGTTTCAGGGAGCAGGCACCGAGAATGCATGCTTTTTTATTGAGCAGAATTTTTTTTACGGCGAAATTCGACAGTCAGGTTTGCAAACGCAAGTAAGTGCTATCAAGTGAAATTGATTTCAAATCTTCATTTTGCAATCGCGGTGTAAGTTGTGATCGTCCTGCTGGCTGGACATCCTGGGCTGGCACATGCTGATCGCAAAGAAGTGTCCCTGAATTTAAATACGATTTGGGCTTTTGAGGACTGTTTGAAGTTCGCTTCGTGCTGACCCCAGCGGTGATCGTTGTCAACTCTGGACACAAGTGAAGGTGTGGATGCAAGCAATGGAGTTAGCTGGACGGCGCAGGCAAAGAAGCGATGCAGGCGGATTGGAAGTCAATGTCAGCGGCAATGCAGCAATAAAAAAAGGTGCATTTCCAATCGTGAAAATGCACCCAGTCGTATGCGTTTATGTCGACGCCGCGTTTACCAGCGGTCGCAAACTAGTCTTCGATTCCTAAGGCTTCAAGTTCGTCTAGCAAGTCAGCCTGGCGGTTTCCGCCAATTTCGGGATACATGGGATCGCCTTCAATGGTCAACGTTTCACTAAACATTTCGTTATCCACTTGAAGTTGAACCAAGTAGGTTCCATTGCCAACCGATGCACCGCTTAATCTTCGGCCTGCACCAGCACTGCCCGCAGACTGACGCAGATTCCAGTCAAGCGATTGTAAGCCTGCAGCGGTTTCACCCTCGGTTCGATAAACTTCTTTTCCAGTAACGTCACGGATGGTCATGACGACCGACCGGGCCGCCCGAGTCAAAGTGTAATGAATATTCGCGGTCGTTGCCGGAGTCGCTGCTTCGAAGGTTCGGGTCGAATTGCTGCCTCGCTCCGGAAGAGAACGCCAGCGGATGACCTTGTTTGGTTTAAGCAGGGAAGCTTGCTTGGAAACGACATCGGCTTTAAGCTGACGAAGAGGGGTCACGTCCAGCACCCACAGGCTTCGTCCGTGAGTTCCGGCGACAACTTCACCGCAGGTTGGATGTTGCGCGAATTCGTGCACTGCCACCGTTGGCAGTCCCGTAAATTTCGTCCAAGACATTCCTCGATCAAGGCTAAGCCAAGCCGAAAATTCGCAGCCGAGATAAAGAATTTCAGGGTTTGAAATATCTTCACGAAGCACGCGAACTGAACCTGCCGAGGTTGGCAGATTCGATTTCATTGAACGCCAAGTCTTGCCGTAGTCTTCACTGGCAAACAAGTAAACTTCATCATCATTGCTACGATGTCCATCCAAAGAAATGTAGCATCGACTGCGAACATGTTTAGAAGCTTCCAAGCTGGAAACCCAACGAGGGCCAGGCAACCATTCACCTAAAGGTTTGCTGCCAACGACATTTGCCGCAGCCGGTTTGGCTGTGGCAGCCGCATTCGTGGTCCGCTGAGCCTCGACGGTCAAAGTGAATCGACCTCCGCCAAAATCCATCTCGCCGTTGAATTTGTTGCCTTCCACCTTGGCGGTGATTGCTGCTTCCATGCGACCGGTGTCTATGGTGACTGACAGTTGTTGGGTGGTTGCATCATATTTGCCGTCAATCACTTCACCATCACCGCGATCATTGGCGTAGGTTCCCGAAATTTTGCCTTCAGGCGAGGCCTTCAGGTTAAGTGTAAATTCGCTGAACGTTTGGCCTTCACGAATCATTTTGCCTGACCAAGATCCAACCACTGCGGCACTCTTGTTCTTGGGGTCGGCCTTTTGGGCGTCGTCCTGCTTTGCTGCTGCTGGCGGCTCTTGGGTCGCGACATCTTCAGGCGTAGGCGTCGCGGTTTGAGTTGAAAATTTCGTGAAGATTCGATCCGAACTTGGCTTCCGGCGAGTTGCTTCAATGTTTAGTGACGCACCAGTACCTAGGGGTACTTCGGATGTCATCTTGCCGTACTTGACCGACATGACCGGTTCCAATGCACCAAAGGGGGTTTCCACCGCAAACTGTAGCGTGTTGGTTTCCGGGTCGAATTTGCCTTGGCTCAGGTTAATGGTCTCTTCTTCAGCGGTCAGGCTTCCCACGACCACATTGTCTTCACCTAAGGTTAATTCCATCACGAAATCGCCTTTGGCTGATTCATCCGACGCAGCGAAGGTTCCATCCCAGGTACCACTGATGGGATCGGCCTGCTCTTTGGCAACTTCTGGTTGGGTTTGGGTATCAGGCTTCATTTCCTCAGGCGCCGTCTGGGCCGGATTTTCACTTTCTGCGGTTACACTGTCCGCGGCAGCGTCGTCTGGCTTTTGCGCTGGGGCAGCGTCGTCCTTCTTCGGTTCGGGGGGTGCATCTTTGAGCTCTTGTTTGGCCGTGGGTTGGCTAAAGATGGGTTCCCAATTCTGTCCGCTGTCTTTGGTCATCCAAACGGCACCGTCGGTTGTACCCACGTAAAGAACTCCCGCTTCGACCGCGGATTCGGAAATCGCACTTCCGGCGCCTTCGTCGGTATTTGTGATTTCGGGTGAAATCGAAGTCGCATTATTGCCTTTGCTGAACGATCTAAATACGTAATTACCAGCGCTGTAATGGATCTGGCTGTTGTGTGGAGAAAGAATGAAAGGTGTCTTCCAGTTGAAACGATAACGAACGCCACGTTCGCCTCGTGGTCGAATCGACCCTCGTTCGCCGGTTCTCAGGTTGAAGCTTCCCATCGCTCCGTTCTGGCTCTCCGAGTAAAGTTGATCCGCGTCTTGGGGATCTACCAGACACACGAAACCGTCGCCTCCACCAATGCGAAACCAGTCGCTATTGATGACACTTCCACTACGACTACGGCGAGGTCCACCCCACGATCCGTTGTCTTGCAGACCGCCGTAAACTTTGTAGTCTTGGGTTGCATCAAGGCCTACATGGTAAAACTGGCCGATGGCGATGTGGTTGTGATGGTCCCAAGATTTCATGCGATCGTAAGTCACATAAAGACCCCCGTCGTTCCCTAAAATGATATGGCTTGAATCCCGAGGATCAATCCACAAGGAATGGTGATCAACGTGAACTTCATTTCCATGGCCGTCATCCGAAAAGGTCTTGCCACCGTCTTTAGACTTGTAAAGCGAGGTACCTAAAATGTAGATATTATTTTCGTCGGAGGGATCAATTCGTACTTGGCTGTAATACATTGGACGAGGATTGATGCTATTGATTCGTTCCCAAGTATCACCCGCATCGGTACTCTTATAGAGTCCACCGAATTCCGCTGCATTTTCACCTTGTTGATCTTGTACGTTCTCTTGTTGACCGCCCAATGACGCCGAAAAGGGGCCCGTCACTTCTCTGCCTGGTCGCGGAGTCGGTTGCGGCCTGGCACCTAGTTTGACGGCTACTTCCTTTTTCTCGCCATTGCGAACAACTAATAGCTTGATTTCATCATCGACTTTCTGGCGTCCAATGGCGGCGTTCATTTCGTTGGAGTTTAGAACCAATTCGCCTTCGACTTGCAGGACCACATCGTTGACCTCCAAGACTTTGCTGGCCGGTCCGTTGTCAACAATCGAAGAAACTTGAACACCGATTTCGGCATTTTGACTTCGTACACCAAGGTAAGGAATTTTCTCGGGTCCACCACCGATTTTCTCGGATTCCACAATCGCAAAAACATGGTCAGGATTGGAACGTGACCAGTTCAAGCCGATACGTCCCATACTGCAGGTGGGAAGTCCCTTAGACATTTTTGTCCACGTTTTTCCAGCATCGCTTGTTTTGTAAATTCCTGCACCAGGCCCAAACTTTTTGTCGGGATCGTTGCCATCGAATCCGTCACGTTGGCGTTCGTAAGCTGCGGCAACCAAAACATCAGGATTTGTCGGGTGCATTTGTAGGTCGACAACGCCCGTTTTGGAATCGATGAAGAGAACCTTTTCCCAGGTCTTGCCACCGTCGGCCGTTTTGTAGATACCGCGTTCTTCGTTCTCACCCCACAACCGTCCTAGCGCGCCAAAGTAAGCAATGTTTGCGTCGGTCGGATGCAATGCTAATCGACCCGTTTGAAAAGTCTTGTCCAGCCCCAAGTGCGTCCAAGTCTTGCCACCGTCGATCGATTTGTGAACGCCATTTCCCCAAGAGGAACTGTTGCGAGGATTCGCTTCGCCTGTGCCCACCCAAACAATGTTGGAATCGCCCTGGAAGACTTGTACGTCACCGATGGATACCACGGTTTGCTTATCAAATTGATGCTCGAAGGTGAAGCCGTTGTTTTCTGTCTTTAGTAGACCGCCCGAAGCTGACGCCGCCCACCAAGTGGTCGGGTTTTTTTCGTACACTGCAATCGAAGTGATACGGCCGCTCATGTTTGCGGGACCGATCGGGCTCCACTGAAATTTATCCAGCCAAGCTTGGGGCATCACAGTGGTTGCCAGAGCCGCCGCCTGACTTGGTGTCGCCGAGTTATTTCCGGGCTGCCCCTGAAAGCGTCCTTGTCCACCTCGTCCGGGTCCGCCCTGTCCGCCCTGTCCGCCTCTACCCGATCCACCGCGACCTTGGCCGCCGCGTCCCGGTGCTGGTTGGCCCTCCGCTGTAGCTTGACCCTCCGCTGCCCGATCTTGGTCGGCATCCGGTTCGCCGCCGCCTGGTCGTTGGCGACGTCCGGTTGCTTCTGATTCTGGTCGGGATGCTGAGGTCTCTTGAGACTGCTCAGCATTGGTGGTCTCTTCTTGAGTCGTGGTTTCCGAGGCCGACGATTCGGTCTGCTGGGCAACTAATGGCGTGGCGGAAATCTGACCAAACAAGGCCAGCATTGCAATCGCTACACCGAGTATGGGCGTGGTCAATCGCCCGAAAGCTGGACCAAGTAATCCAGTAGGGACAAGGCTTCGAATCAACATGCAGAAAAACTCCTCGGGCAAGGAAAATGGTTACTTATGATAAGTTTTGAATTAACTTTTGGATGGATATCGACAATCGACCGACCAACCCCCAAGGTATTTCTCAGGACTTGCAGCTACCGGACAAGTTGGGAGGCAAGAGATTACTTCCGCACAACTCATCTTTGACACGCGTTTGGTTAGAATTTTTCAGGGTCTGACAGCTGGGGTGCTAAACCAAGTGTCTTGTCAGTGGTGGGTCTTGCCGATATTTCTAGTTTACACTTGAAAAATGGCGCGGGTAGAAACGCGACTCCGTTTTTCACAGACAGGCCAATCCAGTGTCCTAGCGGTTACGGCTGTGCAGCTAAAAAAGATACAATCGCTTCCGTTTAAGCCGAACACTGCGTTCAAGGATTAGTTTTGCAAGTTTTCGCCCGAACCGGTGGATTAATTTGTGATGGTTGATTTAAACGGGCGTTCGGTTTTGAGTGCAAACAAAAAAAAACGCCGGCTAGATTCGTAAATCCAGCCGGCGATCCGTTCAAACACGTTCAGCGAAATGATAGACCCTGCCTATCCGCATCTCTATCCTCAAAGCCCTTTATCTTTAAAGCCCTTTATCCTCAAAACAACGGCATGCCGCTCGCTTAAAACACGGCATGCCGCTCGCTTAAAACACGGCATGCCGCTCGCTTAAAACACGGCATGCAACTCGTTCAAAGCATTGCAGGCCGCTCTATTTGGTAATTTTGTAGCAGTACAAAATCTCTTGATCTTTCAAGTAAAGATAGCCGTTTGCAATCACAGGGTGTGTCCAAATGCCACCGCTTCGGCTTCGCTGTTCGGTTTGTGGAGATAGAGTGAAGCGCCCTTTTTCTCGCCAAGCTGCGTCCGAAGCTTCGGCTAGAACGACTTCGCCGCTCTTTTCATCCAACATGTACAAACATCCGTCCGCATAGGTTACGGAGCCTTTGCCCAGTTCTTCTTCTTCCCACAGTGAATCGCCAGACTTGAAATCCTGGCAAGTCCAACCCGCACCGTCTGAATAGCCAAACAGTTTATCACCTACCAAGAGTACGCCACCATGATGATTCTTCATGACCTTGTTTTGGTAAACGTCGGTGGCTTGATTGTCTTTGGAAATTTCGATCAACTTGCAACCCACACCGTAGCCGCTGGAGATGTAAATAAAGTTGTCCTTCGCGATCGGTGTTGGGATGACGGCGGTTCTGCCTTGCCACGGGCTAGTCCACAACATTTCGCCTGTTTCGGGAGACACACCGATGACTTGTTTGGGCATCAATTGTACATACTGCTTTTGACCGTTAGGCGTTGCAATAATGATTGACGAGTAGTTTGCTGGATCGGTGATGTTTTTGGATTGCCATAGTTGCTTTCCCGAGATCTTATCGAAGGCCACAATCGCACCTTGATCACCACCAGGTGTCACTACGACTCGATTTTCATCCACAAGCGGGCTTTCGGAATAGCCCCAAAAAGGAACGTTACCCCCCACATCTT
>Ga0209702_10009712_pt1 | contig 10595 bp, 9 predicted proteins | sample FRY01_FD_187210 | JGI IMG/M metagenome (GOLD analysis project Ga0209702, IMG submission 187210) | Freshwater microbial communities from Lake Fryxell liftoff mats and glacier meltwater in Antarctica - FRY-01 (SPAdes) (version 2) | ecosystem: Environmental > Aquatic > Freshwater > Ice > Glacier...
CCAGGCCACAATCGACAGTGCCGACGAACCGGCCAGCGCGCTGGCCTCCGCTCTGCATAGCCTGACTGCGCCCATCAATGGCTTCTTCAATGCCGTGCTGATCAACGCGGAGGATGTGACCGTGCGTCAGGCCCGTCAGGCGCTTGTCCAACGCATCGCTTCATTGCCATCTGCCGTGGCCGATCTGAGCAAATTACAGGGCTTTTAGGGTTCGACGTTCACGATTCACAAATTCAGAGTTTTATGAATCTCACGCGAAAGCGCGAAGCCGCGAAGATGAAGCAATAACTCTTCGCGGCTTCGCGCTTTCGCGTGAGGCAAAACCAGAAGTTCTGAAACTCGTTTGGTAAGGGGTAGCTATGAAATCCACAGATGGACCCGACGCTGTGGGGACAATTGAAAAGCGCAAAAGCGCCAGCGAGTGGAGCCTGCATGGGCTTCTGATCGGATTAATGATCCCCATCGGCATGACGACACTGAATATGTCCATGTTCAGCGTGGCCCTGCCCGCTATTCGGGATTCCTTTTCCCTTGCGCCGGATGTGGTGGCGTGGATTGCCACGGCCTACAGTCTGCCCTTTGTGGTCTTTATGCCCCTCTACGGCAAGCTGGGGGATGGGCTGGGCAAAGACAAACTTTTTCTGTGGGGCATTGCACTTTTTACGCTGGGTTCTCTGCTCTGCCTGTTGGCGGGCGATCTCACATTGCTTCTGGTGGGCCGTGTGTTGCAGGGCATAGGCACAGCCGGGATCAACCCTCTCTGTCTGGCAATCATCGCCGATGCCTTCCCCGCGGATCAACAGGGCCGGGCCATGGGCACGTGGAGTTCCGTAGGGCCGGGCGCGTCTATGCTGGGTCCCCTGCTGGGCGGCTTTGCCGTGGACTATCTGGGCTGGAACTACATTTTTCTGATGAGTATTGTGGCGGCCATCATCGCCTTCTATTTCGTCAACCGCCACATCCCCTCTCTGCAAACAGCCAGGCCGCCGGGTTTCCTGCGTGAATTTGACTGGCTGGGCGTCCTATTCCTCGGTGGCTTCCTGATTTTCCTGATCTTCTATCTCTCCAGCCGCGCCCTGACCGGCGTGGAACCCCTGCAGGATTGGCGGTTGCTGGGGGCAACGATCGCCTGTGGACTGGCCTTTTGGCGGTGGGAGAAGCGGGCCGGTGTGCCGCTGGTCAACCTGCAACTCTACGCCATCAAGAACTTTGGCACAGCCTCTTTTGCCGGTGGATTGCGTATGTTTGTGATGGGCAGTATGGGTTTTCTGAAGGTGCTCTATCTGGCCGATGTCTACGGGATGGACGCCACCGGTCTGGGCTTCTTCACGACAGTCTATGCGGGCGCGATTCTGGCAACCACCCGGCTGGGCGGTCAACTGGCCGACGGGCGCTATGCCCGACGTGTGCTGCTTGTTTCATTTTCCCTGCAACTCGTGATGCTGGGCGGGCTGGCAACGATGGCCCTGCCCGCGTGGGCCGCGATGGGGTTGATGTTGGGGCAGGGGATTGGGGCTGGGCTGGCGTTGGCCTCGTTGCATCGCATCGCCATGCGCGATGTGCCCAGCGAGGAGAGAAGCTCCGCCGCGGGTCTCTACAGCACAGCCCGTTTCGCTGGCAGCACTTTTGGCGCAACCATCGCCGGGGTTGCCTTGCAACAGACAGAACTGGTTATGTCGATGACAGGGGCGTATCAACTGGTCTTTGGGCTGGTGGGCGCGTCGTGTCTGGTCAGTTTGGTCGTTTCGTGGCGGCTGGAGAAGTAATCAATTGTGAAATATTCCACTTGACGCAAATGGCCGCTCAATTTATAATGTGACACGCAATACAACGCCATCGACAACCTGCCGGAAAAGCGCCGGAAAGTTGCATTTTTGCCCGCGCTACGGTATAGTGATGACGTTTTCCTGCGCAGATAGGCTCTTCCTGTGCAGATTGCCCTGTATATGATGACGCAATGCATCTGATAAGGACGCAGACAATGGCGACAGTTCCATCCAACTTTCCTGAACTCAAGCAAGAGCAGTTGAAGCCCTACCTCCACGACACGGTTGTGGTTCCCGACGAACTCCAGGGCAACGTGCTGGTAACGACGCTGGATAAGGTCTATAACTGGAGCCGCAAATCGTCCATGTGGCCTCTGCTTTTTGGTCTGGCCTGCTGCGCGATTGAGATGATCGCCACCGCTGCCAGTCGCTACGATCTGGCCCGCTTCGGTATGGAAGTGATGCGCCCCAGCCCCCGCCAGAGCGATCTGATGATCGTCTCCGGCACGGTGACGAAAAAGATGGTTCCGGCCATTGTGCGCATCTACAACCAGATGGCCGAACCCCGCTATGTGTTGGCGATGGGTGCCTGCGCCACCGGTGGCGGCCCCTTCAAAGAAGGTTACAATGTGGTGAGCGGCATCGACAAGTACATCCCGGTGGATGTCTATGTCCCTGGCTGTCCCCCCACCCCCGAAGCGCTTATCTACGGTCTGCTCAAAGTCCACGAAAAGATAGAACGCCAGAGCATTCTGACCGTCCCCTGGTATCGCAAAGATCAATCAGAATTTGTTCCGGTTCCCCGTTTGGGTGCCGATGTTTTTGATCCCCGCCAGGTGGAATTGATCAAAGAGACGACGATGAAGAAGCCTGTGGTGGCTGGCGCGGCCGCTGCCAATGGCGATTCTGCCGCTGCCCACGCAGCCGGCCCAAAAGAAGTTTCCAACAAGGCCAAATCCCGTATGGAAGAGGCAAAGCGCCGGGCCGCGGCCAAGCGGGCGTAGGGAAGTTTGGGGCTGTCGCAGGTTTTGTCCGGATAAATCTGTAAGACCCGTGGCCTTAATTTTTACATCAGTTTATGATATTGCAGAGAGGGAAGCTATGAGCGCTACTCTGGTGGCAGAAGCCCCGGAACAGACCGGGACTATCGCCGATACACTGCCCGGCGGAATTTTAGGGACGACATCGGATGATACGCAGCAGGCCTATCTGATAGCATCAGATAACGTTTTGGACGTGCTGACCCATTTGCGCGACAACGAGGGCTACGACTTCCTCTCCGGTGTCACCTGTGTGGATTATCAGGGCTACAACGGCAAGCAGCGCAAGGGCATCTCCGAGCGTTTCGATGTGGTCTACCACCTCTATAGCACGAAGAAGGGGGGCGGCCCTGTCGTTCTCCACGTGCCCGTGCCCGGCAACGACACCGTGCCTTCGGCCACAGGCATCTTCCCCGGCGCCAATTTGCAGGAACGGGAAGTCTACGACCTCTACGGCATCAAATTTGAAGGCCACCCGAACCTGCGCCGTATTCTGCTGTGGGACGGCTTCAACGGCCACCCCATGCGCAAGGATTGGAAGGAAGCCTATTTCGACGAGGATTCCAAGCCTTTCCGCAGCCGCCACCCCAAAGGCAGCTACGAATTCCACGAAGACAAACTGCCTTGGGGCAAAAACACCACCTATCCCGCTGGCTGGGACCCAGATTCCTGGGAAGCGCCTGTCGCCTATGTGCCCGTAAGTCAGGCCCCCAAGCACGGCAACGGTGCCCATTTGGACACGGAAAGTATTGTCGTCAATCTGGGACCCCATCACCCCAGCACCCACGGCGTCTTCCGAATGCTCACCCGCATCGAAGGCGAAACGATTCTGGCCCTGGAGCCGGAGATGGGTTATCTGCATCGCAATCACGAAAAGATTGGCGAGCGCAACACCTGGCTGATGAATATGCCCTTCACCGACCGGCTCGACTACCTGAATTCCATGAGCAACAACTGGGGCTATGCCCTGGCCGTGGAGAAGTTGACGGGAATCGAAGTGCCGGAACGGGCCGAATACATTCGGGTGATTATGGCCGAGTTTACCCGCATTGTGAACCACACCTGGTCGATTGGCTTTATCCTCAACGATTTGGGCGCGCTGCAAACCCCGGCCCTCTATGCCATTGAAGAGCGCGAGATGATTCTCGATCTCTTCGAGGAAGTCTCTGGCGCACGGCTGATGTGCAACTATCTGCGCTTTGGCGGCGTTGTGCGAGACCTGCCCGCTGGCTGGCTGACGAAAGCCCGGTATATGGCGAACGACCGTCTGCCCCGTGCCTTGGACGAACTGGACAAGATGCTCTCGCAGAACGAGATTCTTGTGGCCCGTGGCCGGGGTGTAGGCCATCTCCCCGCCGAGACATTGATTTCCCTGAGTGTCTCCGGGCCGATGATTCGGGCCGCGGGTCTGGCCTATGACGTTCGTAAGGCTGAACCCTACGGCGTCTACGACCGCTTCGATTTTGACATCCCCACCCTGCCCAACAGCGACATTTACGACCGCTATTATATTCGTCTGCTGGAAGCCCGCCAGAGTGTGCGTATCCTGCAACAGGCCCTACGCGACATTCCCGGCGGCGAAACCAACGGCGCACCCGCCTACGCCTCGGCTACACTGAGCCAGGGCTTTGGCACGATTATGGGCGGCAAGGGTGGTTACAACTTGCGTCCACCAGAAGGAGAGGCGTATGGCCGCGTGGAAAGTCCGAAAGGTGAATTGGGTTTCTACATTGTCAGCGACGGCAAGCCCAATCCCTGGCGCTATCACGTGCGCAGCCCTTGCTACATCAATCTGAACGCACTGGGGCCGATGAGCGTTGGCTACAAATTGGCGGACGCGGTTGTCATTCTGGGCGCGATCGATATTGTGTTGGGTGAAGTGGATCGATAGGATTTATGAACAGTTATCAGTGAGCCGTGTTTGACTTTTGCGGCTGATAACTGCCCTGAAAAAGGAGACAGATTTACACCGATAGTACAGATTTACACGGATAAGAATCTGCGAAAATCTGTGGTTTCAGCGAAATCTGCGTTCCGCTTTTCATTCTCCGTTTCTTAGATCGGGAGTACTACTATGTTTGGGACAGGATTGCTAAAAGGTCTGGGCGTTACGCTCAAGCACACGCTGGAAACTTTTTCCGACGATCGGAGCAAAGTGCCGGATCGTTACCGGAACAGCATTGAGTTGGGCCACGGACGGCGCGTCATCAACCAGCCCATCGACCAGGAAGGTCTGTTGACCATCCAGTATCCTGAAGAGAAGCGGCAACTGCCCGAAAACTTCCGTTATATCCCTATGCTCATTTGGGACACGGAGAAGAACGAGGACCGTTGCACAGCCTGTGGTATCTGCGCCAAAGTCTGTCCGCCCCAGTGCATCTGGATTGTGCGGGATTCCGACGCCAACGGCAAGCCGGTCACACGCCCTGCCGAGTTTTACATTGACGCCGCGGTCTGTATGAGTTGTAGCTTCTGTGTCGAGTTCTGTCCTTTTGACGCTATCAAAATGAACCACGACTACGAGCTGGCCGTCTTTGACCGCTATCCCCAACTCGTCTACGACATGGCAGAGTTGACCGTTCCCCTGGAGTATTACGCGGCCCTGTGGCCTGTCCAATACGGCGAAGAGCAGGAGAAGCGGCGCAAGGACGAGGAAGTAAAGAAGGCCCAGGACGAGGCCAAAGCCAAGGCTGCTGAAGCGAAGGCTGCCAAAGCGGCGGCGGCCCCTGCTACCCCCGTTGCTCCTGCTGGCGAAGGCACGATGACCAGGGCTGAAGAACTGAAACGCAAAGCCCAGGAGCGGGCCGCGGCCAAAGCGACTGCTGCCAGTGGTGATGGGGAAGCTTCCTCCGCGCCAGCGGCGGCCAGCAGCGTCAATACCGACGGCGACGGGGAAGTTGATGCCAAAAAGGCCCGGATGGAAGAGTTGAAGCGGATGGCCCAGGAACGGGCGCGCCAGCGTAAAGCAGAGGCCGGCGAATAGCCGGATAGAGACGCTTTGTACACCGGTTGAGATTGATTCCTGGCACAGGAGACGAGAGAACTCAGATTTTCGGAGGCCAGGCTCACCGGTGTGAGTCTGGCCTTTTTCTATTGTGTGGATATGTCTACGAATGGACGAAAAGGGAGATACCCAATGTCAGTCAAGCTCACCTATTACGGCCACTCTACGTTTGTGATTGAGGTCGATGGGACGAAAATAGTCGTCGATCCCTTCTTCGCGCCCAACAATCCCCTGGCCCCTGCGGACGCCACCGCGGAAACGATTGAGGCCGACTTTATGCTGCTGACCCACGGCCACGGGGATCACGTGGCCGATGCGGTGGCGATTGCCAGGCGTACCGGCTGTCTGGTCATCAGCAACTTTGAGATCGTCACGTGGATGGCAGCGCAAGGCGCGACGAACGGGCATGGAATGAATACGGGCGGCGCATACAATTTTCCCTTTGGCCGCCTCAAATCGGTGGTGGCTCTGCACAGCAGCACAATGCCCGATGGCAGCAGTGGCGGTCATCCCAACGGCGCGATCATCAACTTTAACGACGGCACTGACATCTATTTTGCCGGGGATACGGCCCTCACCTACGACATGCGGCTGATCGGCGAGGCAGGCGGCGTGGATGTGGCGGTGCTGCCTATCGGCGACAATTTTACGATGGGACCGGACGACGCTGTGTTGGCCGCCCGGTTTGTCAAGGCCAAGCAGGTGATCCCCTGCCATTTCAACACCTTTCCGCCCATCCGCCAGAACCCGGACGACTTTGCTCGCAAACTGGCCGATGAGGGGATTGAGTGTACTGTGATGGGGCCGGGGGAAGAATTGCAGATTTGATTATAATGGATTGGAGATTGGGTGCTGCCATTGTGACCACTCAATTTCTACTTCCCAATCCCTTTTAGGAGTAGTTATGGGAACAGCATTGACAGTTATTGCGTTATTGATTGGTCTGGTCGCGCTGGCCTACGCCTGGCTGGTACGCCAGGATTTGGACAAGGCCACCCGACGGCTGGACCGTTACAACCGGGCGCTCTATGACGCCAGCGATCGTATTCGCAAGTTGGAGGAGAGCCAGGCCGCGACGGTGGCCGAGTTGCGCGCCGAGATTGCCCGCAGCAGTGGGAAGGCGGCCTTTCGTCCGTCGATGAGTGTGCAGGAGAGCTACGCGCTCCATCCCCAAGCCCAGGAAATTCTGGCCGCTTACCACATGGGCGGGTGCAGCAGTTGTGCCGTGGAGTTGGACGATACGATCGGCGGGGTCTGCACCAACGCGGGTGTGGATACGAATCAGGTGATCAGCGATCTGAACGCGCTGCTGGCTGTGCAGCCAAACAACGGCCACACCAACAGCATCCAGCGGGTAAAGCTGCCCAATCTGACACTGGACTTGTAACCGATCCCAGAATTTTCGAACGCAGATTGCGCCGAAACCACAGATATTTGCAGATTTTTTCGTACAAATCCGTATCCTTTTTTGATAACAATTTTTACACGAACTATGCGATTTTGAGTGGCGCTCGTCGGGGGACGCGGTGCCGTTGTTGGAAGAAAGAGAGAAAGCAAAATGGAGCTAACCGAACAGCAAATGCACGCCAAGGCCGAGCTACTATTTCCGGCCCGTCTGATACCTGTGCTGCGGGACTTGCGGGGGGAGACGTGGGCACATCTTGTGGATCGGGTGTCTGCTCTCCCCGACACCCATCCCGACAGCCTGGCCTTTGTGCTGATGATGGTGGAGTTGGGCGACTGCATGAAATGCCACAGCAATTATTACAAATTCCTGCGCGGCTGCGCGCTCTGCTCAATCCAGACGATTCAATCCTTCAAAGGCACCGACGTTGAACTGATGTGGCGTTATCGCAAAGCCCAGGATGAGATCGACCGCTATCTGGGCACGGGCAGCCTCTCATTGGCCGCCTGACAGCCAACCACGACCAGTCAGAAGCCAGCACCCGCGGGTGCTGGCTTTTCATTTTGAGCAAAGAAAAGTCATGAAAATCGCTATTATCGGTGGTGGGATCGCCGGGTTGGCTGCGGCCTACGATTTGGCCCACGATTTGACCCACGATTTGACCCACACAGGCAGCCATTCCATCCACATTTACGAGGCCAGCGCGCAGGTGGGCGGACTGGCAACCGGCTTCCGGGGCCGCGCCGAATGGGCGTGGCCGCTGGAACGCTTCTACCATCACCTCTTCACCAACGACGACGCCATCATCGGCTTGACCGCAGAGATCGGGGCCAGCCATCTGCTGGAAATCCACCGGCCCACGACGGTGATGCACTATCAGGGCGCGAACTACCCCTTTGATACACCGGTGCGACTGCTCCAATTTCCACACCTGCCCCTGCATACAAAACTGCGTATGGGCGCGGTGTTGGCCTTTTTGAAGTATTGGCCCAACCCGCCCTGGCGATCCTATGACCGGCTGCTGGCTGACCCCTGGCTGGAACGCTGGATGGGGGCGCGGGGCTATCGAGCGCTCTGGCAGCCGATGCTGGAAGGCAAATTCGGCCCCCATTTCCGTGACGTCAACCTGGCCTGGTTCTGGGCCAGAATCTACAAACGCACGCCCCGGCTGGCCTATTATCGGGGCGGTTTCCAGGGCTTCGTGGATGCTCTGGCCGCGGCGGTGCGGGCGCGGGGGGTGACAATCGAAACCGGCACACCCGTGCATCAGATTGCGTCCAACCCAGCGGGTGGCTTGCTTGTCAGCACACAGGAGCAGCTATCCGTTGCCTACGATGCCGTTCTCAGTACTGTCAGTCCGGGACTGATGAGCAAACTGACCCCCGATCTGCCCGCCGACTATCTGGGCCAGTTGACCAGTCTGCGCAGTATGGGCGCGGTGGTGTTGACCGTCGCGCTGGACCGTCCCCTGCTTACCGATGGAACCTATTGGGTGAATGTACCCAAGGCCGAAAAGCTGCCCTTTCTGGCTCTGGTGGAACATACAAATATGATTGACCCAGCCCACTATGCGGGGGATCACCTGCTCTATTTGGGTGACTATCTCGACCCATCCCACCCCTACTTTTCCATGAGCCAGGACGAGTTGCTGGCCGAGTTTTTGCCCGCGCTCAGCCGCTTCAATCCCGACTTCCAGCCTTCCTGGGTGACAGGCGCGTGGCTGCACAAGGAAGTCTACGCCCAGCCCGTGCCTGTCCAGGGCTACGCCGACCACATCCCGGACATTCGCACGCCCTTGCCCGGCCTCTACTTCGCTTCGATGAGTCAGGTCTATCCCTGGGATCGGGGCACGAATTATGCTGTGGAGATGGGGCGGCGGGTGGCAGGAATGATTGAGAAGGATTTGGTGTGAAAAAGAGGGACGCAGATTTTCATGATTTGAACTGATCTGCGCAGATCAGTTCAAATCATGAAAATCTGCGTCCTATCCTCGCCCTTTATCTCCACACTGTTTGCGTGGGCCTGCGGGCCGTGATAGACTACAACTGTTCAGAAATCCACTCACCTTTTCCACTGGCGGCAGCGAAGACTCATGCGCCTCACCTGCCACGATTGCAGCTCGACAGTCTACATTTCAGCCGAAGCCTCCAACTGCCCTGAATGTGGCGCAGAGTTGGAGAGCTATTTGCGCGCGTTGGCGTATGTGCGCGAATGCTACCAGCAGGCGTCGGAAGAGACACTGGCTGGCGACGACGAGCGGGCGTTGATGATTCTGGCCCAGGGACTCTCGGCGGTCAATGCGTCGGAGCTACATTTGCTGGCCGCGCTGATCTATCGCAAGCAGGGGGAATACGACGGGATGCATCGTCACGTGGCGGCTATCCCGCTGGACGATAGATTGCGGCCCGAAGGCGAGTGGCTGTTGCGCTCCCATCAGCAGAAGCAGCGGGCAGCGCGCCAAACACAGAAGGAATATACGCCTACGGGCCATGTGGGCAAGGCGGTGCGCCAGCTTTCGCCCGAATTCTATTCTATGCCGCCCACATTGGGATCCCCGCTGCATTCGGGCCGGGTATCCTCCCGGCGGATATGGCGAGCTGTGGCTGCTTTCGCCGTATTGGCGATCGTCGCCTTTCTTTTTCGCCAACCACTGAGCAGCGGCCTGGCCCTTTTGACAGCACGCCCGACAGCACAGGTGGTTGCACAGCCAGAGCCTGCCCAATCGGTGAGAGCAGCGCCAGAAAGCGGTGCCGCGCCAGAAAATGGTGTAATGGCTGCGTCAGCCATCACGCCCACGCTTTTGCCCGCCACCGCTACCAACGAACCAACGGCTCTGCCAACGCCTTTGCCAACGGCTACCCCGCCCGTTCCGGTGGTAGATGCACAGCCGGAACCCAGCGCTGAACCTGAGCCTATCGCGGCGGCCAACGAGGCGCTGGCCGCCGCGGTTGCTACGGCATCTGTGGGCCAATTTGATTTTGCTGCGTATCTGACACAGGCCGAGCGGGATGATTTGGCCGTGCTGCCCATCGCCGCCACCTTACAGAATGGGCGTCTGGCTCTGTCGGGCGTTGTCACGCTCACTTCCCATCGCCTGGACATCCTAGCTCTGGCCGCGCAGATACCCGGCGTTGTGGATGTAGACGCCATCGATCTGGTGGTGCGCCTGCCGGAAACCTACACAGTGGGGGATGGGGATACGCTCTGGACGATTGCCTATTACCTCTACGGCGATGGGACTCGCTGGGAGGAACTGTACGCGGCGAATGAGTCGGTGCTGGGCAATTCAATTTTGTTGGCGGTGGGTATGGAACTTCAGGTTCCGGAACGGTAGTCTTTGCATGGGACGCTCCAAAAGCACACAATCCAAAAGCACACAA
>Ga0209702_10009713_pt1 | contig 10594 bp, 9 predicted proteins | sample FRY01_FD_187210 | JGI IMG/M metagenome (GOLD analysis project Ga0209702, IMG submission 187210) | Freshwater microbial communities from Lake Fryxell liftoff mats and glacier meltwater in Antarctica - FRY-01 (SPAdes) (version 2) | ecosystem: Environmental > Aquatic > Freshwater > Ice > Glacier...
TGAAAGTTGAAAAACCTAAAATTACAACGAGGGCTATAGAGAGAGTCTTGACTGCGCGCATGTGACGAGTTGTAAGCCCGCCCCACTTCTGTATCAAAGCACGAGAGTTAAGCTTCAAGAGTGCCGCTTTTTCTAGGTCATTAAGGAGAGATTAAAGAAGTGGTAAAAATCGTAACCCATCACCCCCCCCGTGTCTGGAAAATAGGTAATACAACTGAAGGAATCTGCATAAAAACTTTGCTCTGCCTTAATAGGGCTTAGATAAGAGAAGCTTGGCTGTTTTAGAGGTGATTTCCTCGCTAGCTTCCCCATCACAATTCAAGCCCGCGTCACTAACCGTCCCACTGATGCGATGAATAACTTGATTAAGCAAGTCGTGCGGTGTTTCCTAAAGAGTAAATCATTTCAATTTGCCCGCTTTGACCTGAAAACTGGGGTACGAAAATACTGAAAACGGGAGTGCGATTTGATACCACTCATCTGGGGGAAAAGAGTGGACAGGAAGCGCCACTTCTAATCGATAAATGGCAAATAGTTTATCAACTTTGGTCGCATGTGAGGCGCGAAGTTGATACTCGTCAACGCAGAGGTCAATTCATACTAACCGGATCCGCTGTTCCGGTAGATGAGATAACTCGAGATTCCGCTGCTGGCCGCGTGGCTCGAATAAGGACGCGTCCGATGAGCCTCTTTGAGGTGGAGCGAGCAATGGTGGTTGAATGAAATCCCTCGTAGGCGCCAGCCCTTCGTTATCCGGATAGATTAAATACTTTGGTTTTTTATTTGAAAATTTTGTGATCGGGGACTTGCGTCTCTACCTGAAAGCGATGAATGGAGTTGGAAACAATAATGTGATAGTTCTGGGTTAGAAGTGGATGCGATCTTCGAGAATTCGAACAACCAGTGGGCTGCGATAGAAGTTAAATTGGGAGCAAACCAGATCGATGAGGCGGCTGAAAATCTTTTAAAATTTCGTAGAAAAATAGATACAGATTATTATGGAGAACCAGCATTTATGGCCGTAGTGACTGCGATAGGAAGTGCTTATCTTCGCGAAGATGGGATTTATGTAACTCCCATCTCATCGTTGGGGCCATAAAAGTGTCCTCGGCCGGAGTCGGACCGGCGACCTACCGCTTAGGAGGCGGTTGCTCTATCCACTGAGCTACGGGGACTTACATTATTTCCTGCCAATTCTGTCATGAGTTCGGCTCAGTCATGCATCCAACCTTGCGACCAAAAAGGCGCAAAGGTAAACTGACCAATCTAACGAAAAGGATGTATTTTCCTCATGAAGGGCCAACAATGAAGGCACTATTAATAGGCGCGGGCGGAGTTGGCAGCGCGATCGTCAATATCGCAGCGCGTAAATCATTTATTTCGGCCATGGTTGTCGCTGACCGAACGCTGGCACGTGCCGAATCCGCAGTTGCACGAGTCCAGGATCCACGTTTTTCTTCAGCGGTGGTGAACGCCGCCGAAATTGAAGATATCCGAGCATTAATCCGCCAGGTAAAGCCAGATGTGGTTATCAATGCGGTAGACCCGCGATTTGTGATGCCAATCTTTCTAGCGTGCGAAAACGAAAATACAAATTACATCGATATGGCTATGTCCTTGTCCCTTCCACACCCAGAAAATCCAGAGTCCGAGACTGGTGTAAAACTTGGCGATGAGCAGTTTGCCCGTGATCGAAACTGGGGCGAGCGTCAGATCTATGCTCTCGTTGGTATGGGAATAGAGCCAGGGATGAGCGATCTCTTTGCGCGTTACGCCGAAGATTATTTGTTTTCTCGGATTGATTCATTCACTATCTTTGATGGCTCTAATTTAACTGTGGCAGGTTATGAGTTTGCGCCATCATTTTCGATTTGGACAACTATTGAAGAGTGTTTGAACCCGCCATTAGTGTGGGAGGAACGCCGCGGTTGGTACACAACAGAACCATTTAGCGAACTCGAAGTATTTGATTTCCCAGAAGGTATCGGACCAGTTGAGTGTGTCAATGTCGAACACGAAGAAGTTGTCTTGATCCCACAAAAAGTTAAAGCAGGGAAGGTGAACTTTAAGTTTGGCTTGGGTGCGCAGTTCATTGCAACTTTAAAAACAATTCATATGCTCGGCATGGACCGAAAAGACCAAGTCGATGTGCAGGGCGTAAAAGTCTCTCCACGGGATCTATTGGCCGCCCTACTTCCTGATCCGGCAACGCTTGGTCCCTTAATGAAGGGCAAGACATGTGCTGGAGCACTTGTTAAGGGCCTCAATAAAGTTGGCGTACCCTACGCTTGTTACATGTACAACGTAGTGGACAATGAATGGTCTATGGCCAATTACGGTGATCAAGCAGTTGTTTGGCAAACCGCGATTAATCCAGTGATCGCCCTGGAACTCATTCATAACGGGATTTGGCAGCCAGCAGGTGTGGTTGGGCCAGAATGGTTTGATGCCAAACCTTTCTTGGATTTGCTTCCTTCTTATGACTCTGAATGGAAGATTCGTGATGAGGATCCAACTGGAATCGTGGCCTGATGAACTCTTGGGCGTTAATAACGGGTGCAACGGTTGGAATTGGGGAAAGCTTTTCTCGGCTACTTGCCGCCAAAAATTACAACCTAGCACTTGTGGCGCGCGATCTACCTCGGCTGCAAGAACGGGCGCAATCACTAGAAAGTACGTTTGGGGTTAAGGTTCAGGTGATTCAAGCAGATCTAGCTACCGATGCAGGTTGTGCTGTTGTTGAAAGATACATCGCAGCCAATCAGATCGATGTGTTAATTAATAATGCAGGTTTTGGAATTAATAAAGCTTTTATCGTTTCGGAAGTTGAAGCTGAACAACAAATGATGGATGTGCTTGTTCGAACACCTATGCGGTTAATGCATGTTGCGCTCCCCGCGATGAAAGCGCGCAACAACGGTGTGGTCATCAATGTTTCATCAGTTGCTGGTTGGATTACTGGTGGGACATATAGTGCGGCAAAGTCCTACCTGACCGTGCTTTCGGAATCTCTTAACACCGAGTTTTCCAAAACCAATGTAAAGGTCAGTGCTCTGTGTCCAGGATTTACCAGGACGCAGTTTCATCAGCGTGGCCAGATGTCCATGAAAGGAGTGCCAGCATTCATGTGGCTTAATTCCGATGTTTTAGTTGCAAAATCTTGGCATGATGCGCTCAAAGGGAAAGCTATTTCGGTGCCAGGATGGCAGTATCAAATTCTCGTCTTTGTAATTACAACATTGCCACGCTCAATCGTTAGAAAGGTCGGGATGAGTCTGCGTGCAAAGCAACGCACGTAGTGATCATACTTACGGCACTCTCGGCGGGTTTTCAGCATTCTTTAAGTACTAAATCGATAGTATTACCGAATCACAACGAAAGGTTCTCACATGTTTCGTAAAACAATTTCACTCGCTGTAGCACTAATTGTCACTGGTGGTGTCATGATCGCAGCTCCGGCCGATGCAGCAGTTAAGGTTTCAAATGGAGTTGCCTGTAGTAAAGCTGGAGCAACTGCAAAAACAAATTTCAGTAGGTATAAGTGTGGAAAGAACTCACTCGTATCTAACCCCAAGTTGGTTTGGCTCTCACTGGACTGCATAGCTTCGGCAAATTCTGCAATAAGAGCGCAGAAAGCTGCGGTCGTAACCTTGGCCAGCTTCGCAGCACAATTACCTATAATTGAACTCGGTATCGCAACTGAAATGGCCGACATACCAATACTTCAAGCGAAACTTGATAATGCTAATCTGAGACTGCCGGAAGCAAAACTAGATCTAGAGGCGGCAAAAATTAAACTTGCGGCTACGACTGCTGCAGCTGCAAAATTAATAGCAACTAAAACCGTCAATGATTTTACGACGGCAGTCAATAACTGGACGGCTGCGTCCCGTGCTTTTGCTAGCTTAATTCGCAGTAAAGAAATGTCAATTAAGAAGTTAGAAGCGGCCAGGCTTGTTGCAATCAATAAGCCAATCGAGTTGGCTAGAAGTGTTAAAGATGTGCGCGATGGTGCAAAGCTCATCTGCGCTAGGGGTTTATAACCCGAGATTATTAAAAAACCCGCTGCCAATCTGGTAGCGGGTTTTTTATTGGCTATGGCTTCCCCTATTCTTGGATGATTTGGATGTTCTTAGCCTGTAGGCATGCGTGCCGTGCGGATAATTGGACCAGTTCTCCTTGCTATTCACCTTTTACTAGGATCTCTGGATCAATCTCTTTGGAGTGAGCTCCTTCTTTACAACATGATTGGGGTATTGGCGGTACTTTCAATTTTCAGGTCGCCGTATACAGGTGATCTAATGGCAAGAAATGTAATCATTATTGGAGTTTCGGTTTGGGTTGTCGGTTCAGTCATTGCCAGCATTTCAAATTTTTATGCGCTACCAAGTCTAGTAACTACTAGTACTGATTTCTGGTACCTCTTTTTCTATCCTCTTATGTTGATTGGGATTTTGCGTTTCATAAGCGTAAGCCGTCAGCACAAACTGCGCGATATTGTTGATGCCTTGATAATTGGCCTTGGTCTGATAACGCTGGGGACCGCGCTGCTGCTAAGACCCGTGTTGCCACACTTTGCGGGCAATCCGAGTGCAACCTTTTTTGCCATCAGCTATCCAGTTGCCGATCTGGTTCTGGTTTCAGTGGTTGTGACTTTGGTTGCGATGAAGGGGTTAACAAGGAGGCACCTAATACTTTGTACAGGTGTCGTAGTTTTTGCCGCAACAGATTTTCTTTACCTGTGGCTGGCAGTTAATTCGAGTTATCAGCTAGGTTCACTTGTCGATGATGGCTGGTTATTGGGAATACTCTTTATCGCGGAGAGCTTTTGGCAGCCAGATATCGATTCCACCATGAAGGACGGTGTCAGCCCAGTCCTGATTACGCTTGCCGTGTTTTTAAGTGCAACACTTTTAGCCCTGATCGCCTTGCAACCGGCTTACCTTCCTCAATTTATTTTGATACCCGCTATTGCCACCCTAGCGCTGGCTTTTACTCGGATGGCGATCGCACTAAATCAAACACGGCATATAGGGCAGGAAAGATTATTGGCCCGAACCGATGAGTTAACCGGATTACCTAATCGCCGCCGCTTAATCTCTGAAATTGAAGCCTTCGTGGCTAAGGAAGGATCTTTACTTTTACTTGATCTAGATGGCTTCAAACCGATAAATGATCTACATGGACATGAAACCGGGGACAGAGTTTTACAACAAGTGGCACGTAGATTTGATCGAGCGCTGCCACATGGCGCTTTACTTGCGCGATTAGGCGGGGATGAGTTTGGCGTTTTATATGAAGGTGCTCAGGAAAGTGCGATGGAGGTCGCATTAGCCTTACACGCAACCTTGTCCTATCCATTTCAGATAGATAACAAAGAGATCCGACTTGGAGTAAGCATAGGTGTGGCTCGAAATAATGGCGGGGATGATTTATTGCAACGTGCCGATAATGCCATGTACAAAGCTAAGCGTGAGGGGCTGGGGGTTTCGCCACTTTAATTTCCTGCAAGCGCGCCAAAGACTCAATTCGTTCAGTTGCGTGATCCACAATTCGCTCGCAGTAACCCTTGCTATATCCATCTAAGGCGAGCCAAGGTTCATGAATTTGCGCCGCTGAAAGATGAACTAGCTCTGGCACATACTTACGGATGTAATCACCATTTTCGGCAAAGCGTTTTCCTTGCTCAATCGGATTAAAGATCCGGTAATAGGGTGAGGCATCGGTGCCACAACCAGCGGTCCATTGCCAACCATGGGCATTAGATGCCACATCGTAATCAACTAGATGCCGGGCAAAAAATCTTTCACCCAGTTGCCATTCCAGATGTAAATCCTTAACTAAAAATGATGCCACAACCATTCGCGTTCGGTTATGCATCCAACCCTCAATCACCATTTGCCGCATCGCGGCATCTACAAATGGATAGCCCGTTTTGCCTTCACACCAGGCCTGAAACTGCTGGGCCGGCGCGTCAAAACGCATCTGGGCAAATTTAGGCGAGTAGTACTGGGTATCAGTATCAGGATTATTAAAAAGAACATCAGCATAAAATTCACGCCAAGCAATCTCTTTTCGAAAAGTATCATGTGCTTTATCTTCACCTAGTCCGGCAAGTAAGGTCCGCGGGTGAATCTCGCCAAATTTCAAATAGGTACTCATCCTGGATGTGCCATCAACTCCGGCAAAGTTGCGATTCAAATCATAGGTAGCAAGCCCATTTTTAGTAAAGCTCTTAAATCGAAGTAAAGCTGCCTTTTCCCCGGCCGCAATCACCAGCGAACCGGGAACTTCTGGAAAATCTGGAAAGGCCCGGTACTTGGAAGTTGGTTCTAGCGCTTTGATTTTTTTAGGCGCAACCGCAGGAGCGCGATATCCATGGGTGCGCCAACCTCTGTAAAATGGGGTGTAAACCTTGTATGGCGTTGCATCACTTGGTTTTAATACGCGACCAGGAGCTACTGCATAAGGGCTTCCGGTACGAACTAGTTTGATACCAGCAGCTTCAACCCGTGCGTCACGTTTGGCTCCGTAACCTTCGTACTCTGCCGAAATGTGGACCTCTTCCACTTCATGCAAATTAATCAACTCTCTTAAAATTTCAACTTGATCACCCGCAATGATGTGAAGCCGATTGCCAAGTGATTCATCGAGCAAGCGAAGTGATTGCCCCATATAGAACAATAATTTTTCACCGGCTTCTGCAATTTGTTGCTTATCCAGAATAAAGAGTGGAATGATTTGTTCGCCCGCCGAAATTGCCGCTAATAGTGCCGGGTTATCATTTATTCGCAGGTCCCGACGAAACCACATGATTGAAGTTTTCGCCTTGGACATGGGATGATTAAATCATCATGCAGGAAATAAAGCGCTATCAGGTTCGTGGGGTCCCTGGTGAAGTCACTCGGGTGCAATTTGATTCGCGAATAGTTGATTTTTGGATTCCCAAACAAGGTACTGATCGCTTACTGATTGCCCATGATGGACAAAATGTTTTTGATGGCAAGACCTCGTCTCACCGTGGCCAAACTTGGAAGATGGCACAATCCGCAATTCACGTTAGCCAAGAAATTGGGATAGTCCCGCCAGCCATAATCGCAGTTTGGCATAGTTCTACCAAGGACGATCCTTGGGGCAGAGCGAAAGATTTAGCGCCACAATCCTTCTTTACTAAAGACACCACTATCGATCCACGTTGGCGGCTCAATGACCTGGAACTCGTTTTACACTCAGATTCTTACTTAACGCAAATCTTTCAGGAAATTGTGCCCACGATATTCAGTACTCACTCCCCTGCTAAAACTGCGGTAATTGGATCCAGCATGGGCGGGTTAGCCACTTTGTACGCTGCAATTAAACACCCAGATAAATTTGAAACTGCGCTGGCACTTTCTCCGCACTGGATTATTAGCGACCAAAATTTTGCCAAAGCAATGGTGGAAGCGTTGCCCTTAACGCACAAGATTTGGATGAGTCATGGGGATAAAGGTTTAGATAAAGAGTATCCGCCGTTGCAAAACTATGTTGATCAGTTAATGCGAGATCGTGGCTTTGCCGAAAACTACGTCACTAAGGTTTATCAACGCTCTGGCCACAATGAAAGATCATGGGCTAGATACCTCAATGAGCCTTTGCGGTTTTGGCTTAGCTTTTGACCTCCCAGATGCCCTGAGTTGCACCTTTTAGACGCATAAATCGTGATAGTTCACTGCACCACCTGCAATACAAAGTACAACTTTAAGATTCCACTTTCTGCGGCTCCGAAGCAGCCTCAACCGATATTTAGACTCTGATTTAGGCAGAGTTCTATCGGATTGGCATTGGGGTTTGCGGGACTGAAAATCCTTGTAAATCGGGGATGCAAAGGCAGTGAAAGTGGGGTTCGATAGAGCCATGGCCGATGAAATCTTTACCCGCGATGAAATACGCGCGATGCGACGTTCCTATAGCGATGTGGGAATGGAGAGTTTGCCGGGCGATCCTTTTATCGCTTTTGCGGTGTGGTTAAAAGAAGCGCATGAGAATTCGGTAATAGTTGAAGCAAATGCAATGGTGCTTTCAACTTTAGCGCCAGATAATCAAATCACTACTCGAACTGTTTTATTGAAAGACATCTCAGAAGGTGGCTTCACTTTTTTTACAAATTATGAATCTCGAAAAGCACATGCAATTGCAGTTAATCAAAATGTTTCACTTCTATTTCCTTGGTATGCAATGGAACGACAAATTTCAATTAGTGGAAGTGCCGAAAAAGTTTCGGAAAAAGAATCCGATGAATACTTTGCAACTCGTCCCTGGGGTTCCCAGATTGGTGCCTGGGCAAGTCATCAATCATCACAACTTTCTTCGCGCGAAGAACTTGAACAACGGTACGAGGGTGCGGCCGGCAAATGGCCCGAGGGCAACGTGGTTCCAAGGCCACCTTACTGGGGTGGCTATCGGGTGACACCGTTTAATATTGAATTTTGGCAAGGACGATACTCACGTTTGCATGATCGCTTGCGCTATGAGCGCACTAATACCAACTCCGATTGGGAACTCACTCGGTACTACCCTTAGTCTTAGCCCATGAGCATCATTATTCCGCCCGAACTTAAACCAGTTGATGGTCGATTTGGTTGCGGTCCATCCAAAATTCGCCCGGATGCGTTAACTGCATTGTTGGCCAGCGGCAACACAATTCTTGGAACATCGCATCGACAAAAGCCAGTGAAGCAGGTTGTGCAGCGGATGCGGGCTGGACTTACCGCTTTATTTAATCTTCCCGAAGGTTATGAAGTCGTTCTTGGTAATGGGGGATCAACCGCATTTTGGGATATTGCCACATTTGCCCTGATCGAATCACGCTCCCAGCACCTAGTTTTTGGAGAGTTTTCCTCCAAGTTCGCGGCGGCGGCAAAGGAAACACCATATCTAGGGGAACCAACCATTATTAAATCTGAACCCGGTTCGCATCCAACTGCCGTTGCCGAAGCCGGCGTTGATGTTTATGCCCTAACTCATAATGAAACAAGTACTGGTGTTGCGATGCCAATTATTCGCCCAGCCGGAACTGAAGGTGCGCTAGTTCTTGTTGACGCCACATCTGCTGCCGGCGGCTTAATGGTTGCTGCGAAAGAGTTTGATACCTATTACTTCGCACCACAAAAGTCATTTAGCTCGGATGGTGGGCTATGGATTGCGATTATGTCACCGGCTGCAATTGCCCGCGCCGAAAAGATCAAGGCCAGCAAGCGCTGGATTCCAGCATTTTTTGATCTGACAATTGCGATTGAGAACTCGCGCTTAGATCAGAGCTACAACACGCCAGCCCTGGTTACTTTGATGTTGCTGGCCGAACAAATTGACTGGATGAATGCAAATGGTGGGCTCCCGTTTGCGGCCGGTCGCAGCGCCGAATCAGCTGACATTTTGTATTCATGGGCTGAAAAAACTAGTTACACAACTCCTTTTGTAACTGACCCAGCCATGCGATCAGAGGTTGTTGGAACAATTAACTTCGCTGATGCAGTTGATGCTACAAAAATCGCTGCCGCCCTTCGTGAAAACGGAATTGTGGATACCGAGCCTTATCGCAAGCTAGGCAAAAATCAGCTTCGTGTCGGCATGTTTCCAGCGGTTGATCCAAGTGATGTTGAAGCACTCACCAAGTGCATCGACCACGTAGTTGCAGCCCTGTAATGCCTAAGAGTTTTCAACGGGACAGATTCTTCTGGGTGGTCGCGGTTCAGGTCGCGGTGGTTAACTTTTTCTTAGGTGGTTTTGGCCCGTCGCAATCCTTGTTGCGGGCAGATCAAGGAACTTCATTAACCATTGCTGGATTACATGGCACAGCAATGGGAGTTGCATCGATTTTGGCGGGCTGGGCTAATCCGCGGATCGCCCACAAATTTGGACGCGAAAAAGCTAGCTGGTTTGGTTTAGCAATATTTACAATTGGACTGATGTTATTTGTTACCGCTCCACCTGTCGCATTAACAATTCCGGCAACACTGGTAATTGGTTTTGGCGTGTCAATTGTAATCAACACAAGTCTGACAAAGATGTCTTCACACTATGGAAAATCTGCTGAAGTGGCGATTCCGCAAGCCAATGGCGTCGCATCCGTCGGGTTCGTGATCGGAACTGCATTAATTGGAACAATTGCAATTGCATATCCAAATTTATGGCGCTTAGGTTTACTACTTGCACTGCCGGTAACGCTTATACTTTTTATTGTTGGGCGTCAAAAAAATGCCGAAGAACATGTGCCAGATGAGCAAGGTCCACAAAGTGGAAAACTTTCAACCTCATTTTGGATCTCTTGGGTTGGTTTTATTGCATGTGTTTCAAGTGAGTTTGCCATCTCATTTTGGGCTGCAGCATTATTAAAGGATCGAGTTGGATCTACCGCTGCTATCTCAACGGTAGCAATTGTTGCACTTGGTACCGGCATGGCAATTGGCCGTTGGTACGGTGGCTTCTTATTAAAGCGTCTTTCCCTTGATTCGCAACTGCTCGCCCTTATCGCTTTACAGTTTTTCGGCTTTCTCGGTTTTTGGTTGTCACACAACATGCTTACTTCGCTGGTCTGTTTGTTTGCGGTTGGGCTAGG
>Ga0209702_10009714_pt1 | contig 10593 bp, 10 predicted proteins | sample FRY01_FD_187210 | JGI IMG/M metagenome (GOLD analysis project Ga0209702, IMG submission 187210) | Freshwater microbial communities from Lake Fryxell liftoff mats and glacier meltwater in Antarctica - FRY-01 (SPAdes) (version 2) | ecosystem: Environmental > Aquatic > Freshwater > Ice > Glacier...
TGGACGCAGGAGCGGATGCCTGCAAAAATCCACCGCCCTGTTCCGAGGTCGAAAGACCGAAATCGAACCTCACCCTTGCCACTAAAATCCAAGCAGAACCCATCTGTTTGCTTAAAATTCGCTGGTGAGGGGTCATGTACGCACCGCCTCGATGCGTTTGGAGTGAACCAGACCTTCGCGCGCTATCCCAACTCGGGACAGCGCGGGCTGTGACCAGAAAACCGCCCGCGCGTTGCGAGCTAGATTACGCAGAATCAGGCTTCTCCCTCAAGACCGATCAGCTTTGCGAAGTCGTCTTCGCTCAGCACCGGAATGTTTAAGTTCTTGGCTTTCTCAAGCTTGCTTCCCGCTTTGTCTCCGGCGACAAGGTAATCGGTTTTCTTGGATAGACTTTCGGAGGCGCGACCACCAAGCTTTTCAATCAGCTCCTTGATCTCATCGCGAGTGAAACGGTCAAGCGTTCCGGTCACCACGAATAATTTTCCGGCCAGCGTGTTATCGCTCGCGGCTCTTGCCGACTTTGGATCCGTCATCTTAACGCCCACGGCACGAAGACGTTCGATCAATTCCATTCCGTGAGCGTCGTGCAGAAAGCGGTAGATGCTAACCGCAATCACATCGCCAATCTCATGGATCGAAGCGATTTGCGGTTCGCTTGCCGCTTGTAACGCATCGATATCACCAAAGTTACCAGCGATGATTTTGGCAACGCGAGGTCCGACGTGCCTGATCGAAATGGATGCGAGCAATCTTGATAGCCCACGCTCACGGCTGTCGTTGATGGATTCAATTAACTTCGTCGCTTTGCGTTCCTTCACCAATTTCAAATTTTCGCTTAGCTGGGGAACGGTTAATCGGTAAAGATCCGAGTAATCTTTAACGAGCTTTTGATCGACTAACTGGTCAATGATTTTCTCGCCGAGACCATCAATATCCATCCCGGTGCGCGACGCAAAGTAAATCAGACGTTGACGCAACTGGGCGGCGCACGCGGGGTTGATGCATCGAATGTAAACGCCCCCATCGTCCTTCACTAAATCGCCATCGCAGACCGGACAATGGGTCGGAAAAACGAAGACGGGCAGCTCGGTGTCTCGTCGATGTTTCTCGACGCGAACCACTTTGGGAATGATCTTTCCGGCTTTCTCAACGACCACATAGTCGCCAACTCTTACATCAAGTCGCTCGATCTCTTCAGCGTTGTGCAATGAAGCACGGCTAACCGTTGTGTCAGCGATGTTGATGGGAGTCAGATAAGCGACCGGAGTGATTGTGCCTGTTTTGCCAACTTGCACGTCAATTTTTTCAAGTCGCGTGATCGCTTCGTATCGCTCAAACTTATAAGCGATCAACCAACGAGGACTCTTGCTCCTCGTGCCTAGTTCTTGACGTTGTGCAAGCGAATTGACTTTGAAGACGATCCCATCGACTTCAAAGGGCAAGTCCGGCATTGATTCTTCGAGTTCGGCAACCGCGGCAAGTGCAGCGGCGCTTCCATCGAGCAAGCGAACATTGGGCGTTGCTGGAATTCCGAACTTTTGGACCAGTTTTAAAAACTCGACATGCGTTGCGACCGAAAGTCCTTCAGTGCGTCCCACGCCGTGGCAGAAGAATCGCAGCTTTCGACTTGCGGCGATTGACGAGTCGAGCAGCCGAATCGTTCCCGCGGTGACATTCCGAGTGTTCTTAAACGGTTCTAAACCCGCTTTTGCTTGTCGAAAATTTAAATCCGCAAGGTCTTCATTGGTCATGTAAACTTCGCCACGAAGTTCGAGCACTGGCGGTGGATTATCGGCTAATTTCAATGGAAGGTCGCGAATCGTGCGGAGGTTATGCGTGATCGCATCGCCCACTTCGCCGTTCCCGCGGGTGAGTCCTTGCTTGAGGCTGCCCTGTTCATACAAGATCGATGCGGCGACACCGTCGATCTTGTATTCCATGACCCACTGAATCGTTTGGCCGGCGAGAAGCTTGTCAGTTCGCTCAAAGTATGCGGCAAGTTCAGCGCGATTGTAGGTGTTGTCAATCGACAACATCGGTACCGCATGTGCGACTTGTTCCAAGTACTCAACCGGTGCGTCGCCCACGCGTCGTGTCGGACTATCTGGATCTGCGAACTTCGGATGGTCCGTTTCTAGACGTTCAAGTTCCTTGAGTAGTCGATCGTACTCAAGGTCAGAAATGCTGGGTGCGGCGAGCGTGTAGTAGCGCCGGTCGTGCTCACGAATCTCCTCGCGGCGCCGTTGAATACTCTGTTCGATCGACACTCTAGTCACGCTCTTCTGCCGACGACGCTGCCGCAGCCTTTTTCAATTCGTCGCCATCGGTATCGTCTTTGTCCGACTCCTCTTCGGTTGTCTTCGTGGGGACATCGGTGGGATCTTCGATCGGTGCTAATTGCACCTGCAGCTTCATCGATTCTCCGGCGCGTAGAATTGTGACATCTTGAGTGCTTCCGATCGGCAAACGCTCGACAATTTCCTGCAAATCGTTTGCTCGCGCGATTCGCTCGCCTGCAAACTTGGTGATAACATCGAGCGGCTTCATACCCGCTTTCGCGGCCGCGCTGCCTTCGATCACTTGATAAACCACCACGCCAGCTCCGACGGGTAAGTTCAACTTCGTGGCTACTTTCTTATTGAGCTCAGCCAAGCGAATTCCGATCGCGGCGCGACGCACTCGACCGTGCTCGGCAAGTTCATCCGCAATCCACTTGGCTTGATTGATCGGAATTGCAAAACCGATGCCTTGATAACCGCCGTTGCGAGTTGCGATGGCCGTGCTGATCGCAACCACTTCACCATCCAAGTCGATCAGGGGACCGCCGCTGTTTCCTGGATTGATCGCCGCATCGGTCTGTAGCAAACGACCACGGCTGATTCTGGCAATCGCACGGTTCTTGGCGCTGATGATTCCCGCGCTAACGGTTGCTTCAAGCTTGAAGGGACTTCCGATCGCTAACACCCAGTCACCGATTTCAAGAGAGTCTGAGTCGCCAAGTGTCGCGGGGGTAATGGGGTCAATCGGTCGGATACGAAACGTAGCCACGTCGCTTTCGACATCGCCGTGGATGTCATAGGCTTCGAACTCCGTCTGGTCGGGCATTTGAACGATGACTTTCTTCGCACCCGCAACGACGTGGTGATTGGTGAGCACACGACCGTCGCTGGTGATGATGACCCCGCTGCCAAGGCCAGTGATTTGAAGGCTCTTGCCGTCATCCGTTTGAAGCGGTGAAGGCACGGGCTCAACCGGTTCGACTTCATCGGGCAGAACACCCTCAGCGTCTGGTTCATCGGTTTTTAGTTCCTCGTTGTCGCGTTCAAAACCGGGCAGTTTTTCAGGCTCCATCGATTCGGAATCGTCGGACTCAGGATTTCGATTGGACGGCGGCGCATTCTCATCCGTGTTTTGTCCATACGATAAGATCGTTACCACGGATGGGGAGGCTTCCTTTGCGGCCCGTCGAAAGGCGAGCGATAAAGCCCTGGGTCCGACATTTACTTCGTCTGCCTGCTCCATCGCTTTCGCATGGCTCGAAAGCAGCATATGCATACTGAAAAAAGCCACCAAGCCGAAGCCGCTGAGGCGCATCATGACACCATTCATATCGCTGATACCTAACATCGAAAAAGTTCTGCGATGGCCCCGTCGGCCGACTCGCTGCGATCGGGAAGTAATGAGCGGGAAAATAAGTGCACTTTTTTCCCGACTGATCCTAAGTATAACAGTCAAAAAGCTTTTGAGCGGTGACCTGTTTGATTCGTGTTTTACGCAACAAATGGCAACCCCTGAATCACGGTGAGCCATGTTAACAGCCAGTTTGATTGCGAAGAAACGTGATGGAGGCACTCTCCGCCATGATGAAATTCGATTCTTGATCGATGGGTTCGTCAGCGGTGCGGTCGCCGACTACCAAATGTCAGCCTTCGCGATGGCCGTGCTAATTCGCGGTATGAACGCAGAAGAAATTGCCTTTTTGACTCAAGCAATGCTCGCCAGTGGTGAACGGTTGCCACGCGACGAAAGTGGGCCTCCACGGGTTGATAAACACAGCACCGGTGGGCTCGGTGATAAGGTGTCCCTGGTGCTGGCTCCGTTGCTCGCGTGCCACGATGTGGTTGTGCCCATGATCAGCGGTCGTGGACTGGGGCTTTCTGGCGGAACGCTCGACAAGCTTGAAGCGATCCCTGGCTTTCGTGTCGATCTATCGCCTCAACAACGTCAGCAACAACTGAAGGAGGTCGGCTGCTTCATCGTCGGAGCCAGCGAAAAAATCGCCCCCGCCGATCGTCGACTTTATGCGTTGCGGGATGTCACCGCGACGGTGGAATCCGTGGCGCTAATAACGGCCAGTATTCTCTCGAAGAAACTCGCCGCCAGTCTCGATGCACTCATCATGGACGTCAAAGTCGGTTCGGCCGCTTTCATGAAAACAGAGGCTGACGCGGTTCGTCTTGCTGAATCCATCGTCTCCACGGGACGACTTGCTGGATTACCCGCTCGAGCGCTGATTACTGACATGGACCAGCCCCTGGGTGCTGCGGTGGGCAATGCCGTTGAGGTGAACGAAACGCTGGAGCTCCTTGAGAACCGAGGGCCGAAGGAAGTGCTGGATCTCACGATCGAATTATCGGCAGAAGTGCTTCATCTTTGCGATCGTTATGCATCCATCGAGGAGGCCGCGATAGCGCTTCGCCTGACCATGGAAAATGGCGATGCGAAAGAACGCTTTGAACAAATGATCGCAGCTCAGGGTGGAACGTTGTCGGGGCCGTTGCCGCTGGCGTCGCAAACGATCACTGAAGCAAATCGAGATGGATACGTCTCATCCATTGATTGCGATGCGTTAGGGCAGTTTGTCGTCGAGCTTGGTGGCGGTCGAAGAGTGGCATCCGACAAGATTGATTCAAGCGTGGGCGCGCGAATCCACGTTCGCATCGGCGATCATGTTGTCAAGGGACAGCCCTTGCTCACGACATTTTCGCGTCCTGAAAGTTCATCGTCGAGCCAGAGGTTGGCGAATGTCATTACTTTGTCCGAGCAAGCCATCGCGGCAAGGCCACTTATCATCCGCCGTATCACTGAATCCGAGTTAGCTCTATGAGTTCTCAAGCTATCGATAACGAAGAAGTCGTGCTGAGCGGATTGATCAACGCGGCACTCGCCGTGCGCCCTCAAGCTCACGCACCCTACAGTCTTTTTCAGGTTGGCGCAGCGATTTTGAGTCGCAGCGGCGAGACCTTTGTTGGCTGCAATGTTGAGAATGCAAGTTTTTCGCTCACGATATGTGCAGAACGAGTTGCTGCGGGAACGGCGGTGACGAGCGGAGCAAGAGAGTGGCAGGCGGTTGCCGTCGCGAGTCGAGGTGGTGTGACGCCTTGCGGAGCGTGTCGACAATTCCTTGCGGAGTTCGGCAATGACTTAATCGTCTTATGCGTCGATGCGGAGACCAAAGCGGTGACGCGTTTTCGGCTTAGCGAGCTGCTGCCGCATTCGTTTTCGAAGGACGCCTTTGCAACGTAGTCGTTCGTTTTCGATCGGTGATTTGGAGTGCCCACCGAATGCTGTTACGCGGCACGAACGAGCGGCTGTTCCATGCTTTCACTTGAAATTGCGACCAGCGTGATGCCGTGTCGCGTCGCGCTGGCGATCGTTTCCTGGCGATCGACCACTATCGTTCGATTCGCTTCGATCGCGATGGCCGTGCCGCCCGCAGCTTTGACTCGATCGATCGTTTGTGGACCAATCGTGGGGACATCGAATCGCATGTCTTGCGAAGGCTTCGCGACTTTCACGAGTGTCCAACCACCACGAGGGCAAAGCAAACCGGTGCGTTCGATGCAGGCATCGGTGCCTTCGATCGCTTCCACAGCCAACACCGTACCGTCTTTGATGGTGATACTTTGGCCGATGTCCATTCCGCCCATCTGCTTGGCGACCATCCAACCGAATTGAACATCTCGCTCCATTTTCGGTGACATCGCTCGCCCGGTGAGAACACCTTCGTCCGCAAGTAACTCCGGGGCGATGTCTGTTGCTGCGACCACTTTCATTTGATGACGCGTATACATGTTTGTCACGGCATTAAGGAGGGAATCATCGCGAGCGTTTCCGTTTCGTGATAACAGCAATGGACCGAAGGTTCGTACGCATTCGAGATCGGGTGTGTGTCTCAACCAAGATGAGCCCGAGTAAAGCAAGTCGGACTTGAACAGCTTGCCCGCCATGGTGACTTGCTTGACTCCGTTGCGGCGAAAGTAGCGAACGTGAGCTCCGAATCTCGCCACACCGCTCCAGCAAACGTTTGTGCAGAGATATTCCAAGTGCTTATCCGCGTGGCCATGAATGGCGATGCAGTAAACAGGAATCTTGGCTCGGATCAGCGATTCGGCAACCAAGATCGGAAAACGTCCCCATCCCGCCACCAAGCCAACTGGTTCGGCGAACGAATGTCGGTCTTGAACCGACTTCGCAAATGGCCAATAACCACCACGACTCATGCGGCCGGCCGTTTAAACTTGAGACATGTCGGATGTTCGTTTTCCGAATCATCAGAAGTTTCAGCGACGGCACTCTCACTTGAGCTCGATTCAAGCTGCGTCGAAGGCAGATTGGTCATCACTTGATCAAGTTCGCGGCGAAGGGAACGAAGTTCACGACGCATCTCAGGAAGCCGTCGTTGCACCGCCAACATCTGCATCTGATCGCGATGCGATGTCGCCGGGCTGCCAAGATACTTTTGACTTCCCACCAAGTCTTCCATCACACCGGCTTGAGCACCCACGATCGCGTGATCGCCCAGCGAGATATGATCCGCGACACCGACTTGACCTGCCATGATCACATAGTCGCCTGTGCGAGCTGAGCCCGCGATGCCGACTTGGCTACAGATCAAGTTATGCTTGCCGATGTGGCAATTGTGTGCAATCTGAACCAGATTGTCGATCTTGGTGCCTTCGCCGATTCGCGTCGCGCCATAGGTTCCTCGATCGATGGCGACGTTCGCGCCAATATCGACGAATGATTCGATATGTACAAAGCCGAGCTGTGCCGAAGCAACATGCCGACCCTTGGATTGCCGGTACCCAAATCCATGCGCACCAATCACGGTGCCGGCATGGATGTTGACATTGTTTTCAATACGAGTCTGTTCATAAATCACAACACGTGGATAAATGGCGCAGGCATCACCGATCCGCGTCTGCTCCATGACCACCACACCGGCCATCAGATGGCAATCGCACCCGATCTGCACATTGGCTCCGATAACAACCCCAGCGTCGATTCGAGTTCCGGTGCCGATCGTGGCTGTCGGATCAATCTGCGCTGAGGCGTCGATGGATGAATGCACAATTCCCGAACCTGTATGTCGAAACTGTTTCACAATGGCGGTGAACGCCCCGTGAATGTCGACACATACAATTTGCGTGCAATCGAGGTTCGGTTGTTTTTGCGACGTCACGACAGCCACCGAGCCGGTGCGCCGAAGCTCGTCACAACGAGACGATTCGTCGATCATCGTGACGCAACCTATCGTGGCGTCACGTAGCGGTAACGCGTCACGGCAAATGACACTCGCGTTACCTTCGACGGTTACCCCGTTTAGGCCCTTGACCAAATCGGCCACTGTTAATCCATCTATCCTATTCACCGTCGGCTCTCCCGCCCGAAAGTTGATTCGCTTCAACCTCCCCTATAACGCCCCATCGCGTCGCCCGGCAAGACCAACTCTTCGACTAGGTTCGAATTACGCGTATGTCAGGGTTTGCGAGGGCTTTTGACGATTGAAAAACGCAAATAGGAAATTTCCAGTTTGTTGTGTCAAACTGAGCGAGTTGGTTGAGCTAGGCATCCCATTTCCCCATTTCCCCGTTTTATCGAGGACTCGCATGGACGCGAAAGAAGCACAAGTCAGAGAGAAACTTGAAATGGGTTTGAAGCAGGCCACCGAATTGGCCGTGCAGCTTCAGGCCCTCGAGCAGGGTGGCAAGTTTCCGCATTTTGACGATATCGAAATCCCCGCTCATAAGATGGGAAAGAAACTCAGTCGGGCTATCCAAGGCGAACGAGTCCGCGAACTGGCCCTCAAAGAACTCAGAGGAACCCGTTGCTCTGATTGCAGCCAACTCGTTCTTATCGAGATCGAGGTCCGCAACATCACCTCCATGGACGGTCCCAAGAACTCTTGAGCCGTCTGCTGGAGATCGAGACCTCGACCAACACGATCGCGCGAATCTGTTTTGCAGTGGGCGAAGCGGCTTGGTCGAACTACACGCGATGGATGACACTGGTGTGGCAAGGCCGCGTCGTTGAAGTGCTCGCACAGCTAGAGCAACATCAATCACGACTGGGTGTTGCTCCTGAGTCGATTGCGGACGATGATCCGCGTGAGCGGCTTCGCTTGGTGGTTCAATACTTGCGGAACAATTGTGCGCGAATAAAGTGTGCCGAATATCGCCAGCAGGGTCTTCCGACGACGACCGCTTGGCAAGATTCTTGTCTCATCGTTCCGGTGAGGGCAAGCTACGTCGGGAAGCTAGCGGCGCAAGCCAAGCCGCGTAGCAGCTACAATCCCTGACATGCACCCGATCGAATTTGACTTGCTTTATTATTCTCCAACTTTTTGAGGCCGCTTTATACAGAGGGAGGATGATTCCATTATCATCTGAAGAGATCAAAGTGTCGCGAAAGCGTACTCCCGCCCCATTATCTCACCGCTTGGAAGAAGAGAGCCGCGTTATGCACCGTCGAATGAGTGTCTTGTTATCGTCCGCCGCCATTATTTCCTATCTGGCGGTCACGCTTGCATTGCGGACTGGCGACGCTCCCGCATCCCAAATGGGGACTTTCGCATCGGCATGGATTGAGACGCTGGACGATGCTCAGAAGGCAAAAGCCCTGGCCCCTTTTGAATCCAAGGAACGGACCAACTGGAATTTCATCCCCTTGCCGACGCGAAAAGGCTTGCCGCTGATGGAAATGAACGTGGCGCAACAAGCCGGTGCGCTGCGAACCTTGCGTGCTGCACTGAGCGATGCCGGTTACGGCAAGGCCGGCAAAATCATGCAGATGGAGGGCGTGTTACGACTTCTCGAAGGTGCGGGAAGCGAAGAACGACGCAATCCTGAAAAATATTACACGACCATCTACGGCACTCCCTCGGAAACCGAACGCTGGGGGTTCAGCTTCGAAGGTCACCACCTTTCGCTTAACTTCGTCTGCCGCGGCGGAGTCGTTGTCGACAGCACACCGCAATTCTTTGCCGCCAACCCAGCGATGCTCTCCAGCGATAAGGAGTTGACATTGCCCAAAGGCACACGCATCCTTCGCGATGAAGAAGAACTTGCGTTCGAGCTAGTCAACAAGTTGTCCCAGCGGCACCAAGAGAAGGTCATTATTTCCCAAGACGCGTTGAAGGAAATTCGCTACGCGTCGATGCCACAAGCGGAAGTCACCGATCCCGAGGGGATGGCGATGGGGCAGATGGATCGTGAGTCACAAGAACGGCTGATGAAGTTGATCGACGTCTACGCCAAAGCGGTTCCTGATGAAGTTGCGAAGGAACGACTCCGCATCATCAGTGCCGACGGCCCTGACGCGATCTTCTTTGCCTGGGCAGGCGCAACCAAGCCAGGAATCGGGCATTACTATCGCATTCAAGGGAAATCCTTTCTCATCGAATTCGTCAATACGCAACCCGATGCCGAGGGAAACCCAGCCAATCATATTCACGCGGTTTATCGTGACATGACCGGCGACTTCGACCTGCCCAGCAACAGAAAGTCCTGAGCCGGGCCCCCAAGGGGACATTTTCAACGAAATCTAATGCGTCCCAGCCGGTCGCTTGGGATGCCGAAGTTGAACGGCGTCAGAAAAAATTCGAGATGCGCAGCGACTGTCGCTCTCGTTGACATATTCGGTATGGCGAGTCGATTCGACAGAGGCAAGCGTCACGCGGTGTCTCCTCTTGATATTGCAGCCCTGCCAAACTGGAATCCACGAAATTAGCGCCGTCGATCAGCGCTCAACTTTGTCGTGTTGAAGGGATGTTTGCTTCGCATTGGAAATCTTCCTTCGTCCTCGGCGAGAACCGCGATCTGGCGGGCGGTGCAGCATTGCACGGAACTCTGGATCGATGGCAGGATGCTGGGCGAAGTGATTCGCATCTTGTCGGCAAACTCGACCGAGTCAGGCAACCATTACGCATCGACGTTGTTCTCGCAGTCGGATGCCTACGTGGGTGCCTGCACCTCAAAATCAACGATCTACACCGCGTCGATCGCCGCGGGATTGATGGTTCATCAGCTCACCCGTTGGTTACGCGGCTTGCCGCTCGACCACGACCTGAGCCTCAACTTGCTCGCGTCCGAATTACACGTCGCTTAAGGCACCTTCCCATTCATTAACCAAACAGGAAATAAAACCATGACCCACAAAGTCACGGTCGGTCTTCAGCAGAAGATCGGCCAACCCAACTTCGGCAGCATCGGAGCAAGCTGCAGCGTTGAAGTCCACCTGGACGACGACGAAGCGATACGTCCCGATCTTGTTACTGCTCGTGTACGGCAAGCGTTCGCCCAGTGTCGGGAA
>Ga0209702_10009715_pt1 | contig 10592 bp, 11 predicted proteins | sample FRY01_FD_187210 | JGI IMG/M metagenome (GOLD analysis project Ga0209702, IMG submission 187210) | Freshwater microbial communities from Lake Fryxell liftoff mats and glacier meltwater in Antarctica - FRY-01 (SPAdes) (version 2) | ecosystem: Environmental > Aquatic > Freshwater > Ice > Glacier...
TTTCCAAGATCTCTAATAACTTTTTTGACTTGTGTTAAATCATTTGGTTTTAATATTTGAATGTGCGTTAATATTAAATGATTTTTAGGTAAAGCATCGTATTCAATATCTACCGTTTTATTATCTAACATATAGTCAAATCCAAACTTCCAATCCAATGGCATGTCTTCGGTTAATTCCTTTAATATAGTACTGAAATATTTAATACCACTTTCATAATATTTAACCATCGTCCTGTCTACCCTATCCATAGAGTTTTTAGAACCGCTTTTGAAATATTCAAAACCTGTTTTAGTTCTTTTAACATGAAAAGAAGACGCTTGTATCTTTTCTGATACAACACAGGGAATATCTAACAATGACACAAAGTCATTGATGTTAGATGATTGATAATATGTTCTTAGGTTTTGTAAAGCCATAGTATTTTTTGTATTCAGTGTTTAATAGTCTAGTTTATTTATCTTATTTATATTCTGATTCGTATTTAGCCTTTAATTCTTCCCAAGCATCATTATATTTAGATGGAATTTTGTCGGCAGTATACATTCTAGAACTAGATTTTTTGCTAGAACCTACATTATAATTTGACCCAGTGTAATATTCTAGAAATTCATCACCTTGTTTTTTAGTACCATTATCTTTAATATAAATACCATAAGTAATGAAAGTGTCGGAATCTAAATGTCCTTGTAAAATATCTGCTGATGGATTGTGGTTTTTATGTGAATTGAATGTAAATTTTGTAAATTTAATGCCTTCGTTTAAAAATTCCTCGAATAATTTAATGTGTTTCATAATTGTTTTATTTTTTTAACGTTAGCATTTAAAAAATCTAAATTAACATCTATAACCATGCTAACATTTTTATCCTTAGCTAAGTCATTATATGGCTTAATTGTTATCTCATCAGATCCTACTCTATCATTTGATCTTCTCATTCCTGCTTTAACAACTCTCCAAACTTCTTTATCTTTAAATGTAATCAAAGATCCTTCTGGAAAATCGTTTATCTTATAAGATTCATTTACGAATTCCTCGAATAATTTAATGTGTTTCATAATTGTTTTATTTGTTTTATTTGTTTTATCTCCCGTATTTTATAATACCCATTAGCTGATTAATTGCAGCGAACGTTCCTGTAAGTTTCATTGTTTTACCTTTGTATATGAAAACAATACCTTCAGTTGGTATAATAGATTCAATACCACCGATTCTTTCAAGTCTTTCAAGTTCTGAAATAACTTTCTCTATTTGTTTAACATCTCCACCTTTTTTAACTTTGTCGGCTTCTGTTCTAATTTGAGTATGTAACCTTTGCATTTCAGCTGCAGGATTTGCAGCAACAAAATTACTTGCATTTTTAAGAATAACACTTCCTAATTCTAAGAATAAATCTTCAAATGGTCTAATGTTTTCTTTTTGTTTCTTTTTAACATCTTCTTTATCGAAATTCTTAATTATATCTGCTTTTTCTTTTCCAAGTTCTTTATCAAGAGATCTTAGATTAAGAGTCTTTTTATCACCATAAGCCCATCTTAATAATAGACCTTCTTTTTGGTCTTGTGTTATATCTGGGAAAATAGATTCGATTTGATCTCTCCACCACATTTCGTGATATACTGAAACTTCATCAGCGTCTGTTAATTTATATTTGTTCTTTAAGTCTTCTACTTTTTTGAGGAATTTCTCTTTATTAACTTCAAAATCAATGTCCTTTCCTATCTTAATGATTTGTGGGGGAATTACAGTAAATGTATTACCAACATCTGCCTTAACTTGTTGTAAAGCTTTAGCAATTGAAGATGCATATTTGTTATCGTCACCGATTATATTACCTTCACCGTCTGTGTGCTTAATTCCATGAAATTGGATTATATCACGATCATAATAAATTACATTAGGGTTCTTAGAGTATATCAATTCCATATTCATGAAACTCTTACCGTTATTAAACACTTCTAAATCTTTACTTGGTAGTTTTACTAATGCTTGTGCTAAATCGTCAGCGGCAAATTGAAAAGTATCTTGAACTAATTTACTTGCGTGGCCTTCAAACTTCTGTTTAAAATCTGCTAACGACATTGGATATTTCATATCACCCTTGTTTCTTGCAAATTTAGCTTCTCCGTCCTGGACTGTAGCAAATACATTTTGACCGTCAGTCTTTTCTGTAGGTTCTTCATCAAATGATAAATTACCAGAAAGACCTGCATTTATAATCTCTTTAAAATCTCCGAATGTTAAATCCCTTTCATCGAACGGATGCGACATGTGTCCTGCTGCACCGCCTTCTAATAAAAGGGACTCATTAAGTCTAACTTCGTATTTTTCAGTTAGAAATTGATTAAAATTAAGTATTTTTGTTTTCATATTATTTAACATTTACACTTTCCATCAATACAAGTTTGACATGTTTCTTCATCTTTTGTATCGTCTTTATCGTCTTCAAATAGTTTCATACAATTCTAATTATTTTATTATTTTAGCTTAATGAACTTGTAATCATTCCTACAGCGGCTCCATAGTCTCCATCTGTTTTCTTTAAGATACCATCAACAACTTCTTGTGCTTTTGCTTCATCAAAATCAGAGGTGAAAGCTTTCTTTAAGATAGTGAATGCATATTCTTTGAATTCATCATCTGATTTAATTTCTGCTTCGTTAACTTTAGATTCTTTTGTTAAAGAAGTAGGCGGCCAACTATAGTCACTTTCTTCAGTTTCTACGTTTCCGTTAGAATTTACTCTAATTACTGTTTCTATATTACCATCTCTAGTCTTTACTTTACTACCTTTTTTGAATTTAATACCTTCAGTTACTTTAGATTCTTGAATTTCAAATCCATCTGCTTCAATTGCTTTTCTTGCATCTTTTAATCCTTTTGCATTAAATGCTCTAATTACCATTTCTTCTGAATCTATGCCTGCTTTTGCTACTGCATCTGCTCCTGCTCTATCTAATACCTTTTGAATATATTGGATATCGTCTTCGTCCGTGTTGTAATTAAAAATGAATGAGTATTCCTTAGCTTCGTTAACTTTAGATTCGTCTAAATCAGATCCATCAATATGTGCTTGAGCCATTGAATCAGTTAATTCTTTAAAGTCATATATTACATTAGACTCATATTCTAAATCACCCATATTTGCTCCTGTATATGCGTCTATGTGTATAGCAATAGGTTCTAATAATTCTTCAAAGGTAACTTGATTAACACGTTGATCCTTATATTTAGATTTAACATATTTTTCGAGTGATGATGTTCCACGACCTTCAGCTACAAATGCTTTTGATGGTTTATACATATTATCAATATATGTTTCAATCTTTTTATTGGTGTCCATATTTAAAACTACCAATTTATCTTTTTTAATTTCCAATACCTTAAAATAAAAACCCTGTACAGTATTTCCTACAATGTCTCCAACTTTAATATCTCCTTTAGCTCCAGCTTCATTAACAACAGATTCTTTAACGTTAGTAATCCACCAGTCAGCGAGAGAGTTAAACTCTTCAGTTCCCATGTTACTTTGCATATAATCTTCAACACCATCATAATCTTCAACCTCTTCTTTATAATTTCCAGGGGTATCAATATATTCTTTGCCCATGATTTTTCTGATTGATGATTCTCCCATGGCGTCGATTTCTTCTAAAAACTTTTCAAAGTCTTTAGTGTTTTTAAACCCCTTACCTTCATAAATAGTTCCTTCAACCTTAAATGTTTTTCCATCTAAATCGCCATCATCTAATGCGAATGTAACTGTATTACCTTCACTAACAGTTTTTTCTAAAAAATTAATAAGATGTTTATGTATCTTTTGAGCATCATTAGGTTTAATTACTTTATTTGCTTCTAAAAAATCTAAGATTTGATTACTTAAAATAGTTGCACTTTTAACTCCAGATTCACCTTCAGCTACAAATTCTTTTGCATTTTCTTTATCGTCTTTGCTTACGTCTTCAACTTTATAAGTTTTACCTTCAACTTCAAATTCTTTCTTACCATCTGCGATAGCTTTTGCTCTTGCTGCACCAAATGCATTTCCTTCAGTAACTTCACCTTCATTAGTAGGAATTACTCCTAATTTAGAATCGTATTTACCTATAGATCGTTCTAATTTATATAAGTCATTTTCAATAGACTGTAATGCTTTAATCCATTTATCGTCATCAGTTGCTTGTATTATATTATAAATTTCTTGTCGCAATTCTCCCAAAGGTGATCCTAATTTATCAAAAACTAAAACTTCACCTTCAAGTAAAGATTCAGTAACTTGGAATGTTTTACCATTAAACTCAAATTCTTTGTCTCCAGCTTCTTTTGCATTTTCTTTATCATCTTTACTTACATCTTCAACCTTATAAGTTTTACCTTCAACTTCAAATTCTTTCTTACCATCTGCAATAGCTTTTGCTCTTGCTGCTCCGAAGGCGTTACCTTCAGCTACAATATCTGCTTTGTAAGTTACTTTAAATGTTTTACCATTAAACTCAAACTCGTCCTTCTCTTCTTCGATTGCTTTACTTCTAGCACCTAGGAAGGCGTTACCTTCAGAAAGACTTTTAGCTTTTATTTTTTTAGGTTCTCCTAATTTATTAATTTCGTCTTCGATTTCTTTAGCATCATCTTCTGAAACTACTCCAAACATACGTGATATTAATGCATTTCTTTTATCTTCGTCTAGTTCAGTAAGTGAAGTCAACCCCATCTCATCAAGAATTTCTCCAATTTTACAAACAGTGTCCTGTCGTTTTACATTGTTCTCTTCTCGTAATTTCATTGTAGCTTCTTGAGATTTAACCTCAGAAAAGCTTTTGAATGAAGAGATTTTGTTAATTTGTCCCATTTTAAATATTATTTTTATTTATTAAGTTATTACATTATATATCCCCATCAAAATCAACTTTCTTAACGGTAAATTCGAATTTCTCCTGTTTATATATTAGTTGACGTGCTTTGCCATGTTTATACATATAATTGTTCCACTCTAGGGTCCTAATATCATCAACGAAATCTACGATTAGTACCTTGTCCTTTGAATCATGTTGTCTTAATCCGCGGCCAATTGACTGTCTTATTATAACTTCGGATTTGAATGACTCTGTTAGGAATATATTATGTATTTTGCGTATAGAAATTCCTGTTGAAAATGTTCCAAAACTTGCAACTATTACTATATCATCACCGTCTTCCATCTTCTTCTTATATTCTTCCCTAATATTCGTATCAGTTCCTCCATCTACATAAAAAACTCTCTTGTTACTCTCTTGTCTAAGTTTTTCATATAGCTTTTTTCCATGTTCAATTCTATGGAAAAGTACTAAACTATTTCTGGGAACTCTTGCAATTACGTTTGAAATAAAATTAAGTCTGGCATCGCTAGTGATTACAAAGTTTTGCTCTAAAGCAAAGACGTCTTTACTATCATATTTGTTTTGAGACAATTCCATGAAAGCTGTCCTTTGTTTTGGGGTAGCATAGTTCATTTCAATAACTTTGACGACGCACTGTGCAATATGTCCTTTATCCTGTAGAAAACTTGCTTTAACTTCACTAATAACCGGGCCTGTTTGACTCATTAATGTCAACTTATCTAATGTCCCATCCTTTGGAATTGTACCAGAAAGTCCAAATCTATACTTGGCATTCACACATTTTGAAAGGATCTCCTTAATAGAAGCACCCTTTGCTTTGTGGCAATTTGAAACGTTTAAGTCGTTTGCAAAGTAGTTATGATTTAAACCATCTTCTGATTTTATTCTAAGATTAAAAACGTCGCCAACATAATCTATCTTTTTAATACTTCTAATCTTCATGATAAATTGTTTAGTAGTCTTTTTGTTTTTTAAAAGGATTTACAAGTGTATTAATTCCTGGAAATAAACAGACGACTCTTTATGATAATTATCTTACAACGTTAACATTAACTTTGATATTTATATTATTAATATATATATATCCATTATTATTATGTTGAATTTTGTTAATAAAAACATAGTATATCATCTCTTTCTGATAATTCATCAGCTCTTTTATAATCACCATTAGTTAATTTTACTTTATGATTTCCTGTGATTTTAATAGAGGTTCCATCTTCCATCTCAATATCAAGCATTTGATTATCCTTTGATAAATTTTTATAGACAAAGTCCACTTGTCTATTTTCAATAGCTAATGTATTATCATTAGTTGTTTTGACCCAGTCACCTTCTTTAACTTCACATATCTTCTTTTTAGAATTATCAGACATTGTAATTAAAGTATCAGGGTGTAAACACTCATCTACAATAACTGCATCAAATTCAGTAAAGTATGCTGCATCTTTCTTAATTAATGATTGATATGTTCCAATAATTATATTTTTGTTTGCTTTAATGGCTTGACCTGCAAATATCTGTTGGATTCTGATGTCTATTCTATTTTTATGATTATATTCGTGGAAATCTTCATGTGCCTGAACAACAAGTGAAACATTTGGAACTATAAAAAGTATTTTTTCTGCCTTTTTATGTTCTATCATATAAGCAACCGTTAAGAAGCTTATCAGTGTCTTACCTGCTGAAGTTGCAAGTTCTGCTAGACACTTTCTAAATTTTAATATGTTATAAGCAGCTTCTATTTGATAGTCTCTAGGAGTCATCTCAGAGCCATTAAAGAATTCTAAAGCCCATTCCTCGAATTGATCTGCATTAATATCAGTATCTATTAGTCTTTTAATACCATCTATTCTAAGTTCGTATCTATATTCATTACAAACATACATGACATACCTCCAAAGTCCAGCAGGAATCCACTTATCATCTCTTATATATGATACATATCCATCCCAAACGCCACGTTTAACTAGAGGATGAAACCTCCAGCTATCAATTCTTTTCGTTAAAGAGATTCTAACCTGCTCCAACTCAATTTCAGTAGCTTCATCAATTCTTAAAAATTGATTGTCTTCTGTTAATGTTAAAACCAAATCTTATTTTATATTTTTATAACCTGCTAATGTCGAGTCGATTCTTAATTGCAAACCCCATATTATCAAGTGTTTTGATCGATCCCTCAAAAAAACCTTTCTGAGTAATTAATAACTCAAGGATTGTTGTATCATCTGATATGTCCGCTTCAATGAATTTTTCTCGCATCTTATCTGTTAGTTTATAGTCATAGCTATAGTACTCTATCAATTTATCTTTATACTTTTTGTCTACAACCGCCTTTTGGGATTTAATGCGATTTCCCATAGTTGCTAAATGCTCAACCAATATTTGACGATAACTTAAAGTATAAGCACTGACATCTTCTAGATTATTTCCAAGCTTTAATTCCTCAGTTAAGCCCTTTATCTTGGAGGTCCAATCTTCTCGTTGTTTATTTAAGTATTCATCTAATTGTTGAATCTTATCTTTAGATTCTATCATAAATTTGTTTTAAAAAAGTGAGTTGCCTTTATTATTGTTTTTTATATAAACAGAGCTCTTATACTTATCTTTAAGTTTTGGTGGTGTTATTGTGAATTCTTTGCCGTTATGTAGAATATTTGATGATGAAAAGTCAATAATCATCCGCATGTTCTTTCTTTTGTTTTTATCGTCTTCAAAGTCCTCGAATTCATCTTCGATCATCTGTAAAAAATCTTTTTTTATCATAGGTAATATGCATCAAGTTTTGAATCTGAAAAGTAGTCATTTAGATTAGATAAACATTTATTCTTAGTTCTCCATGCTGCAATGACAAGGTCGTTCAAATCACCTATTTGTTTAGGATATTTATCCCTTTCATTTTTGTCAATGTTTAATAGGTATTTCTCCCACTCGGTGTCGATTTTAGTTTCTTTAAAGAACTTTTCCCATGTAAAAATCTTCTTGCCTCTCTTAAGTTTTTCCATCATCTTCTTTTTACCAGTAGTATCATTATCAAACATATATCTAACTGTTGGGATTTCATCAAACTCTGTTGTTGATCTACCGGCAGTTGCAAGCCCTATTGAGTTTGTAATAAACATAGCGTCAATGGGACCTTCAAACATTGTAACTTCTCTTTGAAAATCTACTAACATTACTCCAAATAATGTTGATAGCTTTTTAATGCTTACCAATTCCTCTTCACTCAGTGTTAACTCCCTATTAGTCTCTTGATATATCTTTTCCAAATCATATGTTAAATATCTAGAGTTAGATCGTTTATCGAGTGACCTTGTTTGAAAGCCAATTACCTTACCCCTTGGCGCTAAATTAAGAACTGCAATCCTTCGATCTTTTGGAGAATACATAAACCTGTCTAACTTATTTGAAAGCAAACGATTCTTTAAATATAAGAAGGCAGGGTCTCCATGCTCTATCTCCTTAAAACCAAACATGTTCATTAGTTCAATTCTAGTCGGTGACAAGTCATACGTCAGCTTAAAAATATCATGTTCAAGGACTTCGATGTCATTTGTCTCCATCTTGTGCTCTTGAATAAAATCAATGACTTGGATAGAATCGTCTGTGTTTTGAAATCTTATATGGTGGTCTTTAAGTAATTGATATGTGTTCGAATGAGTACTGCAGTTAAAACAATGATATTGTAGGGTGTCCCAATATAAATTGCCTCTTTTCTTTTTAAGATCAGTACTCGAGTCTCCACAATACGGACATGCCATTGTAATTCTACCAGGCATTTCTTTAATCATATGTTTAGAAGGTTCATGATGAGCCTTTACAATAGCTTGCTTAACTAAACTTCTAATTTTTGATTTAAGTTCTTCTGTTATTTTTTGACCTTGCATACTTATTATATATGAAAAGAGGGCCAAGTTTACACCTGACCCTCTAATCTTACCTAAAATTATATTAGATGTCTAGATCATTTAAAAACGAATCTAAATCATCAGAAGAATCTACGTTCGTAGAACTTGATTCTTTTTCGAATGTTGAATTGCCTGCAGATACTGCAACCTTTTTAGATTTAGCCGTATCAGTGTTTGCTGCTGGTTTTGAAATAACCGAGTCTAAAGATTCTCCAGGATTTAAGTAGTTTCTTAAAATACTGTTGACGAAGTCTCTTGTTTCTCCATCCCATTCTTTATATTCATATGGGGATAAACTTGGACCTGCTTCTAATTCAGCCTTAATATTAGCCATAGTTTCAGCATTTCTTTCTGCTGGAGTTCCTTGCATATCGATTGCACTTGTTTTAGAAGAGAACTTAGACTTATCGTAATTGTTAAAGTCTCCCTGTCTAGTGATAATCAATTCAAAGTTTTTACCGGCAAATAAGTCAAATACCTGAGTTGGCTCTCCAAATGCTGGTTTTAATTCTTCGTCAATTTTCTCTTTGATTTTATAACCAAACTTAAAGATTTTGTATTGCCCTTCTAATTCAGGGTTTTGTGGATCTTTAATAATCTTGATTAGTGCAAAATATTGTTCACGTCTTTTAAGCTTGTCGCTCATTTTACGGTCAACCGCTGAATCACTTTTACGTAACTTAAAGAATACGTCTGCTATAGGGCATTTCTCACCAACAGTTGATGGAGAATCTACCATTTTACCGTCTCCGCTAGCGTTTGTTAACCAATGTACGTACTTTTTTACTAATGAATTTCTTGGGTTTGTAGGGTTTGGAACGAAGCGAATCATCGCCTTATAAGTTCCATCTTTTCCATCGTCTGCTGTCGGTTTGTAAAGATCGCTTCCAGATGAAGCTTGTGTTTCGTGTGTCTCGACGTCTGTTACGCCAAGGTTAAAAATGTCAAATTCTGCCATGTCTTTAATTGTTTTAATTTTTGTTAATACTGTTAATCTTTAATTGTTTTAAGTTTGTTAAGGGCCCTTTAAGTAACTTATAATATTTATATAGAGAATAAGAATAAAGTTTCATTTTCTATATTAATTATATATCTTTTTATTTTATTTATGTGAAGACTCGTATGCTTTCTTTTTTATTTATAAAATATTTTAAGAATATTGAAACAAAAGCGAGCAGATGGTATATAACTAAAGTCTTTAAGCCTCTGGGTAAAGTAGGGTTCTTGCTAAATGATTTAAGAAGTAGGCATCTACCAAATCATCCATAGGTTTTGGAACCTTACTAACTATTCCGATTTGAGACTTACAGAATTTAAGCAAAGATGAGCTTTCTAAAGATTCATCATTTAAAACATTATCTAAGAACTTTATCCAGAGCTCATCCTTCTTAAGGCGGCCAGATCCAGCATGTTTCTTAATAGTAGAAGGAGCAATTGTCATCATATCTAAGACTTCAAGCCTCGACATCATCTCCATTTTAAGGATAGCCGCTCCGGAAGCCATATCAATTATATTATTAGTCCCGGAAGAAGAACCAAAAGAAGTGCCTTCAAAAGCAATAATAAAAGGAGTATTTAGACCTGTTATTTCTATTATCATATCAATAATATCTTTAGCAGTATGAGTATGTCTTTGGATTTTAATCATCTCGCTTTTAGAATAAGCCTCGTTATTCGTCCAGTCAGGCTGTTGACATATTTGAGTATCTTCAAGCATATTAAGTTCTTCTTGAAGTCTCTGCTCAGCCTTAGTACCTGTCTTTGGTTTTAAATAACCTATAAAATGATATTTATTATCCTTAAATAT
>Ga0209702_10009717_pt1 | contig 10592 bp, 13 predicted proteins | sample FRY01_FD_187210 | JGI IMG/M metagenome (GOLD analysis project Ga0209702, IMG submission 187210) | Freshwater microbial communities from Lake Fryxell liftoff mats and glacier meltwater in Antarctica - FRY-01 (SPAdes) (version 2) | ecosystem: Environmental > Aquatic > Freshwater > Ice > Glacier...
GTTTGGGCAGCAGACCCGCTTATTCCACCAAGGTCACGAATTGGTCCATCGGGCGGCGCACCTTTGTCGCCCCCGCCAACCAGTCCCCATCGGCATCACGGTAGCCAATCGCTACCACCGCCACCGATTTCAACCCTCGAAGCGACAGGCCCAGAATCTCGTCAAACTTTGCCGGGTCAAACCCTTCCATCGGGGTCGCGTCCACTTCCTCGAACGCCGCTGCTGTCACGGCAAGGCCAAGGCCGATATAGGCTTGGCGCGCGGCATGTTCAAAGTTGATCTCCGCATCGCGGCCCACGTAATTGGATTTGAGGTTTGTGAAATAGGCCGTCAACGCATCCGATTCGCCACGTTGCGCCTCGTTCATCGCCACCACATCATCAATCCGTGCTTCGGTATAGTTGTCCCAGGCGGCAAAGACCAAAACCGCCGAACCATCGGTGATTTGGCTTTGGCCGTACGCCGCATCCCGCAACTTGGCCCGCACTTCGGCGTTTTTCACCACGATCACTTCAAAAGGCTGTAGCCCGCTGGAGGTGGGGGCAAGGCGCACGGCCTCCAATATCCGGTCCAGCTTGTCTTGTGCTACCACTTTCGAAGGGTCCATTTTCTTGGTGGCATAGCGCCAGTTCAAACGTTCATTCAACATGATGATATCCTATATCCGGGGCGGTTCTGCCCCTGTTTTAGATTTCTATGGGCTGTAGGTAAGCCCGCTTTAGCGCAGCGCACAGGGCCAAAACCGCAAGGCAACTGTGCGCAAATCGCAGAGGTAGGGCGCGGTCCGGAAAAGGACTGGCTAAACGCTCGCCTATTGCAATGCCTTTTCCACAGCCTCGCGGATTTGTGGCGAATCGGGGCGCATCGCCGCATCCCAGGTTCCCACAACAGCGCCATCGCGGTCCATCAGCACCTTGTTGAAATTCCAGCGCGGAATAAAGTCTTCCTTATCCCTCAGCCAGGCATAGACCGGGTGCGCATCCCGCCCTTTGACATGGGTGATATCGGTCATTGGCAGAGTCAGATTGAAGTTGATCTCGCAAAATGCCTTCACTTCGGCGGCGCTGTTCAACTCTTGTTTGAAATCATCCGAAGGAACCGCCAGCACCACCAGACCTTGCGCCTTGTATCGGTCATAAAGCGCCTGCAACGCATCAAACTGCGGGGTGAACCCACATTGGGACGCGGTATTGACCAAAAGCACTGGCTGCCCGGCCCAACCCGCCAAAGACAATTCGCCCCCGTCAATCGAGGCAAACGGCGCGGCGGGAGGGCCTGCCATGGCGGGCGCGGCTACGACAGCACAGGCGGTAAACACGGCAAGCGCAACGAAGGGCGCTTTGGCAGCAGCTTTCATGAATGCTCTCATTGCAATCTCCTTTCCGGTTTATACGCGCGGCAGCACAGTTTGGTTTCAAATCTTTTGCGCAAGCCGGGCGTGGACCGCGGCCAAAGCCTGCGCCACTGCCTGATCCACCGACATCTCGGAGGTGTCCAGCGTCAGCGCGCCTTCCGCCGGGCGCAAGGGCGCATCGCTTCGGGTCATGTCGCGCGCGTCCCGCTCCTCCACCTGCGCCAAAACAGCGGCAAAGGGGCCCGCCGCGGCCTCACCCCCCAACTCCAGCCACCGCCGCCGGGCACGGATCTGTGCCGAGGCGGTGACGTAAAGCTTCACCTCCGCTTCCGGGCAAATCACGGTGCCAATGTCGCGTCCATCCAAAACCGCGCCCCCCAACCGCCGCGCAAACCGGCGCTGAAAATCGGTAAGGGCGGCGCGCACCTCGGGCAAGGCCGCAACCCGGCTGGCGGCCTGCCCCGCTGCCAGCGTGCGCAAATCAGGGCGCGCCAGATCTGCCTCGGTCAGGCCCTGTGCTGCGGCCACAGGATCACCGCCCTTCACCCCAACGGCGCGGTATAAAAGCCCGGTGTCCAGATGCGCAAAGCCAAAGGCCTCAGCCACCGCCCGGCTGATCGTGCCTTTTCCGGCGGCGGCAGGCCCATCAATGGCAACGGTAAAAAGCATCTTCGGCCCTCCTGTATCCCTCCTGCCCTCGCAAAAATCCCGTTTGGCCCCCAAACCCGCCCGCTGATTTCATCTTGGCAAAAATACTTATCTGCCCACCCCCCAATGATCAATCCGCCCGCAGCTACGCCCCCAATGCCGCCTCGATCGCGGCCCAAAGCGGCTCCAACGGCTCCACCCCCACCGAAAGCCGGATGAAGCCGGGGGCAACCGGATCGCCCCACCGCGCCCGCCGCTCGCCTGCGCTATGTGTGCCGCCAAAACTCGTGGTCTGGGTAACAAAGGGGCAGGCGGCCAGAAACGCCTCGGCCACCTCGGCATTCGCCAGTTCAAACCCGATCAAAAACCCGAACCCCGACATTTGCCGCCTGGCAATCGCGTGGGACGGATCCGTAGGCAGGCCGGGATAGCGCAGATTCTTCACTTTAGGATGCGCCGCCAACCGCTCTGCAATCACCTGGGCGCTGGCGCACATCCGCTCCATCCGCACCTCCAGCGTTTCAATCCCTCGGTGCAACAACCAAGCCTCAAATGCGCCAGGCACAGCACCCGACAGCTTGCGCCATTGCCGCACCCGCGCCTCCAGCCCTGCGTCCCGCGTGGCGACATGGCCAAACAGAATGTCGGAATGCCCGCCGGGGGCCTTGGTATCGGCGGCCACCACAATATCGGCGCCCAGATCCAAGGGGCGCTGCAACAAGGGCGTCATCGTGGTGTTATCCACGATCAGCAAGCCCCCCGCCGCCCGCACCCGTGCAGCAATCAAGGCAATATCGCAACATTCCAGCCCCGGGTTCGACGGGGTTTCAATGAACACCACCGCGCCACCGGACAGATCCGCTGTCGCAATCCCGGCGGTGGGAACCTCCACCACCTCCACGCCGTAAGCCGCCAAAACCTCGGCCGAAAACACCCGCGTCACATAATAACCATCCGACGGAATGATCAGCCGCTTGCGGTCCGTCAACATCGCCATCAAAGCGCCCGAAATCGCCGCCATCCCCGACGGGAACGCCACGCAGGGCGAATCCTCCAAAATCCCCAGCTGCGCCTCGACCATTTCCCATGTCGGCATCGACATGCGGCCATAGATATGGCTGGCACCCTCCACCTCGGGCAGATGGAAAGTCGTGGCCGAGATCAGCGGCGGGGCCACAGGCTCCCCCTTTTGCAGCTTCACCGCACGGTGATGCAGCAGCTTGGCGAAACGCTCTTTGCCGTGGTTGTCCATACCTTACCCTCGCACCAAAGTTGCACCCAAGCCCGTCATCAACCCTTCAAACAGGGGAAATGACGTGGCAATCGGGCTGGCATCATCCACCGTGATCGGCTTCTGGCTGGCCATGCCCGCCACCAGAAACGACATGGCGATCCGGTGGTCGATATGGGTGGCGCACACAGCCCCCCCCGGCACACCCCCAGGGCCGCGCCCATGCACGATCAGCGTGTCCTCATCCTCCTCCACCACCACGCCGCAGGCCTCCAGCCCCCGCGCCATCGCATCAATCCGGTCAGATTCCTTGACCCGCAATTCCTTGACCCCGCGCATCACTGTGCGCCCCGTGGCATTGGCCGCCACCACCGACAAAATGGGGTATTCATCAATCATCGAAGGCGCGCGTTCGGGCGGAACCTCAATCCCCTTCAAATCAGAAAACCGCACCCGCAAATCCGCCACAGGCTCGCCGCCTTCCTCACGCGGGTTCTCAAACGTGATATCCGCGCCCATCTCCATCAAGGTGATGTAAATCCCGTTGCGTGTCAGGTTTTGCGAAACGCCGGGCACAAAAATATCCGACCCTTCCACAATCAGCGCCGCACAAACCGGAAACGCGGCCGAGGATGGATCACGCGGCACCGCCACCACCTGCGGACGCAACTCCGGCTGGCCGGTCAGGGTGATGACATTGCCCTGCGCCGTGCGCTCCACACTCAACTCCGCACCAAACCCCACCAGCATCCGTTCGGAATGGTCCCGCGTGGGTTCACGTTCAATCACCACGGTTTGCCCCGGCGCGTTCAGCCCCGCAAGCAGCACCGCCGATTTCACTTGGGCCGAGGCCACGGGCAAAGCATAGCGTACCGGCACCGGGTTGGCCGCCCCCACCACCGTCATCGGCAACCGCCCGCCGCTGCGCCCATACGCCTGCGTGCCAAACAGCGACAAAGGGTCTGTCACCCGCCCCATCGGTCGCTTGCGCAAACTCGCATCCCCGGTGAATGTCGCGGTCATCGCGGTCGTGGCCATGCACCCCATGATAAGGCGCACGCCGGTGCCGGAATTGCCGCAATCAATCACCGCGTCCGGTTCACGAAACCCGCCCACACCCACGCCGTACACCGACCATGCACCGGGGGAATGCTGCACCACCTCGGCACCAAAGGCCCGCATCGCACTTGCGGTGTCCAGCACATCCTGCCCTTCCAACAGCCCGCTGATCCGCGTCTCGCCCACCGCCATCGCCCCGAAAATCAACGCGCGGTGGCTGATGGATTTATCGCCCGGAACCTCGGCCCGTCCCGTCAGCGGCCCCGATTTCGGTGCGGTCATAACTTGGGCTTCGGAATGGGCCGACATATCACTCTCCTGCAACGGGTTGCGGGTTTGATAGCGCAAGCGCTTCGGGGCGTCCATGGGGGCCATCAAGCCGAGGGTGTCAGGGGTTGAACCCGCAGGAAGGGGATGCATATTCGCAATATGAAACGCAGATAGATCATCAAAGGAACAGCCGCGCCTGCCACGCTTGGCGCATGCGGGGGTGGGGCAGCCGTGACCATTACAAACAGCAAAAACCGGTATTATTCGGGGCCTGCGTCGGATCATTTCGACGGCGTGCAATTTTTCAACCCGGGCGGCGCAGCACCCGCTGGCTTTTCAGACCTGCTGAAATGGCAGCTTGGCGGCGGCAAGGCCAAATGGCCCGTTCTTGTGCCCGTGCCGCAAAAGGCCAAACCCGCGCCGCAGGTACAAGACATGACCATCACCATGGTCGGCCATGCGACCATGCTGATCCAGACCGCAGGCCTGAACATCCTGACCGATCCGGTCTGGTCCCACCGTGCCTCGCCGCTGGCCTTCGCAGGGCCGAAGCGGGTGACCGCGCCGGGGATTGCGCTGGCTGATCTGCCGCGCATCGACGCGGTGCTGCTCAGCCACAACCATTATGACCACCTTGATATCGCGACACTAAAGGCGCTGCACGCCGCACACGAACCCATGGTCATCACGCCTCTCGGCAATGACACGATCCTTAAATCCGCGATCCCCGGTATCCGCACCACGGCGGGCGATTGGGGCGATACCAGAGCACTTGGCCCCCTGTCGGTGCATTTTGAGCCGTGCCACCATTGGTCAGCGCGCGGCATGGGCGACCGCTCCTACGCGCTATGGGCGGCCTTTGTGATCGACGGCCCGGCAGGCCGCATCTTGTACATCGGTGACACCGGATTTGATCAGGGCCGCCCCTACCGCGACCTGCCCGCAAAACACGGGGCCATCCGCGCCGCCATCCTGCCCATTGGCGCCTACGAGCCGCGCTGGTTCATGCGCGAACAGCACCAAAACCCGGAGGAGGCGGCGCAGGGCATCGCCCTTTCGGGCGCGCGCTACGCCATCGGCCACCATTGGGGCACGTTCCAATTGACGGATGAGGCGCGCGATGCCCCGCTGATCGCCCTGAAAACAGCCCTGCAAAAGCATAGCATCCCCGCAGATCGTTTCCGCCCCCTCGCCCCGGGTCAGTCTTGGGCGATCCCACCCCTCTGACCACTCCGATTGAAACCACCGCCTGATTTCATCTTGGTAAAAATACCTCCTTGCCGCCGTTGGCCACGCCATTACTGCAAATCGGAAAACGCCGCCTTCAACCGCGCCACCGCCTCCACCACTCGCGGGCGGGGCGTGGCAATATTGAAGCGCATCCATGTCTCACCGCCCGCTCCGAAACTCGGGCCATGATTGGCCGCGATCCGCGCGCCAGTTTGCACCCGGTCCGTAAACTCCTCCCGCCCCATGCCAGTGCCGGAAAAATCAACCCACGCCAGATAGGTCGCTTCCAGCGGCATTGAATGCAGGCCGGGGATCGCGTTCACCCCTTCGTCAAAAATCCTTTTGTTCTCAGCCAGATAGGCCATCAACGCCTCCAACCAAACAGCCCCTTCAGTGCTGTAGGCCGCCGTTGCCATGTACAACCCGAAGGAGTTGGGAGAGATGCCAAGCCCGGCCATCACCCCCGCAAACCGCGCCCGCAAAGCAGGGTCCAGAATAATCACATTGCCGATATGGCTGCCCGCGATGTTGAAGGTCTTGGTTGTTGCGGTCATCATCACCAAGCGGTCCGCAATATCCGGAGCGGCCAGCGGCATGACGGTGTGTTTATGGCCCGCAAAGACCAGATCATGGTGAATCTCATCCGACACCACGACCAAATCATGGCGCTTGGCGAAATCGGCCACACCGCGCAATTCCTCCACGCTCCAGACCTGCCCGCCGGGATTGTGCGGCGAGCACAAGATCAACATCCGCTCAGAGCCGGTCATCTGGGCGTCCCATGCTTCAAAATCCATCACATGGCGGCCCGCAACAATCGGCATCTGGCATTCCACCACACGCCTGCCGGCCGAGGCGATGACCCGTGCAAAGGCGTGGTAAACCGGGGTCATCAGCACCACACCGTCACCCGGCGCGCTAAACGCCTGCACGCACAGGCCCGTGCCATTGACCAAGCCATGGGTGGTAAAGATCGAAGCTGCCTCCACCTCCCAGCCGTGGCGGGTTTTCATCCACCATTGGATTGCAGCCAGATAGGCGCTGTCATCGCCGAAATAGCCGTAAATCCCATGCGCGGCCATATCCTCCACCGCCTTTTGAACGCAGGCCGGGGGGCGGAAATCCATATCGGCAACCCACATCGACAGGCCATCCGCAGGCGAGACGCCGTAAAGCTTCTCCATCCCGTCCCATTTCACTGAATGCGTGCCGACACGGTTGATCTCTTCATCAAAATTCATGGTCCGTCCCCGATTGTTTCGCCCACCCTAGTGGCAGGGTTTGCACGATTCCAGCCCTGCAATGTCTGGGGTACAATCGCGGCCCGAGCAAAAAACGTGCAGCCCCGGACCCGGTCAGGATTGCACGACACCGCCCAATCCCTTACAGCAACGCCCATGATACGCCCCATTTTGCTGCACCCCGACCCACGCCTCAAGAAAAACTGCCTTCCAGCGGAGGCGGTAACGGTTGAGATTGGCCAATTGGCCGAGGATATGCTGGCCACGATGTACGCCGCCCCCGGCATTGGTTTGGCCGCGCCGCAAGTCGGTGTGCTGTCACGCGTTCTGGTGATGGATTGCGTGAAAGACCCCGCCAAACTTCCCCGCCCCATGGCGCTGATCAACCCCGTGGTCACTTGGTCGTCCGAGGATGTGTCGGTCTATGACGAAGGCTGCCTGTCGATCCCGGACCATTATGCCGATGTAACCCGCCCCGCAAAGGTCCGCGTTGCATGGCTGGGGCTGGACGGCGCGCCGCAGGAGGAGGAGTTTGAGGGGATTTGGGCGACCTGCGTGCAGCACGAGATTGACCATCTGAACGGTAAGCTGTTCATTGATTACCTTGGCCCGCTGAAGCGCCAGTTGATCACCCGCAAGATGGAAAAGCTGAAACGCGAATTGGCGCGGCGCGACTGATGGCGGTTTTACCGATTGTCCAATTCCATGACCCGCGCTTGCGGCAAGTCTGTGCGCCAGTGACCGTATTTGATGCGGCCCTGATTCAATTATCCAAAGATATGCTGGAGACGATGTATGCAGCCCCGGGGCGTGGCCTTGCCGGCCCGCAAGTGGGCGCGATGCTGCGGATATTCGTGATGGATGTCGGCTGGAAAGAGGGGCGGACCAGCCCGCTGGTTTGCATCAACCCGGTGATCAAGGATGCATCCGGCGCAGCCTTGAACGCGGAGGGGTGCCTCTCCATCCCCGACCAACCCGTGCGCATTGAACGCGCAGCCATAGTGCGCATGGCGTGGCAAGACCTTGCCGGGCGCAATTGCGAAGGGTTTTTTGAAGGCTTTGCCGCCACCTGCGCCCAGCATGAACGCGACCATCTGGACGGTGTTTTGTGCATTGATTATCCGAATATGCCCGAGGCAGAGGCATGACCGCCCGGCCCTGCATCCCCTGGCCCGACAAACGCCTGCAAACCGCCGCCCGACCGGTGGAGGCGGTGACGGATGCGGTGCGCGGCATCTGGGCCGATATGGTGGATACAATGGAAGCGATGCCGGGCTACGGGCTTGGAGCGCCCCAAATCGGCGTGATGCTGCGGCTGGCGGTGGTGGATTGTTCCAGCGCGCGGGGGCAGGCCGTGTTGATGGCCAATCCTGTGGTGCTTCACGCCTCGGCCCAGCCGCGCGACCACGAAGAGGCAAGCCCGAACCTGCCGGGTGTTTCGGCCAAAATCACCCGGCCGCGGGCGGTGACAGTGCGGTTCTTGAACGCAGACGGCGTGGTGGAGGACCGGGATTTCGTGAACCTTTGGGCGACTTCGGTGCAGCATCAGATCGACCATCTGAACGGCAAGATGTATTTCGACCGCTTGAGCAAGGTAAAGCGCGATATGCTGTTGAAGAAGGCTCTTAAGGCCCGGTAACGGTAGGTTGTCACCCACCCCGCAACGATCCCGTAAGGTGGGTGCCAACCCACCGCTGCCGCCAGCAGCCGCCAAGAGCCACCACCTAAAGGATGAACCCGATGCGCGGCGTGATCTTCATGGGAACCCCGGATTTCTCGGTCCCGGCGCTTGACGCGCTGGTGCAGCATCATGAGGTGGTCGCCGTCTATTCCCAGCCCCCCCGCCCCGCCGGGCGCGGCAAGAAAAACCGTGCATCCGCCGTGCAAACCCGGGCAGAGGCGCTTGGCCTGCCCATTCACACCCCGCTTTCGCTGCGCAGCGAAGATGCAGCGAAAACCTTTGCCGCGCACTGCGCCGATGTGGCCGTGGTTGTGGCTTATGGATTGATTTTGCCGCAAAATATCTTGGATGCTGCGCAGCATGGTTGCCTGAATATCCATGCCTCGTTGCTGCCACGCTGGCGCGGGGCCGCCCCCATTCACCGCGCGATCATGGCGGGGGATGCGGCCAGTGGCGTGTGCATCATGCAAATGGAGGCGGGGCTGGACACCGGCCCGGTTTTGCTGCGCGACCAAACCCTGATTGGCCCCGAGGAGACGACAGCCGATCTGCATGACCGCTTGTCTGCGATGGGGGCCGCACTGATTTTGCAAGCTTTGGACCGATTGCCGGACCTTGAAGCCGTTCCACAGCCCGAAGATGGCGTGACCTACGCCGCGAAAATCGACAAGGGCTGTACCCGGGTGGATTGGACGCAATCCGCTGAAACCGTGGACCGGCAGATCCGGGGCCTGTCGCCCTTTCCGGGGGCTTGGTGCGATGTGGGGGGCGAACGGGTGAAATTGCTGCGCTCCCGTCTGGCCCTCGGAAACGGCACGCCGGGGCAGGTGCTGGAGGGCTTTATCATAGCCTGTGGCACCGGGGCTGTGGAGGTGTTGCAAGCCCAGCGGGACGGCAAGCGCCCCAGCGATGCCGCCGACATGTTGCGCGGGTTTTCTCTGCCTGCAGTTTTGTCCTGACAAGGCCCTGCCAACTGGCTTTCGCAACACGGACCGGCGTATGGGGTGTAGGATAGGGCGCAATGCCACCTCCACGACAATCCCCACCCAGCCCGCAAGCTTTGCTATCAATGGGAAAAGGCCGGGGGCCACAGCAAGCTTGCCCGCCTGACCACCAACCTGAAGCAACGCTCCCATGCCCATGATTCTGCTCATCGTCATCATCGGAGCGGCTGCCGGCTTTTTGGCCTCGCGGTTCATGCGCGTGCAAGCCGTTACGCCCACCACAATCGCGATCGGTGTGGTGGGATCGGTGATCGGCTGGCTGGTTTTGCGCGTGCTTGTGGCGATCACCGGGGCGGTGGCGATGTTTGTCGGTGCGGTCCTTGGCGCGGTTTTGCTGCTTTGGTTGCGGCAGCGTTACAAATTGCGCTAATGTTTCGGCAAATAGCCCGCTGGCTTTTTGTCGTCCTGCACAAAGTCCAACGCTGCCTTGTCCGCCACAGGGGTGGAGCGTTTGAAGTCGCAAATCAGCTCCCCATTCTCCACCGATGAGGCGACGATGAGGCATTGGAAAATATGGTTGGCCCCGTCATAAACATCGATAAGGCCGCGCAGGTTTGGCGTCCGATCTGCATCCAGCGACAGCCCATTCTCCCACATCCGGATGATCGGAAACACCGCTTCGCCAAGTTGAACCCGCAGGCGGGACCGCCGCTTCCAGTCGCGCTTTTGCGCGGCCTCCAGCCCGTCCCTGATCTCTTGTGGCAGAAATTCCAACATGCTGCGCCCTTTCGTTATGCTAAGTTTGCCCTAAAATCGGTTAAAATCAAGACAACAGCGTGACAGAATTTCTTCCTCCACCCATTTCGGCACAAAAGCCACGTTGAAATCAGCCGCAAAATAGCGCCTTTGGGCACCAAAACAGACCCCAGAACAA
>Ga0209702_10009723_pt1 | contig 10586 bp, 8 predicted proteins | sample FRY01_FD_187210 | JGI IMG/M metagenome (GOLD analysis project Ga0209702, IMG submission 187210) | Freshwater microbial communities from Lake Fryxell liftoff mats and glacier meltwater in Antarctica - FRY-01 (SPAdes) (version 2) | ecosystem: Environmental > Aquatic > Freshwater > Ice > Glacier...
AACCATCACCGACAACCAAAACGAAGGAGAAACCTAACCAGAAACATTGGACGACACGCCAACCTCAGCGGCCTGAAATCCGGCCAAGATGGTTGTCGCGCGCGGACAAGGTGGTTGACGTTCTACACAAAGGCACAGACCTCAGCGATGCCAGCCAAACCTGGCTCAACGACGTCGCAGCCCTGATGAACAACCTCCCCAGAAAAACCCTCGGCTGGAAAACACCAGCCGAAGCCATGGCCGAAGAAATGGCCGCCTTCAATGAAGCCGTTGCACTTGCAATTTGAATCCGCCAAGTTCGCCGACGAAATCCTCGCATCCCTCAAACGTTTCTGCCAAAAAAATCAGTGTCGCGGGCTTTAGATTCGGGTGAATAGCGTGAAATACATTCTCGCAATTGTTGTATCGTCGTCGCCATCCACTCATCTGACATTAGCTCTAGTGGGGCGTTGAAAGAAATGGCCATGTTGATATCAAACGGTCCTCTGCCCGGAATAGGCAGGCCAAGCCCACCTTCTCCGGGTAGATAATAACCCATGTTAATGGCATAGCCTATTCGCCGCGCCGCAGCGACCTGCTCGGCAATAATCCTAGCATCAATTTGACGCAAGGACGGGTGCTGCGTATAGCGTTCGCTGTTGCCCTCGATGATCCGTTGGGCCGCGTCCGGGGAGAGCATTGAAAGCAGCCCCATGCTGCCGGCGGCCACTCCCATTGGAACCCTCGCTCCTACTCCCATCGTGAAATGCCGCCGAGTGGAACGGCTAACCATTTCCGCGCAAACCGCATCCACACCCGCTTGAATCATCAAGTAAACCGTGAACCCGGTGCGGCGGGAAAATTCGGTCATGCCGGGCCGCAGCGTTTCAATCTGTGGTTCCAGCCGTTCATGGCGGAGCGCAAGCATTGGAACCGCAGGCCCGAGCCGATAATGCCCGTACCGTCCGGAAGGTTCAATAAACCCCTTGTGCAGCAAGGCCATAAGGCTGCGATGCACCGCCGATTTACCGCCCCCCACGTGCCCGGTGATTTGCGATACGCTTAGCCCTTCAAGGCCGACTTCTCCCATGACTAGCAAGATGTCCAAGGCCCGTTCAGCATTCAGAGAGGTCGAGACTGCCATCTTCATACCCTTAAATTCCTATTATCGGGATGATATATATTTTCTTGTGCCGAATAAAGGAATACATTGACATGATGCAACCTTTTGTTTCCCCTTAGGTTAAGACGCCATCCACAGTTGGGTCATACATAGGGGTCGTGCATGCTGCCATTTATCGCCAAAAGGCTGGGCTTTGCAGTTGTGACCTTGTTCAGCGTGCTGACCTTGGTGTTTTTGATTGTGCGCATTTTGCCCGGCGATCCCGTGCTGGTGATTTTGGGGGATCAGGCAAGCCCTGCATCGGTCAACGCGCTGCGCGAACGGCTTGGGCTAGATCAGCCCTTGTTGGTCCAATATGGCAGCTTCTTGTTGGAGGCGTTCAAGGGCAATCTGGGCAAGTCAATGGTCACAGGCCGCCCTGTATCTGAGGAAATTCTAAACGTCTTGCCCTACACGCTTGAGTTGACGATTGCAGCACTGATCCTGGGCGTGGTGCTGGGCGTGCCTGCCGGGGTGTGGGCGGCCGTGCGGCGCAATCAACTGCCCGATTACCTGCTGCGGTTTTTGTCGCTGATCGGCCTGTCGCTGCCCGCCTTTGTGGCGGCGATTTTGTTGCTCATGGTGTTTTCAATCCATCTGCGCTGGTTCCCGGTGATTAGCGCGGGTACGGGCGAAGGGATTTTGGACCGGTTGCGGCAAATGGCGCTGCCGACCCTGGCGCTGGCGTTGATCATGATGGCCTACATAACCCGCGTCACCCGCTCCGCGATGCTGGAGGTGCTGAACCAGGACTTCGTGCGCATGGCGCGGGCCAAGGGAGCATCGCAATACGCGGTGATCTGGCGGCACGCCTTGGGCAACTGCCTGATCCCGATCACCACGGTTGTCGGACTTTATCTGGGCATCTTGATCGGCAACTCTATCCTGACCGAAATTGTGTTTTCCCGCCCGGGTCTGGGTAAGCTGATCCTGACGGCCTTGACGCAGCGCGATTACACGCTGCTGCAAGGCATGATCGTGGTCTATACGTTGATGGTCGTCGTGGTGAACCTGCTGACTGACCTGACCTATGGTTTTCTTGATCCGAGGGTACAGTACAAATGACCAGCGCCCCCACTCTTGCAATCAAACGTCAAAACGGCCTGCGTGACTTTGCGGCAAAGCTGAACGCGTCAACCTGGATCGGGTTTGCGATTGTGGTGGCGCTGGTGCTGGCGGCAGTGTTTGCGCCGCAATTGGCGACACACAGCCCGTCCAAGCAAAACATCATGAACCAACTGGCCCAGCCCGGCAGCCAGTATCTTTTGGGTGCGGATCAATTCGGGCGCGATATCTGGTCGCGACTGTTGTATGGTGCGCGCTACTCGCTGACCATCGGTTTTTTCGCAATCCTTGTGGCTATGGTGATTGGCACCTTGATTGGGATGATTGCAGGCTATTTGGGCGGAAAGATTGATATTCTGTTCATGCAAATCATGGATGTGGTGCTGGCGTTTCCGGCCCTGATCCTTGGTCTGGCACTTGTGGCACTGATGGGGGCCACTTTAACGAATATAATCATCGCCATTGCCTTTACCGCCACCCCCGCCTTTGCCCGCATTGCCCGCGCGGGCGTGATCACCCAGCGCGACCGCGAATATGTGCAGGCCTGTCAGGCCATGGGGTTTTCCGGCCCGCGCATCTTGTTTCGCCACATCATGCCCGCGATTTTGCCCGAGGTGATGGTCATGGCCTCCCTCTGGATGGCTACTGCAGTACGGACCGAGGCGTCGCTGGCCTTTATCGGGCTTGGCCTTGCACCCCCTACCGCCACATGGGGCGGCATGGTGCGCGACGGGTTCGATAACATCCTTAGCGCTTTTCACCTTGCCATCATCCCAAGCATTGCGATTTTGCTTTTGGTTCTGGCCTTCAACCTGATCGGTGACGGATTGCGCGATGCGATTGATCCCCGGCTGAAGGATGCAGGGTAATGACGCAAGAATCAGTCATTTCGGTCAAGAACCTCAGCATCAGTTTTGGGAAAACCACAGTTGTCCGGGGCCTGAACTTTGACATTGCCCCCGGCCGTACTTTGGCGCTGGTGGGAGAATCCGGGTCGGGCAAAAGTGTCACCTCACTTGCCATTATGGGGCTGTTGCCGGACCGGATCGGGCGGGCAGCGGGGTCTGTCATGCTGGACGGCCAAGAACTTCTGACCCTGCCGGAGCGTGAGATGCGAAAGGTGCGGGGCGGGCGGATCAGCATGATCTTTCAAGAACCCATGACCTCGATGAACCCGGTGCAGCGCATCGGCGACCAGCTGGCCGAGGTGATCGCAATCCACCGTAGCCTGCGGGGGGCGGCGCTGCGACAAGCCGCAATTGAGATGTTGCGCAAGGTGCGCATCCCGGACCCTGAAACCCGGATGCAGCAATACCCGCACACGTTTTCCGGCGGCATGCGGCAGCGGGTGATGATTGCAATGGCGCTGGCTTGCAATCCCGCCCTGATCATCGCGGATGAGCCGACAACCGCGCTGGATGTGACGGTGCAGGCCCAAACCCTTGCCTTGCTGAAAGACCTGCAACAGGAAACCGGCACGGCGGTGCTGTTCATTACGCATGATATGGGCGTTGTGGCCGAGGTTGCGGATGATGTTTTGGTCATGCGCAAGGGCGATGTGATTGAAAGCGGCCCGGTGGAGCAGGTATTTTCCAACCCGCGCGACGCCTATACCCGCAGCCTGATCGAGGCGGTGCCAAGCCTTGTTGGCAAGATGGCGCATGACACCATTCCCGCCCAACCGGTACAGGGCGTGCCGATGTCCTTTGCAGGGGATGCCCCGGTGTTGGAGGTGCGCGACATGACCGTGCGCTTTCCGGTTCACAAGGGGATGTTCAATCGCCTGACCGGCATGGTCCACGCGGTTGAACAAGTGTCCTTTGCCATTGGAAAAGGGGAAACGCTGGGTCTTGTGGGGGAATCCGGGTCGGGCAAATCCACCATCGGCAAGGCCATCATCAAACTTGCGCCAATGCAGTCGGGGGAAGTGCGCGTATCCGGCGTCCCGGTGAATTACACTGACCCCCAAAGTCTTGCAGCAATGCGCCGCGATGTGCAGATGATTTTCCAGGATCCGTTCGGCTCTCTCGACAGTCGCCAGACCATCGGGTCAGCGATAATTGAACCGATGCAGGTTCACGGCCTTGCCAAGGGGGCCGAGGCGGTTGAAAAGATGGAGTGGCTGATGGACCGCGTGGGGTTGGACCCAAATCGGGCCTCTAACCTGCCGCATGAGTTTTCGGGCGGCCAGCGCCAGCGTATTTGTATTGCGCGGGCCTTGGCGATGTCGCCAAAACTGATCATCGCGGATGAGGCGGTATCAGCGCTGGACGTGACCATAAAAGGCCAAATCATTGATTTGATGCGTGATCTGCAACAGGAATTTGGCGTGTCCTATCTGTTTATCAGTCATGACATGGCGGCAGTGGAACGCATCTGTGACCGCGTGGCAGTTATGTACCTGGGCGAGATTGTGGAAATTGGCGGGCGGGCGGATGTGATCGGGCGGCCGGGGCATGCCTATACCCAAGCCTTACTGTCTGCGATCCCGATCACCCACCCCAACCAGCGCGGCCAACGCCCCGCGCCCGAGGTGTCCCTAGAGCCCCCGCGCAGCCCTATCAAGCCGCCGGAGTATCAGACGCCCGCGCCGCTTTGGGATATGGCCGCCGCTGGGCATTTTACGCGGCGTCTTGGCTGAAACCATAGCAAAAGGACTGAAGACAGCATGTATGCGATTGAGGAACTGGCCCATTTTGTTGCCGACCACCCAGCGGATGCCTTGCCGGGTGACGTACGCGAAACGATCTCGCTGCATGTGGCCGACCTCATGGCAGCGGCGGCGGCGGGTTTGCCGTCTTTGCTGGCGGAAGCCGCACGGTCGGCGGCGGGCGATCTTTACGGCCCCGGTGTTGCGCGCGTGTGGTTGACCAATCAATCGCTGTCCATTGCCGGGGCGGCGATGGCGAACGCGGCCGCCGCCAGTGCGCTGGACATTGACGATGGGCATCGCGGCGCTGCGGGCCATGCGGGCGCAGGAGTTATCCCGGCGGCCATGGCTGTGGGGCAAGCACTTGGGGCGAGTGACGCGCAGATATTTGACGCGATCGCGCTTGGCTATGATGTGGCGTTACGTGTCGCAACATCCCGGCCCACGGCGACGATTGAAACCTACAGCAGCGGGTGCTGGGTCGGGTACGGTGCGGCGGCGGCGGCAGGCCGGTTGCTGGGGCTGAATGCGGCCCAAATGGCCCATGCTTTGGCGATTGCCGGGGCAGAAAGCCCGGTTGCGATCTTCACAGGCAGCTCCAAATACCAAGGCAGCACGTTGAAAGAGGCGATCCCCCCAGCGGTCACCGCAGGGCTTACCGCCGCGTTTCGCGCACGCGCCGGGGCGACAGGGCCAATTGATATGCTGGACAAGCCCGACCTTTTCGCGCGGGATGTGCTGACAGGGGACTTGGGGCAAAGCTGGTGGGTGCAGCACTGCTATCTCAAACCCTATGCCTGCTGCCGCTATATGCACGCGGCTGTGGATGCGATCATCGCACTGCGCCAACCCGGAAAAACCGTCAAAAGTCTTGCGATTGAAACCTTTCCACAAGGGTTGCGCCTATCCAACAGCCACGCGCCTGCCACGCTGGAGGCTGGGCAATACAGCTTTTATTTCAGCTGCGCTTTGGCCGCGATACATGGCGCCGCTGCATTGCAGCCCGTTGATGCAGCCCATCTGAACGACCAAGGCGTGCTGAACTTGGCGAAAAGGATCACGCTGTCGGCCCACGATGATTTTGCAGCTTCGTTCCCCAAGGGCACCCCGTGCCGGGTCACAATGGACCAAGGCGACGGGCCAGAAACCCTGACGGTCTTGCACCCCTTGGGCGATGTGGCGAACCCGATGAACCGTGTGCAGGTGACTGAAAAGTTCCGCCGCATCACCCGCGTTAGTGTGGGCGATGCGTGGCAAGACAGCATCCTGTCCGCACTCAATACCCTTGGCGACAGCGGGTTTGCCCCGCTGTTTGCCGCCCTGTCCGATCCGAAGCCGTAAAACAACATTCACAAGGAGGAGATATCCATGACACTCAACTTTCCCAAAGGCCGCATCCTGGCCGCCCTGCTTGCCGCAACGGCCCTGGCACCCCTGCCCAGTTTCGCGGGCAAAACCGAACTTTCGCTAGGCGCTGCTGCCGCCGATATTGGCAAACTTGACCCGCATTATGCCGCAAGCACGATTGACCGCACTTTGGTTGCGTGGATCTATGGCGGGCTGGTCCGATTTGCCCCCGGCAGCACAGACCCCGCCTCGATTGAACCCGACCTTGCCGAAAGCTGGGAGGTCAGCGAGGACAAGCTGACCTGGACCTTCAAGCTGCGCACCGGTGTGCAATGGCAGCACGGTTACGGCGAGGTGACCGCCGATGATGTGGTCTTCAGCTTGGAGAAATCGCGCAACCCTGAAACTTCGGCATTTGCTAGCGATTACGCCGCTTTCGACACGATTGAGGCGGTGGATGCCCATACCGTCAAGATCACGCTGAAGAAAAATATCCCCAGTGTTCTTGGCCCACTGGCCAATTATGCAGGCGGCTTTATCATCAGCCAAAAAGCCTATGAGGAGAACCCGGAGGAATTCGCGCGCAAGCCCGTTGGCTTTGGACCTTTCCAGCTTGATAGTGTTACTCCGGGCGTGGCCGCGCATTTTGTGTCGCATGACGCCTATTTCCGGGGCAAGCCGCAGCTGACCAAGGTTGACTACCGCTTTTTGAACGCCGCTGCCGCGCGTGACCTTGCCTTTGTCGCGGGAGAAGTCGATGCGGTAACCGGGCTTGCGGATCAGAATTGGCTGAAACGCACGCAGGCGCTGGAAGGTGTGGTGGTCGATGTGTTCGATCCGTCCGAACTTTCGGTTTTGCACATTAACATCACCAAACCACCGTTTGATGATATCCGTGTGCGCCAGGCCTTGGCCTATGCCGCCGACCCTAGCCGCATTGCGCAATACCGCGGGCCTGAATTTACCCGCGTCGCCAAATCGGTGGTGCCGTCCAACAACCTTGGCTACACCGATGATAACGGCCACATGGATTTCAATGCCGATAAAGCCAAGGCATTGCTGGCCGAGGCAGGCTTTCCCGACGGGCTTACTGTCAAGATGATCGCCAGCCAGTTGCCCAGCTACGAATCCTCCAACCAAGTGCTGCAAGCGCAGTTGGAAGAAGTTGGGATCAAGCTGGAATTGGAACCTGTTGAACACGCGACATGGCACCAAATGATCCGCAAGGATCTTAGCCCCTTGGTAAACTACGGCGCGGCGCGTTTTCCAGTCGCGGATGTGTATCTGACGCAGTTTTTCCATTCGAAAAGCATCATTGGCACTGAAACGGCTGTCACCAACTTCAGCCATTGCAACGTGGCCGACGCGCAGATCGAAGCGGCGCGTGTGGAAACCAACCCGCAAAAACAGATCGCCTTGTGGAATGAGGCGCAGCGCCTGATTGTCGAGGCTGTCTGCGGCATTCCGATGACCGAAACAGCGGGGGTTTGGGCCCGGCGGGCAACGCTTGACTGGGGGTTTGATTTCAAAGGATCCATGTCGCTTGGGCCTTTGCTGACAGAAAACACCCGTTTCACCGACTAACCGATTGGGGGCCGCGGGACAGCCGCGGCCCTTTCCCCTTTCATGCGCGATACAGAGGTCATGGCCAAACAAACCTTTCCCACCTACAGCAACACCTGCGGCTGGAACACGATGCTGCCCCTCCGCAACACGCGCCCCGCATTGGCGCAGGATATAATTGTCGATTACGCCGTGATTGGCGCGGGCTTTACCGGGCTTGCCGCCGCCCGCCGCTTGCACGAGCTGGACGATCAGGCCAGCATCGCGGTGTTTGATGCAACCACCGTGGGTGAGGGGTCATCCGCGCGCAATTCCGGCTTTACCGGGTCTGAGGTGCTGCCACGCAATGCAACCCCCGAAGGCGCCGCCGATGCCATGCAGCAAACCCTGCTGATGCGTGAGGCATTTGGGTGGCTGACCGATACCATGGACGAGCATGGCATCAAATGCGAATTGCAAAAGGTAGGTTCAATCCGGGGGGCCGCCACCGAGGCCGGAGAGGCATCACTGCGCCTTGTGACCGAGGTCGCGCGCGCCAACGACATCAAACATTCGGTGTTGTCTCGCGGCGATATTCACGAACGGATCGGTTCGGATTACTACCGCTTTGGCCTGTACCTCAGCGATACTTATCTGCTGCAACCCGCAGCCCTGATCCGGGGGCTCGCCGATGCCCTTCCGGGGGCTGTAGCGCTGTATGAGGATACCCCGGTGCAGCGGTTAAGCCGTGATGGCAAGGACTGGCTGCTGCGCTGCCCCGGCGGATTGGTGCGGGCGCGCAATGTGGTGCTGGCAAACAACGGTTTCATCCGCAAGTTTGGCTATCTCAATCTGCGGATGGCGACGATTTATACCTATGCCTCTGTCACCCGCGCCTTAACGCCCGCGGAACAGCCGAATCTCGGGCAATCGCCCGCTTGGGGGCTACTGCCATCGCATCGGTTGGGAACAACGCTGCGCCGGATCGGGCAAGACCGACTGATGGTCCGCTCGCTTTACGCGCATGAGGCAGAGGTGGACCAGGCAGAGGCACAGGCCAAGTTGCATGACCGTATGGCCCGGCGCTGGCCCGGTTTGGCGCATGTGGATTTTGAATTCCTCTGGGGTGGTACCACGGCCTTCACGATGAACGGCGCGCCGTGGTGGGGGAAACTGGCGGACGGGCTTTATGCATCGGGTGGCTGCAACGGCAGCGGCATTGCCAAAGGTACAATGCTAGGGCGGCATCTGGCTGAGCTTATGCGCGGCGTGGGTGACCCGGGGAAGATCCCCAAGATCATGGGTACCGCCAGCTTGATCGCACCCGAGCCATTCCGAAGTATCGGATTCAACATCGTCTCTGCACTGGAAAGCCGTAAAGCAGGGCTTGAGGCCTAAAACACATAAGGGAACACTATGAAACTTGAACGTATCGACATGAATGAGCGGCGCTGCCGCTTGGTGAAATATAACGGAGTAGCCTATCTTTCAGGGCAGTTTTCGGACAATGCGGGGGATGTTGCCCAGCAAACAAGCGAAACGCTGGATAAGATTGATGTGCTTTTGGCCCGCGCGGGCACTGACAAATCTCGCCTGCTGACCGCCGAGGTGTGGATTACAACGATGGCCGACTTTCAAGCAATGGACGCGGTTTGGAAAGCATGGGTTTCCCCCGGCAACCCACCGACGCGTTGCTGCTGTGCCGTTGAGTTGGGCGATACGAAAATGCGAGTAGAGATTATGGTAACTGCCGCCCTTGGCAACGTAGAAGTGATGCAAAAATAGGAATATCTGCGCCTAAGGCAGTTTGGGAGAGTGCGAAAAAGTGTGGGGCAATTGCTTTGACGTAAGGGCACCTCTATTTTTGACTGTTTTCGCGGCCATGGATCGGCAAGTTCCGCCTGAGGCGCGTGACGGTCTGTCAACTGACGGGTTATTGCGTCGGGACTGACTATGCGCTGCGCATTTCGCTTCGCGGACCTTCGGTTCAGGGGCGTATTTCATGGTGCGCAGGGCTATCTGCGTCTATGGCCGACCGTTTTCAGGCTGGGTGCGGGTTGATACGACCCAGTTGGCCGAGGCGGCGCATATTATAGGCGAGGTTCTTCATGCCGATCTTGGCCTTGGCCCGCACCAGCCCGATGGTGCGCACCAAGGTCCCACCCATGTCGTTGGCCTGCGCGCCGAAGACATGCTCCACCCGAACTCGAACACTGGATTTGGTCCGGTTGCTGCCCTCTGCCTGTTCAGTCAGCGGCTTGCCCCGATTGCCCTTGCGGTGAATGTGGCTTTTCAGCTTCCGATCGCGCAACTTGGCTTCCATCTCTTCGGATCGGTAAGCCGCATCCGCCCACACGCCCGAGCCGGTATTGCTCTGCATCAGCAGATGATCCACCGCCTGGCTGTCATGCACAGCGGCGTCGCTGACGTGGTAGCGGCGGACCAGCTTGTGCTTTCGGTCCACGTTGATGTGGTTTTTGTAGCCGTAATGGCTCTTGCCATGCTTTTTCGTCCAGCGTGCGTCCACGTCCTTTTGCACCCGTTTCGCTGGCTTATCAGCCCAATCCTCGGGCTCTTCGCCCCTCTTGATAGCGGCGTTTTCATCGCGCGTGTTGTGATTGCGCGGCACCGGCACGATGGAGGCGTCCAGGATCTGCCCACCCCGCGCAATATAGCCTTGCCGTGCAAGATGACCGTCGAACAGCCCGAATAATTCCTCCACCTTGCCCGCCTGCGCCAGCGCATCGCGATAGAGCCAAACCGTCTTGGCATCGGGCACCCGGTCCCCAAGACCAAGCCCCAGGAAGCGCATAAAGGAAAGCCGGTCACGGACCTGATATT
>Ga0209702_10009724_pt1 | contig 10586 bp, 6 predicted proteins | sample FRY01_FD_187210 | JGI IMG/M metagenome (GOLD analysis project Ga0209702, IMG submission 187210) | Freshwater microbial communities from Lake Fryxell liftoff mats and glacier meltwater in Antarctica - FRY-01 (SPAdes) (version 2) | ecosystem: Environmental > Aquatic > Freshwater > Ice > Glacier...
TGCTCACGCATTTGTCACATCGAGCGCAGTCGAGATGCCTTTAATTGAAACACAGCCAGAACCAAAAAGTAAAAAACCTGAACCGCTTTTAGATTATGATGCTATTTATACACATTGCGTAAATTTTACCGAAAAAAAAGTGCAATATTTGAATGGTAGCCGGAATGTGTTTGTACATCAATTAGCTTGTAACTTAAACCGAAAAGGCATTTCATTACAACAAGCACTAGGTTATATTATGACTGATTTTGGTTATGATGAAAAGGAAGTAACTCAAGCTGTGAATAGTGCCTACGGCAATATCCTCGAATTTGGAAAAAGCGAAACAAAGGTCATTGCGAGAAGGAACGACGAAGCAAACTCTTCTTTAAAAAAAGAAACGAGCTCAAAAGTCCTCTCCTTTGGAGAGGATTTAGGAGAGGACGACGACGAAGACAAACCAAAACCAACCCAAATTGACCGTTTAGAACTTTTTTTATCTAACAAATATGTATTCCGTCACAACATCGTTTCGGGTAAATTAGAGTTCCAATACTACGGGAAAAAGAAGTGGAATGTAATGAATGATTTTATTGAAAACTCAATGCTTCGCGAATGTCTAAAAGGTAGATTAAAAACAAATTTATCATCATTGCGTAATCTACTAAATTCTGATTTTTGTCCATTATACAACCCATTTGAAGACTACTTCAATAATTTACCTTCTTATGATGAAAAAACCGATTACATTACCGATTTAGCAAACACTATAACCACAACAAAACAGGACCTTTGGCAGCAGTGTTTTAAAAAATGGATTGTTGCAATGGTCGGTTGTGTATTAGATGATAAAGTAATCAATCACACGGTAATCGTATTCAGTGGAAAACAAGGATTAGGAAAAACAACTTGGGTAGAAAAAATCGTTCCAAAGCAATTGAAAGAGTATTTATTTTCCGGAACCATTAACCCAAACAATAAAGATACTTTAGTCCAACTTTCAGAATGTATGTTAATCAACTTGGACGAATTAGAAAACTTGAATCGTTCTGAAATAGGAAGCTTAAAAGAGATCATTACAAAAACCCAAATCCGAATGAGAAAAGCATACGGACACAACAACGAAACAATGCCAAGACGCGCATCATTTGCCGGAAGTGTCAACACAGCTCAGTTCTTAAACGACAGTACAGGAAGTAGAAGGTTTCTTTGTTTCGAACTGGAAGGAATTCAATACCAACACGAAGTAGATATTAACCTCGTTTTTTCTCAAGCGTTGTTTCTTTTTAAAAGTGGTTTTAGATTTTGGTTCGACCAAGAAGAAATCAAATCAATAACAGCAAATAATGAACAGTACCAACTACATAGTCCCGAAGAAGAACTTTTATTAACCTGGTTTGAACCTTGTCCAAAAGAGGAAGCTAACTTATTTCTAAACGCTTCACAAATAGCTGCAAAACTTGCTGATAGAACAAAATTAAACTTGAATGATGGTACAATTAATAAGCTAGGAAAGGCATTAAAGAAACATAATTTCATAAAAATCAGCAAGAAAACAGGATATGTGTATGCAGTCAAAGAACTAACTTACGAAGAAGTCGACAACAAAAACAAAGAGCTTGAAAATGACTAAAAAACTTCAAATTATAAACTTTTAGAAAAGGGTGCATTTTGCACCTTTTTTTATTAAATGTGATGGATAGGCAGGATAACCAAATTTGACCACAAACATTTTTTATTTTTTTTCAATTTAAACTTTTGGGTAACATCAGAACATAGTAAAGCAGTACGATGTATATATATGTTTACTTTGCACTCAAACAGCCACTTAAATCCGTTTTTTATTTTATAAAAAAGTATAAATATCTTTCTTACGTTTTTTGGTTATCCTGCCTATCCTTTTTCAATTTCACTCTTTTACATTCCATTGCTTTTTTGTATGTTTGTAAGTTAGTAGAAATTTATAATCTTATTTTTTTTGGCAACCAATAAACTTGCAATAATTAGATACCAAACTCTTGATAGGTGCTTCAGTAATTCTGGACGTAGATACTTCATGGAAAATCTTATCGAAGAGTGTAATAAAGCAATTTATGAATTTAGTGGTAATGATGTTGGGATTAAAAAAAGACAACTTTTTGAAGATTTTAAATTTATGGAAAGTCCTCAAGGTTGGAACATTCCGCTTGAAAGAATTAGAGATGGTCATAAAGTTTATTACAGGTATGAAGATGTAAGTTTCTCAATCAACAATCAGCCGATAAATGAATCAGAAGCAAATCAACTAAAAGAAGCATTGGTTACTCTTTCTCGTTTCAAAGGGTTGCCACAATTTGAATGGGTTTCAGAAATAACAGCACGTATTGATTCTGGTTTAAGTCTTTCAAACAATGATCATAATATTATTGAATTTGAACAAAATAACTTTCTAAAAGGCTTAGAGTTTATAACACCAATCTATAATGCAATTCTATACAAACAATCATTAGAAATAACATATAAAAGTTTTAAACGCGAAGAAATTCAGACATTCATAATTCATCCTTATTTCTTAAAACAATATAACAATCGTTGGTTTGTATTCGGTTTAAATGACTTATCGAATAGGGTTATTAATCTTGCATTAGACCGAGTAATAAAAACAGATGAATCTAAATTAGCTTATAAACAAAATACAGAAATAGATTTCAATGAATTTTTCGAAGATGTAATTGGTGTTTCTATTAATAGTAATGCGAAGACTCAGAACATATTGCTTAATGTAAGTAATAGTGTTATACCTTACATTGAAACAAAACCTTTACATGGTTCACAAAAAACCAAACAAAAACTAGATACTTATTCAATTGTTTCTCTCGACTTAATCCCAAACTACGAATTAGAATCGCTTTTGCTTTCCTACGGTGACGGCATAGAAGTAATAGAACCACAAGAATTAAGAATCAAGATTGCAGCTAAGATTGCAAATCTTAATACAAATTATAACAAAAAAAAGAGTGCAGCTTCACTGCATTCTAATAAATAACATTTGAAAAATGAATAAAATAGGTTTTCAAAATTTCAGAAGATTTGTAGAGTTTAAACCCCTAGAGTATAGAGATATTACTTTTTTAGTGGGTCGTAACAATGCGGGTAAATCTACAATGGTTAAGGCTTTATTATTGATAAGTGATTTTCTAAATTCAAAAAGTATCAAATCCTTCTCATTTGGAAATAATGTGTTAGAAGATGCAAATATTGTAACTTATGATAGAGCAAAAAGTTTTTATGCTAAAGACGATTTTATTCTTTTTGATTACCAAATTGACAATTTTCTAATACATATTAAAATATCAGGTTTGAAAGATGCAACAAAAGCAGATATTCATTTATTTTCTATTAAAGACCTTGAAGAAGGTTTTGAGTTAAAATTTGAGCCTAAAAATAGTCAATTAACAATATTAGCTATACCAAAAACAAGCAGTGAATCAGATACAGACTTAAACGATACAATTCAAACGTTAAAAGAGCAATTGAAAAAAGCTAAAAAAGATTTAAAGGGACTTGATGAATCTAAAGATCCAACAGATTATATTACAAAAAGAAGTATTGTTGATGATATAGAAAAGAAAGTAAAGAATATTAGATTAATAAAGAAATCTCAAGAATCAGGTAATTCAATTTTTAGTGTTTCATCTCGCATAGAAGTAAATAATTCCATTCAAAAAATATTTGAGGACTTTACAACTGAAATGCTGGCTAATCACACTAATAAATTCAATGAAATTCAAAGTGGTAAAAAGCAAACAAAAGAGTTTGAAAATTTGAAAGGTTTTAAAGATGAAGCTTTCAATATTGAAAAAAGTTTTAAAAATTTTATTAGCACAATTGAATCTTTCAAATTAATATACCTTGGAGCTAATCCAGCCAAGCAATCTGCTTTATTTTCAATAAGAGATAAGAACAACGCATTAGCTCAATCTATACACGATTTTTATCAACTAAGATTAACAAAAGGAGAATTTGCTTATGAGTTTATAGAGAAATGGATGAAAATTTTCGAAGTAGGTGAAAGCTTCAATATTAAAATTTACGCAGGTGAATCTTATGAAGTTAAAATAAAAACAAATGGTCATGATATTCATTTGGCAGATATGGGTATGGGTTCTATTCAAGCCATGTTATTAATTTTCAGGCTAGCATCAATTATTCATAAAACAAATGAAAATGGTATAAAACCAACAGTCATAATTGAAGAACCAGAGTTGAACCTACATCCAAAGCTACAAAGTTTATTAACTCATTTATTTTTAGAAGTAAGGGAAAAGTATAAAATCAAATTTATCATTGAAACGCATTCAGAATACGTGATACGCAAAACACAATTATTTGTAAAAGAGAATGAGTATGAAGTTGGTCCAAATGAAAACCCACTTTGCGTTGTTTATTTCGATAACATCAAAGGACCTTACAACATGAATTATCGTGAAGATGGTAAATTCATTAATGATTTTGGAGAAGGATTTTATGATGAATCAGCAATCTTAACTCTGAACCTACTATAATTATGGATTTATATATTGATAAAGAAAATGTAGATTCATTTATTAGCTTAAGAGAACATCCATTATACGGTGACTGTTTAAAAACAATGCAAAAGCAGTTGAATATTTATTTTAATTTCCCAAAGGAAGAATTAGCTAAAAACGATGGACTATTGGCTTGGTTTAAATTTTTTACATCGGGTGTTGGTAAAAATAATAAGCAAATATTTAATGAAATAATTTTTCCAGAAAGAGCATTAAAATCGAATACTTATACAACTTTTACAAAAGAACAACTTTCTTCAATCTATTTAATTAGTGACGAAAAAACAGAAGTTTTAAAAGAAAAAGGAGCCGTTTTAATTGGACATCCCGGCGAAGAAATAGAAATATTTAATCAAGTATTTTTATTCCAAGAAGATTATAAATTTGATAAAAAGTTAAGAATTGGTAGTGCCGAATTTAACAAGTGGACTGATTTGATGAGCTTTTCTTCTGCTGTTTCAGACGTTTTATTTTTTGATCCTTACATACTATCTGTTCCGGAGTCAATAGATGATAATTTCATTCCTTTTTTACAAGCTTTACTTGCGAAGTCAAGATGCAAGATTAATTTAGTTTTATATGTAAACTTAGATCAAGTTAATATTGAATATACTGATATTAGTGCAAGAGTTAGAAAAGGTGTTGAAGCAGTTACAGGTATAAAACCAAATTTCACTCTAGTTAAAGTGCGTGACCAAAGAGGTGTTGATTCTTCAGCCGAACATGATAGAACAGTTTTTACAAATTATATTAGAGTGTATTCAGGAGATACATTTAATTATTTTAAAGCTAATGGTTCTAAACTTACAAAAGGTCGAGAAGTTCATTTTTCAAGTTATGGCGATTCAGATAACCACAACTTAGCTTTAGAATTAATAAAGGACATCCAAGATAACTTAGACAAATTGCCTCCAGAAATAGCTGAGGGTGATAAAAAATCTAATTTTTTAATTTTTAAATAACAATGCACAACCACTGCACTATTACCTTTTTTCTTTGCAGTGTCAATATAATTATTGGATAAAAAAACAAAATAAAACAAAAAAGAAAATAATTTTAACAATGCACAACCACTGCACTATTAGTTTTTTTCTTTGCATAGTAAAATAAAAGAATAACAAACAGAACAAATGAGTAACAATAAAAAAGTAGACGTAAGCTTCATATTTCAAATCACTGATAAAGTACTTTGGAATGTATTCCGTAAAAATGAGATTGGAGATGTATTGCTACCATTTGTGGTAATCCGTAGATTAGATTGCATTTTAGAACCAGTTAATAATAAAGTTCGTGAATCACACGAAAACTTTAAAGACAAAGTTAGCGAAGATAAATTAGCACCAATTTTGAAAAAGGCTGCTGGTGGTTTAGATTTCTTCAACATTTCTAAACACACATTAGAATCGTTAAAAGAAACCCCAAAAACGATAGAAATTGATTTCAACAATTACTTAAATGGGTTTAATAAAGATGTTCGTGACATTCTTGAAAACTTTCAATTCGATAAAGTCATTGCACGTTTAGTAAAAAACAAATTGCTTTACCAAATGATTGATGCTATTTGTCAAGTGGACCTACATCCAAAAAAGGTAGATAACCATCAAATGGGTTATATCTTCGAAGAACTTATCCGTATATCAAACGAGCAAAGTAACGAAACGGCTGGAGAGCATTTTACACCAAGAGACGTTATCGATTTAATGATTAAAACTGTTTTCAGTACAGAAAAAGATACGTTTAAAGAAAAAGGAATAATCCGCACCATATATGATCCAGCTCTAGGAACAGGAGGTATGATTAACCTAGCGAAGAATTATGTTATTGATGACCTTTGTGCCGATTTACAACAGAAACCAACAATTACTACATACGGTCAAGAAATCAACGAACAATCTTATGCAATTGCAAAAGCTGAAGCTTTAATTACTGGCGAGAACATCGATAATATTCGTCATGGAAACAGTTTTACCGAAGACCGTTTTCCAGACAAGCATTTTCACTATATGTTTGCTAATCCTCCATACGGTGTTACTTGGAGTAAAGATGCAGCGTTTATTCAAAACGAAAGTGCCAACCCAAGTGGTAGATTCTATGCTGGACTTCCGCGCACAAGTGATGGTCAATTATTATTCCTACAACACATGATTAGCAAAATGGAACGTGAAGGAAGTAAAATTGCTGTGGTTACTAATGGCTCTCCACTATTTACTGGAGATGCTGGTAGTGGTGAAAGCAGCATCCGTAAATGGATTATCGAAAACGACTGGCTAGATTGCATCATTGCGTTACCAAAAGATTTATTCTACAATACAGGTATCAATACATTTATTTGGTTTATAGATAACAACAAACCAAAAGTACGTAGAGGAAAAGTGCAATTAATCAATGCCAATGTTTCAGAGGACAAAGCCAATGGTATAGAAGGTTTTTGCCGTCCTGAAAAACGCAGTTTGGGTAACAAACGTAACAAAATTGAAGATTTTCATATCGATAAATTAGTAGAATTATATACCAATTTTGAAGAAAGTACTCATAGTAAAATTTTCAATAACGAAGACTTTGGGTATTATCAAGTCATAGTAGAACAGCCTACTTATGATGAAAATCGAAATCTTGTAAGAGATAAAAAAGGAAATTTAAAAGTAGATAGCAGCAAACGTGATAAAGAAACAATTCCTTTAACGCAGGATATGGAAAAATACTTTGCTAGTGAAGTGTTACCTCATGTTCCTGATGCTTGGATAGATTTTGATAAAACGCGTATTGGGTACGAAATAAACTTTACGAAATACTTTTACGAATTCAAAGGATTACGTTCTTCCTCAGAAATTAAAACTGATATTGAAGAATTAGAGTTTGGTGACAAAAACAAAAAAGGTATTGCACAATTATTAAAAGATCTTTTAAATTAGATGAAAGTATATACAAAGTATAAAGATAGTAATGATATTTGGTTGGGGAAAGTACCAGAACATTGGGTTGTTTCTAGTTTGAAACACTTCGTTGATATTGTCAGTGGTTATGCTTTTAAATCGGAAGATTATTCAGACGATAAGGGTGTTCCAATTATTAGGATTGGTGATATTTCAAAAACTGTAGATGTTTTAAATGCTAAAAAGGCAAACCCTAAAAATTTGGATGAATTAGAAAGGTTTATTATCAAAAGAGGAGATTTACTTTTAGCAATGACAGGTGCGACAATTGGTAAAAATTGTATGTTTAATTCTGATGAAATTGCATACGTAAATCAACGTGTTGGACTTTTAAGGGGTAAAGGTTTGCTTAGTCAAGATTATTTAAAGTATTTTATTGATACACCTCTGTTTAGAGAATTCATTTCTTTGACATGTTCTGGTTCAGCACAAGAAAATATTAGCACATCCCAAATATCTGAATTGAAGTTTCTATTGCCATCTGCAGATGAACAAACAAAAATAATTCAATATTTAGAAAACCAAACAAGTATTATTGACGAATTAATTAGCAAAAAACAATCATTGATTGAATTATTAAAAGAAAAACGTCAAGCTTTAATTAATGTAGTTGTAACAAAAGGTTTAAATCCAAATACTAAAATGAAAGATAGTGGTATTGAATGGTTGGGAGAAATTCCTGAACATTGGATTATATCTAAATTAAAGTTTCTTACTAGCAAAATTGTAGATGGTGCTCATTTTACACCCACATATGTTGCAAAAGGAATTCCATTTTTAAGAGTTACTGATATTCAAACTAAGGAAATAAATTTGGATAAGGTTAAATTTATTCCAGAAGCTGAACATATAGAATTAGTTAAGAGATGTAATCCAGAAAAAGGGGATGTCTTATTATCCAAAAATGGCACAATTGGTTTAACAAAAATTGTAGATTGGAATTGGGAATTCAGCATTTTTGTTAGTTTATGTTTAATTAAGTTTTTACCAAAATTAAGTCCAAGTTATTTCATTCACTTTTTCAATAGTAGCATTGTCGATCGTCAAATTTCAGACAGCAGCAAAACTACATCAGTTACTAATCTTCATTTAGAAAAAATAAAAGAATTAATCATTGCTATTCCTCCTGATATAAATGAACAAATAGATTTATCAAATCAATTACAGAATAAATTAGATGAATTTGATGATTTGCTTGGAAAAAATGAAGACTCTATACAGAAATTAATAGAGTATCGACAATCTGTAATATCTGAAGCTGTAACAGGTAAAATTGATGTTAGAGAATGGCAACCAAATTCAAATAATAATTAATTAAAATTATAAATGGCAACAATAATTACATACATCATCATTGCTTTATTGGTTGGAGTGACCATTACTTGGTTAGTTTCAAAAGCCATTTTTAGTAAAAAAGTACAAAATGCTAAAGAAGTGGCACAAGAACAATATACTGCGCTTGACAAAGAGTTTGCGGGATATAAAGCCACTACTACAAATCAATTAGATACAGCCTCAAAAACAGAGCTTCAATTAAAAGAAGACATCCTATCTCGTAATCAATCTATTGATCAAAACCAAAAGGATTATGCAAATTTAAATAGCCAATTAGCAACTGCAACCGCAAATTTAGAGGCTGCAAACGAAACTATTACTTCTAAAATAGAAGAGATAGCAATACTTAAAAAAGATGTAATAACGATTAGAGAAGAAAGAGACACAAATAATCGTTTATTAGCAACCGCTCAAGCTGACAATAAAGCTCTTGAAGGAAAACTAAACACTCAAAAGGAAGAAATTGAAAAGCTTAACGAAAAATTTATAACTGAGTTTGAAAATATTGCAAATAAAATTTTAGATACTAAAACTCAAAAATTCACAGACCTTAACAAAGAAAACTTAAAAGGTATATTAGAACCATTAGGTAAAAATATTGAAGAGTTTAAACAACAAGTAGACAGAGTATATAAAGACGAATCTAAAGAACGTTTCTCATTAGGTGAAAAAGTAAAAGAATTAGCTGAATTAAATAAGGTAATAAGTGAAGAAGCTCATAATCTTACAAAAGCATTAAAAGGAGAATCCAAAACACAAGGACGGTGGGGTGAAGTTATTTTAGAAACAATTCTAGAAAAATCAGGACTACGAAAAGGCGAAGAATATTTCATGGAGTACCAACTTTTTGATGCAGAAGGAAAAGCATTAAGAAGCGAAGCCGAAGGCAAAAAAATGCGACCAGATGCATTAGTAATGTATCCTGATAACAGACATATTGTAATTGATTCAAAAGTATCATTAAATGCCTTTGTCAGATTTGTTGAAAGCGATGATGCTACACAACAAAAAATAGAAAAAGACGCTCATGTAGCTGCAATAAAAAGTCACATCAGTGCCTTGAGTAAAAAGGCATACGATGATTATGATAAAACCTTAGACTTTGTAATGATGTTCATTCCAAATGAACCGGCATACATTACAGCCATGCAGGCAGAACCTGATTTATGGAGTTATGCATACGAACGTAGAATATTATTAATAAGTCCAACCAACCTAATTGCTTCACTAAAATTAATGGTGGACCTTTGGAAAAGAGAGTACCAAAACCAAAATGCTCAATTAATTGCAGAGCGTGGTTCAAAGATGTACGATAAGTTTGTTGGTTTTATTGATAATTTAGAAGCAGTCGGAACAAATTTAGATAGAGCACAAGCGAAATATAAAGAGGCTTTCGGTCAATTAAGTACCGGTAGAGATAACTTGGTAGGACAAGCAACTAAATTACAAGCTTTAGGAGTAAAAGTTAAAAAAGAAATTCCAGTTGGAATGAGTGAATTAGCGTTACAAAATGATGCAGAAGTAACAGAAATAAAAGAGTAAGTGAATGGCAACAGGATTTAGAGAAAGAGATTTTGAGGAACATATTGTAAACTACCTGACTCAGGAAATTGAGCCAGACTATTCAGAGTATGTTGAAAAGGATAATTCCGTTTACAACAAAGAATGGTGCATTATACCAGAGGATATTGTAGGCTTTATACGAGACACTCAAAAAGAAAAATATGATAAGCTAGAACTACAATATGGAGCTAATACAGACGCTAAGATT
>Ga0209702_10009725_pt1 | contig 10586 bp, 10 predicted proteins | sample FRY01_FD_187210 | JGI IMG/M metagenome (GOLD analysis project Ga0209702, IMG submission 187210) | Freshwater microbial communities from Lake Fryxell liftoff mats and glacier meltwater in Antarctica - FRY-01 (SPAdes) (version 2) | ecosystem: Environmental > Aquatic > Freshwater > Ice > Glacier...
CATCTAAAACTGGCACGTGCCAGGCAGGTTGTGGGCTGGATACACTCCCAGCCAATGGCTTATCCTGTTTTTGTGGATACTTCAGGAGAAGATACGGGTTTAGCGGAACGAATAAACTACGCTTCTGGATTCCGTCCAGAATTTCGAGTCCGTACTGTCCCGTCTGATCTAAAATTGGTGGATAGCGCTTTTGTGGTCGTCCAATCAGGGAGCAAGATAAAGAGTGTCCCAGAAACATGGTCCAAGATGGCACAGTTCGATGTTCTTCAAGTCTACAAGTCTCTCTCGGCGGATGACGCATCTAATGAACTAAAAGCGGCGCAATCGCTTGCTCAATCACAGCCTAACCACGACTCTCTGCGCCGCATGTTGCGTGCGGCGATCAATGCAGATGTCCCTTGTGCTATCGCTTGGGCCTGGCAGAAACTACAGCCACTCGACGCGCAGGCAAGTGGCGGGTTTGATCCTATTCAGGCATTGTCCAAATGCTCCATGATTCAGCCGGAAATAATAGGCCCGAATCTCCTGCAAAATGGCAGCTTTGAACGTATATTGGAAGATTGGTATCGTGATCCGGCATGGCGTCTTCCTGATGTAGGCAAAGATGAGAATGGGGCTACACCGAGCCTGAACGTTACAGCCGATGGCACTGAAGATTGGCAGGTAATCCTACAAACGGTCAAGCTGCACCCAGACACTCCGTATGTGTTTGAGATGACTGTCAAGTCTACTGCCCCGCTGGTTGCCCTATATTGGCAGGCTGACGATTTCACTGGTTACTTGGAAGAAGGTAACACATATCCCGAGTGGACACGTATTCGTATCATCTTTATCACGCCGCATTGGGATGGGCAGGATCACTCTGTGCAGATATATCCCTTCTTGCTTAAGGGGGCAGGCACAGTCTCACTCAAGCAGGTGCGGCTGGCTCAATTGCAGGTGGTAAGGCCGTGACCCTCATTCCTCCAACCGGCCGGCCGTCGGTCGTGGTATTGCAGTCCCATAACTGGTTGAAGACTTCGCATTTTTTGCTTGGGCGGATGTTGCCGATGGTTTTTTTCATCGGTGGTGTACTTCTGTTGGTCCGATCTGGTTCCTGGGGGCAATTCGCGTCCAATATGGGGTATTTGGATTTACTCAAATTCGTCTACAGTTTTACCGTCGTAGTTGATTCCTCGAAGTCATCCCAGTATTCACAACTCGACAGTAGTTTCGACCACTTTCAGGCCGCGGCCAACCTTGATAGCCAAAACGAATCGGCATGGATCGGTCTGGTATTGGTTTCCTCTTTGAAGGGTAACTCCGAATCGGCACACCAGGCAGTGGACCTTATGCCGTATAGGAAAAGCAAACGTGATTATCTCAGAAGTTGGTTCATTGCGCAGTCTATCAGGTATCTTTCGCAGAACGAACCAGAACTGAGTGAGCAGATGTTACTCATCAGCCTGCAACTGCTGCCAGGCGTGCATGACTACCGTTACGGCCTTCAATACATACGGATCGGTGCGGCGCTGTTGAAAGAGAACAGAACCCAGGAAGCAGACCAGGTACTGGAACGTGGCTTGCAAGTGGATGAAACGTATGATGATAATCAAGCAGTCATGTACGCTTATCTGGGCAAGATCGCATTTGACGCTGGCGATTTTGAACGGGCATTGAAAAACTTTCAGATGGCGGTGGCGATTGATCCACTCAATGCGTCCCGTACCCGTTGGTGGATTTGGGACAATCAATTCCACATTGGCTATATCTTCGCCAGTCAAGGCAGATGTTCACAGGCGGCTGTGGCCTATCAAAGTGCTTTACACGCGGCGACAGAGGACACGCAAATCCAAACTACGCAATCGGAATTGGATAAACTGCCTGCTTCCTGTTATATTACTGAAACGAATTGATCTGCGCCATGGGAATTCTTGCTCGCTCAAACATGCTTTTGTCATCTCCGTCCCACTTTTCGCCCACGCTTCCTGTAAAGGCTTCCCATCCGACAGGGGGGATTCGGCCAGTATATTTCCTGTTTCTGTTGCTGTGGCCTATTTTCTGGAGTGCCGCCAGCATAGTCACCGGCGATCCATTTCACTTTGGTGTTCCTAGAACGCTTCGTTTTGTTGAGCCTCTTGTGATTGGAGCGGTGTTTCTGTTGGGGTTATTGGGCGTCAAGGTACGCCGCCAATCTTGGTTTGAACTGCTAATCCTTTGCCTGGTCGTTTTCTTAACGCTGACTGGTTTGGTCGGAGCATTGCTGTCAGGCTTCGCTTTTCCGGGATGGCTCAATTTGATGTATGGGTTGTATGTGACGTTCATGCCTTGGATGGTCGTGTGGACGGTCATACGATTGCGATACCGCTTGAACTATCTGCATGCAATGGGGACTTTTTTGTTTGCTTTGTGTAGTATCAATTGGGCGGTCGGGTTGGGACAGGTAATCGTTTTTGGGATCAAGAACGCTGATTATGTTCACGGGTTCTTTCAAGATGCCAATATATTGGCGACGGTCTTTTATTTCCTGATTTCGTATTACTGGTTCTACTACGCTCTCTCCAATAAGCGTTCATTTTTGCTTAAGGGATTGTTTTTGTTCCCTATCGCCTATTTTGCTTTCAACGAAAAACTTAATCTGTTCTTCTTGGTCGTTATCATTCCTCTGATCTTCTGGCAGATGCGCACTCGCCTTAAGCGGTTTATTTGGGTAGTGCCCGTGTTGCTCTTAGGGCTTGGCCTCACCTTTATGTATGCTGAAAAACAGGGATTGCACAGTCGGGTAGACAATGTCTTGGCTGTGGCAGAGTCACGCGGAAGTCTATTTGAGTTAGGCTTTTTTCAGAGTTACCGAACAGCCTGGAACACTGTCACAGAAAATCCTGTGCGGTTCCTAATCGGCGTTGGGCCTTCCAATTACGGGGGATCGGTTGCATCAAGCCGAGATGCTGCCGGGACTGCCACACCGATATCGGATATGCTGTTCAGGCAACTGGATGTTATGAACTCTGGACCCGAAACGGGCACCGGGAGTTACGATTCTCCTAGTAACTACTTTGCGAATATATTGGGTGAGTTTGGACTGTTTGGGCTGGTTGTTTTTCTGGCCTTGTTATATTTGCTCCTGCGTTCCTTATGGGAGATACTTAGAACTTCACACGATCGATTTGTAGCGGCTTGGGCATTCGCCGCATTTTGGGGTTGGGTGGGGATAGCCTATCAGGCGACATTTATGCCGTTTGGAGTTTTCGAGAATCCTATGATTGTGATGCCAATAGCTCTCGTCACGGGGATCTTGCTTGTTGATGCGCGGACCAACAAAGCACTGAAGAGGAGTTCCTATGCTGAATTCTGACGCTGAATGGGAAAAATGGGGTCGATCCGATCCCTATTACGGTGTCACAACCTCAAGCGAATATTTGGGACAGCGTTTGTCCGACCAGAATTGGAATGAATTCTTCCAGAGGGGAGTCGAACTAACGGAAGCGGTTTTTCCAATTATTGAGAAGTACTTCCGCAAAAATTGGATTCCAGCGGTGGGTGTTGATTTCGGATGTGGGGTCGGTCGGCTGACAATCCCCTTGGCCAGCCGATGTCAGCACGTGATCGGCATTGATGTATCGGAGGCGATGTTACAGGAAGCCAGGGCTAACGCTGAAAAGACAGGAACGGCTAATACGGAATTTATTAAAAGCGATGATGGGCTGACCTTGCTGAGTAAGCCATTTGACTTTTTGCAGTCGTTCCATGTGTTTCAACATATTCCTGTCACGCGAGGGATGAAGATTCTTCAGCAATTGTTGGCTTGTCTGCAGCCGGATGGAGTGGGAGTCATTCATGTTCCGTTTCTTGATTTAGCGAGCAGACCACATAAGATAGTCAATTGGATGCAGGCCAACGTACCCTTTGTCCATGGTGTTGCCAATATATTCAGGGGGAGGCCATGGAGTTGGCCTGTGATGCAGATGAACGTCTATTCTATCAACGCTCTAGTGGCGCTATTGTCTGCGAATGGGTGCGGCAACATGTACATCGAAATCGTTCGTTATGGGAGATTTCAAAGTGCGGTACTGTATTTTCAGAAGAAAGATATTGGCGGCTCATCTCCATCAATACCTTCGCCATTTTAGCCCGTTATATAAATCAAAGTATTTAGCAGATGAGCATCCATTCGACACTGGTTCAGTTCAATTTGAACACCACAGGTAGCGATTTTCATTTCTCTCTGGACACAAACCCAATTGAACCAGTGCCATCTATTCCGAATAATGTCTATTATAGATCAGGAGATTAAGAAGAGGATTATGACGCTAAATAATACACCAGATGCATGGAATAAGTTTTGGGCAGATACTACTATAGGTATAGAGGAAGATGTCTTTGCCTTGGCAAAAGAAGATCACAGTGTGAGATGGCAACGAATTAAGGCGGTTTTGTTGACGGAACTTGGAACGCTTAAGGGTTTGCGTGTCATAGAAATTGGTGCTGGTGCCGGGTCGTATGCTGCTTTGATGGCAAGAGAGGGTGCATCGGTCACTATACTTGACTATTCGGATGTCGCCTTGGAGCGCGCTGGTCAATTCTTTGAAAGAAACGGCTTATTTGCAGAGTTTGTCAAGCAAAATGCGCTCTCCCTAACAGGCGATTTGTTAGGGAGGCATGATATTTCTATGTCTTTTGGACTGGCTGAGCATTTTGTCGGTGAAGCAAGGTTTACAATAGTTAAATCTCATTTTGATGTCTTGAAAACAGGTGGTATGGCGTTTATTTCGGTCCCAAATTACTATAACTTGCCTTATCGGATATACAAGTTATTGGCCGAGCGTGGTGGCTATTGGAGCTGGGGCAAAGAGAAGCCATTCTCGCGGAAGGAACTTGGAGCAATTTGTGAGGAAATTGGTGTGACAGAGTATGGCTTTCTGGGCGAATCAGTCTGGTCGTCATTAGGATTTATCAACCCATTTAACAAACGCTATTTGAGGTTACTGGGAATCTCTAAGCATATCAACCTTGACCCTGCCCGGATCAAATATGAACGGGGAACCCGGCTCGATCAATACTTGAGCTATGCTCTGGTACTGTATGGCAAGAAATCATAGTCTGATATCTGCAATTCCATTAGCATACGCTAGGGGGGCGTTTGACGTGAATTTCGATATTCTACACACTGGTTGGAATACGCACATACAAGGCAAACGACTCACTAACAGATAGAGGTACAGTAATGCCGATCAATGAGCAAGAACGACAAATGCTGAAACTGAACTCAAAACCAGCAGTCGGTGAGCAACAAAAAATAAGGCATCTGAAAAGTGTGTCTGTCGTCTACAATGGCATCTGCGCCAAAGACGGAATAGTCTATTACCATATGCGTAGTTTTGTTGAATTTCTTCACGAACTTGTTCGTATATTTCCTGAAGTACGCTATTTTGGTGGTTACTTAGAACCTACGGATGTCGGATTTCACTTTGCTTCCGAACTCCCTTTGGCTTTGCCTGGCCTGGAGATATGCGGGGTCAAAGGGAATAGCACTAATACAGGTAATGTTGCGTTTGTCCGGAACAATATAATAGCGCTTCTGCGTATGGTAGGGTTTGTTAGACGCAGCGAATACATTGTGGTGTTTTTGCCCTCCTTTTTGTCAGTGTTTGCGGGTATATTGGCGCTAGTATTCGGAAAAGACCTCGGTATCTATATTGGTGGGGGGTGGCGTGAGCCAAGTAAGCACCAAAAAATGAATCTAACCCGTACTATTGCTTATCCCATCAACCGTTTCCTTATCGATCCGATGGTGTTTTGGATAGCCCTCAAAGCCCGCTTTGTTGTTACTCCTGGATACGACCTATACTATAAGTTCAAATTGCTGAATTGTAATGTCATTTTGCCCGTGCCTCTCATTGGTCTTAGCCGCGATGACATCCTATTTCGCACGGATACATGTCAGGGGAGGGAAAAGCGAATTCTCTATGTAGGTGCTCTCAGGTACGCAAAGGGTGTACTGATCCTGCTCGAAGCTTTTGCGCGTCTCAAACACAATCACACAATCGGCCCTGAAAGTAAGCTGTGGATAGTGGGAAGCGGGGAGGCCGAGACTGACATCCGAGAAAAGGCCAATGCGTTAGGATTGTCTCAGGATATTGTACTGTTTGGGCACGTTCCAAATGGTCCGCAGTTATACGAGTTATATCGCCAAGCCGATATTTTCGTGTTACCCACGTTTAGCGAGGGATTCCCCAGAGTATTGTATGAAGCTATGACGTTTTCGTTACCTGTGATCGCGACAGATGTTGGTGGGATCCCTCATTTGTTGCAACATCTTTTTGACGCCTATTTGGTCCCCCCAGGCAATATAGACCGTCTAGAGGAAGCCATCACTATCGTTTTGTCAGATGCTCAGATTAGAAGTCGAATGATCAAGAATGCTAGGGCATTAATGCTTAATGTAATTTTCAAACGCAAGGAAACCGACATTAGTTTGGCGAGACAAATCCACAAACAGTTCTCAATCGACGGTATAAACTTGGAATGAGATGCATAAATAGTCAATGCCTACGATGTCGCGCAATACAATAAAACCATCAATATTATTTGTAGAGCAACATGCTTTCTTGGGTGGTGGGCAGCGGATTATTGTGTCTATTGCAACCCACCCCACGATCACTCGGGAATGGGATGTGCAATTTGCATTGCCAGAAGATGGCCCTCTGAACAACCTACTTGCGCGAGCAAATATCTCTGTGTTTCGATTCCCAGGTGCCTCTATACGGAACGGGGAGAAAACGCTGGGTGATCTACTGCTGTATGCGCAGAGTTTTTTTCATTTGGTCGGTTGGTTCAAGCAAGCGATCAAAACCTCTGATGTGAAGTATCTCTATACTTCATCGCCTCGCTATCTGCTGCAAATGTTATGCGCGGTTCACGGGCAGCCCACCCGCATTGTCTTTCACTTACACCATTTTTATCGTCGCCGTTCCTACGAATGGTTTCTCAAGTTTGTTCTGTCACGCCCTCAAGTTGTGTCGGTCATTTGTCCTTCTCAGGCCGCAGAGCAATGGGTTCGTTCTATCCTTGGCCCGTTGCCCAAAATTGTTCGTGTTTCAAATTGGGTTTGTACGGAGATTCCCGTTCTGAAAGCCTACCCAACTTCGTCTGCCCCTGTTCGACTTGAGAGTGAATCGCCGAGTTCTTTCAGGTTTGCGGTCATTGGCAGAGTCATCTCGATCAAAGGCCAAGATATCTTTCTAGAAGCTGCTATGCGTCTGATTAATCTTGGAGTAGATGCCGAGTTCTATGTAATCGGCAGCAGCGCCTTTACCGATCAGCCGGATTATGAAACGGACTTGATTGAGCGTTACAGGTCGGAAGCGAGAATCCATTTCGTTGGACACGTTGAAACAATGTCCGAAATCTACCCACAGATTAAATGTGTCGTGGTTCCATCGCGCTATGAAGTCTTCGGGATGACGGCGATAGAAGGCATGTACTATGGCGTGCCAGTCATTGTCTCTGATTTTGGAGAGCTACCCAGAATCGTGGAATTCGGCCGAAGTGGCGTTATTTTTGAAAATGGCTCTGTCGATGCCTTGTTTGATGCGATGAATATGATTTATTACGACCATCAATATCGCCAGACTCTCATTGAAAACGCTGGAATTCACGTTCGGGCGAACTACTTGCCGGAGAGCGGGATTGCTCGCATACAAGCTCTCTTGCAGTAGAGAGCAATAAGCAACTGTGGAGATCCATATGTGGACAATTTTCTGTCGAGTAAACTGAACCTAGCAATCGTTCATGACGCACTGGTCAATCGGGGTGGTGCAGAACGTACGTTTACAAATATGTACGAAGCCTTCCCTGACGCTCCGGTTTTTTACATCAGGATGGAGTGACTGGACTGAGTATGGAGCCAGGAGATGTGGTCGGATTGAGTGATGCCATCTGCAAGCTGTTAGATGATCCTGGGATGGCTCGTGCCCTGGGGAAAGCGGGGCAGCAACACATCAGACAGATCCTTTCCCTAGAATATCCACCAATTCGAGAATTCACTAGAAAGAGAGGCACGCGTGTGATGAAATGTCAGATATGATAGGCATACATTATCAACCCCGATTGGCCATTGCCCACGATGCACTGGTTTATAGGGGAGGGGCAGAGCGGGTAGTTGCGGCATTGCTCAACCGCTGGCCAGACGTACCGATTTATACTTCGGCCTATTTGCCAGATGCAACATTTGATGTGTTTCGGACTGCTGATATCCGTACATCTTTCATGCAACGAGTAGCACGCGATCCTAACACGGTCATGCGGCGTATTTTCCCCTTGATGGTGCCGGGCTTCTGGAGCTTTGATTTTTCTGGCTACGACGTCGTGTTGAGTTCAGCGGCCTATGCCGCCAAAGCTAGTCGTGTTCCTAGGTCTGTTTGCCATATTTGTTATTGCTATTCTCCATTGCGCCTGGCGTGGCGACCGCAAGACTACCTTGGGCCGCAGACAGGTCGGCTCATGCGGCGGATAATCCTTGCGTTCGCGGCAGCTTTGAGGAGATGGGACTATCAAGTCGCACAGCGTGTGGATTATTTTGCGACGACTTGCCAGAATGTGGCCTGGCGAATCAAAGACTGCTATCATCGAGAAGCAGAAGTCATCCATGCTCCCATCGATTTTGCGCGTTATCGGGTTCACCCCGAACCGGGAGACTATTATCTGGTCGTTTCACGACTCTTTCAGTATAAGCGTGTGGACTTGGCAATTGAGGCAATGAATCAGCTCGGCCAGCCACTCTTGATTGTAGGCGAAGGCCCTCGGCGGGATGAGCTTGAGCGTTTAGTGCATAATAGCCATATTCGGTTTCTTGGAAACGTCTCAGAAGATGAACTCTTGCGGTTGTATGCGGGGTGTAAGGCAGTGCTTTTTCCGCAAGAAGAAGATTACGGATTGGTCCCACTCGAGGCACAGGCTAGTGGTCGCCCAGTGATCGCCTATGGTGCTGGCGGAGCGTTAGAAACGATTGTGGATGGCGAGACCGGCGTCTTCTTCAAGGAGCAAACCATCAGTGCATTACTGGAAGCGATCTTTAGAGCTGATAGAATAGATTTCAATCAGGCGCGTATTCGGCAAAATGCCGCCCGTTTTGATATTGCGGTGTTTGTGGATAAGATCGCGGCTTTTGTTGACGAGAAACTGCAGGAATTTCGACTATCCTCCAATCGTCGATAGAAATGGGTAGGTGGAAGAGCGTGAGAACTCCAAGCGATGGTGATCCAGTGTTTTTTGGTAAAGTGGTGGTAATTACTGGTGGTTCTAGTGGGATCGGGAAACAACTTGCAAAAGATTTTTCGATCCATGGCGCACACGTTATCATTTGTAGTAGTCAACCAGCTAGACTGAAGGAGGCGCAAGCCGAATTGGCGCGAATCGAAAGCCAAATCGATGCTTGTGTGTGTGACATACGTTATACAGATCAGATCATCCAATTAGCAGAATACGTTCTGCAGCAATATGGGCAGGTTGACATCCTGGTTAACAACGCTGGCTATGCGGTCTATCGCCCGTTTGAGGAGAGTTCGCTAGACGAAGTTTTGGATTTGCTTGACGTTAACCTGACTGGGGCCATGCGTTGCACAAAGGTATTCTTGCCGTACATGATTGCGCACCGGTCCGGTCGGATTGTTAACATCTCTTCGATTGGAGGTGAGACGATTGTTACGCCGAATGCGGTATACTGTGCTGCCAAGCACGGTATGGTAGCGTGGACAAAAGCGATCCGTTATGAGTTAGCGCCTTTCAATGTCAAGGTGAATGTGGTAATCCCTGGGCACACCAAGACCAACTTTCACGATCATTCTACATTCCGCAGACGTGATCCGTATCGAAGAAAGAACGCGCGCTCGTTGACAGTCGAGCAGGTTTCTGCTGCTGTGCTGGACGCGATTCGGAAGGATTATATTGTGACGTACGTTCCGTGGTGGCAAGGTCTGGTTGCTTGGGCACTCAATGCACTGCCATTCGTTACGGTTCCAGTATGGGATCGAATAACACAGAAACGCATTGCTCAGCTATACGAGCAAATCGAAAGCGAAAGAGCAAGTGGCTTGGCAAAAAAATGATCCCTCGTCGCTTCTTCTGGCTTTTTGATCTCGTCGTCATTCTGGCAGCGCATTCGATCACGCCGCTCTTTGGACCGCAGGGGGTCATGCACTCGTCATGGATTGAAGCGGTGTTTTCGCCCTATCCATCGCCCTTCCCCCTTCAACGATTTTGTCTGGGTTGGCGTGATGATGGTAGTTGGCGTACACCAAAATACTATATCAGACATCTGATCATGTCAGCCAATTGGTGATAACCTTATGCAAACAGTCGAATCTGGTCACAAAATATCCGTTCAAGCGAAGACAGACAACGGAGAGTCTATTATCAACTTGAAGTCATCAGTAGCCAGTCACTTTGCGTACCGCATCATCAAGCGTTCTCTCGATCTTGTCGGTGCCGGGTTTATCCTGTTGATCTTGTCCCCCGTTCTCCTGATCGTTGCTTTGTTGGTCAAGCTGACGTCGCCCGGACCTGTATTTTATCCCTGGAATGTGGTCGGACGCGATGGGCGGCCTTTC